>Ga0187894_10007415_pt1 | contig 10361 bp, 9 predicted proteins | sample GBC1701081metaG_FD_136650 | JGI IMG/M metagenome (GOLD analysis project Ga0187894, IMG submission 136650) | White microbial mat communities from a lava cave in the Kipuka Kanohina Cave System on the Island of Hawaii, USA - GBC170108-1 metaG ... | reverse complement strand
CGCCAGCGCTATCCCGAAGCGGTCTCGGTGTTCATCATGGCGCCGTCCATGGCGGAGCTGGAGGCGCGGCTCAACGAACGCAACAGCGACGCGCCGGGCGAGATCGCGCGGCGGCTCGCCCGCGCGCGCGACGAGGTCGCGGCGTGGCGGCACTACGACTACTTGATCATCAACCGGGACGTGAAGGAAGCCGTGGACCAGCTCGCCGACATCATCCGCGCGGAACGCTGTCGCACGAGCCGCCTCACACTCAGATTCCCGGACCTGGAGGTGCCAGAGTGATGCCCTTTCCTTCCCTCGAGAAGTCCCTGGACAAGGTGTCCAACCGCTATCTCCTCGTCGTGCTCGCGGCCAAACGCGCCCGCCAGCTGAATCGCGGCGCGGCGGCGCAGGTCGAGTCGCGGCACGCCAAGCCCACGAGCGGCGCGCTCGAAGAGATCGCGGAGGCCAAGGTGGGCTTTCGCATGAAGGACGAGGAAGCGCCCAAGCCGTGACATGAGCCTCGGCGGCAAGGAGCTGATCCTCGGCGTCACGGGCAGCATCGCCGCCTTCAAGGCGGTGTACCTGCTCCGCGAGCTGACGCGCCAGGACGCCGGCGTCACGGTGGTGACCACCGCGCACGCCGACGCGTTCGTGGGCGCGCTCACGTGGAGGACGCTCTCGGGCCGGCCGGTGCTGAGTAACCTGTTCGACCCGCAGACGCCGGAAGCGGTCGAGCACGTGGCGCTCGCCGAGCGCGCGCACGCGCTCGTCGTGGCGCCGGCCACAGCCAACGTCCTCGCAAAGGCCGCCCACGGCGTGGCTGACGATTTCCTCACGACCTTGCTGCTCGCCGCGCGCTGCCCTGTGCTGATGGTCCCGGCCATGGACGGCGGCATGTGGGAGCACGCGGCGACCGCCGCGAACGTGGCGACGCTGCGGAGACGCGGCGTCGCCGTGCTCGAGCCCGAGTCCGGGCCGCTCGCCTCCGGCCTCGCCGGCAAAGGCCGCTTCCCCGAGATCGATGCGATCGTCGAGGCAATCGAGCGGCTCGTCGCGCCCGTGCGCGACTTCGCAGGCGAGCGCATCCTCGTGACGTCGGGCCCCACGCGCGAGCCCATCGATCCCGTGCGCTATCTCTCCAACCGGTCGTCGGGCAAAATGGGGCACGCCATCGCCACGTCGAGCCTTCGCCGCGGCGCCGAGGTGATCCTGATCTCGGGGCCAACGTCGCTTCGCCCTCCTGCCGGCGCGGTGTTCGTGCCCGTGCAGACGGCCGAGGAGATGCGCGAGGCGGCGCTCCATCACCTCGAGGCCGCGACGATCGTGATCAAGGCGGCGGCGGTGGCCGACTACCGCGTCAAGCAGCAGAGCGCCACCAAGATCAAATCGAAGAAGGATGAGGGACTGACGCTGGAGCTCGCACCGAATCCCGACATCCTGCGGGAGATCGCGGCGCGCAAGGAGCATCGGTTCGTCGTCGGCTTCGCGGCGGAGACCGACGACGTGCGGGCGCACGCGGTGGCCAAGCTCGCCGCCAAGAACATCGACATGCTCGTCGCCAATGACGTGAGCCGTCGCGAGATCGGCTTCGAGTCCGATGACAACGAGGTCACGCTGCTCGATCGCTGGGGCGGCGCCGTCGAGCTGCCGAAGATGAGCAAGCTGGCCGTGGCCGACGCGATCCTCGATAGGATTCTCGCGCTGCGCGCGGCTCGCGGAGCGGGCGTGTCCGGGAGGGCCGGCGGAGCGGGCGCCTCGGGTGCGGCCGGCGGGACCGAGGCCCGAAGCGCCTCCGAGGCATGACCGACCCCGCCGAGACGCTCGCCGACTGCCTGCGAGGTCTCTCCGAAACGCTCCGGCATCACCGTGATCTCGGATTCAGGGAAGTCACCTTGTCGCGCGAGCCGTTCCCTGACGTGGTCGACACGCTCAAGGCGTACGAGCGCGCGCTCGCAGGCTGCCAGCTGTGCCGGCTCTGCCACAGCCGATCCACGATCGTCTACGGCGTCGGCAATCCGCGAGCGAAGCTGATGGTGATCGGCGAGGGGCCGGGCGAAGAGGAAGACAAGCAGGGCATCCCGTTCGTCGGCCGCGCGGGCCAGCTCCTGACGAAGATGCTGGCGGCGAGAGGCGTCGGCTTCGATCGCGATCGCGACTGCTACATCGCCAACGTGGTCAAGTGCCGGCCCGAACGCAATCGCAATCCCGAGCCGGACGAGGTCGCGGCGTGCAACCCGTTCCTCATGGCGCAAATCGACGCGATCCAGCCCGCCGTGATCCTGGCGCTCGGCAACTTCGCGGCGCAGACGCTGCTCGGCATGAAGGAAGGTATCACCAAGCTCCGCGGCAAGCCCTATCCGTATCGCACGGGTGTGCTGGTGCCCACGTTCCACCCCGCGTTCCTGCTGCGCAATCCGGGCGAGAGCTACAAGCGGATGGCGTGGGACGATCTGAAACTCGCCCGCCGAGAACACGACCGCCTCGTCGGGGGTGGATAGGGCCGGCGCTCGCCGGCCGAGTGAGCCCCGGTCGGTCCGGCCGAGTGTATCCGATCGGACTCAATTGACGTTTCAGACCCAATCCCTGACTCCGTCTTCGTCATCACCGCGTACCAACTCGGACCCAAGGCGCTGAGGGCCCTTCGCCGTCGGCGCAGGAGGAGGCCATGAGCACACAGACGTATCCCGCTGGCTGGGACGACGTACGGGTTCGCCGAGTGCTGGACCACTACGAAGCGCAGTCCGACGAGGAGGCCGTCGCGGAGGATGAAGCGGCAGACGAGGCGACTACCGATACCGTGATGAAGGTCCCTGTCGAGCTCGTCCCGAAGGTCCGTGCAACGATCGCGAGAAACCGCGCTTGACCGCGGACCTTCCGGTCGTGTAGTCATTGTATATCCGGCGTGGAGGACGCCTTCGCATGCACACGAAGATCCAGAAATGGGGCAACAGCCTCGGATTGCGAATCCCGCGGTCCATTGCCGCCGAGGCCCAGGTGCATGAGGGCGCGACCGTCGATCTCTCCGTGGAGAACGGTCGGCTCCTGGTTCGTCCTCTCCGGGTTCAGAAGTATTCGTTGAGCGACCTCCTTCGCCAGGTGAGCCGGCGGACCCTGCACGGGGAGGTCTCGTCCGGGAAGGCAGTCGGGCGCGAGGCCTGGTAGTGGCGGCCTACGTGCCCGCGCGGGGAGACCTGATCTGGCTTCAGTGCAACCCCCCGGCGGGTCACGAGCAGGCCGACCATCGCCCCGCGGTCGTCATTTCGCCGAGTTCATACAACCGCCGCGTGGGGTTGGCCCTGTGCTGCCCGGTCACCTCTCACGTCAAGGGATACCCCTTCGAGGTGCTGCTCCCCGCGGGGCTCGGCGTCGAGGGAGCGATCCTGGCAGATCAGACCAAGAGCCTCGACTGGCGCGTGCGGAAGGCCCGGCGCATCGCCAATCTGCCGGCTGATGTGCTCCACGAGACGGTCGGCAAGATCCTTGCCCTCGTCGACCCCGACGGACCTCGCTAGCCTGACTTCGGTTCGTGATTGCTGACGTCATCTTCGACCTTCCTGTCTTTCACCCGTTCTCCTACTTCATCCCTTCCGGGCTTTCCCTTTCTCCTGGCCAGCGGGTGAACGCTCCGCTGCACGGGCGGTCTCGCGTCGGTCTGGTCGTGGGCCTTCGACACGGCGATCGAACTGGGCTTCGCGGCATCGAGCGCACCGTCGAGGGCGCGCCCATCGCTTCTCGTGCCACCATCGAGCTTGGGCGCTGGGCTGCCGGGGAGAGCCTCTCGTCTCTGGGATCGACGCTGCTCTCGCTGCTGCCGCCTGCGCCGCTGCGCGGCGCAGGCGAGATCGTGGCGCCGCCCCCCGAGCCGCACGACACACATGCCCGGTTGCCCGAGCTATGGGTGGATCGCTCTCGCCACGCGCGTCTCCTGGAGGAGATCGGCCGCGACGGCGCCGCGCTCGTCATCGCGCCTGACCTCGCGGCGGCGGCGCGGTGGGCGCGCCGGCTGGAAGCGGCCCGCCTGGACAGCGGCGCGTCGATCGCCGCGCGCCGCACGGCGTGGTTCGCGGCCGCGCGCGGGCGCGCCCGGGTCGTGGTCGGCACGCGCTCGGCCCTGCTCGTGCCGTTGCCCTCGCCCGCAACTGTCGCGCTCCTCGACGAACACGATCCCGCGCACAAGCCGCCCGGCGCACCGCGCATCCACTCCCGCGATCTTCTCGTGCGTCGCGCGGCGCTCGAGGGCAGCCGCCTGATCCTGCTCTCCGCCACGCCGTCCGTGGAGAGCTGGTGGCACGCGGGTGAGGGCCGCATGCTGGCCCCGACGCCCGAGACTGGCGAGGGGGCCGAGATGATCACGTCCAGCACGCGTGGCATCCTGCGGAACCACCCACTGACGCTCCCGCTCACCCGCGCGATCGAGACTGCGTCGCGCGACGGCCGGCGCGTCGCGCTGATCGTGACGCGGAAAGGGACGACGCTCCTCTGCTCCGAGTGCGGTCATCCGATTCGATGCGTGACCTGCGGCGTGGCATTGATGCTCGTACGTTCCGAGCGCCGGTTGCGGTGCCGGCTCTGTGTGCGCGACGAGCCGCTGCCAGACAGCTGCCCGGGCTGCGGCGGACATCGGCTGGGCCCGCTCGGCTGGGATGCCGAGCGAGTGGAGGCCTCCGTACGACGCCGATTCCCGAAGCTGTCGGTCTCGCGGATCGACGCGCGCGCGCAGGTCACCGGCGACCTGCGCGCCCAGGTTGCGATCGGCCCACCCGGCCTCTTGCGCACGGTCCCTCCGGGCACCTTCGGCGCCGTCGGAATCGTCGCGCTCGACACCGTGCTCGGCGCCGCGGACTTCCGCGCGGGTGAGCGCGCCTTCGCGCTGCTCTGGGCAGCAGCGGAGGCAGCCGGGCCGCGTGGGCGTGTCGTCGTGCAGACGCTCCATCCCGAGCACTACGCGCTCGGGGCCGTGTCCAAGCAGGCCCGCGACGAGTTCTACCGCCCCGAGCTCGCCTTTCGCGCCGAGCTGGGCTATCCGCCGTTCTCGCGCCTGTGCGTCGTCTCCGTGCGCGGCAAGACGGACGTGGAGGCGCGCGCGCTCGCCGACGACTGCGCGCGTGCCGTCGCGGGCGTCGTCGGGCTCACGACGTATCCGCCCGCACCGCGTGTCACGGGGACGAAGAAGAGCACGCGCTGGCAATTCGTCATCAAGGGGTCGGCACATCTGCCGCATCGGCTGCGCGAACTGCTGGATCCGTTCCTCGAGCAGCGGCGCCGGCGCGGCGGCGTGGTGGACGTCGAGATGGATCCGGTATGACGGGGAGGGCAGCGCACGCCACCCTCTTTACCTCGCTCTCGCCCTGAGGCAGGATAGCCGGGCGATGAAACCCGCCCCGTTCGAATACCATCGCCCGACGTCGCTTGCCGAGACGTTCGATCTGCTCCACCGCTACGGCGAGGACGGTCGCATGCTGGCCGGCGGCCAGAGCCTTGTGCCCGTGCTCAACATGCGCCTCGCCGCCCCGCGTGCGCTCATCGACATCAATCGCCTCCCGGGCCTCGACGCCATTCGTGTGACCGATGAGCGTCTGGCCATCGGCGCCCTGGTGCGCCAGGAGACGATCGAGCGCTCTTCGCTCGTGAGGGAGCACGCGCCGCTCCTGGCCGCGGCGATGCCGCACGTCGGCCATGCGGCCATCCGGGCGCGCGGCACCGTCGGCGGAAGCCTCGCGCTGGCCGACCCCGCGGCGGAGTTGCCTGCGTGCGCTGTCGCGCTCGGCGCGACCGTCCGCGTGGAAGGCAGCCGCGGCCGTCGAGACATCGCGGCAGAAGAGTTTTTTCGCGGCATCTACACCACCGCGCTCGTTCCGGGCGAGATGGTGACCGAGATGATCGTGCCCCGTTTGGCGCCGGGCTGGCGCTCGGGAATCGACGAACTGGCACGGCGCCACGGCGACTTCGCACTCGCGGGACTGGCGGCCACCCTGCGCCCTGACGGCGAGGAGATCGCCGACGCGCGGCTCGTATTCTTCGGCGTCGGCACGAGACCCGGGCGCGCCCGCTCTGCCGAGGCTGCCCTGATCGGTCGGCGCGCCGACGCGGATGCGTTGGCCGCGGCGGGGCGCGCCCTCGACGGCGATCTCGACCCCTCCGATGACATCCACGCTTCCGCCGCCCTACGGAGGCATCTCGCGCGGGTGCTGCTGGGGCGAGTCGTCACAGGGCTCGTGGAGGCGCGCGCTTGATGGACACGCGCCCGTGAAGATCAATCTCGTCGTCAACGGCGTCTCGGTGGCGCGCGAGGTCGAGCCGCGGCAGAACCTGGTCGACTTCCTTCGGTACGACGTCGGGCTCACGGGCTCGCACGTCGGCTGCGAGCACGGCGTCTGCGGGGCGTGCACCGTGCGCGTCGACGGCCGGCCCCTGCGCGGTTGCCTGATGCTCGCCGCCCAGGCCGATGGCTGCCGCGTGGAGACGATCGAAGGGCTGGCCGAAAGCGGCGCGATCGCGGATCTGCAGCGCGCGTTCCGGAGCGAGAACGCGCTGCAATGCGGATTCTGCACGCCGGGGATGCTGCTGACGGCTCACGACCTGCTGGAACACGACCGCGACCCGGATCCCGCGGCGATCCGCGAGGCGCTCGGCGGCAACTATTGCCGGTGCACGGGCTATCACGCGATCGTCCAGGCGATCGTGAACGCGGCGGCGCAGCGACGAGGTGCCGCGTCACCTGCCGGCGACGCTACGCGAGAGCAACGCCGTGTGGCGGCCGCCGGCGCCGGTGCTGCGTCAGCGCGACGGGGTGTGACGGCCTCGGCCGGCAACGGCGCGCGCGACGACTCACAGAGCTACATCGGCCGCTCGGTCGTGCGGCCGCAGACCGCGCGACTCGTCGCCGGCCGCGGCACGTACACGGACGACGTCGTCGTGCCGCGGATGCTTCACGCGGCCTTCGTGCGCTCGCCTCACGCCCACGCGCGCATGGCCGGGATCGACACCGCCGAGGCGAAATCGCTCCACGGCGTGGTCGCCGTGGTCACCGGCCGCGAGTTGACGGAGCGCGTCGAGCCCTGGATCGGCGTGCTCCTGAGCTACGCCGGAATGAAGTCCGCGCCGCAGTATCCGCTCGCCGTGGACAAGGCGGCCTGGCAGGGCGAACCGATCGTCGTCGTGGTGGCCGAGTCGCGCGCGCTCGCAGAGGATGGCTGCGCGCGAGTGCGGATCACCTGGGAACCGCTGCCACCGGTCGTCGATGCGGAGGCCGCGCTCGCCCCCGGCGCGCCGTTGATCCACCCCGCCCTCGGCGACAACCTCGTGCTCGAGTCGCGCGTGCGGTCGGGCGACGTGGACGCCGTGTTCAGCACCGCGGACGCCGTCTACCGCGACACGTTCGACACCGGACGCCACACCGTGGTGAGCCTCGAGCCTCGCGTCGTGCTGGCTGACTACGACCCGGCCGACGAGACGCTGACCGTGTATCACTCCGGGCAGGCGCCGTACATGTTCCACGACATCCTCTCGCGGCACCTCCGCATTCCCGAGCACCGCGTGCGGGTGATCAACAAGGACGTCGGCGGGTCCTTCGGACTCAAGATCCACACGTACGGGGACGAGATCGCGACGTGCGCGCTGGCCGTGATGCTCGGCCGGCCCGTGAAGTTCCTCGCCGACCGCATGGAATCGTTCCAGACCGACATCCACTCGCGGGATCATCACGTCACTGCGGAGGTCGCGGTCAAGCGCGACGGCACGATCCTCGGGATGCGTCTCGACGATCTGGCGCCGGTCGGCGCGTACTCGATGTACCCGCGCTCGAGCGTCGTCGAGAGCGGCCAGATCTTGCGCACGACGCCCGGCCCCTATCGTTTCCGTGACTATGACGCGCGCGGCCGCGTCGTCTTCCAGAACAAGACGCCGATGTCCCAGTACCGCGCGGTCGGCCATCCGGTGGCCTCGCTCGTGATGGAGGCGATGGTTGATCGCGTGGCGCGCGAGCTGAACCTCGATCCCGTCGAGGTCCGACGGAGGAATCTCCTCACCGCGGACATGTATCCCTACACCGCGCCGACGGGGCTCTTCTTCGAGAAGCTCTCGCACGAGGAATCGCTCGACGCCGTGCTCGAGCTGTCGCGCTATCGCGCGCTCTGCGCGGAGCGCGACCGGCTGCGCCGCCGCGGCGTGTACCGCGGCGTCGGGCTCTGCGTGTTCATCGATCTCACGGTGCCGGGCTCCCAGACGTACGGCACGGGTGGCGCGCGCATCTCCTCGCAGGACGGGACGACGATCCGGCTCGAGCCGAGCGGCAAGCTCACCGTGATCTCGAGCATCACGGAGCAGGGCCAGGGCACCGACACCATCCTGGCGCAGGTCGCGGCGGCGACGGTCGGCGTGGCGGTCGAGGACGTGCGCGTCGTGACGGGCGACACCATGGTCACGCCGTACGGCGGCGGCACGTGGGGCAGCCGCGGCGCCGGCATCGGCGGCGAGGCGACGCTGCAGACGGGCAAGGCGCTCAAGGACAACATCTTGAAGGTCGCCGCGGTCGTGCTCGAGGCCGACGCGCTGACGCTCGACGTGCGCGGCGGGCACGTCGTGGACGGGCACACGGGCGAGCCGCGCCTGCCGCTCGCCGAACTGGGCCGCATTGCCTACTTCCGGCCTGACACGCTGCCCAAGGACTTCCAGTCCGAGCTGACGGTGACGCGCCACTACGTGCCTCGCCACCAGGCGCTCGCCTACACCAATGGCGTGCAGCTCTCACATGTCGAGGTCGACGTGGACACCGGCTTCGTGAATCTCCTCGGCCACTGGGTCGCCGAGGACTGCGGGCGCATCATCAACCCGATGCTCGTGGACGAGCAGGTGCGCGGCGGCGTCGCCCATGGCCTGGGCGACGCGCTCTTCGAGCACTGCATCTACGACAGCGAGGGCCAGCTCCTGACGACGACGCTGATGGACTATCTCGTGCCGATGGCGCCCGACCTTCCCGACATCGGCGTGGTCCACGTCGAGACGCCGACGGCGTATTCCGAGGGCGGCTTCAAGGGCGCGGGCGAGGGCGGTGTCGCGGGCGCGCCCGGCGCGGTGCTCAACGCGGTGAACGACGCGCTCGCGCCGTTCAAGGCGAGAGTCACGCGAGTGCCGATGACGCCCGACGTGATCTTGCGCGCCCTGGGTAAGCTGTAGCCGGGCAGGCCTGAACGGCTCTCGACGGTCGCCCGGTTGGCGCCACCCAGCAGGCCTGGCGTTCCAGCCATAGCGAGGACCTCACGGGTGGGCGGCCGGTCAAGGTCGCTGCTGGCGACGAGCGCAACGCGAGGACGATTGATGCCGTGTCCAGCGTGTCGGCACGAGAACCCGGTGCAGGCGAAGTTCTGTCTGGAGTGCGGCGCCCGCCTCGTGGTCAGCTGCTCGAACTGCGGCACCGAGCTGCCCCCCTCCGCGAAGTTCTGCCTGGAATGCGGCAACCCAGTCGCGCTGCCGGGCGCTCCGATAGTGGTGCCGGCCGCGTCTCCCGAGGCCTACACGCCGAAACACCTCGCCGAGCGAATCCTCACGGCGAAGGCGGCGCTCGAGGGCGAACGGAAGCAGGTGACCGTCCTGTTCGCGGATCTCAAGGGCTCGATGGAGCTGATCGCCGACCGTGATCCCGAGGAAGCGCGCAGCATCCTCGACCCGGTCCTCGCCCACATGATGGACGCCGTGCACCGCTACGAGGGCACGGTGAACCAGGTGATGGGCGACGGGATCATGGCGCTGTTCGGCGCGCCGATCGCGCATGAAGACCACGCCGTCCGCGCCTGCTATGCGGCGCTGCGGATGCAGGAATCCGTGACTCGGTACGCCGACGGGGTCCGCCGCGCGCACGGCGTGACGGCGCAAATCCGCGTCGGGCTCAACTCCGGCGAAGTCGTCGTCCGCGCGATCGGGAATGACCTGCGCATGGACTACACGGCCGTCGGTGAGACGACCCATCTCGCCGCGAGAATGGAACAGGCCGCGCGCCCGGGAACGGTCCTGATCGCGCCGCCGACGCTCGCCCTCGTCGAAGGGCTCGTCGCCGTGAAGTCCCTTGGTCCGGTTCCGGTGAAAGGTCGCCGCGAGCCGGTCGAGGTCCACGAGCTGTCCGGCATCGGTCCGGCGCGCACGCGACTCGAGGCGGCCGCTCGGCGCGGGCTCACACGCTTCGTCGGCCGCGACACCGAGATCGAGGTGCTCCGTCGCTCGCTCGAGCAGGCCGGTGCAGGACACGGGCAGGCGGTCGCCATCGTCGGCGATGCCGGCGTCGGGAAATCACGCCTCGTCTGGGAGTTCATGCGGTCGCCGCGCACTGACGGGTGGCTGGCGCTCGGCGGCGGCTCGGTCCCCTATGGGAGGACCACGCCGTACCT
>Ga0187894_10007414_pt1 | contig 10363 bp, 9 predicted proteins | sample GBC1701081metaG_FD_136650 | JGI IMG/M metagenome (GOLD analysis project Ga0187894, IMG submission 136650) | White microbial mat communities from a lava cave in the Kipuka Kanohina Cave System on the Island of Hawaii, USA - GBC170108-1 metaG ... | reverse complement strand
GTTGCGCGCGCCGATCTGCAGCACGTCCGAGTACTCGGCGACCAGCTCGACGCTCTCGGTCTCGAGGACCTCGGTGACGACCGGCAGGCCCGTCACCTTGCGCGCCTCGGCGAGGTACTGGAGGCCCTGCTCCTTGAGTCCCTGGAACGCGTAGGGCGACGTCCGGGGCTTGAACGCGCCACCCCGCAGGATGCTCGCCCCCGCCGCCTTCACGGCCGCCGCGACCTCGCGCATCTGCGGCTCCGATTCCACCGAGCACGGCCCGGCCATCACGATGACGCGACGGCCGCCCACGCTGATCCCGGCGACGTTCACCTCGCTCGGCTCGCCGCGCACTTCCCTGCTCGCGAGCTTGAAGGGTTGCTGGACGGGCATCACCGACTCCACCGTCTCGAGGGCCTCGAGCAGCCGGAGGTCCGGCCGGCCGCGCTCCTCGCCGACGGCTGCAACCACGGTCTTGAACTCGCCGCGGATGACGTGGGGCGCATAGCCCATCTCCGTGATCCGGCGGCACACCGCCTCCACGTCGCCGTCGCCGACTCCCGATCGCAACACGATGATCATGACGCCGCCTCCCTTGCCGCGCTCGCTGGAGGTCGCGGAAAACGAAAACGCCGCGGGATGCTCACCCGCGGCGTCGGTCTCGGTTCTTCGCCACGGGCCGGCGCTCCGTCCGCCCGTGGCTTCCCTCTGGTCAGCTCATGGGAGCCGGCGGGCAGACAGGGGGAAAGTAAAAGTAGTGCGACCACCCGCACGTCCCCTTTCCCGCCTTCGCCACCGGCTCGAACCCCCTCGAACGAAAGTGCCTGACACTCTACGGATCAGGGTGCTTCCTGTCAAGGCGCTCCGCGAAGCCCCGGGGGGCAGGCGCGCTTCCGTTTCGATTCTGGAACCACCCCACGATGCGGTGGCGGTAGTAGTAGAGGGGCAGCGCGACGGCGATGACGATGGCGCTGATGACGATCACGTACACGTAGTTGCCGGTGGCGGTGTGCGCGCCCTGCGCCGAGAGCACCCAGGTGCCCGGGATGCGGCCGAGTCCCGACACGAGCGCGAAGACCCACATCGGCATCGGGCTGATCCCGAAGAGGTAGCACACCATGTCCTTCGGCAAACCCGGGATCAGGAAGATCATGAAGCAGAGGATCGCGCCCTCCGCCTCCACGATGAACCCGAGACGGTCCCAGGTTTCCTTCTTCACGAAGTTCCGGACATAGTGGGCGCCGAGCCAGCGGCCGATCGCGAACGCGGCCACCGACCCGAGCGTGAGCCCGATGGTCGAGTAGAGGAGCCCGAGCGCTTCGCCGAACAGATAGCCGCCGAGGAAGCCCGTGGCCTCGCCCGGAATCGGCGAGAGCACCACCTGCAGCGCCTGCAGGACGATGAACAGCACCGGCGCGAGGATGCCCCACTCGCGCAACGTCTGTTTCAGGAAGTGCTTGTCGAGGTACAGGCGAACGACGAAACGGTACGCCGGAGCATCGCTCATCACGAGCCAGGCGCAATAGCCGATGGCGAGCGCGGTGAGCCCGCCCATGATCACCCAGCGATAGCGTGCGATCAGCCCGGCCATGGCATCGTCGTTGATGCGACTGGCGTTGGACGCCGAAGGCGTCCCTGCCGGCGCCTCACGGCGCCGTCGGCGCAGGGCCTCGATCGAGACGGCCGAACCAGCCGTAGCGAGGCCACCAGCGAGGTTGGAGTGGTCGATGCGCCGCGAGCTCGGTGAGCGCGGCGAACCAGTGCGTCGGCGTGTGCGCGGCCAGCCACTGCACCGCGCGCAGGACGCGGTAGGCGCCGCGGTAGCGCTCGACCAGCCGCCGGTACGCGCCGAGGCCCACGTCGAGACCGATCGCGCCGTCCAGCACCCGCTGCACGATCTTCCCGCACTCGGTGCCGAAGTAGAGGGCCGGTCGGATGCCCTCGGCGGTGAGGGGCAGGCATTGCCCGGCCGCATCGCCGACGGCGAAGACCTTGCCCACGGTGGCGCGGAGCAGGCGGTTCGGAAAATAGGTGCCGTGATAGCTTCCCGGAGCGAGGCCGCGATCGCGCAGGAAGCGCTCGAGGGCCGGCTTCAGCTTGGAGCGCCCGACGTAGGAGCCGAGCCCGATGAGGCTGCCCACGCCGACCGGGAAGATCCAGCCGAGTCCCTGAGGAATCAGCTTCCGATCGAGCAGGAACGAGAGCCCGTCGTCCGCGAGATCGGTGTGGGTCTCGAGGCCGAAGGAGCATTCCTTCGTTCCGGGGTCCGATGCGCCGGCCCGGATCACCGCCCCGCGCCATCCGGAGCAATCCACCACGACCGGCGCGGTGAACCGGCCCTCCGTGGTCGTCACCGCGCCCTCGTCGAAGCCGATCACGCCCGCCTGGAGGAACCGCGCGCGCGTCTGCGCGAGCAACCCCTGACAGAACGCCCGGTAGTCGAAGGTGCAGAACGGCACCGCGGAGAGATCGTAGGTGATCGTCCGGCGCGGAGTGCGGATCTGCAGGCGGTCGTGGACCTGGAGCACGCTCGACGCCACGCCGAGGGCCTGTGGCACCCAGAGCGGCGTCCCGCACGCCGAGGTCTGCACCGCGCCCACCTCGTTGCGATCGATCAGGAGGACGTGTCCTCGAAGCTGGCGCGCGACCGCGAGGCCGCCGAAGCTCGCCCCCACCACGATGGCGTCATACGTTCCGGCCGCCATACCGGGCCTCAGCATACTCCGAAACCAACGGGCGCACGGGGAGCCATGGGGTCAGGACTTCGCGTGATCCCAGGCCGTTTCGAGCACGGCCACCGCGGGGAGCATGCCCACCAGCGTCCGGCCGTCGACGACCGGCAGCACGGGCAGCCGCCGGATCCGGAAGATGCGCGCGGCGCGGCTCAACGGTGTGTCCGGGGCGAGGACGAACACCGTCCGCTGCATGACGGCCCGCGCGGGCGTGGCGTCGCTGTCGGATCGCAGCAAGTCTCGATCGGAGACGATGCCGGCCAGGAGATCGCCGTCCAGCACGGGCACGTGACGGATGCCGTGCTGCTCGAGGACCCGATGCACGGCCCCCACCGGAGTCTCCGGCGTGATGGTCGCGACGACGGGCGCCATCAGCGTCTTCACCGTCAGCTCGTCGAGCGCGCGCGGCGGCGTGGCCATCGTCAGCCCTTCACGTTGCCGATCGGCGTGAGCGAGACGACCCTGCGCGAGAGATCCAGCCGATGCAGCACCTCGACCACGGCTCGGAGATCCTTGTATGCGAGGCCCGCCTCCTCCGCCACGCCGGCCTTGGACGCCGCGCGGACGACGATCCCGCGCTCTGCCATCGCCTGGATGAGCGCGTCTCCTCGGACCTGGCGCTTGGCCTGGGCCCGCGACATGATACGGCCGGCCCCGTGCGCCGTCGAGCCCCAGGTCTCCTCCATGGCCCGGTTCGTCCCCACCAGCAGGGCGGACCCCGTCTCCATCGACCCGCCGATGATCACGGGTTGGCCCACGTCCCGGTAGACCTCGGGGACGTCGGCCGCGCCCGGGCCGAACGCGCGCGTCGCGCCCTTCCGGTGAACCACCAGCTCGGCGGGCACGCCATCGACGACGTGGCGCTCCAGCTTGGCGGTGTTGTGGCAGACGTCGTAGACGACGCCGAGCCCGAGCGCCTCCGCGCTCCGGCCGAAGATCCGGGCGAACACCTCCCGGATGCGATGGGTGATCACCTGCCGGTTGGCGAACGCGGCATTGGCGGCGGCGGCCATCGCGCTCCAGTACGCCTGCCCCTCCGCCGAGAGAAACGGGGCACAGGCCAGCTCGCGATCGCGCACCGCGATGCCGTGGCGCTTCATCGCGCCGTCGAAGAGCCGCAGATAGTCGGTGCCGATCTGATGGCCGAATCCGCGCGACCCACAGTGCAGCATCACGCAGATCTGCCCCGGCGTCCCGACGCCGAGCGCCCGCGCGACGCCGGGATCGTGAATGCTCTCCGCGCCGATCGTCTGCACCTCGAGGTAGTGATTGCCGGACCCAAGGGTGCCGAGCTGATCCACCCCGCGCTCCATCGCGCGGCTGCTGACGTGCTTCGGGTCGGCCCCGGGAAAGCATCCGTGCCCTTCGATCCGGTCGAGGTCCTCCGGCCAGCCGTACCCCTGCGCCACGCACCAGCCCGCGCCCTCGACCATCACCTGCTCGAACGCGCGCGCCGAGAGCCGCAGGACCCCGCGCGCGCCCACGCCCGAGGGCACCGCGTCGTACAGCGCATCGACCAGCTCGCCGAGCCGGGGGCGGACCTCCGCCTCCGTCAGATCGGTGCGCAGGAGCCGCATGCCGCAGTTGATGTCGAAGCCGATGCCGCCGGGCGAGATCACGCCGGTGTCGGGGCGGAAGGCCGCGACGCCGCCGATGGGAAATCCGTAACCCGAGTGCCCGTCGGGCATGCACAGGGCGCCGCGTTCGATGCCGGGCAGGCACGCCACGTTGACGATCTGCTCGAACACCGCCTGGTCCATTTCGGCCAGGAGCGCCTCGGACGCGTAGACGCGCGCCGGCACGCGCATGCCCGGCCGCGCATCCGGCGGAATCTCCCAGACGCCGTCACCCGCGGGTCGGGCCAGGGCGGACAGATCTTGCGCGCGGTTCATGTCGGGGGGGTTTTTGCGGCTTCCACCTGACATCGTACCCGACCGGTCGAGGGCACTTCCATTTACGTCGGACGGGGCCTCGACGGCCCCCTCCGATGCCTCCCCCACCGAACCGGTTGCGCCGGCAGAGCCGGCGCTCGAACGCGGTGATCGCAATGGGCGGAACGGGGTGATGTCGAGTCCCAGGCTGCGACGTGGATCCGGGTTCAGATGTCGATCACCACGCGGGCCTGCCACTCCTCGCCGCGTCGTTCGAGCGCGAGCTGATGAAAGGTCGCGGCCTTGGCGTCGGCCCGAAGCGTCGTGCGCGCGCGATCGATGATGCCCCCGAGCAGCTCGGCGTCCGCCTTGTACGGCCCGCTGCCAGTGATCCGCACCGTCGCCTTCGTGAACACGACGCCGTCGCGGTCCTTCAGGAAGATCAGCTCGGACAACCAGTCATACAAAAGCAGATCCAGCTCGGGGGCCTCGACGGCGAGGCGCCGCGAGACGGTGAGATCGAGGCTGGCCGGGTCCACCATCAGCTCGGCGAGGGCGGCGGCGGCCGTCTCCAGGACGTCGCCCGGATCGCGACCGTCGACGTCGATCGCACAGTCGGCGAGCGCGACGTCCTCGACGAACCGATACTGACCCACGCGATCAGCCGTCCGCGAGCACCACTCCGATCGCGCTCGCGTCACCGCGACGCGCGCACCCGAGACGACCCGTCAGCGTCCGCCTCCCCCCAGGCACGCCTCGAGTGGCGTCACCGGCTCGCCCAGCGCCTCGGCGACGCCCGGATGCACGATCTTGCCCCCGCAGACGTTGACGCCGCGGGCCAGCTCGGGGTTCTCGGCGATCGCGGCGGCCACGCCGCGCCGGGCCAGCAAGAGCGCGTACGGCAGCGTGGCGTTCGTGAGCGCGAACGTGGAGGTGCGCGGCACCAGCGCGGGCATGTTGGCCACGCCGTAGTGGAGCACGCCCGACACGTGGTAGACGGGCTCGAGCAGCGTGGTCGGCCGGATCGTCGCGATGCAGCCGCCCTGGTCCACGGCGACGTCCACGACCACCGCGCCCGGCTTCATGCGCTCCACGATCGGCCGGGTCACCAGCACGGGTGCGCGGGCGCCGGCGATCAGCACGGCGCCGACGAGGAGATCGGCTCGCTGCGCGACGCGCTCGACGTTGAAGCTGTTCGACGCGAGCGTCACGACACGCCCGCCGAACAGATCGTCGACCGCGCGGAGTCGCTCCAGGTTCACGTCGAGCATCGAGACGTCGGCGCCCAGCCCCACCGCGATCTTCGCCGCGTTCACGCCGACGGTGCCCGCGCCGAGAATGGCGACGTTGCCGCGCGGGACGCCCGGCACGCCCGAGAGCAGAATCCCGCGGCCGCCGTGCGCCTTGCCGAGATAGAAGGCGCCCTCCTGCACCGCCAGCCGTCCCGCGACCTCGCTCATCGGGGTGAGCAGCGGCAGGCTGCCGTCGGCGCGCTGCACGGTCTCGTAGGCGATGGCCAGCGTCCCTGCGCGCTTCAGCTCGTGCGCCAGCTCGGGCACCGCCGCGAGATGCAAGTAGGTGAACAGCACCTGGTCGGAGCGGAGCCGGCCGTACTCAGGAGCGACGGGCTCCTTCACCTTGAGCACCATCTCCGCGTCGGCCCAGACGCGCTCGACGGAGTCGACGGTGGCGCCGGCCGCCCGGTACTCGTCGTCGTGGATCGCGCTGCCCTCGCCCGCGCCGCGCTCGACGATGACACGGTGGCCGGCCTGGATGAGCGCGTCGGCGCCCGCTGGCGTGAGGGCGACGCGCTGCTCTCCCGGTTTGATCTCGCGAGGCACCCCCACGATCATGCGATGTCCCTCTCTCTGCTCCGTCGCTCGATTGCTGAATTCATGATACTGCGGCGGCCAGATGACCCGCATGTTCCGCCGGCGCACGTCGCGCGTTTGCCGGCACGCTCGAGAGGGACATCCAGGGGAGGAGGGTTGCCACCGGGCGGCGATGCGGTCGCCGCCCGGTGGCAGGGCGCTACGCGCGGTGGACGATCTTCTTGAAGTAGCTGTCCTTTCGGGCGATGAGGCCGTCCCGGAACTCGAACAGGTCGCAGCCGCGGACCCTCAACTGGCGGCCCTTCGGCGTGGTCCCCACGCACGTCCACTCGGACGTGCCGCGATCACCCGCCACCCAGTTCACGCTGTCGGTGAACTGCACGTCGGGCAGCACCTTGAACAACGTCTCGAGCGCCGTGCGGACCGCGGCCTTGCCCTGGAAGCGCTCGCCCCAGGGATCGGGCCCTTCCGTGATGTCGAAGATGCCGTCGTCGGTGAAGCAGTCGAGAATGGCGTCGACGTCGTGCCGGGCGAAGCCCGCGCTCAACCGTTGCATCACGTCCAGATTCCGCGTCTCCCTCGCGTCCATCTCACTCCTCCTCCGTCGCCCCGGCCCGGGTCACCGGGCGTGCGACAGCACGAGCGTGCCCGCCGCCGAGAGCATCCCGCCCATGCCGTTGACCAGCGACAGCTTCGCGTTCGGCACCTGGCGCGCGCCGCACTCGCCGCGCTGCTGGCGCACGGCCTCGATGATCGGAAAGATGCCGTACATCCCCGAGTGCGTGTAGGAGAGCCCGCCACCGTTGGTATTGATCGGCAGCGTGCCGCCCGGCGTCGACTTGCCCGCGCCGAAGAAGTGGACGCCCTCGCCCGGCTTGCAGAAGCCCAGAGACTCGAGCATGATCGGCGGCCCCGAGGTGAACGCGTCGTAGAGCATGATGTGGTCGAAGTCCGTGTGGCTCACGCCGGCCATCGCGAAGGCCTTCGCGCCCGAGAGTCGGGTCGCCTCGCTCTGCGTCAGGTTCTTCATCTGCGTGAGCATCACGTGCTCGGTGGCCTCGCCGGCGCCCCGCACGTAGACCGGTTTCTTGGCGCAGTCCTTCGCCCGGTCGGCGCGCGTCAGGACGACGGCGCCGCCCGCGTCGGTCACGAGGCAGATGTTCAGCAAGTTGAACGGGTAGCACACCGGGCGAGACGCGAGCACGTCGGCGACGGTGATCGGCTCGCGATTGCGCGCCTTCGGATTGAGCCGCGCCCACTCGCGCGTCGATACGGCGACCTCGGCCCACTGCTCGAGCGTGGTGCCGTACTCGTGCATGTGGCGCGTGGTGATCATGCCGAAGTAGGTCGGCGCTCCGCCGAAGCCGTAGGGCGCCTCGTACTGGCCCGGCAGCGCGGTGTCCCGCCGCGGCGTCACGCCGACTCCCGAGCGGCCGGACTCGCCGTGACACACGACGGCCACGTCACAGAGGCCATGGTGCAGGGCCAGCATCGCGTGGCCGACCATGATGATGAACGAGCAGCCGCCGACGGTCGTGCCGTCGACGACGCGCGGCACGATGCCCAGGGCCTCGCCGATGGTGGCCGGTGAATGCTGCCCTGCCGTGAAGATGCCGTCCACGTCGGACACCTTGAGGCCGGCGTCGCGCACGGCGTTGCGCACGGCCTCGACGTGGAGGCTCAGCTGGCTCTTGCCCGGCAGCGTGCCGATCTCGTCGCTCTCGTCGGCGCCGACGATGCAGACCGAATTGGAGAGCTCCTTCATCGCGCGCCTCCCGCCGGCTTCCACAGCGGCAGCGTCACCTCGTCGGTGAGCTTCTCGAACACGACCTCGACCGGCATGTCGCACGCGATGCGCTTGGGATCGGGCTCGATGCCGATCAGGTTCGACATCATGCGCGGCCCTTCCTCCAGCTCGACCATCGCGAGGACGTAGGGCGGCTTCACCTTGAACGCGCGGCTGATGGTCTGGTAGGCGATCTCGAACGAGTAGAGGCGGCCGCGTCCGCTCGCCTGAAACCATTCGATGTTCGACCCGTGGCAGAACGGGCACAGCACGCGCGGGTAGAAGAAGGCGCGCCGGCAATCGCGACACCGGGGCAGCATCAGCTTCTGCTCGCGCAGGCCGTCCCAGTAGGGCTTGGCCTCCGGCGTGATCGGCTGGGGCAAGGGGCGCTCGAGTTCCATGGGCCTCCGTTCCTTCCGAGAGCAGTGTGGGATCGAACCTCTGGGAGCGTAGACGGCAAGGGCCGGGTCGGTCAAGCGCGCGCATCACCTCGGCACGGTCGCCGCGGGACCGGTCGAGCCGTGCGAACGCGAGCGGCTCGCGAGCGCGGTGCCGGCGGCCCGCGTGCTACACTCGGCCGCGCGCGGTCGGCAGCGTCGCGGTCGCGCCACGGAGGACCCGATGGCCGTCACCTCGATCGAGATCGCGACGCGCTCCACGGTGGCCGGGGGTCGGAGCTTCGGCCGCACCGGCGCCTACGAGACGCTCGCCGGCATCATTCGTTTCGCCGTCGACCCGCGCCTCCCCGTGCACGCGCCCATCGCCGACATCGGCCGCGCGCCGACCAACGCGCGGGGACTCGTCGAAAGCTGGGCCGACGTCTACCTGCTCCGCCCGGTCGATCCCGCGGCGGGCAATCGCCGCCTGCTCCTCGACGTGCCGAATCGCGGGCGGAAGATCGCGCTCGGACTCTACAACAGCGCGGTGCGCGTGCCCGACCCGGGCGCGCCCGCGGACTTCGGCAACGGCTTCCTGATGCGTCACGGGTACACGGTGGCCTGGGTGGGCTGGCAGCCCGACGTGCCTCGTCAGGACGGCATGATGGCGCTCAACGTGCCCACCGCCTCCGATGGAGATACGGCGATCTCGGGCCGCGTGCGCTGCGAGTTCCGCCCCAATCGCGCAGCCGACGTGCTGCCGCTCGCCGACCGCTATCACATCCCGCATCCCGTCGCGCGCGTCGACGATCCCGAGGCCGAGTTGACGGTGCGCGACCACGCCGGCGCGCCCGCCGTCGCCGTCCCGCGCACGGCGTGGCGCTTCGCCCGCCGCGCCGGCGCCGAGCTCGTTCCCGACGCCTCGCACGTGCACCTCGCGGATGGGTTCGAGCCCGGGAAGATCTACGACTGCTACTACCGGGCGGAGCGGCCGCCCGTGGTCGGGCTCGGGTTCACGGCGGTGCGGGACACCGGCGCCTTCCTCCGCTGGGGCGACGCGGCGTCGGGCAACCCGTGTGCGGGCCGGCTGGATCATGCCTATCTCTTCGGCGTGTCGCAGAGCGGCCGGTTCCTCCGCCACCTGCTATACCTCGGCCTCGCCGAGGACGAGGCGGGGCGCACGGTCTTCGACGCCGTGCTCCCCCACGTCGCCGGCGCGCGGCGCGGCGAATTCAATCTCCGCTTCGGTCAACCATCGCTCAACGCGACCGAATCGGTGGGCAGCCTCTATCCGTTCACGGATCTTCCCGAGATGGACCCCGTCACCGGTGAGCGCGCCGGGCTTCTCGACCGCGTCCGTCGCCGCGCGTCGCGGCCGCGGATCATGACGACGAACACGTCGGCCGAGTACTGGCGCGGCGACGCGTCGCTCGTCCACACGGATCCGGGCGGCTCGCGCGACGTCGAGCCCCCGCCGGACGTGCGAGTGTACTTCTTCGCGGGAACGCAACACGTGCCGACCACGGTGCCGCCGGCGTCGGAGGATCCCAACACGGGCGGGCGCGGCCGCCATCCGTTCAACGCGGTCGACTACGCGCCGCTCCTGCGCGCCGCGCTCGTGAACCTCGACCGCTGGGTGAGCGACGGTGTGGAACCGCCCCCCTCGTCGGTGCCGCGTCTTGCCGACGGGTCGGCGGTGGCGCCGGAGTCGACCGCGGCGCTCTTCCGCGCCACCCCCGGCGTCGGCTTCCCTGACCGCATCCCCCGCCCGCTGCGGATGGAC
>Ga0187894_10007413_pt1 | contig 10364 bp, 8 predicted proteins | sample GBC1701081metaG_FD_136650 | JGI IMG/M metagenome (GOLD analysis project Ga0187894, IMG submission 136650) | White microbial mat communities from a lava cave in the Kipuka Kanohina Cave System on the Island of Hawaii, USA - GBC170108-1 metaG ... | reverse complement strand
TGACGGATCTGAACCTTATCGAAAGCACGACGATGCCTATTTTCAAAAAATAGACGGCGCTTTGCGCCCGGAATTTCAGTTCACGACAATATTCACCAAACGCTTTGGCACGACCACAATTTTCGCAATCTTTTTGCCGTCGGTATGTTCCCTTACCTTTGCATCCGCGAGAGCCATCGCTTCGAGCTCGGCGTCGGCTGTTTCGGCGTCGGCAAAAATGCGCGAGCGCAGCTTGCCGTTGATCTGGACGGCGATCTCGATCTCGTCGGCACGGGCGAATTCGGCGTTGAATTCGGGAAAACGAGCGTTGTTCGCCAGAATTCCGTTTTCGTTTCCGATGACGACGGAGAAAAGTTCTTCCGCCGTGTGCGGTGCAAACGGAGTCAGCATTAATATCAAACTCGTCACGGCTTCCCGCACCGCGTCGCGCTCGTCATCGCCTGCCGTTCCCGGCTCGATCTTCGCGTCGTAAAGCGCGTTGCACAGCTCCATCATCGCCGCGACGGGCGTGTTGAATTGCAGCGTCTCAAGCGCGTCCTGCACACGCTTGATCGTCCGATGCGTTTTCTGCCGCAGTTTTTTGGCAGTATCACCTGCGGCAGTTTTGTCAGTACCACCTGCGGTAGCGGGTGGTTGAGGTGTGCTTATCGACCACGTTTGATCGACTGGACTTCCTGGTTGAGCTAAACCACCCGCTACCGCAGGTGGTACTGACAAGATCGGCGCCCATTTGTAAACAAACCGCCAGACGCGCTGAAGAAACCGCACCGCGCCTTCGATTCCGGCTTCGTTCCATACAAGCTCGTTCTCGACCGGCGCCGCAAACAAAATAAATAAACGAGTCGCGTCGGCGCCGTAGATTTCGACCATCTCATCCGGATCGACGCCGTTGCCCTTCGATTTCGACATCCGCTCGATCGCGTGCTTTAGCGGAGCGCGGACACTCCTGTCCGCATCGCCGCCTGCGGCGAAAGCGCTCACGATCTTGCCTTTCGCATCACGCTCGACCGATACATTTTTCGCCTGGAAGTACACGCGTTTGCCCGACGAATCGTCAAAGAAGGTCTCACCAACGACCATTCCCTGCGTCAGCAGACGCGAGAACGGCTCGTCAAATTTCACAATGCCGAGATCGCGCATCACCTTCGTCCAAAACCGCGCGTAGATCAGATGCATCACCGCGTGGTCGTCACCGCCGATATATTGATCGACCGGCGTCCAATAGTCAGCGATCTCCGGCTCGACCGGCATCGATGCATTTTTCGGATCGGTATAGCGATAGTAGTACCACGACGAATCGACAAACGTGTCCATCGTATCGGTCTCACGTCGCGCTGGGCCGCTGCAGTTTGGGCAGCTTGTCTCGACAAATTCCGGCACCTTCGCCAGCGGCGATTCGCCTGTTCCGGTGAACGGCGCCGTCTCAGGCAGCTCAACCGGTAAATTTTCGTATTTTTCCGGAACGACGCCGCAGGCGTCGCAATAAACTATCGGGATCGGCGAGCCCCAAAACCGCTGCCGCGAAATTCCCCAGTCGCGCAATTTGTATGTCGTCGCCGGTTCGCCAAAACCGTTCTCTTTGGCGTACTCGGCCATTTCGACCTTCGCCTCCTCGGTCGCGGTGCCGTTCCAATCGCCTGAATTTATCATCACGCCATATTCGGTGAATGCCTCGTTCAGAGTGCAAGCTTTAGCTTGTTCACCGCTTGACGAGCTAAAGCTCGCACTCTGAACAATGACGGTCTTGATCGGCAACCCGAATTTCTGCGCAAACTCAAAGTCGCGCTCATCGTGCGCGGGAACGCTCATTACGGCTCCGGTGCCGTATTCCATCATCACGTAATTGCCGATCCAAACGGGCAGCTCTTCGCCGCTGAATGGGTTCACCGCTTTCAGGCCGGTGTCGATGCCGTCTTTTTCGATCTCGATTTCGCGGTCTTTGGGCTTCAAATTTTCGGCAATGATCTCGTCTATTTTTGTGACAACCTCCGCCGAAAACCTCTCACGATTTTCTTCTACGATCGGATGCTCGGCGGCAACAACGACCGCATTAGCGCCGTAGATCGTGTCGATGCGTGTCGTGAACACAGTAAGAGTGACGCCTTGAGACGTTCCTTCGCCGGCGTCGGGAACGGCTGAAGCCGTCACTCTTACGTCAAAACTGACATAGGCCCCTTCCGAACGCCCGATCCAGTCTCGCTGCCGCTTGATAACATTTGCCGGCCAGCCATGTTCGATCTCGTCCAAATCGTCGAGCAATTGATCGGCATAGGCGGTCGTTTTTAGAAACCACTGTTCCAGATCTTTCTTCGTCACAGGGTTTCCGCAACGCCAGCACAGGCCGCCGCTCGCCTGTTCATTGGAAAGCGTCGCCTGGTCGTGCTCGCACCAGTTAACCTGCGTCAAGCGTTTGTACGCCAGGCCCATCTCGTACATCTTCAGGAAAAACCACTGGTCAAATTTGTAATAATCGGGCCGATGGGCCGCCATCTGCCGTGACCAGTCGTAGCTAAAGCCCATACGCTCGAGTTGGCCGCGCATCGCTTCGATGTTCTCTTCCGTCCAGTCGCGCGGATTCACGCCGCGTTTTACGGCCGCATCTTCCGCCGGTTGGCCAAATGAATCCCACCCGAACGGATGCAGCACATTGAAACCCATCAGCCGCTTGTACCACGCCACGGCGTCGCCGACCGAGTAATTTCTCACATGCCCCATGTGCAGATTTCCCGAAGGATACGGCAGCATCTCAAGCTGGTAAAACTTCGGCCGCCGATCGTCGGTCGTCGCCTCAAACGCGCCCGTTTCGGCCCATTTCTTCTGCCACTTGGCTTCCACTTTCTTTGCAAAATATTTTTCGTCCATAAAACTGAAATAGACACTCGCTTACTCTCACCGAGCGAAAAAATCAAGTCTAGCGGAACAGATATAATCTATCCACCAGCGACCTTAGTTAAATTGCTATTTTGATTGAGTTTGAGGTGCCGCCACGCACGCCGATGCCGCAAAGCATCAACGGGTGGCTAAGTAAGGGCGAGCAGTCGTCGGCCGAAAGTCATAGCGAGAGTGTAACAAAATCCTCCGCGATGTCCAAAATTTTCTCCCGCCGTTAACGAAAATGTGATATTCTGATAAGACCTGAAAAGGCAAGGTTTAAGAATTACGAGTATCTTGATGATCAAAAAAATCTGTAAGCGGACGGTGCCGACCTAAAACGGCAAGTTGCGGTTTGACCGTCTGCCTTTCGAAACGACGGAGGCACCACAATGGTCGAACGCAATCTTTTCACAAACGAATCAGACAGGAACTCATTACTCAATCCCGACCGCCCCTCCACTCTTTCCTCTTCACAGAAAAAAAATATTTCGCCCGACGAGATAATTCTTTCGCTCGCAAATACATACGAAAACAAGCGTGCCCGGCAGGTGACAGAATGGGAACGCGTGCAGGCCGCCAACGTCAGGCGCTCCGCGTGAAATATTCGTCGGGTAGAAACGCGACCGTCAGGGAACGTGCAACGCCAAGCCAGAATAACCAGAAGTCCCTACCGCCTGGAAACATAAGCCGTTGCACGAGTTCGGCGTTGCACGCTCGTTTACACTCGCGTTTCCGCCCATAATTTTGTTTTAATAGCCTTATGCAGGCAAGCCATCCGCAGCGGTCCAGCGAAGCCGATCTGCTCAAATATTATTCGTCCGTTCGTTCATACACCGAAAAACTCTGCGAGCCGCTCGAAACGGAAGATTACATTCCGCAGCCGATAGTCGATGTCTCGCCGCCAAAGTGGAATATCGCTCACACAACCTGGTTTTTTGAGGAAATGATCCTCAAAAAAAAAGTTTCGGGTTACAAGGTCTTCGACGAAAATTTCGGCTTTCTTTTCAACAGTTATTACAACTCCGTCGGCGACCGGACTGCCCGCGACCACCGCGGCGACCTGAGCCGCCCGACGGTGAAACGCGTGTTCGAATATCGAAAATACGTCGATGAGCAAATGCATGAACTCTTGTCGTCGCCGGCGCCTGGAGACGCAATGCAGAAGCCTGCGCGTGAGCAAGGGCGATATGCTCAGCATCAGGCAACGACGGCGTTTGGTAATCAGTCGGAGCAATACGAACTTCCGGATATCGCCCTTGCTCACGCGCAGGCTTCTGCACCTCAACCGCCCGCTACCGCAGGTGGTACCGACATTCGCGATCTCGTTATCCTGGGCATCAACCACGAGCAGCAGCACCAGGAACTTTTTCTTACCGACTTCAAATACACGCTTAACACAAATCCATTGTTTCCAGCGTACCGCAAAAATTACGCTCCCGAAGAATTGTCAGAACCGCCTGCGTCAGCAATGCAGAAGCCCGCGCGTGAGCAAGGGCGATATGCTCAGCATCGGGCAACGACGGCGTTTGGTAATCAGTCGGCGCAACACGAACTTCCGGATATCGCCCCTGCTCACGCGCGGGCTTCTGCACCTCAACCACCCGCTGAGGCCGGTGGTACCGACTTCGCAGCTGGTATTTACGAAATTGGTTACGACGGCGATGGCTTTTGCTTTGACAACGAACTTGCCAGGCACAAGGTTTACCTAAACGATTTCGAGATCGCAAATCGGCTCGTGACGAACGCCGAGTTTATCGAATTTATCGACGACGGCGGTTATTCCGATCATCGTTTGTGGCACTCGGAAGGCTGGGATTGGGTGCGGCAAAACGAAATCGCTTCGCCGCTGTATTGGCATTTACAGGACGGCCACTGGCATCACTTCACGCTCGGCGGTTTGCGCGCGCTTCCGATGAACGCTCCGGTTTGCCACGTCTCGTTCTACGAAGCGGCGGCATTTTCCGAATGGAAAGGCGCGCGTCTGCCGACCGAATTCGAATGGGAAGCCGCGAATGCGAAATTCGATTGGGGCCTGCGCTGGGAATGGACAGGCTCGGCATATCTGCCGTATCCCGGCTTTAAAAAACCAGCCGGTGCCGTCGGCGAATACAACGGAAAGTTTATGATCAACCAAATGGTGCTCCGCGGCGCCTCGGTCGCGACGCCCGAGGGTCACAGCCGCCCGACGTATCGAAACTTTTTTCATCCCCACTTGCGTTGGCAGTTCACAGGAATACGTTTGTGTCGGTAGCCCGCGCGTCAGTAAGGGCTCATCGCGACGATAGGCATCGTAATTTCACCATGCGTGTTCATATTCATAGCAGGGACTACGAAGAATGGCAGTTAGTTTCACGATGCTTGGTCGAGCTGAGTGTAACTTGCACATGAGCCCTTACGTGCGGGCTACTGACACTGGTAATAATTTCGCATTATGGATTCGACGTCACCCGAGCTCACGCATTTCGCCGAAGATGTTCTTCGCGGCCTCTCCTCTACGCCGAAGCAGCTCTCGTCCAGATATTTTTACGACGACGAAGGCTCGCGGCTGTTCATGGAAATAATGAAGCTGCCGGAATATTACCTCACGCGTGCCGAGCTAAAAATATTCACGGAACAGACGGACGCGATCGGCAAAGCGTTTACGAAAGACGTCGTAGCCATCGACCTGATCGAGCTCGGTGCGGGAGACGGGACGAAAACCGCGATGCTGATCGAGCATCTGCTTAAAATAGGCGCCGATTTCACCTATTCGCCCATCGACATCTCGCAGGAGGCGATCGATGCGCTCCAGGCGAAATTCCGTGAAAAGTTTCCGAGGCTTCGGATCAACGCGCACACGGGAAATTATTTTCAGGTTCTCGGCTCGCTGAAAAACGGCACCGATCGCCGCAAAATTCTGATGTTTCTCGGCTCGAATATCGGGAACTTTTTGCGTGACAACGCGGTCGATTTCTTCCGACAGCTTCGTAAGGTGATGAACGCGAACGACCGCCTGTTTGTCGGCTTCGATATGCAGAAAGACCCGCGCGTGATCGTGCGTGCATATGACGACCCGCAGGGCGTAACCGCCGCGTTCAATCTTAATCTTCTTCGGCGCATCAACCGCGAGCTCGGTGCCGATTTCGACCTCGAAAAATTTTCGCACTACGCACAATACCGGCCGATGGAATGTGCCGCCCGCTCGTTCCTGATCAGCCGCGAAAAACAAACCGTCACGATCAAGGCTTTGAACCGCTCGTTCGATCTCGAACAATGGGAAGCTGTCTTCATGGAAATCTCGCAGAAATACACGCGTGCGATGATCGAAGAACTCGCTCGCGAAAGCGGCTTCGATATCGAGACGGAATTTTTCGACGAAGAAAACTTTTATGTCGATTCATTCTGGAAACCCGCATAGCCAGGAGTTCCAGCTTTAGCTGCCTCTTAAGGGCGGAAACGCGAGTGTGAACGAGCGTGCATGGGCAACGTAAAAATGAAAGTGGAAAATGCAAAATGAAAAGTTCGAGTTTTGCATGTTCCATTTTTAATTTTACATTGGGTGTGCACGCTCCCTGACGGTCGCGTTTCGGCCCGTTAGCCGCCTAAAGGCGGAACTCCAAGCTAATGAACATCACCGTTCTCACTTACGAATCGCTCGACTCCACAAACACCGAAGCCCTCAAACAGGCCCGGCTCGGCGCGGATGAGGGACTCTGCATCGTCGCTCGGCAGCAATCTGCCGGTCGAGGTCGTCACGGACGCATATGGGTAAGTGAAAAAGACGCCGGTCTGTATTTCAGCATCATCCTCAGGCCTAAGCTCGACGCGAAGTTTCTGCCGCTAATCACGCTGATGGCGGGCATCGCCGTTCACGACACGCTTACCGAAATCGGCCTCAAGCCCGACATAAAATGGGTCAACGACGTCCTTGTGAATGAAAAAAAGATCAGCGGCATCCTCGCTGAAACAACCGAGACTAACGAAGGCGTCGCTGTAATCTTAGGTATAGGTATCAATCTCAACTCTACAAACTTTCCACCGGAGATAGCCGACACCGCGACGTCGATCGACTCAGAATCGGGAGCAATAGCGATCGGATTCCGGTCTGGATCCGGCGCAAATGCGGCGGGAGATTTATCCGAGACGCTCACCAAATTCGTCACGTACTTTTACGAAATTCTCACGGCCGAAAACGGCCCAGCCGAGATCATCTCCGAATGGCGGCGACGTTCCAGCTATTTCTCCGGCAAGGCAGTACGCGTCTCGCTCCAAAACGAAACCGTGACCGGCGTAACCGACGGTCTCGAATCAAACGGTGCTCTGCGTCTCAAAAAAATAGACGGCACAACTTTGATCGTTCAAACCGGAGAAGTCGAACGCCTGAGAGCGGATTAGAAACTATTAAAGGTTTTTTTTCAGAAAGGCCAACGTCTGCACCCACGCGTCTTTCGCCGCTGCGGCGTTATACCGCTGGGCGTTGGTGTCGTTGAAAAATGCGTGCTGTGCTCCCGGATAGATTTTGTATTCGTATTTCTTATCGAGAGTTTTCATCGTTTCGGCAACCTTTGGAACTGCGGACGTGATGCGCGTGTCTGCTTCGCCGTAAACGCCGAAGACGGGCGCGTGAACTTTCGCAAGCGTCGCATCATCCGGCGCGGTTCCGTAGAAGACAACGGCAGCCTTTAGCTCGTTCGGCTCGGCTGACAACAGAAACGACCGGGCGCCGCCCCAACAGAAGCCTATCGAGGCGAGCTTTCCTTTCTTCACGTTCTCGTGCCTGTTGAGAAACGTCAGACCGGCGTTCAGGTCCTTCATTACGTCGGTCGAAGGTATCGACGCAAATGCTTCACGAACCTTCTCCGGCGTATCCATCGCGGCCGTGCCGCCTTTGCGTGAAAGAGCGTCTGCGGCCAACGCGACGTAGCCTGCAGCCGCGAAACGCCTTGCAACGTCACGCGTGTGGTCGTTCAGCCCGCGGTTTTCGTGTATTACCAGTATCGACGGATAGCGGCCTTTCTTTTTCGGCTTGCTCAGGTAACCCGAAAGCTTCACGTCGCTCATGTATTCGACCGTCATCGAATCGACATTCGCATTTTCCGATTCCACCTTCGACACGACCGTCTGTGCCAATCCGGTGCGCTCGAGCAAAAGCTGCGCCGTGGCATAAGTTCCCGTCACGGCGATCAGGCGTGTAAAAAACCTCCTGCGGTCGATGCGGCGGTCACTATAATCTTTGACGATTGTTTCGATCTGGTCTTTCACGGCGATTCTCCTTGTACGTTTTCCTTTAGTATGCGCCTTTACGGGCGGAAACGCGAGTGTGAGCGAGCGTGCGACGGCGAGTCCAAAGTCCAAGGTCTAATGTCCAAAGTCGTGGCGCTTTTGACTCTGGACTTTAGACATTAGACTCATGTGTGCACGCTCCCTGACGGTCGCGTTTGCGGCCCGTTGCTGGAACTCCGAATGACGATGTGCGATGCTAAATCGCAAAGTTACGCATGAAAAATTCTCTGCAATTTAATGGCCGAAATTACGATCTCAGCCCGATAGATATCTCGATCCCGCTGCGTTTTAACGGCGCGCAGCCAAATGCGTACGGCGTCGAACCAGCGACGTCCAAGCCGTGCGAATACGGTTCGCTCGTCGGAGACACGCGTCGCGGCGGAAGCGTGAACTTTGAGCAATACACATTCATCCCGCACTGCAACGGCACGCACACCGAATGCATCGGGCATATCACGCAAGAGCGCATTTCGGTGCGCGATTGTTTGAAGGAGGTGTTTATGCCGGCCGTGCTTATTACTGTTGAGCCGTCGAAAGAACAGGATGATCTGGTGATAACATCCGACGCTATCGCGATGGCGATCAAGTCAGAACCGGGAGCCATAGCGACCGGGGCTTTTCTCCCGAACCGCGGATCCGGGGAACGACCGCCCGCTACCGGCACCCGTACCGCACTAATTGTCCGCACGTTACCGAACGACGACAACAAGCTAACACGAGCATACGGCGCCCAAAGCGTCCCGGCGTACTTCACGCCCGACGCGATGGGATTCATCGTCGAAAGCGGTTTCAAACATCTGCTCGTCGATCTGCCGTCGATCGATCGGCTGTTCGACGGCGGCAAGCTTTTAAATCATCGGATTTTTTGGAATGTCGAGCCCGGTAGTTTTGAAGTGAACGACAACTCTCGCATCAATGCCACCATCACGGAACTGATCTATGTGCCGAATGATGTCAAAGATGGCGAATATTTATTGAACCTGCAAATCGCGCCGTTCGAATCCGACTGCGCCCCAAGCCGCCCGATCCTACTTAGGTCAGAACCGCCTGCGTAAGCGGGCGGCCAGCATGTGCGCTCTATCAAACTGGCCCGCCGCTCACGCAGCGGGTTCCGACGCAGCATGTTCAAGTGCAGGCTTCAGGTCGGGAAATTTGAAATCGTAGTGCGCGGCAACCAGTCGTTTCGGAACAACGCGCGTCGAATCGATCAGAAGCGCGTCACCCATTTCGCCGAAGACGAGGTTGACGGCGAATTCGGGCAGCGGCAAAATTGTCGGGCGGTAAAGGACCTCGCCGAGCGTTTTTGTAAATTCTTCATTCGTCGCCGGGTTTGGCGAAACGACATTAATTGCGCCGCGTACGGCTTCGTTCTCCAGCGCAAAATTGACGATTCCGACGACGTCGTCCAGCGACACCCAGCTCATCCATTGCTTGCCGCTGCCGACCACGCCGCCAACGCCGAGTTTGAAAGGCGTGAGCATCGTCGCCAACGCGCCGCCATGCTTCGAAAGCACGATGCCGTTGCGGAGCAGAATCGTGCGGATGCCCATGTCTTCGGCCCGGCGCGATTCGGCTTCCCACTCTTTACAGACCTCGGCGAGAAAAGTGTCGCCCGCCGCGCTTGTTTCAGTCATCTCGTCATCGCCGCGGTCGCCGTAAAAACCGACCGCCGATGCGGAGATAAATACTTTCGGTTTTTTCTCAAGCCTGGCAAACGCTTCGATCATCGTCCGCGTCCCATGAACGCGGCTGTCGCGAATCGCCTTTTTCTTCTCGTCGGTCCAGCGCAAGGCACTAATGCTTTCGCCTGCAAGATGAATAACTGCATCGAGGTTTTCAAGTCTCGGAAGATCGTCGTCAGCAAAACCTGTGTCCGCGTTCCACTGAATCTCGTCTTCGCTCTTCGGCTCGCTCCGCGAACCAAGCAGCATCTCGTAGTCTTTCTTTTCAAAAGACTCCTGCAACGCCTTGCCGATGAGACCGGAAGCGCCGGTGATCAAAATTCGCATAAGTCACTTAAGAATAGAACGCGGATTTTCACGGGAAAAGCACGGATGAGCGCGGATCTGAAAAAAATTATAATTTTTCAGATCCGTGTAAATCAGTGTTCTTTCAGTGAAAATCCGTGTCCCATTCCAATCTCATTTCCCTCGCAGATCGCGCCGAACAAATTCGACCATCAATCGCAACTCCCTGTCGGTCAGCTGGTTTCTAAACGGCAGCATTCC
>Ga0187894_10007412_pt1 | contig 10365 bp, 14 predicted proteins | sample GBC1701081metaG_FD_136650 | JGI IMG/M metagenome (GOLD analysis project Ga0187894, IMG submission 136650) | White microbial mat communities from a lava cave in the Kipuka Kanohina Cave System on the Island of Hawaii, USA - GBC170108-1 metaG ... | reverse complement strand
GTGAAGGGGAACAGGCCGCCAGTTGTCGATTATTAGTTCTGATTTGAGCCATTTTGCGAGTTCTTGCGGGTTGCCGATTGTTGCGGATAATCCTATGATTTGAACATCTTTTAAAAGTTTCATTAGTACTGTGATGAGAATTTCAAGCGTAGGGCCTCTTGATACGTCGTTTAAGAGGTGAATTTCGTCAATTATTACGCATTTTACAAAAGCGAGCCATGGTGAATGATGTCTTATCAAAGAGTCCAATTTTTCTGAAGTGCAAATGATAAAATCATAATCTGAGAGGTATGGGTCGGCGCTGTCCAAATCTCCTGTGCATAATGCGACTTTGCATAAGTGCGAGTATTTTCTTTTGAATTCTTTTGCCTTTTCATTGGCAAGCGCGATTAAGGGCACAATGTAGACTGCTTTGGCGCCTTTTTCAAGAACTGTTTGAACTGCTGCCATTTCTGCGATTAAGGTTTTTCCGCTGGCTGTTGGCGTGCAGATAAGAAGGCTGTTTCCGTCCAATAATCCTTTGTCCAGGGCCTTTTGTTGGGAAGGTCTGAATTCAGTTATTCCTTCTTTGGTTAGAACTTCTTTTAACTTTTCGTTCATAATAATGAAAAGAAAATAGCTTTGTTATAAAGTTTTACTTGTAGTATGTTGACATCCAGACGGTGTATGTTTTATCGCCGGAGAATGTTGTGTAACAGTAGCATTCGTAAAGTCCTGCTACAGGGTCGAAGTATCCTGTTGGTGTTGGGTTAAGTCCGTTTGTGCAGGTTGATCTTTGACATGCTTTTTGTGCGTCAACTAATTGGTATGTTGTGACTGCGCTTGGGTTTTGGTTGTAATATCTTGTTGTTGTTGCGTAGAATTTGGAGCTTGCGACCTGTCCTGTCATTGCGTCAAGTTCAGGTCCACCTAAGATGATGATAAAAGCAAACACCGCCCCGAGGGCGATGAATGCAAAAATAAGTAAAGAAATATTTTGGTTGTTCATGCCGTTGAAGGCGCACATGCCATGATTGGCTGGTATTTTGGGTCAGGTGTTCCTATAACTGCCGCGCAATAGAACCAGTTGCACATGTGGTCTGATAGAACGTCATATCTGATGTTTCCTTGTTCGCGTTCTCGCAATTCATTGCTTGGACATCGGCTTAAGTACATGCTTTCAAGTCCTGGAACAACTGTGATTCCGCCTGGAGCTTGGATCTGTGGTCCTACTGGTGGTGGGAACCATGCGTTTCCTGTTGCAGCCGGGCTCGTGAAGAGAAGAACCAGTCCTACGATTGCAAGGATGGCTACAATTCCCAAAAGCAATATGCTCACTTCTTTTTTATCTGTCATATTAATTCCTCCGCGTTTTTATTGCGCAAGTATGTTGTGTATCGTGAGGCAGGCGTTTTGTCCTACCATATCATCAACGCAACAGTACTGGCGGTAAGCTCCGTTTTGCGATAAATAAACCGCTTCGTTGCTAAAGCACGAAATGCCTACCAAATCTGCTGGGACAGTTGCGTAAAATGTTTGTCCTTGCGCTACAAGACCTGTAGGTCCTGCAACGAGGGTGACAATGGCCAAAACGCCTATTATGCTAACTGATAATAGCACCAACGCGGCGCTACCACGGTCACCTCTTATCATAGTCGTATTTGGGCGTGTATGATATATAAACTTTGCTGTACGGCTGTAAGGGTTGTACGTCGTACTTTTGTGTTTTTCATTATTTTTCTTAGGCAAGGTCTCGCAATCTTTTAATACGAAAGGTATGTGTCTACTATAATAAAGAGGTTTAAATCGATTTTATGGAGCTAAGAAAGGATTATTTTCTTGAAAGATTTGTGATTGTCGCGCCCAATCGTGACAATAGGCCTTCTGATGTTATTGAAAATGTTTTGCAAAAGCCTGCTGTTGATGTTTTTGGCGAGGGCAACGAGTCATTAAATCCTGATGAGATTGGGCGCCTGATTCGCAATGGTAAGTGGGTTGTTCGTTGGTTCAAAAATAAATATCCTGCAGTTCTCGACAAAAAAAGCGAGGATGTTATGCCTGAGTCAAGATTTTTTAGTTCTTCTCCTGCGTTTGGTTTTCATGAAGTTATTGTTGAGTCTGCGAAACGAGATGTTCAGCTTTCTCATTTGTCTGAAAAAGAAATTGAGGATGTTTTGCAGGTTTATGCGAGAAGAATTATCGAGATTGAAGCTCGAGAGGGCATCAAGTATGTTTCTTTGTTCAAAAATCATGGTTTTCAGGCAGGCTCTTCAATTGTTCATTCTCATGCGCAGGCTATTGGTTTGGGTTTTGTTCCGCCAGAGGTTCAGGAAAAGCTTGACGCGTCAAGAAAGTTTTTGCGCTGTCCTTATTGTTCGGTTTTAGAGGAGGAAAAAGGTTCCGCAAGAGTTGTTTTTGAGAATGATGATTTTGTGGCGTTCTGTCCTTTCGCGTCAAGATTTAATTATGAGGTTTGGGTTTGGCCAAAAAATCACGCCACTCGTTTTGAAGAGTTTAACTTGTCTTCGCTGTCAAAAATTTTAAAGCCAATTCTTTCGCGTCTTGATGAAAAAAATATTGATTACAATATGCACGTAACTTATTCTCCGAAAGGCGATGATTTGCACGCTCATTTGGAAATTTCGCCCAGAGTTTCAAGATGGGGCGGGTTTGAGTTAACATCAGGTGTTATTATTAACAGCGTCTCGCCGGAAGCTGCGGCGAAGTTTTACAAAAAGGAAGATTGAGTTAGTTTATTTTTTGATTTTTAATTTCTTGTCGCGCTCTTCAATAAGTTTTTCTCCCTTACTAAATCGATTGTTTAATAAATACCTTTTCTTAAAATAGGTGTATGGAGCTTAAGCTTGATTCAAAAACTTTCAAGGCGTTAGCTAATGAAAAACGCGTGGGTATGTTAAAATTGCTTGGTGCACGAAGGCATACTCAAAGCGAGATGGCGAATGAGCTTGGTCTTGCGGTGCCGACAGTAAAAGAGCATTTGTCTGCGTTAGTGTCCGCAGGGTTAGTTGAGCAGCATGACGAAGGCAGAAAATGGAAATATTATGCTCTTACAAAATCCGGCAAAACGGTTTTGGCGCCAGAGGAGACTAAAATTTGGATTATGCTTGGCGTGTTTTTGTTTAGCGCAGTTGGTGCTGCGTATCGTTTTTTTTCGTTAAAATCCACTATGGTTCCTTCAGTGGAGCCAGTTGTAGAAAGCATGGCGATGAAAGCTGCAGTCCCTATGATGGATGCGGCGCCAGGCGCTATGGCTTATGGCGCACAAGAATCGGCTCAGTTAATGGCTGCGCCCTCCGCAGTTTCTCCTATTATAGTGGACGGTCTTATTATTTCATTGATTATTATATCTGCAGTGGCCCTTATTTTCATGATTGGTCTTTATTTGCGTCAGAGGCGTTATGTGGCTCAATTAGGGAAAAGCCTTAAGAAATCGTGAGGTATTTATTAATCAAGGTTTATTGTAAAAAAAGGTGATCAAAAATGAAAAACTTATGGATAATTCCAATAATTGCCGTGGCAGTAATTCTGACCGCGTGCACGACAGAGATAGTTATGCCTCAGGGCGGCGATCAGCCGAACACTTTGACTGTTCAGGGCGAATCGCAGTTTGATGTGGCTCCTGATTTGGCGAAAATTCAGTTCGCGATTGAAACCAGAAGCACGACAGCTCAAGACGCTCAATTGCGCAACCGCCAGATTGGCGATGATATTAAGCAAGCGCTTGGTAAAGTTGGCGTTGGTTCAAGCGATATTGAGACCACAAATTATAATGTTCAAAGATGGACCGAGTGGGATTACAAAGACCAAAAGCAAATTGACAAAGGTTATATCGTGTCCAATAATTTTGTTGTGAAAACAACTAATTTGCAAAAAGTTGGCGATATTTTGGACGCAGGAATCCAAGCAGGAGCTAACCGAATTGACAGCATAAGCTTTGAGTTGTCCGATGACAAGTCAATGCAGGTAAAGCAGGAAGCTCTAAGAAAAGCTGCGACCAATGCTCGTGACAAGGCTGTTGCGTTGGCGGAAGGTTCTGGCGTTCGTTTGGGCGTTGTGAAATCAATTTCCGAGAACAGTTATGTCGTGATGCCTTACGCTCGTGGCGGTTATGATGTCGCTATGATGAAAGCGGAGAGCGCTCCTGTTCCAGCGACGGATATTTCACCTCAGAACGTTCAGGTCAACGCGCAGGTTAGCGTTGGCTATATCATTGGGTGATTGAATGAAAAAATTTATTTTTTTATTTTTTTCTGTCTTTCTTGTTTTTGTTATGGCGTGCACTCCTCAAATTCCAAAAGTTGATGATTCAAATGATGAGCAAAATAATGGTGGTGCAAGAGTTGCCGCGCCTTCTTGGTGTCAGGTTGATGAGGACTGCACCTGCGGTGGTATCGATAAAAATACTGGTGATTGTTTTGTTGGAAATCTTGCTTATCAAAAAGAGTTTGTTGATATGTCTCAAGAATGTCCTGATTTTTGCACGGGTATTGCGGGTCACTTGGCAACTAAATGTATTGACAACGTGTGTCAAAATGTTCCTCGTGAAACTAAAGGCGCAAGTCCTGAAGGTACTCCAAGCGAGCCTGTTTTTTGCACAGCTGACGCGAAGCTTTGCCCTGATGGGAGCGCAGTTGGGCGTGTAGGTCCAAATTGTGAGTTTGCGCCTTGTGCTGGTGAAAGTGAATCAACTTCTCCAAGCGAGCCTCCTTCGAGCGATTTGTCTGCTGCGCATTGGCTTTGCGAAGATGGTTCTTGGAAAGATAACCCTGAGAATTGTTTCGAGAACACTTGTGTCACGAAAAATGATTGTCAGCTTATGGGTGTTAAGGGTGTTTGCGGTCCGTATTTGATTGCGGGTCCAACAAAGACTTTGCATAAGCCTCCAGTGTTTTACGCGAACCAGTGCAACGGTGAATATTGTCCGGAAGTTATGGCGATGTGCGTTGATCCTAAAGATCAGCCAAGAATTAACGGCGTTGCCTGTGAAGTCGGCAAATGTGTCATAAGGTACGAGCAAAAGCTCTATTGATTTTTTATTTCCTTTTTGTGGTTTTTTGCCAGTATACTAAAAAGTAACATTTATATACTGTTCGTCCATTTAAATATGTGAAAAAGAGGTATGTAAGGTGAAAAAGAGTGTAGCTTTGGCGTTTGTTGTCGCTCTTATTCTAGCTAGCGTTGCTTTCGCGCAGTCTACTCAGCCTTGGCCTCCTTTTAACGACAATGTTGTGGGTTACGGCGGTGAGCCTGCCCGTGAGCGTCGTTTGACTATTGCTCCTTTTACTCGTGAGCTATATTTCGGTTATGGTTATCAGCCGCCTTTCACGAATTTTGGAGCGAAAGGTCCAACATATCGTATGACGAATACTGGCGCGAAAAGCGGGTATTCTGCGACGTTTAACCTTGATACTAATGATTATTCTCCAAGAGGTCGTGACCCGAGTAAGATTAGCAACTGGGATCCTGGCGTTTTAGGTTACGCTCGTGTTGATAGAGCGGTTGATTTGTTAGCGTACAATCCTACTGGTATTGCTCTTGGAAACAAGGATACTATTGGCAGAGGTACTGCAAGAATTACTTCTTTTGGAAACCAGTTCGGTGGCGGAGGAAATAATCCTTTCCCAACGACTCAAATTCTTGTTCAAACCCGTAATATGCCTCCTGTTGGTCAGGGTGAAATTTATGAGGTCTGGCTAATGGATGCAGAAACTGAGCGGTCAATTACTCTTGGTTTGATGAAAAATGGTTTGGGTCCAACTTCTCAATTAGTTACTGTTATTCCCCGTCTTGTAGATCCTTTTGAGTATGTTCTTGTTACAAGGGAGCCGTTCCCTGACCAAGATCCTGGTCCTAGTGAGATTGTTTTGATGGGAGAGATTGATCCTTCAAGAGTCGATGTTCGTCCAACGACTGCGGGATTGGAGCCTGTAAGATGAAAAGAATAATCTTGGCTTTGATTGCGATTGTTTTGGTTTGTTCTTTTTCAGTTTTCATTGTTTCTAAAGTTTCAGCTGACGGTGTTTATTACAGGCAGGACGGTTCTGAATGGACTCCAAATCCGAGCGGTCTTACTGAAAGACGGCCTTATGAATTTTATTCTCCGCTTCTAACTTCAGATGCGAAATATCTTGTTAACAAGCAGTCTGGAGTTGAGAGAGTAACAAGTTACGATCCTCGTGTAAACTTTGCGCGTATTGAAACCACTGTTTACATGGAGCCTCTCGCAAAGATTGATTACACTGGTGTTGGTCGTGGTGGAGAGCCTCCTTTCTACCCGAGAGCGACCGGAAGAGTAAAAAGTTATCTGTGGGCAGGTTTCCCAAGAGCGCAGGTTAACATTAACACTATCGACTTGCCTGCGTCTGACAAAGTGAATGGTCAGTATGAAGTTTGGCTTTTCGACGACGATTCGAGTTTCCAGTTATCTTTAGGAACATTTACAACGCTTGGCGGCGGTGTTGGTGAGTTCAAATATGACACTGAAAATTATTTGGACGCCTATGATAAGGTTGTGATTTCACTTGAGCCTTACGATGATGATGACGTTGCGCCTCACACTTTGATTTTACAGGGCAACATCCCAGAGCCTGTGTACTTTGACCCTGCTCCAAAGCAGTCAAAACTTATTACTCCGGTCTTCACAACAAATTAATTTTCTATTTTTTTAAATTGATTTTTTTAATTTAGAAGTCTCAAATTATTTTTTTGATGCTTGTTCGAACTGCGTGTATAAATTCGTTGTTTTGAACCACGGTGAGAGGAACGCCGTTGTTTTCTTGCAGTATTCTTGCTATGTTTGAGGCTATTCTTTCCGTGCATACTATGTTTTTGGTTGTGCTTGCACAGGAAAGAAGAGTGTGTTTATCGATGGGATTTAGAGTGTGGCAGTGAAGCAGTGTGCAGTCTATTCCTTGTTCCTTTAGCTTTTGGGTGTCTTTTATTGCATGAGAGATTGAAGGGGTGTCCGCAACTATTGTGCATTTTTCTCCTGTGTTTAGCATATCAAGTCTTCCTATTGTGAATTCTTTTTGTTTTTTGGCCGTGCTGTATGGTGTCAGTAGGTATGGTTTTGGATTTAGCGCCGCGGCGATTATTGCCTCTTCTGTTTCGTTTTTTGTTGACGTTTCTATGTGTGTGATGTTGCTCTGACCAGTTTGGATGTTTTGTTTTTCTTTTGTTAGAATTATTATGTGTTCTTCGATATTTGAAGGAATTGTTAAGTTATCCGCAACTACTAAAGGCAGTGTTCCTTCTCGTGACATTCCTTTTGCTATGTCAAGAAGAGTGTTTGGGTGCGCGTTTGTTATGAGGTGAGGGATTTCTTTTAGAGTTTCATCTTTGTGATTGCTAAGGACGATTATTTTTTTTATTTTTGAAATTTCTGTAATATTCATTTTAGCGTCTCGATGAATGTTAGTTTTTGAGCGTCAGTTGGCTGTTTGTGTGTCCATTCGTGTCTGTTTTCAATCGACTGTACTCCTTTTCCGCTTGTTGTGTGCGCGATTATCGCGAAAGGTCTGTCGCTTTGTCTTGCTTCTTCAAGAGCGTGAATTAAGTGGTTTGCGTGGTGTCCGTCAACTTCAGCGACTTTCCATCCGAACGCTTCATATTTTTGTCTTAAAGGTTCAAGCGGGTGTATTTCCTCGGTGTTTCCTTCTTTTTGTATGTTGTTTCTGTCAATGATTGTTATTATGTTTGGAATTTTTTGGTTTCCCGCGAAGTGTATCGCGTCCCAGGAAAGTCCGTTGTGGTCTTCATCGCTCATAACATAGTACACTTTCATTATTTGTTCTGATTGGTCTGTTTTTTCTGTCTGTTTTGCCTGTTCAAAAATTGCGAGCGCGCGTCCTATCGCTGTTGCGATGTTTTCGTGTGGTGTTGTTTCATTTTTTTGGAGGTTATTTTTTGAGAAGTGCCCCATATGCGCGAGTGTTGTTCGAAGAGAGGGGTATAGTCTTGGGGTGCAAATTATTCTGTCTTTTTTGTTGAAAGGTGTGTATTCTAAAAACGTTAGAATTGTCGCGAATATGTCTGCGCTTCCAAGAGTGTCAGCAAGTCCTGTTTTTGTGTGTCGAATCAAATCTTTTCGTACGTGATTTGCGAGGGTGGTTATTTGCATTTTTTTAGCTCCTCGTATGATTTTTTTGGATTGGGTGATAAAGTGCAAGAACTTGTCGCGACGCAAAAATTAGCTCCTTCCTTTTTGGAAAGAGGGCAGGTTTTGTTGTTGATTCCTCCGTCGATTCCTATTTTTATTTTTGAATTTATTTTTTTGATGGTTTTGATTTTTGCTAGCGCGTCTTTTTTGAATTTTTGTCCGAAAAATCCTGGCTGAACGCTCATAACTAGGCAAATGTTCGCTGTTTTAATCGCGTTTGAATATTTTTTTGGGTTTGTTTTTGGGTTTAGCGCGATTCCGCCAAGGATTCCTTGTATTTTTATGAATTGGAGTATTTCTCTCGCGCGGTTTGTGCTTTCCGCGTGAATTATTATTTCGCTGGCGGCGATTTCAATTAAATCTGATAAATATTTTTCTGGATGTTTTGCCATCAAATGAATTTGTATTTTTTGTTTTATTGCTGCCTTTTTGAGTTCCCTCGTTGTGATAGTTTTATTTGGTACGAACGCTCCGTCCATTAAGTCGATGTGAATTTTTTTCGCCCAAGCGACTCGTCTAAGCTGATGGCGCAGTTGTTTTGAGTTTTTTGCGAGTATTCCTGGAATTATTTCCATATTTTTCTTTTTATTTGCCTCCAGTATGTTATGAGGGATGCGGGGATTAGCGCTTCAAGAATCAGTGTTAGCGCTCGAAGGGCGTGGTCCAAAAATGATATTTGTTTTGGCTGTGTGAATGTTTGTTTGCGAAGAAGTCTTTGTTCTATTTGTGTGATGCTGTTAAGTGTGTCTTGATTGTAGTATGTGCAGTCATTTGATGAGTCTTCTGATGAGCAGTGTTCTTCTCCAATGGTTATGTCGTTTATTGCGTCGTTTGCGCGAATGATTGTTCGTTGAAGAAGGCTTGTGTCGTCTTTGCTTAATCTGTGGTAAAGTAAAAGCAAGTGCTCTTTTTCAGCGGGTGTGCCTGCTATTGAGAGAGCTTCCAAAAATAATATGTTCATTTCAGCTTGTTTTGTTTTTTCGGCTTCAATTAGGGACATTCCTGCGGTTATCAGAAGATATAGGGTTATCACGATGGTTGCAATTCCAAGAATTGTTCTGTGTCGGTAAAACCATCCTTCTTTTTTGTTTTTTTGGCTTTTTTTCATTTTTCTAATTTTTTTATTTTTTCAATTCGTCTTTTGTGCCGGGATTCGTTGCTAAAGGGAGTGTTAAGCCAAGTTAGTGTGATTCGTTTGGCTTCTTTTTCGTGAAGCTGCCATCCGCTAAGGCACAATACGTTTGCGTCGTTGTGCTCTCTGCTAAGTTTGGCGTTTTTTAAGTTCCAAACCGCGACGGCTCTTATTCCTTTTATTTTGTTCGCGGCAATTGATACTCCTTCTGCTGAGCCGCAAACGAGTATTCCCATTTCTCCTTTCTTGATTGCGCGTCCAACTTTTGCGGCAAAGTCCGGGTAGTCGTCGTTTTTGTTTAGTTTGTATGCCCCGCAGTCGTGAACAAAATAATTTTTGTCCTGAAGATAGTTCATTAGTTTTTCTTTCAGTTTGAATCCTGCGTGGTCGGCGCCAATGTGTATTGTTTGTTTTTTCACTTTGTCCTCCTTTACGCTTTTCCTGAGCTTCCAAATAATTGGAGTCTGTGCTCAACGATTTGTTGCATTAGTGTTCTTGCTGGTGATAGTATGTGTCTTGGGTCGAAATCTTCTGGTTTTTCTGCGATAAATTTTCGAACTGCTGCGTCAAAGGCGAGTCTAAGGTCAGTATCTGTGTTGATTTTGTTTATTCCGTAAGCGACAGACTGGGTGATTTGATCGTCAGGGACTCCTTCTGGTTTTCCAAGTTCTGCGCCAAATCTTGCTGCCATTGTGACGATGCTTGCTGGAACTCCGCTCGCGCCGTGAAGAACAAGCGGCATGTTTAGTTTTGTTTTGATTGTTTTTAGAAGATGTAAATCAAGTCTTCCTTGTCCGCTGAATTTGTACGCTCCGTGCGATGTTCCGACCGCTATGGCAAGGGCGTCAACTCCTGTTTTTTCGACAAATTCTTGCGCAAAGTTTGGGTCAGTGTATATTATGTGGCGTGAGATTATTTTTTCTTCGGCTCCACCTATTGTTCCGAGTTCTCCTTCAACACCGATTCCTTTTTTGCGGCACCATCCGACTATTTTTTTTGTGTTTTTGATGTTTTCTTCGAAAGGGAGGTGGCTGCCGTCGTACATTATTCCTGTCCAGCCGAGTTTTATGCATTT
>Ga0187894_10007411_pt1 | contig 10366 bp, 9 predicted proteins | sample GBC1701081metaG_FD_136650 | JGI IMG/M metagenome (GOLD analysis project Ga0187894, IMG submission 136650) | White microbial mat communities from a lava cave in the Kipuka Kanohina Cave System on the Island of Hawaii, USA - GBC170108-1 metaG ... | reverse complement strand
TCCTGCCGAGATGTTACGCCGGAATTTGCGACCTCAACGCGCCGTCAAGATAACTTCCGATAACATACATTATGTTTAATAACAAATGGGGCTCCCGGATGATGCTTTCCGAGAGCCCCTTGAGGGAAAAATTTGTCCTGACTTATCGCACCCGGCCTCCGCCGCCTCCGTTTGAACGGCCCCCACCGCCCCCGCCGTCTCCGCCGGATCGGCCGCCGCCGCTCGAACCAGATCCGCCCGAACGGCCCCCGCCACCACCGGACTCGCCGCCCGAACGCCTCATTCCGCCGCCTCCGCCGTCGAAGCCACCGCCACCGCGCGGCGACTCCATCCGAGGCGACCGGTCCATTCGCGGAGCTTCCATGCGCGGCATTTCCGACCGGCGCGATTCGCCACGCTCCCGCACAATCGGCGGGCTCACTTGCACCTGTCCTTCCCCACTCGATTCGCCTCGCCGCGAAAACGTACTCCGGCTATCGTCGCTCGATCGCGACGGCGTGCGCATTTCGCCGCCATCCGGCGCCGCTCCGGACTCGCCAGCCCGTCGCCAGCCACGGCCGTCGGTTTCCGCGGTCCGCCGCGATTCCCCACCCCCAATGAACGCGCCGCGGTCCGGTACCACGCCTTCGCTGCGCGCTCCGTTCTGCCGCTCCGTCGAACGATCCCCCATACGCCGCCACCCATCGCCCGATTCGCCACTTCGCTCCGAGTTCGCGCGTCCGGCGCCGTCAACGCTCCGGCCGCCGCTGTCCCCCGAATTGCGGCCAGGCTCGCCAAACCTGCGCCATCCGTCACCGGATTCCGTGCGGCGTTCCCGAGTGGCCGGCTCACTGCTTCCATCCGCACTCCGGCTGCTGCCCCCACCTTCGGCATTGCGGCCCGGCTCGCCGAACCTGCGCCATCCGCCGCTATTCACTTCCGCCCTTTGCGTACCGGTCGAATCAAGAGCGCGAATCGTTCCCTCACCCGTTCTTCGAGAACCGCTCTCGCCGCTCGGCACGCTGCGTACCGCTGACTCGCCGCTACGAACGCCGGGAGACTCCACCTGCCGCACCGCTCGCGTCTCCTCACCGAACGCTCGGCGGCTTGCTTGCTCAATTCCGCGCCGCTGCTCCTCAAACCCAACGCGATCCACCGGAGCAGCGCTGCGTCTCGCATAGAATCGCTGATCCTCGCGCGACGCCGGGCGGACGATGCCCGCGTCCCGGTCCGCGTACCGCATGCTTTCGCGCTCCGGCACCACGGGCATCCGCCCCTGCACGACGGCGGCGCGCCTGACGTCGCCGTCGTTAATTGCGCCATACCGCCCGCCTCTGCCGCGCGAAAAGTCCGCGCCATCGACTCCCGTGATGGCATTGTTGATACGCGAATTCCGGTACACGTTCGTGATGTTGACGTTGTTCACCACGTTCACGCTGTTATCGATGTAAGTGCGCCCGCCGCGGCCGCCCCCGTAATACCGATTCCCGTACCACGGGTAGTAACGCTCATACGGCGCAAGCGGAATCCACCCCACTCTTCCGAAACCGAAACCCACTCCCACGCCGAAGCCCGAATTCCATCCCACGAATGCCACCAATCCCGGCCTCCAATAGTGCCGCGAATGAATCGCGCCCGGCCACCAGCACCACCGATTCCCCGAATAAAACCACCTTCCATAGTGATAAGGCGCCCAGCCCCACGGATCGTAGCTAACCCAAGACCACCCATACCAATCGACCCACGACCAACGCCCATAGCGATACGGTGCCCAGCCCACGGCCACGCGCGGAGCCCACACGTAGCCATAGCTCGGGTCGTTAATCCAGGAACCATGCCCGTCCAGATCGTCCGCTCCATAGACGTCACGGCTCACATAACGGTACGCCGTAGAACGTTCCAGATCGCGATCGCGCCGCTCGTTCCAGCGATCCCAATCGTCCTTCGCGCCGGCGCTCACCACTTGCACTTCGGGGTTCGACGCATTTCCCTTCGCAAGCATCGTACGGCCCGATTTCAAGCGCTCCGAACCCTGCGGCGTGAAGACCTCCACCTCGCCCGAGCGCACGGTAATCTCGGTGGTGTCGTCGGGGCGTACATGCACGCGATACTCGCCGCGCTTTACCGGACGAATGCTCACGCTGGGCGTGGAAATCTCCACTTCGGCGTCGGTATCGCGCAACACGCGCAACGTCACCAGCCCACGCGCGACCTGCACCTGGTAACGGCGATACTCCAACTCGGCCAACCGTATCTCGGCATCGCCCGACATGCGGAGCATATTCGCCCAATCGAATTGCACTTCCGCGCGCGATGCCGCGCCAGTCAGCACGCGGTCCTGAACCACCAGCGGTCCGTTCACCGCCGCCGCGACGTACTCACCCGAGTCGCCGCGCCGCACGCTCACGTCTCCTCCAATCAGGCTGATGCGCGCAACGCCCCGCCCCGGGCCGTCGTCGTCCTGATTCTGAGCCCACACCGGAACCGCGAGGGTCAACGCCGCAAGAGCAATTCCCCGTGTCATCTGGTGACCTGCCTTTCACCTTTTCTACGTACATTTTTTCTGCCAATTCGCAAGTGTTTGATTTCGAGCGCTTTCACGATATCCTGACGAATCGTGCCGATGGCCGAAAACAACCACCGCGATCCAATCCGGCCAATCCTCGTCCGTCTCAAAGCGCCGGCGGCCCTTCTTATCCTGGTGGCGCTCGCCTACTGGAAGCTGACTCTCACCAATCAATACACTTGGCTCGATTCGCCGGACATCTCGCGTCAGGTCATGCCCTGGTATCAATTTCAAGTCGGCGAAATTCAACAGGGCCGCATTCCCTTATGGGACCCTCACCATTGGGGCGGCCAGCCGCTCATCGGGCAAGCCCAACCCGGAACCGCCAGTCCCATTGCCTGGTTGATGATGATTCTGCCGACCCGCCATGGTTGGATCAAACAATCGGTCATGCACTGGTATTTTGTTTTCATTCATTGGCTTACCGCACTGTTCTTCTACTGGTTTATGAGATCGCTGTCGGCGGCTCGTCCGGCGGCGGTTCTTGGTGCGCTCCTGTTCACGCTCGGCGGCTACATGGGCAGCGTCGATTGGCCGCAGATGCTCACCGGCGCCCTGTGGGCGCCGGTAGTATTCGGCGGACTGTTCCGCGCTCTGCGCGGGGAGCGATTCTTGGGAAGCTGCGCGCTCAGCGGCATGGCGATGGGCTTGGCAGTGCTCAGCGGCCATCATCAAGCGCCGGTATTCATCGCTACCGGAGCTTTGCTGATGTGGCTTGGCGAGATGGCCATCTCGGACCGGACGGACAAGAAAAGACTCTTCCTTGGTTTCGTTTTGTCATTTGGGATCGCCGGATTCGTGAGCGGTCTCCAGAGCCTCCCCTCCTGGGAGTATTCCAAACTGGCCCTGCGGTGGGCGGGCATGCCGGACCCGGTTCCGCACAGCGTTCCGGTCGACTATTTGGTACACAGCACTTATTCATTTCCCGCTTTCGGGCTTCTGGGCGTCGTAATCCCCGGAGTCTATCGTCACGTGAACCCCTTCGTAGGAATGGTCGGGATGCTCTTCGCGCTGGCCGGATTACGCTGGAACTGGCGCGGTATCGACACGAAGCGTCTGGCGGCGTTGGGGGCCGGATCGATCTTATTTGCCTTCGCCGCTGAAACTAACATTCATGGAATGCTTTATGCTTTACTGCCTATCTTAGAGAAAGCACGTAATCCTGCAATGGGATTACTCGTCTTCCACCTTTCCGTCTCCGCGCTTGCCGCCCTGGCGCTCGACCGTCTGTTGCGAAACGAATTCGCCGCTGAGATTGCCCGCTTTTTCTGGCGCGGAGCGGCCGGTTTTGCCGTTCTGATTGCCTTCGCCTGGTACCAACATGTGCTCTTTCAAGCCGGGGAGATTAAATCGGACGCCCGCGTGATTGCATGCGCGTTCTACGGGCTGCTGGCTGCCGGCGCCGTAGTCGCCTGGTCGCGTCAGGCGCTCTCCAAGCGAGCGTTGATCGCGGCTTTAGGGGTCTTGATTCTCGCCGAAATGGGCACCGGAAATTCTTACACAATCTCGCATCGCCGCGAGCCCAACCGCACCGAATACATCACTTTGCTTGCCCAGAATGCCGACCTCGCTCAATTTCTTCAATCTCAACCCGGCAACTACCGTTACGACCAGGACATGTCGAAGATCCACCATAATTTCTCCGACTGGTACGGCGTCGAGACCGCGGGCGCCTACTTGGCGAGCGTAACCGCGAATATGTATCACCTGCCCATTTGGAGTCCGCAGGGGCAGCGGCTGATCGGCGCGCGGTATGCGTGGATGGACAAGCCCAACGATACCTTCGCGCAGGAAATTTTCAAGCCGAAATCGGGCGGAGCGGTTTATGAGAACGCGAACGTGATGCCGCGCGTACGCACCATCCACCGGCTGCGTGAGCAGTCGGCGCAGTCCGTCGAGCAACAACTAAACGAAACCGACCTGCGCACCGAGGCCTTCCTGCGCGCCCCTTTGCCAAAAGTCGATGAGTGCGCCGGGGACGACTTCACTTCCCTGCTGCGGCGCGTTTCCAACCGCGTCTTGATCTGGGCGGAAATGCGTTGCCGCGGGATGTTGATCCTTTCCGACACTTGGTATCCGGGCTGGGAAGCGACCGTCGATGGCAAACCAGCCCGGATTTATGAAGTTTACGGAGCCATTCGCGGTGTCGTGCTGGATGCAGGTATGCACCGCGTAGAAATGCGCTACCGGCCGAGTAGCGTCTACTTGGGTTTCCTGATGACGTTGACCGGTTTGTTGGCGGCGGCATTGGTGATAAGGTCGAAGCGATGAAGGCGTTCCTTTTGCTCCTGACCGCCGCGGTTGCTTTCGCACAGGACTTCCGCTCGCTGTTCAACGGCAAGGACCTCTCCGGCTGGGTGAACGTAAACACCGATACCGATACGTGGTCCATAAAAGACGGCCTGCTCATCTCCAAAGGGCTGCCCATTGGCGTCATGAGGAGCGAAAAGCAGTACGAAAACTTCGTCCTCGAAATCGAATGGCGTCACATGAAACCGGGCGGGAACTCAGGCGTTTTCGTGTGGAGCAACGCCGTCCCCGGCGAGAAAAACCGCCTTCCCGATGGCGTCGAAGTTCAGATGCTCGATCCGGAATGGGTAAACCTGAATCGCCGCCCCGGCTTTGACCCTCCGCTCTCCTATATCAGCGGCGAGCTATTCGGCGTCGGCGGAGTGAAAACGGTCCCGGACAATCCCAGCCTGCGCGGCCAGCGCAGCCAATCGGTAGAGCGTTTGGTCCAACCGGCCGGCCAGTGGAATCGCTATAGAGTCGTCGCCGTGGATGGCGCGATCAAGCTGGCGGTCAACGGCAAGTTCGTCAACGGCATCTCAAAATCCACACAGCGCAAAGGCTATTTGTGCCTAGAATCGGAAGGCTCCGAGATTCACTTCCGCAACATCCGCATTCTGGAGTTGGAGCCCAGTTCGACAGTCGCGCCGCCCGGTCCGGAATAATCTATAAGCCCAGCGCTCCACGCAATTCGCCGCCGGTCATGTTCGTGTTGTAGACCGGCGTCCCCACGTCAAATCGCACCGCCGAAGCGAGTGGTCCCACGATCACCGGATCGTAATTTGCGTCCCGGACGAGTTGCGCGGCGATGCTCATCGCTTCGGCATCGTCACTTGCCAACGGAATACCAATCTGATTCTCCAGGCGCTCGACCTCCCGGACGAGGGTCTTGTCCCACACGCTATTGAACGCCCGGACCAGCCTCGCCCCCGCAAGCCAGCGCGCCGACCAGATTCCGGTTCCCAGTTTGGAAGCGAGCACCTCTTGTGCAACAGCCCCGTCGCGGCCGGCATAAGGATTGCCGGTTTCGAGCACGATCTTGCCGGCAATCTCTCCCGCGTAACGTTCCCCAAACTCGCGTACGGCATGATAGGGGATCGAGAGCAGGATCACTTCTCCAAAACGTAAAGCCTCCTCCACGCTCCCAGCGCGGGCTCCGTTTCCCACTTCCTGCGCAAGACTCGCCAGCGTTTCCGGATGCCGCGAACTGAACAAAACCCCGTGTCCCGCTTGCGCCCATCGCTTTCCCACCACCCCGCCGATGCGGCCCGAGCCCACAATGCCGATTTGCATGCTCCTTCCAGTCTATGATTTGAGCTAGGTACTCTTATGCGATTCCTACTGCTTCTCACTCTTCTCTCCTCCGCCTGGGGTCAACAGGTGAACACCGTAACCGCTTCGGTTTCGACGTCGGTTCCCGCCACCGTAGGCACGGCTACGTTTACCGTCCAGTTTTTGGACGCAAGCCTCGCATCGAGCGTGGACAGCGCCCTGAACGTCCTTTCGAACGCCGGAATAAACTCATCCCACCTCAGCGGCGTCTCGGTTTCGCTGAGCCAGGGCTTCGTCATCACCCAGTACGATTTCGTCCTCCCGGTGCCATCGAGTGAATACGCCGCAACCCGCGACCGCCTCATCGCCGCGCAGCGAGCCCTCGCGAACGTGCAAACGCAAGCCCTCAGTTGGAGTACCTCGTACTCCGCAACGGAGGAAGCCATCGCAAAAGCGCTCGAAACGGCGCTGCCGGGGCTGCTCGAAAAAGCCAGGCGGCAGGCGGACGTATTGGCCGCCGCCATTGGCGTCAAGGCGACGGCGGTGCAGTCGCTTTCCCCCTCGGTGAGCCCGAACGGTTTGAATCTCACGATCAGCCTGTTTGTCAGCTACCTTACAGCCGCGCCCTGACCCTTTGACCGTTCGCCGCGTGGTGCTACAGTAATCCAAAGTGCGCTTACTAGTGATTGAGGACGAGGCGAAAATCGCCGATTTTCTCCGCCGAGGTCTGGAGAGCGCGGGATATGCCGTTGACGTAGCGGGCGACGGCGCCCAAGCGATGGACCTCCTGTTCGCGGCCGATTACGATCTCCTGATTTTGGACTTAATGCTTCCCGACATCGACGGTCTGGAGCTTCTGAAAAAAATCCGCAATCGGAAGACGAACCCGCCGGTGCTGATTCTGAGCGCGCGCGACGCCGTGAACGATCGCGTGAAAGGCCTCGAGTTCGGCGCCGACGATTACATCGTCAAGCCGTTCGCTTTTGTGGAACTCCTGGCCCGGACGCGCGCCTTGCTGCGCCGCGGCCAACCCATGCCGGAACGTTTGCAGGTGGGCGAGCTCGCCCTCGACTGCATCCGGCGCAAGGTCACGCGCGGCGACGATTTGATCGAGCTGGCCCCGAAAGAATTCAGCATTCTCGAATACTTGATGCGAAACCGCGGCCGCCCGCTGAGCCGCACCATGATTGTCGAGCACGTGTGGGATATGGAATACGACGGCCTCACCAACATCGTCGACGTCTATATCCGCCACTTGCGTTCGAAAATCGACGACAATTACCCGCTAAAGATGATCCAAACCGTTCGCGGAGTCGGATATATGATCGACTCGCCGGCGCAGCCGCAGGCCGAGGCGCCCCGGGCCGAAGAGGCGGCGGCCGAAGTTTAGGCCATGTTCGACGCGGCCGCGCGGACGACCAGGGGAATCGGCCTCCGCGCGCGTCTGACGCTGAGCTACGCCGTCGCGTTCATCCTGCTGGTCCTCGGCGTAGGTCTCGTTTTCCGCGGCACCCTGCGCTCGGTCCTCTACGAAAACATACGCAACATTCTTGAGGAAGACTGGGGCGCCGTGCGCGGTTACCTTCAAATCGACCGCAATCAGCCGATCTGGTTCTACGACCGCGACGATAGCGAAGAATCGTTCTTCGTGCGGCGTCTGCGGCGCATCTTCCTGTTGAGCGACGCGCGGGGAAACGTGCTCGAAGTTTCCGAGCTCTACGCACAAACTCCCATCGAATCCGCGGCGCGGCTGCGAGAGATGGTCCGTCTCAAAGGCCCGGTTTGGCGGGAGCGCAAGGGACCAAACGGCGAGACCTTTCTTATCCGCAGCGGCGTGCTCGTCGAAGACCGCAAAGAATACCTGCTTTCCATCGGCCGCTCCCTGAGCGATTCCGATCGCATCATCAGCCGGGCCACGCGAACTTACTATGTGGTCACTCCCTGGCTGATTATCGCCTTCAGCGCGCTCGGGTGGATCATCGCCGGCCGCGCGTTGCGGCCAATACACGATGTAGCTTACGCCGCGCAGCAAGTCACCGGCGATAACCTCGCTTTGCGTATCCCAATACGCGGAGCCAATGACGAATTGGACCATCTCATTGGCACGTTCAATAACATGGTGGACCGGCTAGAGGACAGCTTTACCCAAATCAAACAGTTCACCGCCGACGCGTCGCACGAACTGCGCACGCCGCTGACAACTATTCGTGGCGAATTGGAGGTCGCACTCCTCACGGCCCGCACCGCGGACGATTTCCGGGAAGCCGTTCTGCTCGCAATCGAAGAAGTCGACCGGTTGGGCAAGGTCGTGCGCGCGCTTCTGCAACTGTCTCAGGCCGAAAGCGGTCAGCTCGTTCTGGCCCGCGACACGGTCGACCTGGCAGCCGTCGCAAGGGAGGTGGCCGAGCGTTTCGAGCCGCAAGCCGAATCCCTCCGCCAAACGGTTTCTCTGCACGCTCCCCAGGCAGTCTTCGTCTTAGGGGACAAGCTCCAGTTGGACCGCATGCTGACCAACCTCATCACCAACGCCATCAAGTACACCCAGGAAGGCGGCCGCATCTCCCTCGCCGTCTTTGAGCATTCCGGGCACGCACAGCTTGTGGTCGGCGATACGGGCCGAGGCATTCCCAAGGAGCACCACGCGCACATCTTCGACCGCTTCTTCCGCGTGCCGGATGGCTCGGGCGATGCCGAGCGCGGGCTGGGCCTTGGCTTGAGTTTTGTCGCCTGGATCGTGAAGGCGCACCACGGGACCATCGAACTCGAAAGCGAACCCGGCCAAGGCACGATATTTCGCGTGCGATTGCCGTTGGGAGGGCCGGCGGTTGCCGATTCGCCGCTTCCGCAGGCGCAGACGGTTTCCTAATAGCGCGCGGCTAATTGCGTCAATGCATCTCCCGAAAGCCGGTAGGTTGTCCACTCGTCGGCTGGCTCGGCCCCCAGTTTCTTGTAAAACTGGATCGAAGGCTCATTCCAGTTCAGCACCTGCCATTTGACGCCGTAATACCCGCGGCGGACAGTTTCCTTCGCCAGGTGCCCGAGCAGGGCGAGGCCAATTCCCTTCCCTCGAGACTCCGGCCTTACATACAAATCCTCCAAATACAATCCGGCCTGCGCGAGGAACGTCGAGTAAATGGGAAAGTAAAGCGCGAACCCGGCGCATGCGTCGCCATCGTAGGCAAGGACGGTTTCGGCGAACGGTTGCGGTCCGAAGAGCGTCTCCCGCACACGCTCCTCCGTCGCCGTGACCGCGTGCCCGAGTCTTTCGTATTCCGCCAAGGCGCGTATGAATTCGAGAACCAGCGCCGCATCGCTTTCCACGGCCCGGACGATTCGAATGGAGGGCATTCCACAAGTCTAGAATCACGCTGCGTTAGACTAAGCCCATGAGTCTCGAAATCACCCGCCGCGAGATAGAAGGCGTCGTCTTGCTCGATCTCGATGGCCGCCTCACGGTGGGTCAGGAAACCGGCCTTCTGCGCGAGACAATCTTAGAGTTGGCGGGCTCCGGCGTGGCGAAGGTGATTCTGAATCTCGACAAAGTCGAGTACATCGACTCCACAGGCCTCGGTGGATTAGTGATTTGCTTCACCACGCTGAAACGCGCCGGTGGCGCGTTGAAGCTGCTGAATCTCAACCGCCGCAACGTGGAACTGCTGGTCCTTACCAAGCTGCAAACCGTCTTCGAAGTTTTCAACGACGAGCAGGACGCCGTGAACAGCTTCTTCCCAGGGCGCGAGATCAAACGCTTCGACATCCTCTCTTTTGTGCAGCAAAACCAGGACGAATAGACTTCCTTCATGCGTCTGCTGGTCATCGGCGGAGTCGCCGCGGGGTTGAGCGCGGCCTCCCGCGCCCGGCGGCTGGACACGTCGCTCGAAATCACCGTTCTTGAGAAGGGACCGGTTATTTCGTACGGAGCCTGCGGCCTGCCCTATTGGATCGAAGGAAGAATGCGGCGTCCGGAAGAGCTGATTACCTATACGCCCGAGTTCTTCCGCCGCGAGCGGCGCATCGAAGTGAGGACCAATGCCGAAGCCGTCGCGATTTCGCCTCATAAGCGCCAAGTCACGCTTGCAAACGGCGAGACACTTCGATGGGACAAGCTTGTGATCGCGACCGGTGCAAGCGTCGATCGACGCGCCGACGGCTTCGTCTTGCAGAACATGGAGGACGCCGGGCGGTTGCGTGAACATCTGGCCCGCGTCAAGCCCGAGCGCGCCGTCGTCGTGGGCGCCGGATACATTGGCCTCGAACTGG
>Ga0187894_10007410_pt1 | contig 10366 bp, 4 predicted proteins | sample GBC1701081metaG_FD_136650 | JGI IMG/M metagenome (GOLD analysis project Ga0187894, IMG submission 136650) | White microbial mat communities from a lava cave in the Kipuka Kanohina Cave System on the Island of Hawaii, USA - GBC170108-1 metaG ... | reverse complement strand
CCGTCGAGCCGCAAAAAAAATCGTACGCCGGTGAAATCCGCGGCCGAGAAAGTCGCTTTCCGATATAGGTCGCAAAATAGACTCAAGCGACCGGAAAGGAAAGGACTGAAATGAAAAGCATCAAGATGATCTTCGTCGTATTGGGAGCGGCATTGATATGCGCCGGCTGTGTCCCCTCTTTGCGCCCGTTCTTCACTGAGGAGAACATCGTCTTCAATGACGCCTTACTCGGCGCGTGGATAAGCGACTCCGGCGCCAAATGTTTGTTCACCAAATCGGATGAAAACTATTATGAATTCTCGTACATAGACAAGACGCCCGCCCAGTTCGAAGCGCGACTGATCGAGCTTGGCGGCGTGAAGTTTCTCGATCTTTACCCACAGCCTCCGGACAACGACAACGGTCTTTACCTTGCCAGCCTTGTGCCGGCGCATACCCTTGCGCGAGTGACAATCGGCGAGGACTCTATCTCCATCGCTCTGATGGATGACGACTGGCTCAGGCGGTTGAGTGATCGAAATGATCTCAACCTGGCCCACGAGCGCCTCGCCGACCGCAGCATTGTGCTGACCGCGCCGACCAGAGAACTGCAGGCTTTCGTATTGAGTAACGCCAATGGTAAAGAGGCGTTCGGCGACGCTGAAGTCTTTCATCGCCTCAGGCCGGCCAGATGATGCGACCTTATTCTTGTCGCAACGCCACCATCGGGTCTACCTTCGTCGCGCGCCGCGCCGGTACGAATGCGGCCAGCAGCGCGACGAAGGTCAACAGCAACGCGATCGTGATGAACGTCAACGGATCGGTCGCGCTCACGTCGAACAGCAAACTCTCCATCAATCGCGTCAGCAAGAGCGCGGCGATCAGACCGATCAACAACCCGATCGCCACTAGCGTCAACCCTCGGCCGGCGACAAGACGGAGCACGTCGCGTGTTTGAGCGCCGAGCGCGATGCGGATGCCGATTTCGCGCGTCCGCTGCGAGACCGCATAAGCCATCACGCCGTAAATCCCTATCGCCGCCAGCGCCAACGCCAGCAATCCGAAACTGCCCGACATGGCCGCCGCGACGCGCATCGGGAAGAGCGAAAAGCCCAGATGCTCCTCCATCGTTTTGACCTCATAAACAGGGAGTGTGGCGTCGAGCGCGTTGACCTCGCGGCGCAGCGACGTGAGCAAGGCGCGCGCGTCAGCCGCGGAGCGCGCGACCAGCGTCGCGTCGCCGCTGTAGTTTTGAAAGACGGGGAAATAGACGTACGGCTGCGGAGCCTCGCCGAGACTGAAGTATTTGCCGTCTTTGACGACGCCGACGATCTCGGAGAGCGGCCCTTCACGTTCGCGGCTGAAGCGTTTGCCGATGGCCTCGCCCATCGGATCGGCGCCGGGGAAGAAGCGGCGCGCGAAGGTTTCGTTGACTATCGCGACGAGCGGCGCGTCTCGATTATCCCACTCTGTGAAGACACGGCCTCGGAGCAGCGGGATCTCCATCGCCGCAAAGTAACCCGGCGTAATCCTGCCCTCAATAGCCTCGGGTTGATTCGCGCCACGCTCGATGGGGCGGCCTTCGACATAGATGTTCCCGGTGGACATTGCGGGATCGAGCGGCCGATCGGTGGTCACCGCCGCGGCGCGCGCGCCGGGCAAGGCGGCGACGCGTTCGAGCAACCGGCGATAGAACTGCTCGCCTCGCGCGCGGTCGTAGCCCTGCAAACTCAAATCGAATGACATGACCACCGCGTTGTAAGGATTGAAACCGAGGTCGGCATTCCGCGCATTGGTCAGACTGCGCACGATCAGCCCCGCGGCGACCAGCGTCAACATTGACATCGCCACCTGCGCCACGATCAGCCCACGGCTGATCCACGAGCGATGAGGAGCTAGACCGGGCGCGGCGTCCTTGAGCGCGGGCGTGATCTCCGGCTTCGACGCCTTCCATGCGGGGGCCAAACCGAAAAGAACGCCGGTCAACAACGAAACCGTCGCCGTGAAACCGAGCACGCGCCAATCAGCCGAAAGATCAATGTTGAGCGGGACGTCGAGCGAAGGTTTCAAGGCCAGCAGCGCGTCAATAATCCAGACGGCGAGCAGCGATCCCAGCGCGCCGCCCGCGCCTGCCAACATCAGGCTCTCGGTCAGGAGTTGTCGCAGAAGACGCCGGCGGCTCGCGCCTATCGCCAGCCGGATCGCTATCTCCCTGCGCCGTTCCGCCGCGCGCGCCAGCAGCAGATTCGCAAGATTCGTACAGGCGATGAGCAACACCACGCCGACCAGCGCCAGCAGGATCGCGGCAAAGAGGATCGCCGCCTTGCGAATGCCGGGGACGAGTAATCCCGGCGTCCCCAGCTTGACGGTCAACCCCAGGTGATGATCGGGATACTCTTTCGCAAGCTGCCCGGTCAGCAGGTTCACCGACGCCTGCCCCTGTTCAACCGTCACGCCGGGCTTCAATCTCCCGACAGCCCACAGAGTTCCGGCGCCACGATCTTCCAGCCAACCGCCGCCCGGCTCGATCTGTCGCTGCATCATCATCGGCGCGAAGAATTCGGGCGCTATCAACCGCTCCGTGCCGAAGAAGCCCGCGGGCGTCACGCCGATGACCGTGAACCCGTGACCGTTGAGCAAAACATTTTTGCCGACGATTGCGGCGTCGCCGCCGAAGCGCCGGAGCCAGCAGCCGTGACTCAGCACAACGACCGGATGCGCGCCGGGAGCCCGGTCGTCAGCCTCAGTCAAGGCCCGTCCCATCGCCGCGCGAACGCCGAGCGTATCGAAGTAATTTCCCGAAACCAGATAGCCCCAGAGGTATTCGTTCCTTCCGCCCGCGGCGCCGCTTAGATTCACCGTCGCGAAACGGAAGGCGAGAAAACCGGAGAAGGCCTCGTTCCGATCACGCACGTCGCGGTAGTACGGATATGACAGCCCATTGCCCTCCTCCTTGCCAATGTAATAACCGACGAGACGCTCCGGCGACGCGCACGGCAATGGTCGAAACAGAAAGGCGTTGAGCAGGCTGAACGTCGCCGTGTTCGCGCCGATGCCCAGGCTGAGCGTGAGCGCGGCGATCAGTGTGAATCCTGGTTTCTTCATCAACATTCGCGCGCCGTAGCGCAGGTCTTGCCAGAGAGTGTTCATAAGTCTTCTCCGTTCGTGTTTCAGTGGGTCGGACTTTAACGATCCCCAACTGCCGTTGGGGGGATTCGCGGAGTTGTCCGGCCTTATCCTGGCGCACATGCGCGCGGTACTGTACCAGCATCCAACCGTCTCATTCCGACGACGTTATTCGCGTCGAAGCGCGATCACCGGATCCACCTTCGCCGCCCGCCGCGCCGGTATCCAGCAGGCCAGCAGCGCCACGCCGACCAGAGACAAAGCAATCGCGCCATAGGTCAACGGATCGGTCGCGCCCACGTCATATAGCCATCTTGACAGCCATTTCATAAGCCAGTACGCCAGGATCAGACCCGCCGCCACGCCCACGCAAACCAGCAGCATCCCCTGCCCGATGACCAGCCGCAGCGCGTGGCGCGCCTCGGCGCCGAGCGCCATCCGAACGCCGATTTCCCGCGTGCGCTGCGCGACCGAATGCGCCAACACGCCATACAGCCCCAGCGCGGCGAGCGCCAACGCCAGCGCGCCGAAAAAACTCAGCAGCGCGGCGAAGAGGCGTTCCTGGGCGAGCGATTGCGAAGCCTGTTCGGCTTGTGTCTTGACATCGAAGAGCGGCAGGTTGCCGTCCACTTCGCGCGCGGCCTGGCGGATGGCGGCGAGGAAGTTGGCCGGGTCGCCCGCGGCGCGCACTTCAAAATTCATCTGGCCGAGGCCCGGGAGCGACTGCAACCAGGACACGTATATCGTTGGCGCCATCTCCTCGCGCAAGCTGGTGTACTTCGCGTCCTGCGCCACGCCGACGATCTCCACCTCGTCAGGCCGGTCGGGATTGAAGCGGATGCGTTTGCCGACGGGGTTTTGGTTGGAAAAAAAACGGCGCGCCAGAGTTTGATTGATGACGGCGACACTGGGCGCGCTTGCGTCGTCCTGCGGGCTTAAACCACGACCAAGCTGGATGGGCGTTTCCATCGTCTCGAAAAAATTGGCGCGGACAATGTGAATATTGGCCAAGGCCGGATTATTCCTGTCAGCGGCTTGCCCTGCTAGATAAAACCCTCGGCGCCCCCGGCTGCCGGCGAGCAACGGGTGGCGCGAGAAGGTGACCGAGCGCACGCCGGGCACGGCTTCAATCCGATCGAACATTCGTTGGTAAAGCTGCGCCAGCCGTTCGCCGCTATAACCGCTCAGGCGTGGGTCCACGCGAAAGAGCAGCAGGTTCTGCGTATTGAAGCCGGGAGCGACGTTTTGCAAGTTGCTCAGCGTTCGAAGAAACAGCCCCGCGCCGATCAAGAGCAACAACGAGAGCGATACTTGCGCGACGACCAATGATTTGCCGAGCAACGAACGCGAATGGCCGGCTGAACTCCTGCCGGTATCTTTGAGCGCGGGCGTCAGGTCAACGCGCGTCGCGCGCCACGCGGGGATAAGCCCGAACAGCAATCCGGTCAGAACCGAAACGGAAAACGTAAACGCAAGCGCGCGCAGATCCAGGCCGGTCTGCAAAGACGACATCTCCTGCCCCGAAAAACGCAGGTTCAGCAATAGTTCTCTGCCCCAGAGCGCGAAGAGCAGCCCGAGCGCCCCGCCCGCCAACGCGAGCATCACGCTTTCAGTGAGCAGTTGTCGCACAAGGCGAAAGCGTCCTGCGCCCAACGCCAGTCTCACGGCGATCTCTTTCCGCCTCTCCGCAGCTCGCGCCAGCAACAGATTGGCTACGTTGACGCACGCGATCAACAAGACCAGTCCGACCACCGTCATCAGCAGGTAAAGCGATTGCCGCTGATGCCAGCCCCAATCCGTATCGCCGCGCCGGCCCGGCTCGACAGCCAGTCGCGGGTAATCTTGCGGAGCTACAGTCGCAGCCTGAGTTTGATTCGCCGGGCGGCGCAGATTTTCGAAGGCTGTGCGTTGAAAAATGGGTTCAAACTCGGCGCGCGCTTGTTCCAGAGTCGCGCCGGGTTTCAATCGCCCCATCAGCAACAACCACCATAGCCCCTGCTGATTCAGGCTCGCGTTGTTCCCGCGAACCAGCGGCTCCAGCATCAATGGGATGGTCAGATCAGGAGCATTCCCGCGAACCAGCGCGCCGGCGAATTCCCGTGGCGTGACGCCGACGATCGTGAAGGCCGTGTTGTTCAAGTTGATCTGTTTGCCGATGACCGCCGGGTTCGAGCCGAATCTGCGCTCCCAATAACGATGGCTGATGACGGCGACAGCGGACGCATTCGGCCTGTCATCCTCCGCCGTGATTGCGCGGCCCAACATGGGTTGCGCGCCAAGCCCGGCGAAATACCTGCCTGAAACGACAAGCCCGCTGGCCACCTCCGCGCGCCCATCTACATTGGCGTTCACCTGCTCCAACTCGGCAAAGGCGAACAGATCGCTAAGCGCGCTCTGCCGCGCGCGAAACTGCTCGAAGGTCTGTTGCGGAAAAGACGTATTGACGCGCAAGCCCGTCGCTTCATCCGTCCGCGCGGAGCCATCGTAGCTGAAATTTCTGAAGCTGCTCCCGGCCAGCCATTTGAATTGCGCCAACTGTTCAGGCTCTTTGACTGGCAGACTTTTCAACAACACCGCGTCCACCAGACTGAAAATCGCGGTGTTCGCGCCGATCCCGAGCGCCAGCGACAAGATCGCAATGATCGTGAGGCCTTTGTGTTTGATGAGCATCCGCACGCCGTAGCGCAGGTCTTGCCAGAGTGTTTGCATCATTCCTCCTTTGATTGCGGATTGCGGATTGCGGATTGCGGATTGCGGATTGACAAGGCTCATCTGTTTTCTTCAATCCGCAATCCGCAATCCGCAATCAGTATTATTCCTGACGCAAAGCTCCTATCGGATCTATTCGCGAGGCGCGCCGGGCGGGCCACAGGCAAGCCTGAAGACCGGCGACGAGAAGAATCAATGAGACGGCGATGAATGTGATCGGGTCGAATGGAGAGACGTTCCAGATCTGGCGAGCGAGCAGGCGGGCCGTCAGAAAGCTGCCCGCCAACCCCACTGCAATGCCGATCAGCAAAAGCAGCGCGCCACGCTTCACCACCATCCCGGAGATATCGCCAGGGCTGGCTCCGAGCGCTATTCGCACGCCGATCTCGCGCGTCTGTTGCGCCACCGAGCTGGACATCACGCCATAGACTCCGATGACCGCCAGCGTCAGCCCCAGCGCGGCGAAGACCGCGAAGAGCGCGAGGTTGAAACGTGGGCCGGCGTAGACTTCTTCCTGAAGAACCCGGTCAATCGTCCTGACATCGGTGACCGGTTGATCCTTGTCAATCGAGTAGACTTGGTTCAAGACTGATCTTGTAATTCCGGCGGGGTCGGCCTGAGTGAGCGCCACCAGACGATCCGCGCGTCCCGTCACGGTGAACGGCAGATAGACTTCGGGCAGCGCCTGATCGGTAAGCCCGCGATTGAGCGTGTCCTTCACCACGCCCACGATCTGGAAAGAATCGTCTGTGGCTCCGAACGGAGGCTGCTTCAATCGCGGAATGCGAACCGCCGCCGTGAGCGCGTCGCGCCCGCCGAGCCTCCCGCGCGCGAAGCTCTGGTTGACGATGGCCAATTGCCGCCCGCCGCTCACTTCACTCTCCGCGAAGAGACGGCCCTCTACGAGCGTGATTCCGAGGGCCTTGGTGTAATCGGCGTTGATCTGATGAACCACGACCGACCGCGTGTCCTGCTGCGAGCTGCCCACGACCTCAACCGCCGCGCCGAAGTTCCCCAGCGGATGCATGCCGGTGTTCAACCCAACGGCCTGCACTCCAGGGACAGCGCTCACGCGGCGGAGCAACTCCTGGAAGAACGCGACCCGGCGCTCACGGTCGGGATAACGTTGATCCGACAACGGAACGCGCATCGTCAGCAGCCGGTCGGTTCGGAAGCCGAGATCGACATCCTGCACCGCCATAAACGTCCGCATCATCAGACCGGCCCCCACCAACAGCATCAACGACAATGCGACCTCGGCGACCACCAGACCTTTGCGCAACAACGCCTGCCTCGAACCTCCTTGCAGACCGCGTCCCGCCTCACGTAGCGGATTGGCCAAATCGCTCGCGCTGGTGTGAAGCGCCGGAGCCAGTCCGAAGAGAACGCTTGTCAGCGCCGATACGAGCACTGTAAAGAACAGCACTGGAGTGTTGAGCGCGATCTCCGACTCGTCCGGGATCGTGTTGGGAGGGACAATGGCCAGGATGGCGCGAAGACATCCGAACGCGAGCGCCACGCCCAGAGCGCCCCCGGCCACCGCGATCAGCAGGCTCTCGGTCAGCAGTTGGCGGATCAGTCGCGACCGTCGCGCACCCAAGGCTGCGCGCACCGCCATCTCTGATCCGCGCGCCGCGGCTTTCGACAACAGCAGGTTCGAGACGTTTGCGCACGCGATCAACAATAACAGCCCGACCGCGCCAAAGAGTATCCAGAGGTTTTCACGAATACTGCTGGGGAAGGTCTCCTTGAACGAGAGTAACCCAACCCGCCAGTTGTCGGGAAATTGCGCAGGCTCCCTTTTTTTCAACTCTTCGATGATCGGTCGGAGATCGGCCTCCGTCCGCGCTTCGGTAACGCCCGGCTTCAATCGTCCGAGCAGGTGTACGCCGCGAACACCCTCGACCACACGCCCACGCTCGAACGTGATCGGAAGGTAGACATCCGCGCCGCGCCACATAAACCGCTTCGGCATGACCCCGATCACCGTGCGGACTTTGTCGTTCAAACGAAGCTGCCGTCCCACCACGCCCGGATCGCCGCCGAACTGGCGTTGCCAGAAACGATAGCCGAGCACAGCCACCGGAGTTGCGTCCGCTCTGGCGTCCTCCGGCATGATCGTCCGTCCCACTAGTGGCGGCACTCCCATCACCTGGAACGTGTTAAACGTGCCGTAATTCCCGCGCAACCGCTGCGGCTCGCCGCCGTCAGTCCACAAAATGTCGCTGATCGTGGAAGCGATCACTCCTTCAAAGATCGTGTTCCGCTCGGCGATCTCCAGAAACTGATCGGTGGAATAGCCCGTCCGGAAGCCGCGCTGCCCCGGATCCCAAACCCTCACGCTCATCAGATTGTCCACGTCCTTGTAGGGGAACGGATCGAGCACGACGGCATGGATTACGCTGTAGATCGCCGTCGTCGCCATAATGCCGAGCGCGAGCGAAAGGACGGCAATAAGAGTGACGTTGGGCGACTTCGCCAGATGGCGAACCCCGAACCTTATGTCACGTAGAAACTCTGCAAGCCAGTTAAGCATTTAATCTCCTATGATTGCTGATGGGGAGTGGGGAGTGGGGAAGAGAGATCATTCCCCACTCCCCACTCCTTACTCCCTCTTCTCCTACTCCCCACTCCCCACTCCCCACTCCCTTCATTCACGCCGGAGCGCGACCATCGGATCCACCTTCATCGCGCGCCGCGCCGGGATATAGCAGGCCAGCAAGTCCACCAGCGCCAGCAGCGACGGCACTCCGGCAAAGGTCACGACATCGAGCGCGCTCACGCCATAAAGAAAGTCGCTTATCAACCGCGTACCCGCGAACGCGCAGGCCAGGCCAATGCCCAGCCCCAGCGCGGTGAGTTTCAACCCTTGCCCGACCACGAGTTTGAAGATTCCGGCGGCTTGCGCGCCGAGCGCCATCCGAATGCCGATCTCGCGCGTGCGCCGCGTCACGGCGTAAGACATCACGCCGAAAACGCCGATGGCCGCCAGCGCGAGCGCCAGCAATCCGAAGCCGCCCAACAGTGTTGCGGCGACTCGCGCCGGGAAGAGTGACAAAGCCATGTGCTCGACCATTGTCCTGGCGTTATAGATCGGCAACGTAGCGTCGAGTTGTTGAACCTCCCGCCGAATTGCCGCCAGCGCGCTTTGCGGATCGTTGGTCGTACGCGCAACCATTGTCAGAAACCTCCCGCTCTGCAGGCCCAGGTTGACGTATATGAAGGGTTTGGCCTCTTCGCTCAGACTGAAGTATTTGCCGTCTTGAATCACGCCGACGACCTCTGTCCAAGGACCGGCGGAGCTTTGGAGACTGAACCGTTTGCCGAGGGCCGATTGGCCCGGCCAGAAGCGTTGCGCAGATGTCTCGTTGATCACGGCCACAGGTCGCTTCGACTCGCCATCCTGTTCAGTAAAGTCGCGTCCTTGCAACAGGCGCGTGCCCAAGGCCGGGATGAATCCGGGCGAAGCCCTGGAGATCATCGCTCCTGGAACATTCGCGCCCCGCTGTTCCGGTTGGCCTTCGACATAGATCGAGTTGTTGTTAGCGCTCATGCTCAGCGGCACGAGGTTGGACAGGCCCGCGTATCGCACGCCCGGCAATGCGCGCACACGATCGAGCAGCCTCCGCTTGAACTCTTGAATACGCGGCCCATCATAGCCTTGCAAACTTAAATCAAATGACAACTCCAACGCATGATGCGGCGCAAAACCGGGATTGAGCGATTGCGCGCGCTGCATCCCCCGCAGCGCCAGGCCCGCACAGATCAGCAAGATCAGCGATAATGAAACCTGCAACACGACCAAGCCGCTGCGCAGCCGCGAACGCCGATAGACGCTCCGAGAGGCTTCATCTTTTAACGCGGGCACGAGGTCGGGCTTTGTAGCTTGCAAAGCGGGCAACAGGCCAAAGACAATGCCCGTCAGCGCCGAGACGATCAGTGTGAAGAGCAGCACGCGTCCATCAATGTGCAATTCGGTCGAGATGGAGATGTCAATTGGCGGCTTGAACGCCATGACCGCATCCACCAGCCAGTAGGCCAGCAATAAACCGAGAGCGCCGCCGGAGGCCGCCAGCAACAAGCTCTCGGTGAGCAGTTGCCGCACGAGGCGCCAGCGGCTGGCTCCAATCGCCAAACGCACTGCAATCTCTTTGCGCCGCTCTGTCGCGCGCGCCAGCAACAGGTTCGCCAGATTCGTACAGGCCAGCAACAAGACCAATCCGACCACGGCCATCAACACGCCGGCAAAACCAATAACCGGGCCGCGCATGAACGATCCGAACAACCCCGCTGGCGAGAGCGCGATTTTCATACCTTCGTTCTCTTGAGGGTATTCGCGGGCCAATTGGTCTGCAATGCTTTTGATCTCTTCTTCAGCTTGCCGCATCGTGACGCCGGATTTCATGCGGCCCTGCGCAAAGAAGTTGGAATTGTCGCGCGCTTCCAGATCGTTCTGGCCCGCCTCAATCTGCGCCTGCATCATTATCGGGAACCACATCTCCGGGCGGTAACCGATCTCCGAACCGTAAAAGCCCAGCGGCGCGACGCCGAT
>Ga0187894_10007409_pt1 | contig 10367 bp, 10 predicted proteins | sample GBC1701081metaG_FD_136650 | JGI IMG/M metagenome (GOLD analysis project Ga0187894, IMG submission 136650) | White microbial mat communities from a lava cave in the Kipuka Kanohina Cave System on the Island of Hawaii, USA - GBC170108-1 metaG ... | reverse complement strand
TCGATCTCAGCAAGCTGTTCCTCGTTGAGGGTGAAGTTTAGTCGTTTGCTCATACCCTCCTATTTTATCTCGATGTTGGACGACTTTCGAACTCTGGCTTAGGCGCTCTGTATTCCTGTGTAACGTTCGATCCGTTAGCGCAGTCTCCCCGCTCCCTTTCCCCAGCCCCTTCAGTGGGCTTGTCTTTGCCGCTAGCCGGGTGGCTTTAGCCCCTGGCGGCGCAACCGCATAACCGATTCCTTAAATACCGCCTGCCGCCCCGGTTTGAATCTTCCTACCCGCCGCCCTTGACACCATAGCCCAAATGTTCTATAATGGAAGGTGACGATAATACCTCACGCTTGCGCAAAGTGGGTTAGGAATTTCGATGCGAACCAGTGGCCGCTATGACAATTCACCGTCACACGCCGCCACAAACCGGCGGTTTCCGCCACCCAATGGCACGATTTTCCCCGTGTGCCTGTGGCGGAGCGCCCCGTCCGCCCACGCCGCCGCCGCCGCCGCCACTACCCGCTCGAAATGATAAGCTGAGAATCAAGCCGCAATTCTTTTTATCATCATTATCATCAATTCGATCCAATTCGTAACACACCGTAATACTTGCGCTGCTTCTAATACCCATCCTTCATACCTTACGGCCTTCGTCCACTCCGGCTTCAAGATCGAAACACTAAAAACGCCTATTCCTCATCATGGCAGTGGTGGTCATCCACCAACAGCATCACCTGTCGCCCATCCTGCCAGGTCGCTAACTGCCCGCTGTAGAGTTTCGCCAGCACATCCGGCTGGTACACAGCGGCAGGCGCGCCGTAAGCGATCAGTTCCCGCCGTAGCGCCAGCACCTTGTCGAAGCGGCTGAAGGCCAACCCCAGGTCGTGGGTACACAGGATCACCGTCAGGCCATCGCCGTTGAGCGCGTCGAGGACATCCATCAAACCGGCTTGCGCGCTGGCGTCCACGCCGCTAAAGGGTTCGTCGAGTAGGAGGATGTTGGCCTGCTGCGCCAGCGCCCGCCCGATGAAAACCCGCCGCCGCTGTCCGCCGCTCAGTTCGCCAATCTGCCGGTCGGCCAGGTCGCTCATGCCAACCCGCGCCAGCGCCGCATCCACCGCCGCCCACTGGTCGCGCCCCGCCCGCCGCAGCCAGCCGATGTGCCGAACCCGCCCCATCATCACCACCTCGCGCACCGTCACCGGGAAATCCCAATCGACGCCCTCGTGCTGCGGCACGTAGCCCAGGCAGAAGCGCGTGTCGCCCTGCACCCGTACCGTCCCGGCCTGCGCTTGCAGCAAGCCCATCACGGTCTTGATGAGCGTCGATTTGCCCGCGCCGTTCGGCCCGATGATCGCCACGCGCTCCCCTGCCAGCACGTCAAACGTCACCCCCTGTATCGCCGGCTCGCGGTTGTAGATCACCGTCAGGCCAGTGACGCTCAGGATCGGTTCGCCGGGCTGCTGGCCGTTAGCGGCGGATTTGTCCGCAACTTGAAGCATTAGATTGTCTACCATAAGACCTTCACCGGATACTGAGTGCTAGCTGGTCAACAACCTCAAATAACTGATCCAAATCGGCCATGTCTCTGTTCCTAAATCTGGTGATCCTATTATAGCAGAATAGCCATCATATATGAGACGCAATCTCACTTACCAGGCAATCGGCTTGCGGTCGCGGAAGAAACCGCCGCTCGGCCCGTCACTCGGCAGCATCGCCAACCAGGTGATCGTGTCTGCTCCCTCGTCCGGCGTGCGCGGCGCGCCGGGGCCGCCCATCTCGGTGCGCACCCATCCCGGACACATGCTGTTTACCTTGATGTCATAGCGGCGTACCTCGGCGGCCACGATCCGCGTCAGGGCGTTGAGCGCGGTCTTGGAGATGGCATACGCCGCTGTGTAGCCGCCCATGTCGTGCAGCGCGCCCGCGCCCGACGACACATTCACCACCCGGCCATAATTTTGCGCCCGCATGTCTGGCACAAACGCGCGGCACAAATACAGCGGGCCGTACAGGTTGGTTTCCATCGTCTGGCGCAAGGTGTCGATGCCCACATCGAACACACTCACGCCCTCGTCCAGGTACACCGCCGCGTTGTTCACCAGCACATCCAGGCGGCCATATTCGCCCAGGACGTACTCATGCAGGCGATCCACGCTGGCCGCTTGGGTCACGTCCAGCGGGTAGCTGCTGATACTGCGGCTGCTGGTGCGCAGTTCGTGGGCGGCCTCGTCGCCATTGGCGGCGTCGCGGCTGGTCAGGATGACGTGCAGCCCGGCGTCAGCCAACTGGTGGCAGGCTGCGTAGCCGATGCCCCGGTTGCCACCGGTCACGAGCGCGATTTTTGGGGTGGGTGGGGTCGCCAAGATGTTGCCCTTTCACTCGCTTGCGAACAGCGCGGATTTTACCACGAAGCGGGCGGAACATCAGACCTATAGGAGACCATAATGGTATAATCGAACCAGGTGAGAGGTGTAAACCATGTTTATCCAACGCGAAATGACCGCTGAACAATTCCTGGCCTTTGCCGACCAGCACCCAGATAAACGTTTTGACTTTATCGACGGGGAGATTGTCGAAGTGTCGCCCAAACCGATACATGGCCGGAAGCAGGTTCGTCTTGCGACAGCCTTAGAAAACTATACGGAGCAGAATCCGGTTGGTGTGGTTTACACCGAAGTGCTGCACGTCCTAGACGGTGAGAAATTTCTGCCGGACGTGTGCATCAATGTAGACAGCGATGCCGACTACCTCACCACGCCGCCCCTAGTAGTGGTCGAAATTCGCTCCGACAGCCAATCGCGCGAGTCGCAGCGTCGCAAAGCCCGCGCCTATATCGCGCATGGTGTCAAAATGGCCGTCCTGGTGCTGCCGGGCGAAGCGGTGGAAGTGTACCGCCCCGGTCAAGCGGTGCAGGTCTTGTCGGATGCCGACACCCTCGACGGCGGTGATGTGCTGCCGGGCTTCACGCTGCCGCTCAATCGGATTCTGCCGTAGCGGTCGTCTCCTGATGCTCCGTCAACGCTCAAATAAAGTTCATCTACGCTCACCCCACCCAGCTATAGCGCACGGTGTAGGTGATGATCGTTTCACCGCCGGGTGGCACATCGGGGCGAAACTCGATGCTGCTGGAATTGAGCTTGGTGTAGGGGTGCGACGAGGTGCGAATCTCCCAATTGCTCCAACGGAACAGCCGTTCGCGGACGCGGATTTGGACGGTCTGTGTGTCCTTGCGGTTACGCAGGCGGATGGTGTAGTCTTCTTCCAATACATTCTTTTTCAACTGGCGGAAGTCGGTCTGAGTCCGCTCGGCTACCAGGTCGAAGGCCTTCCCCAGTTCGATGTCCACCGTTTCGCCCTTCGGCGTGTGCTTGAGCGTGTTCTCGCCGATCAGCACCGCCGCGCCGTCGCTATCGGCCTGGTAGACGCGGATGCGCCCGGCGGGCAGGTCTTTGCCCAAGCCCTGTTCCTCGCCGGTTGAAAATTCGAGGCGGGTTATCACGTTTGTGATGTTGGAGCGAATCCCCGAACGTTCCACAATAGGGCTACTATAACCGTGAAATTGCCAGTGTGGTTCAAACAAGAAATAGACGACAATGGGTACATTTTGCCCGGCAACAAATTCCACCTGCTTGGTCTCATTATTGGCAACCATCACCGGGCGGTTGATTTCATAGAGTTGATACTCGAACATTTCGCGCTGTTCAACCTGCTGTCGAACAGCCATATCGTGTAGAACTACACCCTCTTCTAAGGCAGCTTTCATCATGCGCCGTTCCGGCTGTATCCGCTTCACCTCGCCTGCGACCAGCTTCACCTGGGCGTCGGTGAAGGTCGCGCCGCTGGTGTTGGTCAACGTCACCCAGCCGTTCAGGTCGAAGGTTTTGTTGCTGGTTGCCAGCAGCAGGTTGTAATCGGCTGTCCAGTTCATGCCGCCGCTGAGGTACGTCAGTTCAATAGCCCGCGCCCCAGCTTTCTGGCTGTGTAATAACCAGCGCAGCGTCGGGCGGGTAATCAGGCCGCCGGGCAGCGACGGGAAACGGATGTCGCGGATTTTGTCGCCGGTCAGGTACAGCACACGGCCATCGGCCAGCCGCAGGATGATCTCGTGGGTGTGCTGGGCGCTCAACAACTGCCCGCTGAAGTGTTCGCCGTCCTCGGTGGTGATGTCGATGGTTTGTTCCAGATAGCGGTTGAGCAGCGCCGCCGCGCCGACCAGGTCGTACAGGTAATTCTGTTCCAGCACGAGTGTGCCGTTGGGGTCATCGGGCGTGGTCAGCGTCACCGATGTGGCATCAATTTCGGCGGTCACGTCGGTGAAGTCGAGCGTGTTCAACCCGGCGTTGAGTTCGACCGTGCGCCGGTCACGCACCAACGCCGTCCCCTGGTTGTAAATCGTCAAGCTCACCTTTTTGTCGTCGGGCATGACTCGCTCCTTATCCACAAACGATCGCCCGATTATACCCGGAATTGCGCGGCCTCGACCGTACCCCAGCCGTAGCGCAATCGGCGGGTTGCCCCGCTGCCAAAGCCCGCGTCGCCTGGGTATAATCCGCCCTTTCATCTGCCGCGACTATCGAAAATATGATCGTGATCCTTCGACTTCCCTTTGTGTCATTGTGCCTTCGTGTCTTTGTGTTAAGTTTTTTGCTTATCCTATCCGCCTGCGGATCAGCCACGCCGCAGGGCGCGTTCCAGGCCACGCTGCCGCCCGCCGTATCCAGCGCGCCGGTCTACACGCCAACGCCTACCCTGACGCCCTCGCCCACACCGACGCTGACGCCAACGCTTACCCTGACGCCCAGCCCGACCATCACCCCGACTGGCACGCAGACACCCACCTTGACGCCGACCATCACGCCTACCGTGCCGCTGCTCACACTGCCGCCCGTCACTAACGCCGATGCGCCCAATAGCATCCTGGCACAGGCGGCGGAACTGTCAGCGGCGTCCGGCTGGAGCTGCGACGACTTCCCCTGCGAGGACGATATTCCTGGCTTTCTGGAGCGCATCCGTGTGCCGCCCGGTTTCGTTGTCGAACATACCGGGCAGTTCCCCGGCCAGCCGGTGCAGATCACTTATGGGCCGGACGGGCGGCTGTACGCAACGGTGCTGGAAAACGGCACGCGCAGCGGCGCGGTCTACGCCATGAACGCTGACGGGTCGAGTGAGCGTTACAGCGGCGATTTTATTTCGCCGGTCGGCCTGGCGTTCCAGCCGGGGACGGACGTACTGTATGTGTCCGCCCGCCTGACGCCGATGCAGAGGGGGGCGTTGTTGCGCGTGCCGCCGGGCGGGGGCGCGCCGCAGGACGTAATTATTGACCTGCCGTGCTGCTATTCGTTGGTGGATAACCAGCCCAACGGCATGACCTTCGGTGCGGACGGCTATCTGTACCTGGGCGTAGGCGCGCTGACCGACCACGCCGAATCAACCGAGCCGGACAGCAAACCGTATGCCGACCTCCTGCCGCATGAAGCCGCAATCCTGCGTATCCAGCCGCATACCGGCGCGGTCGAGGTGTACGCCAGCGGCCTGCGCAATCCTTACGACGTGGCTGTGAGCGCGGACGGGCAGCTTTACGCCACCGACCAGGGCATCGTGGCCGGGCCGGGCGACCGGCTGGTGGCGCTGGACGCGGGTGCATTTTACGGCTGGCCGTACTGGCGGACGCGCGGCTGTGGCGACTGCCCGCTCTCCCGCGCCGACCTGACTGTAATGCCCGATTTAGTGCCATTCCCAGATTTCAGTCTGCCGCGCGGTTTAGCCGCCTATACCGGCACACAATTCCCGGCCAATTATTTCGGCAGCCTGTTTGTGGCGTTGTGGAACGGCACGCCGGACGCGCAGCGCATCGTCCGCATCGACCCGCGCGACCCGCGTTTGGGCGGCGAGGATTACACGCCCGAACCGTTCATGACCGGCCTGATCCGCCCGACCGATGTGACTATCGCGCCGGATGGTTCATTGGTGTTGGCAGATTTTATTTATGGGCACGTGTGGCGGGTGAGTTATCAGTAGTCAGTTATCAGTTTTCAGTAAAAACAAACACTCAACGCAAAGACGGAAGGGTAATATCACAATCTTAAACGTGGCGTTCTTGGCGGCTCGGCGCTTCAGCTTTGAGCCAAACTAAAACGCGCCCGGTGATATACCCATACAACGCCGTCCCCAGCAGCAGGCCGATGGGCAGGCCGCGCAAAATGGGCGCGAGGGTGAACAAGGCGCATAACGCCCCGCCCGCGAGGTTGGCGACGACCCACCAGCCCGCACGCGGCATTCTGCGTTGGAGGATGAAATACTGCGCTGCGCCCACGCCCGCGCCGAAAATCGCCCCGGCGAAGGCGATGCCCAAGCCCCAGCCGAGCGCGACCAGCACCCCCGCGCTCAAGGCGGGCAGCGCGCCGAAAAGCGCCCCGGCAACCGTCAGCCCAATCCAGTTGCGCGCTACCGTGATCGGCGATAATCCAGTGTTTCCTTCCCCCTCCATGAATTCGGGGAGGGGTGACCGACGGGTCGGACAGGGGGGAGGGGGTCTGAGCGCCCACCATTGTGCCGCGCCGACGCACAACCCGGCGAACGCCCCGCCCAGGCACAGCGCCGGGGTCGATAAGCTCCACGCGCTTAGGTACAAGCCCAGTGACCAACCAACCACGTTCGCCAGCACCCAGCGCAGCAGAAAACTCGCCCGCAGCCGCACCTGGAACATCTCAATAATTTGCCACGCCAGACTGCTGATTTCTCGTCCTGTACTTTCCACTTTTGCTCGGCAACTTTTGCCTGATAGCCTTCTTTTACTCAGTCCTAAGTCCTTAGTCCTCAGTCCTTTCCGCGATGTGGCCGAGCGCCTCGACCGCGCCGTGCCGCACCTTCACGTCGTCGTCCTTGAGCGCGGCCAGCAGGTTGGGGACAGCGCCATCGCCCAATTTCACCAGCGCCTCGACGACATTTTTACGCACGGGCGGGGTGGTGTTCATGCCCGGCACCGGCTCCCAGCGCCGCCGGAAAACCTGAATCAGGGCCGGGGCTGCCGACGGGTCGCCAATCTTGCCCAGCGCGCCCGCCGCGTTGATGCACATGGCCCAATCGGCGTGCGGGTCTTCCAGGGCGGCGGATAGAGCGGGGACAGCCGATGGGTCGCCGATCTCGCCCAGGGCTTGCGCCGCCGCGTGACCGACTTCGAGCGACTCGTCTTCCAGCGCGTCGATCAGTGCTGGGACTGCCGCGCTGTGCCGCTGCGCGCCTAGCACGGTCGCCGCCGCCCGGCGCACGGCGGGATCATTGTCTGCCAGCCGTTCCAGCATGGCCGGGGGGATCGACGGGGCATCCATGCTGGACAGCGCCGCTACCGCAAAATCGTAGACAAAACCGGTCTTGTCGCGCAGCGCCAGCAGCAAGACCGGCACAGCGTCCGCCGCTTTCGTCCGCCCCAACGCCCGCACTGCCGCGCTGCGCACCATCTGATTGTCGTCGCGCGCCGCTGTCAGCAATCCCTGTACAATATCGGCGAATAATTCGGTCATGAGGGCCTCTTGTTACCCATTCGTGTCTGCCGTGTGTTTTACGATTTCAATCAGCAATTGCCGCAGCTGGGTTACCCCTTTTACGCCTAATACGGTCGCGTAGGCGTCGTCAATCGCGCGTGTAATAGCCAGCGCATCGGTCAAAAATTGCTGCCCACGCCCCGTCAGGCTGATGATGACGGCTCGTTTATCGTTGGGGTCACGCATACGCGCTACGTAACCGCCGGTTTCTAATTCTTGAATCAGGTCGCCCATAGATTGTTTGGTCATATTGGCACGTTCGGCTAGCGTGACAATGCGCGTGCCGCCCATGTCGATGTGGGTCAGGGCGGTAATATGCGCGGCGGCCAGGTTGCCATACCCGTGTTTTTCCAGCATGGGGACACAACGGAGCTGAAAATCCCGATATGCCAACAGGAATAATCTTCCCGTTGATGGGTCGCTTATGTCGGCAGATTGATACGGATTGGAAGACATGAATAAACAACCTCTTGACATAATAGACAGTTTAGCTTACTATATTGGTAAGTCAGGCTGACTATCAAACATCGTTCGATTGGGCATTATACCCGATTCACATTTTAGCTAAACAGGAGAAATACGCATGACGCAAACCAGCGCCGTCCGGCCTTTGGTCGGGACAACCGCGCCTACATTCCGGGCTGAGGATACTTTTGGTAACACCATTGACCTACAATCGTATCGTGGCCGCTCCGTGCTGCTCTCATTCTACCGTAATGCGGCCTGCGCCTTGTGCAACCTGCGGGTGCATGAATTGATCCAGAAGTTCCCGGCCTACCAGTTGGCGGGCCTGGACGTGGTGGCCGTCTTCGAGGCGCCCCGCGAAAATCTGCTACAATATGTGGGTAAGCAGGACGCCCCGTTTCCCATCATCGGCGACCCGCAAGGGCGGTTGTATGACCTTTACGGTGTGGAAGTTTCGGAAGCGAAAGTCGCCGCATCGATGGCCGCGCCAGAGGGACAAGCCCGCGTGCAAGCGGCGGCTGCCGCCGGTTTTGAACTGATCCGCGAGGAAGGCAGCAACTTTTACCGAATCCCTGCCGACTTTTTGATTGATGGCGATGGTATCCTCCGTCGCGCTTACTATGCCGAATTAGTCGGCCAGCATCTGCCTTTCACGGAGATTGATGTTTTTCTGAATCGGGCGGCCAAAGCCTAATTCCACCTCCTCCATCATTCAAACAGGGGCGTACCAGAGCGCTCCTGTTTTTGATTACCCCTCGCCACATTAAATTCCCTACATCTAGCATTGATGTCTTTCTCATCAAACGCCCGTATACTGTGGATATAGGTGCTATTCCGCCTGATATTTTGTTGTCCAAAAGGGTGCAACCTACCCTTGAGCCAGAGGAAATCCTATGAAATGTTTGCTGATAGTCGCGTTGGCCGCCCTGCTGCTGGCCGCTTCGTTTTCGGCTGCCGCGCAGGAGACGACCGTGCCGCGCTTCGAGCCGAGCGCCTGTATGTTTCAAGTCCCAGCCGGGCAAGACCCGGACTGCGGCTATTTGATCGTGCCGGAAGACCGGCGTGACCCGGCTGGCGCGACCATCAAAATCGCCGCTGCCGTCTTCAAATCGACCAACCCCAATCCCCCGACAGACGCGATGATCTACCTGGACGGCGGCCCCGGCGGTGGCACCCTGGAAAGTATCAGTCTGGCCTACGACAGCCTGTTCGCGCCCTACCAGACTGATCGTGACGTAATCGCTTTCGACCAGCGCGGCGTTGGCCTGTCGCAGCCCGCGCTCGACTGCCCGGAATTGATCGACCTGACCTATGACACACTCGATAAACGCCTCACTATTGATAAAACTGTCGAATTGTGGACAGACGCAATCTCATCTTGTGGCGCGCGTCTCCAGCGCGAGGGCATTGACCTGACCGCCTATAACAGCGCCGAAAATGCGGCGGACGTGAACGATCTGCGCCAGGTGTTGGGCTACAAGCAGCTTGACCTGCTGGGCATCTCGTATGGCACGCGCTTGGCGCTTACGGTCATGCGCGACTTCCCGCAGACCATCCGCAGCACGATCCTCGACTCGGTCGCGCCGCCGCAGCGCGACAAATTTGAGGATGTGTTGAGCGCCGAGCGCGCCTTCAACGCTCTGTTCGACGCCTGTGCCGCTGACCCTGCTTGTAATGCCGCCTACCCGGACTTGGGACGGGTATTTTATGACACCGCCGCCCAACTGGACGCCAGCCCGGCGCGCCTGTCTGTGCCGGATTTACGGTCAGCGGGGCAGTCCATTAACGCGGTGGTTGATGGCACGTTGTTCGTCAGCCTGGCGTTCCAGGCCATGTATATCCAGGATTTCATCGCCCAACTGCCAGAGGCGATTTATGCCGCCCGCGGCGGCGACCTGTCGGCCTTCGCGCCGATCCTGTTTTTGCAGGTCTACCAGCTTAGCCAGATCGCCGAGGGCATGTTCTACGCGGTGAACTGCAACGAAGAATTTACCTTCGATACCGCCGAGGACATCCAGGCGATCCTGGCACAAGCGCCGCCGGGGTTGGTCAACTTCGCCCGTAACTCGCTGATCGACCCGGCGCAGTTGACGGTATGCCAGAATTTTGGCGCGGGGACGCCTGACCCGATTGAGAACCAGCCAGTGGTCAGCGATATTCCGACGCTGGTGCTGTCGGGCGAGTTCGACCCGATCACGCCGCCCGCGTTTGGCGCGGAGGCCGCCGAAACCCTGAGCAACAGCTATGTCTACGAGTTTCCCGGCCTGTCGCACGGTGTCACCCCGTCAAACGCTTGTACGCAGGGCATCGCGGCGGCCGTCTTCAACGACCCAACGACCGCGCCGGATACGTCGTGCATCGCGTCGC
>Ga0187894_10007408_pt1 | contig 10368 bp, 3 predicted proteins | sample GBC1701081metaG_FD_136650 | JGI IMG/M metagenome (GOLD analysis project Ga0187894, IMG submission 136650) | White microbial mat communities from a lava cave in the Kipuka Kanohina Cave System on the Island of Hawaii, USA - GBC170108-1 metaG ... | reverse complement strand
TGCGGCCACGAGGATTACATGGTGCAAGGGTGCATCAGTCGGCTGCAGGCCGAGACGGCACTTTGGGACTATTAACGCAGCTTGCCAATTTTGCCGGAGCGACCTAGCGAAGATGAACGAACTGATTACGGGGCGGCAATTGGGATCTAATTAAGGATGCTGTCGCGTTTCGCAATGCACATGGGGGTTACTTGTTCTTTGGCATCGACGACACATGTCCGATCGAGGCTCTGACTCACGCTGCATCAGGGCGAGCTGCTCGTCCGTCAGCCCCTTTGGCTTATGGGGCTTCCGATCAGGCACCAGTTGCGAGTCTGGTCGTATAGCCGCCAGCAGCTTTGGCGTGGCAAATGTCGCTGAAATTCGTCAGGCACCCTGAGAGGCGGCGAGCCTCCTCGAGGAGGTGATGACTGATTAGCCCGCAGGTCACACACTCGCTTTGGTGGTCAATGTCATCGCAGACGAGGTGCATTTTATAACCCCCACTGCTCCTGATGTTTTTCTCGCGCAAGAGAAGAAACATTTTGAGCAGCCAGGTTTGCTCGCTATGATTGAAAGGCTATACGCAGCTGGGGTGGGGCAAGGCTTAAAAATGGCCAACCCGATGGGGGAATTGATCGCCCGACAATGGCGAGAACGCGATCTTGCCAAACCGCGCGATGGAAATGTGCCTGGCGTTGCTCAGCCATTCTACCTCTGGCGGCTCACTGACTCGGAGTTGCTACGCGGATGGGAGATCGTGCGCCGGTATCTCGGTCCCAATGGCAACAGCGGTCCAGAGATCGCCGCATGCTTTTGCCTTGCTGCGGCGCACACGCTGCAGCGCAGCTATGGCCGTGGGGATTGGTCTTGGAGGATTGTCACCGACGCACTTGGAATTCTCCTGGACCAGGGGGCGTTGCGCGACCTCACGGCAAGAGGTTTTAGCCGACTGCGGCGGCAAGTTCGTGAGGATGGCCGCGGCAAGCAATACTTTAGATCTCTGATCGTAGAGGGCGGCATACCGGCCGTCCTAATAGAGAATGGGACTGGTTCATTCGCACGCTATCTTCGAGGGCTTCAGACCGATCTCGACGACTACGACGTGAGGGACCGTGAGATCGCGGAGCGATTTGCCAATCAACGCCTGGATACGCTCCCCCCGACTTGGCGCAGAGAGGATACGGTTGCACTGGCTGCTGATCTGCTGCTCGCCATACGGCGGCTCAGAGATACGTTGCCGCCAGATTTCGTTGCCTCCCGGGCAATCCTGCTTCTCGACGAGCGAGACGCATCTTGGCGCGAGCAGCTTCCCCTTCCTTTAAATGACGCGGGCGCCGAGCAGCTTCTCGGTCAACTAATCGTCGAACGGCGCACCGGTCGGGGAGGCCGGGAGCCGGAACGCAGTGAGTTCTGCCGGCGTGGCCTTGTACGTGGGCCGGACGCATGGCAGTCAGTGACACTGCTTGAAGCGGCAGGTCGAGTCGGCGCCGGCGTTCTACCGGACATTCCCTTTGCGTCAGGCGATCCGCCTGACCGAGTTCGGCTATTCGTCGATCTCGACGACGAGTCCGGTGCGTCGATCCAGCCCGCTATGCTCGAGCACCAAGGAGAAAAGCGATGGCGCTTTGCGCCGACGGTGGCTCACCCGCTGCCAGTTCAGTGCGATCGTCCCTTCGCATGTCGTATGGTCGTCGATCGCGACCATATCGGAATGTTGAGTATTCCCGGTGGCGCAGCCCTCCCGGTCGACCTGCCGTGGACTCTGGTCGACGACGACGGCGTGGATATTGGTGAGCCTAGACAACTACGGTTCGTCGGCTCTGGTGGCATTGCCTCTCGGAAAGCACGTGTCTTCCTGGCCGTCGATCCTGCAGCCGGTACGCTGGAGCCTCTCACCGGCGATGTCGAAAACCGTGGTGCGATCGCCGGAACGCCCCGAGAGTTGCACGAAGTTCGCGGCGCGGCCGTCTGGCGTGACGCCGATGGAAGTGGCGCGCTGAAACTGTGCAGCAACGCAGAGGCAGACGATTCCGTGCGTATCGCGATTACGGCACGGGTACCACGCTGGACGGTTGTCGCGCCCCTGGCCTCTCTGGGCCCTCCGCAGGTCGGTATGACCGGCTCGAGTCCGCGCGGCCGCTTGCTGCGGTGGCGGTATAGGTCAGGCGATGCATGGCGATCCATTCAGCAGGCGCCATTGCCAGCGGTCGGAGCGATCGAGATCGCAATCCTCGATACGGGCGACTTCGTGCTCGATCGTGCCAGAGTGATCATCCTCCCTGAAGCACTCAGTATCAGCGCGCGTGCGGTCGATCATGGGTGCGAGGTTCGTTGTGTTGGCCTGCCGCTTGAAAACGTTGGCATCGAGGGCGCGATATCGTGGCGACGGATTGACAATCCCGGTGGCGGGCACATCCATGCGACATGGAGCGGCCCGGCACCGACAGAGTTGACCGTGACAACGCGCTTGATGGGGGCGCAACCAATCGATGTGCGCCATCATGTTCGTGTGCGTGGGCGCCGGCCGATGTTCCTCGATGGTCATCTTGTCCCCGTGCCCGAGAATCGTGTCATTGTGGGCAGCGACCTCCGGTCACTGCGGGCGCGTTCCGCCGATGTTGGCGATCACGCGGAGATCACTGGCCGACTAGGGTTTCGATCACAGCACGCTATCGGAGCACATTCGATCTCGATGCGGGAGCGCTTCGTTGACGACCTTCCGATGCGCCGCCTCCGGGAACGCCTCTTGGCGTTGCTTGGCGTTGCCGACGATCTCGATGCGCGCGTGTCCCTAGAATTGCTTCGGAACGGCGTGACCGGCGCCCGCTTGTTTTTCCGCTATTTCAACCGAGAACTTCACTTCGACAGGATGTCGAGATGTTGCACGCTTGATAGCTCCAACAATGAGTCTGATGCGCTCGAGGCATGGCCGATACAACGCCCGGGGGAGAAGGCACAACCATTGCCAAAGATCTCGCGGGGGCAGTGGCAACTTCCTAGCCCCGAGCAACCCGGCATATGGCTGATCATCGGTGCCGCATCGTTGGAGGGGCAAGTTCGTCCTCGGGTCTGGTATGCAGGCCCTGGGCTGGCGACAGACTGTCGGCTGGCCGGGCTAGCAACAGTTTCAGAGGAGGACGCACGCCGCAATTCCTTCCGCAGCCTTCTTCAACAAATAGCCGACGACCCTTGGGCATTGGAGAACGACGAGGACTGGCGGTTTGTGGAGGACACGATTGTTGCGCTGCAGGAGCGTGTGCCGCTGATATCGGTCGATATGCTGCGTTCGCTGGCGGACGTACCTGAAGCCTGGCTCGGATTGCTCCTACGGGCTTCGGACGAACGCCTGCCCTCAATAGCCCGCATACCGGAGGAACTGGCAATTCTGCCGGCGCTGATTCCCCTTTCGCGATGGCGGAAAGCGATCACGCTCTATCGACAGCGCTTTTCGGGTATTGGCAACGCGCTCGTCTCGGAATTGACGGCGTCGCGGCTGCGGACCGTTGTCGATCACTTGCCGCAGCTATCTGGAGCGGCTTGGTATGTGCGTGAAGTGTTTGGCATCGCGCACCCGACTAAGGACGGTGAAATGCCGTTCGCGGAGACTCTGAACCCCGAAATCCGGCGGCATTTAGAAAGGTGGGTAGGCCCGACGATGTCGGCTGCGGATTGGTCGCGCGAGATCGCGGCAACCACCGATTGGGGCAACTTGTCGGCCGAGGCTCGAAGAGCGGCTCCAACGTTAGCTGCCGCAGCAGCGATCAGTGGAAGCATGCCGTCACCGATTGTCGTGGCAGCGATGCGGTTTGTGAGGGACGACGCCCCAGACGCCTTCGATCGCCGGTTCAGAGAATCGTTTCAGCTTCGCCTGAGCGAGTTGCAGTGCCTTCCATGAGAGTCCAATGAAACTATCTGGCTTGCCCGAACTAATCGCCGGGCGCGTAGCTGAGGCTGTGCTTTCGCGCAACCGGATCAGAAATCCGGCGCTCGCCGCATTCCTGCGCGGGCAATTCGAACAACCGGTCGGGACAGGCGGATCGTTTATCGCCGACCCGGTCGTCGAGGGCGCATTCCCCTGGAAGTCCGGAGCCGGATCGCTTGCCGACCTCCGTGCGTCTGGATTTTTGTCACCTGAGATTGTCGAGGCCTTGGGCGAAACAAAACCGTTGGCCCCAAAAGAACGTGACGACCGCAATTCATGGCCGGCTGACCGCGCACCCTATCTCCACCAGCTGGAGGCGTGGCGGCGGCTCAAAGACGATCCGCCCCGATCGGTAGTGATCGCTAGTGGAACTGGTTCTGGCAAGACTGAGTCGTTTCTCGTCCCGATTCTCGACGATCTGGCGCGGCAGGCGGCCAAGGGTTCTCGGCTCGTCGGCGTTCAGGCAATCCTGCTCTATCCCTTGAATGCTCTGATCGCCAGTCAGCAGGACCGACTGTCGGATTGGACCGCGCCCCTCGACGGCCGTGTCCGCTACTGCCTCTACAACGGCAACACGCCCGAACAGATCCGCGAAGCAGCCCGCCAGGAAACACCCTGGGAGGTTCGGGATCGCCAGCAGCTGCGCGCGTCACCTCCGCCGCTGCTCGTCACGAATGCAACGATGCTCGAATACATGCTTGTCAGAGGATCGGACGCGCCAATCATCAAAGCCTCGCGCGGCAAGCTGAAGTGGATTGTCCTTGATGAGGCGCATACATATGTAGGATCGCAGGCGGCAGAGCTGACACTCTTGCTGCGCCGGACGCTTCAGGCGTTCGGTATGCATCCCGGCGAGGTCCGGTTTGTGGCGACATCGGCGACGTTGGGCGACGGCACCGGCGTTCGCGACGCATTGCGTAGGTTTCTCGCTGACATCGCCGGAACTGACTTGAGTCGGGTCGACGTCATTGTCGGCGAACGAGATGTTCCCGAAGTCAAGCTTCCCGACGTTCTCGATGCCCGAGCCGGTGCTTTGCGGAAGGCGCTGACCGTACCCCGCGGGCTGGCCGAACTTTCGGCAAATTTCGGCGATGATGTTGTCACGCTCATCGACCGTGCGGCGACTGCTCGGGACACCGGAGGACGCCCCTTCCTGCCCGTGCGGGCCCACTTGTTCCAGCGCGCCCACGGTGGCGTGTGGGCATGCATCAATCCAGGTTGTCACGGCCGTCAGGGTTCGGCACTCGACAGTCCGGAATGGCCGTACGGTAGAGCCTTTGAAAAGGACATCCCGCGTTGCAAAGCATGTGGAGCTCTCACACTTGAGGTGAGGCAATGCGTCAACTGCGGCATGGCAGCCCTGGAGGGTACCATCGACGGGGCGGCCACGCGTCTCGAGCGTCGCCGCGCCGAGGAGGCGATTGACGAATTTCGCGCAGATGCGGAAGTAGGCGATGACGAAGACGAGGATGCCGCGGCGTCACCTAGTGAGCGTGTCATCCTCGGACCTTTGACCTGGCAAGGTGGCCTACCAACGCGGATTGACGCGAATACGGGTGACATCAAGGATCGCAAAGGCGAAGGCACGATCGAGTGGAGTCGGTTTCCGTTTGATGAGTGTCCCTGCTGTGGTGCCCAGGGTTCAAAGAATCGGGATTTGTTTCGCTCCTTCCGCATCGGTGGCCCGGCGTTACTGGGCGTCGCTGCCTCTACACTTCTCGATTCGGTGCCGTCACAGGATCGCGGCGCTAGCGGTGCGCCACATGGCGGCCGTCAGCTGATCACATTTACAGACAGCCGACAGGGAACTGCGCGTTTTGCCGCCGTGTGGCAACAGGAGGCCGAGCGCGGATTCGCCCGCTCGAACATCTACCACTGCCTGCTCGGCGGCAGTGCTGCTTCTGAGGATCGCGTGCGGAAGGTGGAGACCGACCTCGCGTCGCTCATGGCATTGCCGGCCGGACTACGAGAAAGTGTCCGGTCGACGATTGAAGAGAAGGAGAAAGAACTCGCGTCCATCCGTACGGGATCTCTAGCAGTCAGCTGGGAAGAGCTGAAGCGACAACTGAGCATGGCCAATGCGGACGCGAAAGGACTGATCGAGGTCTGGGGGGATCGAGAGTCGAAGTTCGAGGATCCAGCTGAAATTGCTCGGCTTCAGCTCTACGCCGAGTTTCTTCGTCGACCTCTACGCGCAAACAGCCTTGAAACAATGGGTCTAGCGAGTTTGCGGTTTCAGCCGATTGAAGACCTGCACGACGCTGACGTGCCCAGGCCGTTCTCCGGGCGTGGCGGTAGCTTGAAGGATTGGCGAGATTATCTGTACCTGCTCTTGACCCATTTCATTCGTGAGAACTCTGTCGTCGGCATTGACGAAGGGTTGCGCCGATGGGTTGGTCAGAGGGTCTATCCGCGATCCGCGCATGAGCCTGGCTTTGAAGGCGACATCCCTCGATGGGAGAGGCGATGGCCAGGCCTGCGCGGAAGCGGCGCACGGTACAGTCGACCCATCTTGTGGCTTCGCGATGGGCTCGGTCTGGATCCGGACCGCGCCGCCGACAGGGATGACATCAACGAAATTCTCCAAGCTGCTTACCGGCCGGTCAACCGGCTCCGCATGATCGGGGGAGATCTCTTCCGGCTGGACTTGCAGAAAGCGTCGATCGCGGCACCGAGGGACGTTTGGCTGTGCCCGGTCACGCAACGACTGTTGGATAGGACGTTCCGTGGTCTGACCCCTTATCTCTCGATCGTGCGCGACGAAGCCCGATTGCGTGCCATTCCTCTCAGCATGCCTCGGTTACCGTGGCCAGGCGGACGTAAAGCCGAGGATGGGCGCGAGGCATCGGAGGAGATCGCAGAATGGCTGGCGACCAATTCAGGGGTTGTCGAGCTCCGACGACGCGGCGTCTGGACGGACTTGCACGATCGCATCATGCGCCGATCACCGTACATCCGCATTGCAGAACACTCTGCGCAGCAGCCACCCGCGCGACTGCGCGACTTTGAAAGACGCTTCAAGCGTAGGACGATTAATGTTCTAGCCTGCTCGACGACCATGGAAATGGGCGTCGATATCGGAGGTTTGGCCGCTGTCGGAATGACCAATGTGCCGCCGTCACCGGCCAATTACCGCCAGCGGGTCGGACGCGCCGGCCGTCGGAGCGATGCGCTTGCGATCGCGCACACATACTGTCCCGATACGCCACTGGGGTGGCATGTCTTTGATCGGCCGACCTGGCTGTTACAAGCCAACATCCGGCCGCCGAGGGTCGCGCTCAATAGCGAAACCATCGTGCAGCGACACGTGAATGCCTACCTGCTGTCGCGATTCCTGCAGAACGACTCGCCCGTGGAGGTTACGGGCTTGAAGACCGGTTGGTTCTTTGGCCTCGTGGGACAGGAGACTGCACCCTGTGACAGGTTCAAACTATGGCTCGATCGGGAGGCGCTCAATCACGTCGAAATACGAACAGGCCTCGCGGCAATTGCGGCGGGAACTGTTCTCGGCGGCCGTGAAAGCCTTGTTGGGGATTGCGGCAATGCAACCGCGGTTGTAGTTGACTCATGGCGCACCCAGCGAAACGCTTTGAACGAGGACATCAATGCGTCTGAGGGGACCCCTGCCAGGACGGCGCTGCAACTCCAGTTGAAGCGATTTGAAGGCGAGTTCCTACTCGGGGAGCTCGCTTCTCGCGGACTCCTGCCAGGATATGGGTTCCCGACCGATGTCGTGCCCTTTGTGGTCGTATCCCAAACTAGGCGGGCGCGCTCAGCAGACGAACTGGGTGATCTCGGCGCGGACGCCGGGCGCGTCGATCCAACGCGAACGCTCGACGTAGCAGTGCGCGAGTACGCTCCCGGTGCCCACGTCGTGCTGAATGGCATCGTCTACCGTTCTGCAGGCATCACGCTCAACTGGAAGCGACCGGCAACTGATGCCGGTGCGCGCGAGATTCAGTCGATCACACGGTTCTGGAAGTGCACAGTTTGCGGCCTGGCTGGAGAATCACACGGGGAACCGGACCTGTGCCCAGCCTGTGGATCGACCGATCTTCGGACGAACGAGGTCCTGAAGCCGGCCGGCTTTGCCGTGGACATCGAGGACGAGCCAAATAACGATGTGGAGCGAGTTGACTACGTTCCGGGACAAGCTCCGCTGATTTCAGCTAGCGGGGCGACTTGGATTCCGTTGGATGATCCGGAGCTCGGCCGATTTCGGGCCAGTCCGAGTGGTTTGATCATGGCCCGCAACAGCGGTGCCCACGGTCATGGCTATGCTGTTTGTTTGGCTTGCGGCCGGGCTGCGCCAGAAACCGTAGGACGCTCGGGAGCTACCGTGTCATCCATTCCCGATGCGATGAAGGACCATCGACCGTTGCGGCGTGGATCGCGATCGACAAAAGCGCGCTGCGTGGGGCAGGGAGAAAATTTCAAGATCAAACGGCATCTAGCTCTTGGATACTCCCGGCGTTCCGATGTTTTCGAGTTGCAGCTAGAAGGCATCTCAAACCAGGCGGTGTACGCCGTCGCCATTGCGCTGCGAGAGGGGTTAGCTCGCCAGCTTGGTATTGAACGCGACGAAATCGCATGGGATGTCGCATCGGGACAGGATCGCGAAGGCAAAGCGACCCCAACCATATATCTGTTCGACCAAGCAGCCGGCGGCGCCGGGTATGCAACTCAGGCGACAACGGACTTTGCCGGCCTTCTGGATGCAGCTCTGGAAACGCTGGACTGCCCGTCGAAATGCGATAGTGCCTGTCCAGCCTGCCTGGTGGTTCGCGATACAGTCGGTCATGCCAACAAACTTGATCGGCATGCTGCAATCGCCCAGCTCCGTCGTGTACGTGATGCGTTGCGATTGCCATCCGAGGTCAGGGCATTTGGCGCCCTCGCCGATCAATGGATGGTCCGGTTGCCACTCGATGAAGAGCTTGACCGCGCGCTTGAACGTCACCGGATGGCGGAATTGTGCCTGTTCCTGTCCGGAGCGCCGAAGGAATGGGATCTCGCGACTTGGTGGGGAAGCCGGTTGGCGGAGCGGTGGGCGCGAGCTGGGCGCCGCGTCAGGATTGTCGCTGACGCTGCGACCCTGAAGGCACCCAGTTTTGACGACGCGCTTGCGCTGCGTGCGCTCGCTGATCGAGCAGGACCAAATGCGACGGTCATCGCTACCCCCGTGGTGAGTTCACCACCGGGTCTCCTGGCGGCCGTCAGCTACGACGCTAGCGCGAGACTCTTCGCAGCGCCTGACGGGGCGGGCGCGAACCCCAAAACTCAACCACCTGCCGTCGTAGTGCATGCACGGGTGGACGGATGGGCGGCGCCTTCCGGCAATCCATTCGATGCCGCCCCCTTCATCGTGCAGCGACCTGGCGGTGGGCGCACATCTCGCATAGAGATTGGCACAGGGCTCGACGGCCCGTTCAGCTCGTTTGGGCAGAAGCTGTGGCGACAAATCGAAAATGGGGCGCCAGATTTCGTTGCTAAGCTCCGACGCGAAGCGATCACCTCCATCGAATACTCGGACCGCTATTTGTTCGCGCCATTGCCGCTCCGCCTATTGTTGGAGACTCTGAGGTACTTGCCTGGCCGTCCAACCGATCGTCGATTGCCAGTGACCGTTCGAACCCAGGTCGAACGATCGGCGGGCGACTTCAGGGGCGACGGGATCGCCCTTCAACACAATTGGCGAGATCTGCGGGCGCGTGACGCGGTAATTGTTAGCGCGCTTCAGACCGTTGGCGCTCAAGCAAAGATCGTCACCGTGCCGCGAGAGGACATCGATCATGCTCGCATTCTAAACATAAAGTACCAAGACGGACGTACAGAACTCATACTGGACCAGGGATTTGGTTTCTGGCGCACTGCGGCGACAGTCCGCTTTGATTTTACGGCGAACTACGGCCGGCAAACGATGAACTTGACAACCGCTCGGGGAACGATCGTGGCGCCCAGCGGACGGACCACAGTACTATTCGCGACGCCAATCGACGAATAGCCGATGCCTCATGATATCAATTGGCTGCCAGGGTCGACACAGATCGACCCTGCCGAGGATCCTCCCGGCAGCATCGATCCTCTTGGTACGCTCGCCCACGCCGAGCGGTTAGCTGAGTCGGTTTTGCCTAAGCTTACAGCCCGAATGTGGCGAGTCAGGCTATTGACCATAGCGACTATTACGGCGGCAGTCGCGGAGCGCACCGTCGCCCTAATGGAAGATCGTGAGGACATGCGCCTTGACCCGGCCGCGACGCTCAGTCAGCGCAAGCTGCTTTACGTTGCGCTGACGCGCGCAAAACGCGCCGCAATGCTAATCCGGATGCAATAGGCGCCGAACAAATGATCGGCTGGATACAGCTATCGCGACAAGCCGTTGCCCGAGCGGCAGAGGCCCTGGCCGATGGAGATCGCGGCGTCAGGGATGAGGTCGGTTTCCTGTCGATTCACCAGGCCATTGC
>Ga0187894_10007407_pt1 | contig 10368 bp, 8 predicted proteins | sample GBC1701081metaG_FD_136650 | JGI IMG/M metagenome (GOLD analysis project Ga0187894, IMG submission 136650) | White microbial mat communities from a lava cave in the Kipuka Kanohina Cave System on the Island of Hawaii, USA - GBC170108-1 metaG ... | reverse complement strand
TGCGTCCCCTGAAAGGAGCTTCGATGATCCTCCGCCTGCTGCTCGCCGCCGTGCTCGCCGTGTCCGTCGCCGTTCCTGTCGATGCGCAGACGCCCAAGAAGGGCGGCACGCTGGTCGTCGGGATGAGCCAGGACCTGCCCGGGCTCGATCCGCATCCCTCGACCTCCACCATCACCTACCAGGTGCTGAGCCTGGTCTACCAGGGGCTGGTGGACTTCGATCGGGATCTCAAGATCAGGCCGGTGCTGGCCGAGTCGTGGACCACCAGCGCGGACGGCCGGACGTGGACGTTCAAGCTGCGCAAGGGCGTGAAGTTCCACAACGGGCGGGCGCTCGCGGCGAGCGACGTGAGGTTCTCGCTCGATCGGATCCTCGACCCGAAGACGGCGGCGCGGGGCCGGGGGGCGCTCGCCATCATCGAGAGCGTGCAGGCGGTCGATCCGCAGACGGTCCGCGTGCACCTGGCGCGGCCGTCGGGCGCGTTCCTCTCGCGGGTCGCGGGGACGTTCCAGGCGGTCATCCCGCCCGAGGCGGTGCAGGGGCCGGCGTTCAAGGCGATCGGGACGGGGCCCTTTCAGCTCACCGAGTGGAAGACGAACGAGCGCGTGGAGCTCCGGCGGTTCGACGGGTACTGGGAGGCAGGGCTGCCTCACCTCGAGGCGATCACGCTGAAGCCGGTGCCCGACGGGACCGTGCGGCTCACCGCGCTCAGGACCGGTGATGCGGGCTTCGTGCAACTCATACCGCTGGAGTCGCTGGCCGAGCTGCAGGCGTCGTCGTCGAAGGAGTACGTCGTGCGCACGGTGAAGGGGGGCGGCGGGTTCAGCGCGATCATCCTCAACTCGAAGAAGCCGCCGTTCAACGACGTGCGTGTGCGGCGCGCGGTGGCGCTCGCCATCGACAAGAAGGAAGTGGTCCTCGGCGTCTGGCGCGGGTTCGCGCAGCCGATCGACGAGTGGATGCCGCCGGGCACGCCGTTCTTTTTCAACCAGCCCGACCGCAAGGTGGACGTCGAGCAGGCGAAGAAGCTCCTCGCCGAGGCGGGGCTCGCGAAGGGCACGAAGCTGACGCACACGGTAGGACAGACGGCCAACCTGGTGCCGGCGGCGCAGGTGCTCCAGGCGCAGCTCACGCGCATCGGCCTCGACCTGCAGCTCGAGGTGATGGACTGGCCGGCGTACATCAAGCGCCAGCGCGCCATGGACTTCACGAGCACGAACACCAACTTCTTCCCGAAGGTCGATCCCGACGACGCGTACTATCGCTACTTTCACTCGAAGGGCGGCGCCAACGAGCTGTCGGGCGGCTACGCGAATCCGACGGCCGACAAGCTGCTGGAGGAGGGCGAGGCGACGGTCGACGCCAGCAAGCGCGCCGAGGCCTATCGCCGGCTCGTCCTGCTCCTCGACGACGAGGTGCCGGTCGTCACCACGGGCCTGGGCGACGCCGCAATCGGCTGGCGGACGCCGGTGAAGGGCTTCGAGCCGCACATCATCGGGCTACTGGCCTATCCCGGGGGCGGGCTGCCGCACGTCTGGCTGGAGAGATAGCCCGGCCGGCCGCCCGGGCACGCCAGGAGATCCGGCGACCGGCAAGCCGGGGAAGCCTACGTCAGGCGAAGATCTCGGTTGTGCTCAGCGCGACGTCGGGGAACGCCTGCGGCGCCACCGTCGCCGTGCCGGTCACCAGACGCACGTCGCGATAGCCGGCAGCGTCCGGCCCACGGTGCACCTCGACGGTCTCCGCGGCGCAGTTAACGACCCAGTACTCCGGAATGCCCGCCTCGGCATAGAGCCGGCGTTTGGTGGAGCGATCGTAGGCGAGAGAGCTCTCCGCCACCTCGATGACCAGCACCGCATCCTCGGCCCACGCCTCGCGGTCCTTGTAGGGCACGTCGCGACGCCTGAGGACAGTGAAATCAGGCTGTGGTTCGGTGTCGTCGGCGAGCGCGACGGGACCCTGGACCCGCACGATGACGTCGTCCGGCAGCCGCCGGATAAGCAGACGTGCCAGATTGTCGACGAAGGCAGAGTGACGAGGGCCGATCGGCGACATCTCGATGATCTCGCCTCGGATCAGCTCGACGCGCTCGCGTTTGCCGAGAATACCCACCTCGGCCATGCGGTAGTACTCCTTCCGCGTGAACAGCCGTCGCGTCGCCGCCACTTCAACCGCCATCGTCCGCCTCCCGGGTCGCGCTCTTCCATCGCCCAGCATTTAGCCCTGGGCGAGGCCGCTCGAAAAGTCCCTAAAAGGATACGCCCCTGACCAACGGCATCGCCACGTACCTCGGGGCTCGCCTGCTCGGCGCCATCCCGATGCTGTTCCTGATGTCGCTGGTCGTGTTCGCGATCGTCTATCTCATTCCGGGCGACCCGGTCGACGCCATGCTCGGGCAGGAGGCGGAGCGCACGGCGCGCGAGGCCCTCCGCCGCGAGCTCGGGCTCGATCAGCCGCTCTGGCAGCAGTACGTCGGTTGGCTCGGGCGGGTGGCGCAGGGCGACCTCGGCCGGTCGATCCGCGCGCAGCAGCCCGTGCGCGACCTCATCCTGGACAAGCTGCCGGCCACGCTGTTGCTCACCATGACCGCTGCCCTCGTCGCGCTGGTCATCGCGTTCCCCGCGGGCGTCATCGCGGCGGTGAGGCGCAACACCGTCGTGGATCTCCTCGCGATGGTCGGGGCGCTACTCGGCGTGTCGATCCCGAGCTTCTGGTCCGGGATCATGCTGATCATGATCTTCGCCCTCACGCTGGGCTGGCTGCCGGCGATGGGGTATGTGCGGCCGACGACCGATCCCGTGGCCGCGCTGCGCTACCTGATCCTCCCCGCGCTGACGCTCGGCTCCGTGATGGCCGGTGCGGTGACGCGCCAGGTGCGCGCGCAGTTGCTCCAGGAGCTGGGACGAGACTACGTCCGTACCGCGCGGAGCAAGGGCTTGCGCGAGCCCGGGGTCGTCGTGCGCCACGCGCTCCGCAACTCGTTGATCCCGGCCGTCACCGTGCTCGGGGTGCAGTTCAGCGTGCTCCTCGGGGGAGCGGTCATCACCGAGCAGATCTTCGCCTGGCCGGGCATCGGGCAGCTCGCCGTGAACGCGATCGTCAACCGCGACTACCCGGTGCTCCAGGGCGTGATCCTCACCGTCGCGCTGCTCGTCACGCTGGTGAATCTCGCCGTCGATACGCTCTATGTCGTCCTCGACCCCCGCCTCCGTCTCTCCTGAGCGGTCGCGGTCACGCGAGGCGCCTCGCCACCGCGCGCTCGGCCGGCTGGCTCGCAGCCGGCTGGCGTTCATCGGCGCGGCGATCATCGGGCTCACGGCGCTGATCGGGCTCGTCGGGCCAGCGTTCATCACCGCCGATCCGGTCGCGATGGACTTCGGCGCGCTGCTCAAGGGGCCGAGCCGGGCGCACTGGCTGGGCACCGACCAGTTCGGGCGCGACGAGCTGGCGCGTCTCGTCTGGGGCGCCCGGCTGTCGGTGACCATCGGCGCAGCCGCCGTCGCGCTGGCACTGGCCATCGGCCTGCCGATCGGCGCTCTATCGGGCTACGCGGGCGGGGTGATCGACAACGTCCTGATGCGCTGCATGGACGCGCTGCTCGCGTTCCCAGCGCTCCTGCTGGCCCTCGGCCTCGTGGCGATCCTGGGGCCTGGGAGCACCAGCACCACGCTGGCGATCGGCATCGTCTACGCACCGGGCGTCGCCCGGCTGACGCGCGGCGTGGTGCTGGCCGAGCGGCCGCAGGAGTACGTGCAGGCCGCGCATGCGCTGGGGCAGCGCGATCGCTGGGTGCTGGTGCGCCACATCATGCCGAATTGCGTGTCGGCCCTGCTCGTGCAGGCGAGCGTGAACTTCGCCAACGCCATGGTCATCGAGGCGGGGCTATCGTTCCTCGGCCTCGGCACGCCACCGCCAACGCCGAGCTGGGGGTTGATGCTCAACGAGGCGCGCGCCTTCATGTCGAGCGCGATCCACGTGGCGATCGTGCCGGGGGTGGCGATCTCGCTGGCGGTCCTGGGCTGGAACCTCCTGGGCGACGGCCTGCGCGACGCGCTCGACCCGCGGCTCGTGGAGTGAGGGCGCGGCGCGATCGGGGCTTCCGGTGGGCTGCAGCTCCCTGACTTGACGGCCAGCCGCATCGGCCCGCCGACACGCCGACGAGCCGACACGCCGACCTGCCGAAGGAGAACGGGATGCTCGCAACCGCTCCGATCCGTATAATCGGCGCCAGCTTCCTGGCCCGAGCACCGTTGGCCGACTCAAAAAGGGGAGACGTCAATGACGACACGATGGTCGCGACTCATGGCGGTTCTGGTGGCGGTGGGCATGCTCAGCGGCGTCATCGCCGTGGGAGCCCTAGCGCAGAGCGAGAGCAAGACCTCGCTGATCGGCAAGCTCGAGGGACCGGAGGTCGTCACCGACGCCGGGAAGATCCCCAAGGCATTCAAGGAAGCGCCGCAGCTGGCGGAGCTCGTCAAGGCCGGCAAGCTCCCGCCGGTGGCCGAGCGCATCGGCCAGGACCCGCTGGTCATCAAGCCGCTGCACTCGATCGGCAAGTACGGTGGCACGTGGCGCAGCGGCTTCACCGGGCCCGCTGATTTCTGGAACGGCTTCCGGTGCTGTTCGGGACCCGATCACCTGATGTTCTGGGACTACACGGGCGACAAGGCCATGCCCAACATCGCCAAGGGCCTCGAGATGCAGGACGGCGGGCGCGCCTGGCTCGTGCATCTACGCCGCGGCATGAAGTGGAGCGACGGCAAGCCGTTCACCGCCGACGACTTCGTGTTCTGGTTCGAGGACATCTACCGGAACAAGGACCTCGTCCCGACGCCGTCGGCGCAGCTGGCGATCAACGGCAAGCAGGGCTCGATCGAGAAGGTCGACACGCACACGGTGCGGTTCAAGTTCCCCGAACCGTACTTCATGCTCCCCGACGTGCTGGCCGGCGCCACCGACCTGGCGGGCCAGGGCTTCGCCTACCGCGGCATGGGCGGCTTCGCGCCCGCGCACTACCTGAAGCAATTCCACCCGAAGTACGTGGGCCAGGCCGAGCTCGACAAGAAGGTGAAGGACGCGAAGTTCGACAGCTGGGTGCGCATGTTCCTCGCGAAGAACGACTGGGCGCTCAACCCGGACCTGCCGGTCGTGTCGCCGTGGAAGACGGCGACGCCGATCAACACGCCGACGTGGACGCTCGAGCGCAACCCGTACAGCGTCTTCGTCGACACCGCGGGCAACCAGCTCCCGTACATCGACAAGGTCGTGCTGACGCTGGCCGAGAACCTCGAGGTCTTGAACCTGCGCGCCATCGCGGGCGAGTACGACTACCAGCAGCGGCACATCGACCTCGGCAAGCTGCCCGTGCTCATCGAGAACCAGCAGAAGGGCGGGTACAAGGTCCATCTCGATCCCGGCGACTACGGCGGTGACATGATCATCAAGTTCAACCTGAGCTACGACGCCGATCCCGAGATCGCGAAGTGGTTCAACACCGCCGACTTCCGGCGCGCGCTGTCGCTCGGGATCGACCGCGATCAGATCAACGAGACGTTCTGGCTCGGCACGGGCACGCCGGGCTCGGTGGTGCCGGCGGACACCAACAAGTACAATCCCGGGCCGCAGTACCGGAAGATGTGGTCGACGCTCGACCTCAAGAAGGCCAACGAGATACTCGACAAGATCGGGCTCGCGAAGAAGGACGCGCAGGGCTACCGCCTGCGCGCGGACGGCAAGGGCCGGCTGCGCATCGAGATCATGACGCTCGGCGGCCAGTTCGTGCAGTACACGCAGATCTCCGAGATGATCCGCGAGCAGTGGAAGAAGATCGGCATCGACCTCCAGGTGCAGGAGGTCGAGCGCAGCCTGGCGCTCAAGCGCACGGCCGCGAACGAGCAGCAGCTCGGGGCGTGGAACAACGACGGCAGCGAGCACCTCTTCACGTTCCCGCTCCACGTCTTCCCCTTCGAGCTCGCGGCGGTCGCCACCTCCGGGCCGCTCTACGTCAAGTGGTTCCACTCCGCCGGCGCGCAGGGCAAGGAGCCGGAGCCGCGGATGAAGGAGCTGATGGAGAAGTGGAAGAAGGCCTTCGGCGTGCCCGAGAAGGAGCGGATCCAGCTCGGCAAGGACATCTGGAAGATCGCCGCCGAGGAGGTCTACATCATCGGGGTGGTCGGCGTCGGCCCCGCCGCCAACGGCGTGCGCATCGTGAAGACGAACATGGGCAACATCCCGGCGCGCCAGTACAACAGCCCGGACGGGAAGACCCCGGCCATCTCGCGGCCGGCGACCTTCTACTACAAGTAGGGAGTCAGACGGGAGAGCGCGACGGTGCTTGCGTACATCGGCCGTCGCGCCCTCCTCGCGCTCTTCACCGTCTGGGCGATCTCCGTCCTGTCGTTCGCGATCATCCAGCTGCCGCCCGGCGACTACGTCACGTCGTACATCGCCCAGATGGCGTCCAGCGGCAGCGTCGTCACCGAGGAAGAGGCGCAGAACCTCCGCATCCAGTACGGGCTCGGGCAGCCGATCTACGTGCAGTACCTCAAGTGGATGAACCTGATCGTCCGGGGCAACTTCGGCATGTCGATGGAGTGGCGCCGTCCCGTCGCCGAGGTGATCGGCGAGCGGCTCTGGCTCACCGTCGTGGTGTCGGTGGCGGCGCTCATTCTGACCTGGGTGCTCGCGCTGCCCATCGGCATCTATTCCGCCGTGCGCCAGTATTCGCCCGGTGACTACGCGGCGACGTTCGTCGGCTTCATCGGCCTCGCCGTCCCGAACTTCCTGCTCGCGCTCGTGCTCCTCTACCTCGGCTTCGTGCTGTTCAACGCGCACATCGGCGGCCTGTTCTCGCCGGAGCTGCAGGACGCGCCGTGGAGCACGGCGCGCGTGGTGGATCTGCTGAAGCACCTGCCGGTTCCCGCGCTGATCCTGGGCCTGGCCGGCACGGCACAGCAGGTCCGCATCATGCGCGCGAACTTGCTCGACGAGCTGCGCAAGCCCTACGTGGTGACGGCGCGCTCCAAGGGCCTCTCCGAGCTGCGCGTGCTGCTGAAATATCCGGTGCGGCTGGCGCTCAATCCGTTCGCGAGCACGATCGGCTACACGCTGCCGTACATCGTCTCCGGCAGCATCATCGTGTCGCTCGTCCTCGGGCTGCCGACGGTGGGGCCGTTGCTGCTGAAGGCGCTCATCGCGCAGGACATGTTCCTGGCGGGCACGATCGTGCTGCTCCTCGGCCTGATGACGGTGATCGGCACGTTGATCTCCGACATCGTCCTCGTGTGGATCGACCCGCGCATCCGCCTCGAGGAGACGTGATGGCGACCACGCCCGACGCCGTCCTCGAGCCGGCCGGCGCCCCGCCCGTGCCGGACGCGCGGTCGGTCACCGACGCGCGCATCTTCGTGGCGTCGCAGTGGCAGCTGATGTGGTGGCGCTTCCGCCGCCACAAGGTCGCCGTCGCGAGCGCCGTCGTCGTGCTCGGCTTCTACCTGGTCGTGGTCGGCGCGGACTTCCTCGCGTACGCCGACCCGGATGCGTCCGAGGCCCAGCGCTCGCTGATGCCGCCGCAGCGCGTGTACCTCCTCGACGGCTGGCGCTTCGCTCCCTACGTGCACGGCGTGAAGGGGGTGCGCGATCCGAACACGTTCAAGCGCGTCTACCGTCCCGATCCGAGCCAGAAGGTCCCGCTGCGATTCTTCGCTCAGGGGTTCGAGTACCGGTTCCTTGGTCTGATTCCGGCGACGCGGCACCTGATCGGTGTCGACGGCGGTGACGCCGAGAAGCGCATCTTCCTGCTCGGCACGGACGTGCAGGGCCGCGATCTCTGGTCTCGATTGATGTACGGCACCCGCATCTCGCTGACGATCGGCCTCATCGGCGTGTCGCTGAGCCTTGTGCTGGGCGTGGTGCTCGGCGGGCTCTCGGGCTTCTACGGCGGCGTCATCGACACCCTGATCCAGCGCACGATCGAGATCTTGCGATCGATCCCCACGATTCCGTTGTGGATGGGCCTCGCGGCCGCGATGCCGCGCGACTGGACGATCCTGCAGGTCTACTTCGCGATCACCCTCATCATCTCGCTGCTCGGCTGGACCGACCTGGCCCGTGTCGTGCGGGGCCGGTTTCTCGCCATGCGCGAGGAGGACTTCGTCGTCTCGGCGCGGCTGGTCGGGTGCACCCGGACGCGCACGATCTTCGTCCACATGGTGCCCTCGTTCATGAGCCACATCATCGCGGCGACCACGCTGGCCCTGCCCGCGATGATCATCAGCGAGACCGCGCTCTCCTTCCTCGGGCTGGGCCTGCGGCCGCCCGCGATCAGCTGGGGCGTGCTGCTGCAGCAGGCGCAGAACGTGCAGACCGTGGCGATCTCGCCGTGGCTGATGCTGCCCGCGGTGCCCGTGATCGTCGCGGTCATGGCCTTCAACTTCCTGGGCGACGGACTGCGGGATGCGGCGGATCCGTATGGCCGCTAGAACACTCGGAGGGGGACTTCGCCCCCCTTCCGACGGTCGTCGCGCGCCTGACGGCGCACTCCTCCCTGCCTCCCCCCAAAGGCAGGATTGCGCGGGCGAAGCCCGCGCTCGGAGCGGCGGACATGAGCGCCGCGTCCTCCCGGGAGACATGATTGCTCGGGCTAAGTTCGGTCTGGGAGTGGTGTACATCAGCGCGCCGCCTCCCTTCAGAGGGTTGCACGTGCGAAGCCCGCGCTCTGAGGGTCGTGTATGAGCGGGTCGCCTCCGCTGCTCTCCGTTCGCAATTTGAAGACGTACTTCGCGCAGGACGAGGGCCTCGTCAGAGCCGTCGACGGCGTCAGCTTCGACATGGCGCAGGGCGCCACCCTGGGCATCGTCGGCGAGAGCGGGTGCGGCAAGAGCGTCACCGCGCGATCGATCCTCCGGATCGTCGACCGCCCCGGCAAGATCCTGGAGGGTGAGATCCACTTCCGCCGGCCGCCGCGGAACGGCAGCGGCCCGCAGGTCATCGATCTCGCGACGCTCGATCCGAACGGGCCCGTGATGCGGGAGATCCGGGGCGCCGAGATCGCGCTGATCTTCCAGGAGCCGATGTCGTCGTTCAGCCCCGTCCACACGATCGGCAACCAGATCATCGAAGCGATCTTGCTGCATCAACCCGTGACTCGGCGCGAAGCGCGTGCCCTGACGATCGACGTCCTGCGGCGGGTCGGCGTCTCCTCGCCGGAAGAACGCATGGATCAGCTGTCCAACCAGCTGAGCGGCGGCTTGCGCCAGCGCGCGATGATCGCGATGGCGCTCTCCTGCAAGCCGACGCTCCTGATCGCCGACGAGCCCACCACCGCGCTCGACGTGACCACGCAGGCGCAGATTCTCGAGCTGATGCGCCAGCTCCAGAAGGAGGACGGCATGGCCATCATGCTGATCACGCACGACCTCGGCGTGGTCGCGGAGATGGCCACGGACGTCGCGGTGATGTACCTGGGGCGGGTCGTCGAGCAGGCCCCCGTCGACGCCATCTTCCACGACCCGCGCCACCCCTACACGCGAGCGCTCCTTCGTTCGATCCCGCGCATTCGCTCGCGCACGCGAGAGCGCCTGACGCCGATCGCGGGGGCGGTGCCCCATCCCTACGACCGGCCGACCGGATGTCCGTTCCACCCGCGCTGCGCCAACTTCATCGCCGGCAAGTGCGATCGCGAGGCCCCGGTCCTGCGCCAGGTCGCCGATCAGCATGCCGTGAGCTGCTTCCTGTACGAATGAGTCCCGCCGTCGCCGCCGCGCCGCTACTCCGCGTCTCCGGCCTGCGAAAGCTCTTTCCGATCCGAAAAGGGCTCCTCCGGCGGACCGTCGGACACGTGCGCGCGGTGGACGGCGTCGACTTCCACATCGACGAAGGGGAAACGCTGGGACTCGTCGGCGAGAGCGGCTGCGGAAAGACCACCACCGCGCGCTGCATCCTTCGCGCGATCGAGCCGACGGCGGGCGAGATCGCCATCCGCGTCGCCGACGGCTCGATGGTCGACATGCGAGCGCTCGGGCCCGAGGATCTTCGCGCGCTGCGGCGCGAGATGCAGATGGTCTTCCAGGACCCGTTCACGTCGCTCAACCCGCGCATGACGCTGTTCGATCTCGTCGGCGAGCCGCTGCTGGTCCACGGAATGAAGAGCCGGCAGGAGCGCGAGCACCGCGTGGCCGATCTTCTGCGCCGCGTCGGCCTCAGGCCGGAGTACATGCGGCGCTTTCCCCATGCGTTCAGCGGCGGCGAGCGCCAGCGCATCGGGATCGCGCGTGCGCTTGCGCTTCACCCGCGGCTCGTCGTCGCCGACGAGCCGGTGTCCGCGCTCGACGTCTCCGTGCAGGCGCAGATCCTGAATCTGCTCATCGA
>Ga0187894_10007406_pt1 | contig 10369 bp, 5 predicted proteins | sample GBC1701081metaG_FD_136650 | JGI IMG/M metagenome (GOLD analysis project Ga0187894, IMG submission 136650) | White microbial mat communities from a lava cave in the Kipuka Kanohina Cave System on the Island of Hawaii, USA - GBC170108-1 metaG ... | reverse complement strand
GTGCCGCGCCGGAGATCGTCGAGGAGCCGCGGCAGCAGCGATTCCTCGTAGGCAGCAACGCCTTTGTCGCGCATCGTCGCAGCGAGTCCAGGGGCCCATGGCGTGTCAACGATTCGTTCGAGCGGGACGCCAGACGTGATCGTGCCTGGAGCGCACTCCAGATAGTCCTGGGCGCCCATCCGCCAGGGCACGGCGTCTGGCACCATCTTCAGGATGGCTCCCACGTGTCCGACACCGGCGGCGTCGAAGTCGGCGCGCACGGCGAGCCGCCAGCCGCGGAGCGCGAGCTGCCGCAGTGCCGCAATCTCGTCGAGAGACGGCGTCCCGCTGGTGCAGAGGAGGCGAATCGACACGCCCTCTGCGGCGAGGTCCGCCGCCGCGCCCGCGACAGACGGATTCTCCGTCACAAAGACCCATGCGCCTTCCCCACTCGCGTGCGCCCACTCGCAGCCTTTTAGCGCGCGCGGCGGCAGTGTAATGATGGTGGCGGGCGGCAGTTGCCAGTTCACAGGGAACATCCCCACGGCGATCAAACCGCCGACCACATCGTCGCACGCGACGCCCACCGATGCCCACGCCTCCCGCGGATGCTGGCGCGCGCCGATCCGACCTGTCGTCACCAAAACGGCCATCACCAGACCCGCGAGCACCGATCCCACGTCGAGCGCGTGAGGATCGCCGGTCGCCTCCGCAGCCAGCCGCCGTCGATCCAGGCGCCGGTCTCCCGAGGGCAAGGCCGCGACAATCGCGATCGCAAGCTGCAGGAGGCGTTCCGCGTCCGCCAGGCCGACGAGACGTGTGATCCAGCCGCTCCTGCGGAGCGCCCGCCAGATCTCGTCAGGCGCAGCGAAGCTCACATGCGACACGCTGGTGGCGGCCTGCAAGAATGTGTCAAGAAGCTGCTGCTCACGGGTCCGGCGCTGGTGCTGAGCCGCGGCACGCACCGCAAGACGACGACCCAAGGCATGGGCGGCGACAGCGCCGGGCGTCAACTGGGCCCCCTGCGTTCGCAGCTTGAGCGTGAGATGCGCCAAGTCGATCCGGCGCCGCTGCTCCGGCTTGAGCATCCCGCCGCCAACGAGGCCGGTGGCTGCTGCGCGGGCTTCCGCCGCGGCCGGAATCCGCACCTCAAGCATGCCATCGACCAGTGCGGCATCACCGCGCCGATCTGCGGCGGCACCGATCTGCTGCCACAGCCACGCGAGCTGTGGATTGAGCAACGGCTGCAGCGTGGCATCCACGCAGGCGCCATCACACAGCGCACAGGACATGCTCATGCGTGACCGTCCTCCGGTACGCCACTCGGATCAGAATCGATCTCCGGAAGCGGTTCGACGCCGCGAATCAGCGTCGGGAACGCCACGACCGTTCTGTCCGCTCCTTCTTCGAGGTCATGAGCATCGATCCCATCCCAGGCTCCTGGACAGCCATCCCATAGATAACTCGTGCAGATCAGATCGAGGTCGAGTTCTGCAAGATAGCGCGCCAGGCCTTCCCGACCGCGCTCATCGACTTCGACCGGCACCTCGTCGAGCGTGACGAGCCGGAGAGCTGTGGTTCCGAATCGATCGTAGGCCGCCGCAATCGACGCAAGCATGGGGGCCAGCACGACGAGCCGGCGCTCGCCGCCAGACAAGCCGGTCCTCGAACTCCACCGCTGTTTCGTGCCGCCTGGACGCGTCACCTCGTAGTACACCTCCACCCATTCGCGAATATCCACCGCCGCGGCCACACGTTCCTGCATCTCGCCGGGAGCAGCAGCAAGCAATGACTGTAAGGCTTCACTGAGCCGCCGTTGCTCCTCGGGTGTACGTTCGGCATCAGACACCGTGCAGGCGAGCTTGTAGACCTCGCGTGCGGCCGACGAGAGATCATCGCGCAAGGGCACGCGCACCTGCACGCCGACACCTGAAGAGGCCGCAGCCGACCGCATTTTGCGGTTGACTTCTCCCACCCAATCATGGAGTCGAAGCCATGCCGCGCCGATGGCGCTTGGCAGTCGACCGAGCACAAATTCGTGGAGGGCATGCTCCTCGGACGCCGCCAGCGCGTGCTCGGCTCTGACTTTCAAGGTCTGCGCATGCGCCGCGGCCGTCATCGGGGTGTAGGTCGCATCGCGATACGTGAGAACGAAGGTAAACAGCGCACCATCAGTCTCACCTCGGTCGAGCGACCAGATCCCGGACAGTTTCGATCGTACGTCATCGTACCGCTCCCAGACCGTCTTCATGGTCAGGGTCTTACGGCCCTTGAGCGCCGTTGACAACTGGCTGAAGAGGAGGACGTCGTTATCAGCGCACATCTGTCCGTCCAGCACGGCATCGACGACGCCTGGCTGGCGCAACAACTCGTGCAGCGCCAGGAGTTGTTGCGCCGCCTTGGGTCGGATCTCTTCTCGAAGCTGTGCTTCAGCGTCCCTATAGGTGGCTGCCGCCTCCCCCTGGGCCTTCACCGATTCCAGTTGATCGCGGAGCGCACCGATGCGGTCCTTCTCCAAGTCCTTGCGATGCTGTGTTGCGCGCTTGTGCCTGTCAAGAATCTCGGTGCTCGCAGCGCCGATTGTTTCCTCCAGGACACGGATGGTGGTCTCCGTGTCCACGGCTTCCTGCCACGCCTCTTGCGCCTTGATTTCGATCCCGGTCAGTCTGCTCCCAATCTCCGCGGCCGCGTAGCGGGCGATGGCACGCTCAAGCCGCTCCGCCAGTTTCCCCATGAGTGCGACCGCGGCCTTCTCCAGGATCGCTGCAACTGCTCCGCCCGACTTCTCTAATTGGCGCAACCGATCGGGAACGATCGGCAGCCCGCGACGCTCGGTGCGTTCCACCCAGGCGCCGTAGGCTTCGTCCCGTTCATCGGCCGCGCGCTCGGCCGCGTCTCGGGCGCTGTTCGCCTTGTCTTTCTCCTCGCGAGCGATCCCTACGTACGTCACGCGGTCCGATTCGGCACGGTGCAGCGTGTCGCGAGAGGGGAACGCCTGCCCGTGCGCAGATACGGCCGCCGCCTCTTCGTCATGCTGCCGCGCCTGTTCGTCTTGTGCGGTGGCGCGGTCTGTCAGTTCCTTGGCCTGGTCATCAAGGGTCGCCGCGCGGGCCAGCGCGGCCTGACGCCGCTGTCGGGCGCCGATATGACTGGCCGGCGCCAGCACCGCCGGGTCGTCCGCACCTGGCACACGACCGTGCAACACGCCGGCCTGAAAGGTGCCGTCACGTCCAATGCAGAGAGCGGATGCGCCCGCGGCCGATGCGGTCGACGCAACCGGCACACGCGCCAGCACGGCGGACGCGACAGCGGCCAGCGGATGTATCGACTCCACCGCCAGAAACGTAGAAAGATTCGGCGTTACCATCGGCCCGGTCGCTGCTACGTGCCAGTTCCGTGAACTCGCACCTTCCTCGCCCATGGCGGCGCCCAGGAGACCGGCGGCCCCGAGCGCAGCCTCGAGCAAGGCTCTCGCCGCGGGATCGTCGAACGCGTCTTGCCAGTCCAGTACGGCGCCAAATGCCACTGTGTCATCACCGGGCCCGGCCCACGCCGGGCGCGGGAGCGGTAACAGGCGTCCGCCGCGTAGCGCCGCCGCCTCCTCGCGAAGCCCCCGCGCCTCGTCACGCAGACGTGCGGCCTCGGTGGACGCCGATCGTGCGCGCATCCGCCAGGCACCAGCGATCTGCTCCGCATGGACGATCGCGTGATGCGCCCACTCGTTGCAGACGGTGAGCAGCTGTGCCGGCTCAGCGTCCGCGAGTTGATCGACATCGTCCAGTTGCCAGAACGCTCCAAGCGACGGCGGGGCCGGCGCTCCGTCCTCCGAGGCAGCGAGCGGCGCAGCCAGATCCGGGTGGATCCTGGTCCACACGCCGATTCCCTCACGTAGCCGACGGGCTTCTGTCTGTGCAGTCGCCTCGGCCTGCTGAGCATTGGCCAATGCCGTGTCGGCCGCGGCCGCGGCTTGATGAGCCGTGGCGTTGGCCTGCTCGGCTCGCTGCTGCAGTTGATCGACCGGCTGGAAATCGATCAGCGCGACGGCCGCGGCTTCGGCCTGTGCCGTGTGCTGCCGGGCGCGCTCCTGCCACAGCCAGGCCCGCGCGCGCAGCGTCGCCGGCGTGTCATGCACGACGAATTCCGGCCCGGGATCGGCAACCGTCCGCCCAACGCGCAAGACGGTCCGAGGCTGGCGCGCCCAGGTCAGCAATGGGACGTCCGTGTCTGCAGCGGCATCGGCGTTCCGGACCGTCTGCTGATGTTCGGCCAGATCCTCAACGAGATTCCCGAGCTCTTGCTCGAGCGACTTGCCGGCGCCCGCCACCTGCTGTGCGGTGACAACCACAAGTTCCACCGCTGAATTCGCAGCCGTTCGTTGCGCAGCCCCCTTGCTCCGGAGATCCGCCAGACCGACGGCCGCCTGATAGCTCTGATGCTGCTCGAGCGCGCCAATTTCACTGGTCAGATCAGCGATCTCGTTCTCCAAGCCCAAGACGCGTTGTTTGGCTTCCGCCACCTGTGCAGACGCCGCGTTGTGGTCCTCCTCAAACTTGCGGACTCTCAAGACCTGCGAACTGAGTTTCTGGGTGGTAGTCTCGGCCGATGCATGCGCCTGGGAGACCACATCCGTCGCGTGGGCACACCAGACCAGCCGGAAGTCCTCCAGAAGTGCTGCCGCCTGGGTGTCCCGCTCGAACGCTTTCCGTGTGGTTTCCGATTCGGCCAGGGCTTCAGCCGTGGCGCTGATGACCTCCTCCGCGACGCCAGGCAGGGATTCACGAAGGGCGGCGGCGGCACTCAGCGGCGACACGTCGCCGAGCAGCGTGGGATTGCGGATCATCCGGAGCCGCCAAGTGAGATTCGTCAACTCTCTGGTGTCGGGCGTGTTGAACAGGCGAGTCGCCAGATACGCGACATACGCCTCTTCGTCCTCGAACACCCGACCGCCACGCTGCGCGACCGCTTCACTGAACTGCTCGGTCGTGAGCGCAGCCCGCGCCGGTCCCCAAAGCGCGAAGTCGTGCAGCGGACGCGCCGGGATACAGAACGGCAGTACCTTGGTGGGAGACGAGGCGCCGTCGGAGAACTGGATGCGCGCGCCAAACGACCAGAGTCCTTGCTGCGGTTCACGAACCGTCAACCACACATAGCCGTATCGGCGCTTGCCGGTGGCGCCCTCGCGCATCAGCGACGAGAGAGTCGTGACGTGAGCTTTTCCGGCCGACATCCGGGCCGCATTGAGATCCAGGAGATAGGGCGCCAGGGCTTCGAGCGCGGTCGTTTTTCCGGTGCCATTCGGACCACGCAGCAGCAGCCGACCACTGGCGGCCGGCAGATCCAGGTCGCCGAATCGCCAGACGTTGCTCAGCCCCGCACCCACGAAGCACCATCGGCGCGCGAACCGATTCGCGATGTCGAGCGACAGGACGCTGGGGTCCCGATCGGGCTGCCCATTCGAGCTCTCGGTGACGCTCATCGCTTCTCCTCTGCCCTTCCCTGAGGCACTCAGTCCCCCGGCGGCGACGCCGCTGTCTCCCCTGGCGACGCCCATCGCCCGATCGCTGGCGAGAACCACCACAGCGTCGTACCGTTCGGTTCCTGTTGGACCCGGACAAGGTCGAGGCTGCATAAGAGCGTCGACACCTCCGCCGCGAGCAGATGCGGATTGTCGGCGAGCTCGCGACGCCACCCCTTGCAGCCCTCCACACGAGCGGTGAGCGCGCCGAGATGCTCTCGGATCCTCGCCTCCGACAGCCCTCGCCAGCCCGATCCTGGTCCCACATCGACGGCCCCAATGACGCCCGCCACCGACGCGTGCTCACTCAGCAGCAGCGCGGCATGAGCCACGGTGCCCGGCGCTGGAAATGGCGTGGGCCCCAGTTCATGGAGGTGCCGGAAGGCGTCGTTCGGAACCACGAATGCCGCCCCTTCGGTCCGTCGTTCGACGCACAGGCCGAACGCCGTCGCGAGGGGCCCGCCATCGTCTCCGCGGAGACGCCGGGAGAGCCAGTCGGCCTCGGCGTCATCGAGATCGACGAGATGGACGACGGCGTCATCGATGAGCCTTCGACGCATGCGGCGCGCGGGGTCCGGTTCCCGCTCAACCTGCTGCAGCCAGAGTGCCGGATCCGTCACGGGATCAGACGGACCAAAATGCGCGATGACATGGGCCAAGCGTGTGTGATGGACCGCGAGAAGGACCGGCGCTTCCTCATCATCGACGAATGCCTCAAGGTCTCCATCCACCTCCACGACGACCCCGCGGTCGTCGAGCATGCGAAGGGCGCGCACGATCGCCCGGCGCTCGGTGATGTCGTGGGTGACGGGAAGTCCCGCGTCCGCGGCAGCCGCCCGCGCGGCCTGGACCAACTGCGCGAGCGCCACCCGGGGGGCGACGGACTCCGCCCCGGCGACCAGGAGAAAGAACCAGGACGCCTGCAACGGCGTCGGGCCTTCCCCCGACCAGGCGTCGCGGCGCACCGGCGGAGATTTCTGCAGCCGACAGAAATCCCGCTCCACGATCAGCACCCAACCGAGTCGGCTGAGCGCGTCGCGCACCGCCGGCAGGTTGCGTCGGATGGCTCCGAGCGTGTCGTCATCACGTCCAGCGATCAACCACGGACGCACCGCCAGGCGTCGAAGCGCGCCGGCAGTCTCGTCGCTGGCATCCGGCAACCAACGCTTTCGCTGAGTCGGCGGAGCCGGCGCGGGATCAGTGTTGGGCGGAAGCTGATGATCCGTCATGGCGGTCAGGCGCGGTGGGTGGGGCCGAAGCCGTCGGCACAATGAACAGCAGCGAGGGTGCCAGATCCGGCGCTTCAGCGATTGCCGCAGACCCGGGAGGATCGACGGCGGCACGAGGAGCGTGGAAGACCGGAACGCGGCCGGGGGTCAACACGCGCCAAGTCGGCGCGACCAGAACCCCCGTGCTGGTGCCGGTATGAAACACCGTGCAGCCCAGACCGTCCTGCACGGCGGTCCGCCGGCCGTCGGCAGATCTCGCACGCACGGCCGCCAGCAGGGACGCCAGGGCAACTCTCGCCGCGGGGTCCGAGAGGCACGAGCCGGGTGGTGTCGTCAGCACTTCACGGATGGCCGCCGCATGGTCTGCCGCACGCCGTTCGCGCATGGCACGAACCTGTTCGCGGGCGGCGCTATCGTCGCGGGCAGCGGGCGCACGACCGCGGGCCCCCGTACGCCCGGTTGCACGGAGCAGCTCTGGAACGCCGACACATGGTCCCTCACGCCAGGGACGGATCCGGGGAGGCTCAAGTTCATCCGCTTCGCCGCTCAACTTCCGCCAGGGATGATCACCCAGCGCCGCGCGCAAGATAGCCGGGCCATACGCGCGATTCGCACAGGCTCTGGCCAATGCGAGCGCACGGCTGCGGCTGGTGGCCGCTCCTGACGAACTATGGAGCCGCCGGAGGTTGACATGCATGCCGGGGAGCGCGCGAACCAGCCGCAGCGCAAACCGGACCGCCCGCCCGGAACTGGGGTCGAACCACGCCAGGAGTGCCAGCCAATCTTCAGGCCGTCCGCCGTGGGAGGCGCCCAGGGCGCCGCGTTCGATGAGCAGCCGCGCGTCAGAGGCCTGAACAGCCTCACGAGCCAGTTCCTCGAAACGCGGGCGCAAAGCGACAAGCGCGCGACGAACGCGCGCCGCCCCACGCTCCAGTTCCACGGCCACATGCGTGGCGTACCCGACCAGCAGTTCCTTCAGTTCGGCCGTCGCGTCATCATTCAGATCGAAGCGATCCGCCAGACCCGCGAGGTTGTCCTCGGCGCCGACCAAGGCCGCGTCGAGGTCGTCGTGGTGGACGAACATCTGTCCGATCAAGTCGGCGACCGTGCTGCCGCTGAACGTCGGTGACGCGAGCGCTTCTGCCGCCTGCACCACGCGCTGAAGGCCAGACAGGGGAATCTCTCGAACCGTCGGGGAATTGGCCAGATGCTTTCTGTAGAACCGGTGCACCTGACGACCGGCCGGCGTGGCGGTGTAACGCCAGTTGCGCGTGAGGAGATCGGCATACCGGAGAATTCGCGACGCGTCCGTACGAGCGGAGACCGCGCCCCATTCGCGCAGACGGTCCAACCGCGCCTGGACCACGCCCGATTCGAGCGGCAGTCCGGCGGCGTGCAGGCGCACGCCCACTTCGTCTGGCGTCAGATCGGTGATCGATCCCTCCAGAATCTCCATGATGGCGATGTATTGGGAGGATTCTGGCGCGATCAGATAGATGACCACACCGCGCGCATCGTCAAAGCGCGCATCGACGAAGGGCTCAGGCCCACCGTCGCCCGTGCGGTCACGGTCCGTCATGGAAGTCGTCTTCGCTGAAGACTACTGTGGCCAGGGAAGAGAACGACGCTTGCCGCTGGGCCCACAACGTTCTTCAGGCTTCCCGAGGGTAACACGAGCGCATAGAAAACCAGGCGTCGACGGTGATCAACGCAGGGCGTCGACAGGAGCATGCAATATGACATGCCAACGTCCTGAGGAAGCCTCCCTGATTCATTGTCGTGCGCTGGAACAGTGCGTTCGGGTAGCGTCAACAAACGGCGCGGCACCACGGTCATGTGTCTGCACTGAGGGCGCCGTATCCACGCACAGGCCAGTACCCTCGTGGTTGGGTGCTCCAGATATTGATCATGCCTGCCGAGCGGGTGGGCGCGGCCGTTGACTGACAGCGGCAGATCCGCGCTAATCGAGCCGCAGCAGGGTCGCTGGAGAAACGCTCGTCGCCCGCCGCGCCGGCCAGTACGCGGCGAGCGCCGTCGCCACAATGACGAGCATCAACGCGACGATGGCCAGCATCGGATCGGTGGGCGTGGTCAAGAACAGAGCATTGGCGACGACGTCCCAGGCCAACGCCGAGGACCAATCCGGCAACGCCTCCCAGAGCGACGACACGAACGACTCCCAAGATGATGTGGCGCACAACGCCTGTTGCGTTGGCGCCGAGTGCAAGGCGCACAGCCCATTCCTTACGTCTGCGCGCGACGGCGTGTGCTGTGATCCCCGTCGTTCCAATCAGTGCAAGGACGAACAGCATGACTCCCGCAGTCGTTGTCAGGATCGCGCGAGAGCGCTCATCCCCAATCGAGTGGTTCACCCAATCGCGTAGCGTGGCCGCATTCTTCAGATCCAAGGCGTGCGCGCGTTGTTGCAACTCACGAACCAGAGGTGTGGGCGCCTGATTCGTACGCAGCACGAACGAGATGGGCCCGCCTGAATAGAGCCGATAGAGTACTGGCCCGGCCTCTTGGTTCAGCGCTCTCGTTTTCGCGTTGCCAACGACGCCCACGACCGGCAGATTCGGTTGTATCCGTTTTCCAACAGCCGACGTGCCACCAAAGATCGCCACCACCGCTGCCTCGTTCAGGATCACCGGTCTCGTGTGTCCCTGGTCTGGATCACTATCAGCAAAGGTGCGGCCCGCGACGACGGGAATCCCCATCGCCTCGAAGTATCCAGGGGTTACCGTGATCGCCTCAATCTGAGGGGCATAATGAACGGGCTCGTTCATCGTTGTGAATCGGACCGGCTTTGTGGGAGGGCTCATGCAGAGAGAGGATGGAGCCCATGGGCCGAGCGAGCAAGTATCCCCGAGCATGGCGTGAGCGTGCCGTACGGAGGGTGTTCGAGCACGGGCATGAGCCCCCATCGCCGTGGGCGACGCTCACATTCGTGGCCGAGCAACTGGCTGGCCCCACGGAAGTCTTGCGCCGCTGGGGGCGCCAAGCCGAGCGTGAGGCCGGACCGCGGTCGGGCCCGACGACCACCGAGCAGCCGCGCGTCAAGGAGTTGGCGCGCGAGCAGCGTGAACGGACGCGCGCAAACGAGATCCTGCGCACGGCGGCCGCGTTGGTCGCCCCGGCGGCGCGCGACCGCCGACTGCAATGATCGTGGCGTACATCGACGCGCACCGCGACGCCCACGGGATCGCGCCGATCGGCGCGCGGCTGCCGATCGCCCCGTCGACGTCCTGGCGCCACAAGGCGCAGCAGGTCGATCCGGCGCGGCGCGCGGCGGGACGACGAACGGAAGCGCGCGATCACGCGCGGGTGGCACGAGGCGGAACGGGTCTACGGCGCAGAGCAGGTGTAGCGGCCACTGCGGCGCGAACAGATTCCGGTCGCCCGCGGCCCCGTCGAACGGCTGATGACGGCCTTGGCGCTCCGCGGGGTCGTGCGCGGCGGGCGGGTCGTCGTCACGCCGCGCCCGGACGACGCGGTGGTCATGCCCGACCGGGTCGCCCGCCAGGTGACGGCGAGCCGCCCCAACCAACGCGGGGTCTCGGACTTCCCCTGCGTCGCAACCACCGGGGGGGGCCACGGCGTTGGTGATCGATGTGTTCGCGCGGCGGCTCGGCGGCTGGACGGTCTC
>Ga0187894_10007405_pt1 | contig 10369 bp, 9 predicted proteins | sample GBC1701081metaG_FD_136650 | JGI IMG/M metagenome (GOLD analysis project Ga0187894, IMG submission 136650) | White microbial mat communities from a lava cave in the Kipuka Kanohina Cave System on the Island of Hawaii, USA - GBC170108-1 metaG ... | reverse complement strand
CAGCCACCCCCGCCGAAGCTCCGGCCGCCGCCGCTGTTCCCGCCACGATTGCTCGCGTCCTGCGCGCCCCATCCGCCGCCACCCATGCCGTGGAACGCGTCGCCGCCGGAGCCGCTCCCGCCGCCCCAGGAGGAGTGTGATCCGCCCCAGCCGCTCGAATCGTTGCTGTGAGACGCGCCGTAGCTGCTGCTCGACGACGGCGGATGGTACGTCCCAGTCTGGCCGTTCTTGTTGTACGCGCCCGTCGACGGATTGTACGTGCCGTACTTTCCGGTCTCGGGGTTGTACGCGCCGTAGGTTCCGGTGCGGGCATTGTAGCCGCTGTAGGTCCCCGACTGCGGGTGATACGAGCTGTACGAGCCCGACGATCCCGTGTGATAGGCGTTGTAGTTGTTCGAGTAGTTGTAGTGGTAGTTGTTGTTGACGGTGACGCTCCCGTAGCCGCCACCGTAGTGTCCCCAGTCGCACGCGTACGCCGTCGCGGCGCCGGCCGCGAAGCCGACGCCGAACGTCATGAGCGGCGCGTAGGCGTAGTACGGTGCCGGCGCGAGGATCGCGACGGGGTTGTACTGCGGCACGTAGATGTACTGGGGGTTCGCCGGCTCGATGACGATCGTGCTGCCCTGCGTCTGGACCGACTGGTAGCTGTTCGACGTGAGGTTGCCGGCGTTCTGGGCCTGGGCTCGCACGGCCTGGATCGACGCCATCACGCCGCCCTGGTTCGCGACGAACGCCTGGCCGAGCTGCGTCGTCCAGTCGATCTTGTCGTTCATCATCTTCAAGACCGTCGGGTAGGAGAGCAGCGCCTGGATGCTCGGATCCCACTGCGACGCGCTCGACTCGCTCGGCCGCGTGCCCGAGGCGAGCGCCGAGGCGGCGTCCATCACCTCGAGCGGCTTCGTCGACGCGGGCAGGACCTGCGCGATGAGCGGATCCGGGTAGAGCGCGATCGGCGCCACGAGGTGCTCGAGGTCCTGGGTCGCGCCCTGCGGCTGCGCCAACGATGCTCCGTTGTTCGCGCACGCCATGGCGACGACCGCAACGAGTGTCAGGTACCAGTGCCTCCGGGGTCTCATGAGTGCTTCTCCTTCGCTGGAAATGGCGAGTCGATCTCGCCGATCGTCGCGATTGCGGCGTGCGCGCGGCGGCGCATCGCGGGCGCATCTTGCCATCCCGGTCCGGTGCGATTCAACGGACGGCGCCGAAAGACGTCGGCGCCGGTCAGGATGGGCTACTCTGGTTTCGTCGCGCCGCGGCCGGTATGCTCGCCGTCGCCGATGAGCATTCCGGTGCCGCTCGATCGCCTGCGCGCCGCGACCGTGGAGCGCGGCGGCACCGCATACCTGCTCACGGTGTCCGACGACGGGGGCCCGCATGCCGTGCACGGGGCCGTGCGCTGGGAGGGCGACGTGCTCGTGACCGAGGTCGGGAGGCGGACGGGGGCCAACGCCGCGGCGCGTCCGACGGTGTCGCTCCTCTATCCCGTGCGGGCGGACGGCGACCATAGCCTGATCGTCGACGGGACCGCGGTCGTCGAGGACGGGCACCGCGTGGCGATCACGCCGACGAAGGCGGTGCTGCACCGACCCGCCGCGGCCCCAGATCCCGCATCGCCGTGCGCCGCGGACTGCGTCCCGCTCCTTCCTACGACGCGCGGCTGAGCCGTCACGCCGGTTGCCCGGCCGACTCGAGGACCCGCTGCCACAGCTCGCTGCGTGGATCGAGCCGGCGCTGCGTCTTCACCGCCGGCTCCTCCGCCGTCGGCCAGGAAGGGGCGTCGCGCGCCGGCAGGTCGACCATGGGACGCGACCTCTACGACAAGACCTGCCGACAGTCGCACGCGGTCGCGCCGCCTAGCTCCAGGGTCTCCACTCAGGGAACGCGACGGTCACGCCGAAGTGCACGGTCGTCTGCGGCGCGACCGGGGCGTCGTGCCGGTACGCCATCCACTCGCCGCTCACGAAGAAGTTCACGGGCGGGGACCCCGGCCGGACGATCACGTACCCGAGCCCGAAGCTGAGAGGCACCGTCGCCGACGACCCGTTGCGCCAGTCGAGCGTCCAGGTGGCGTCCCCGGACTTCGCGTACAGGCCGCGCCAGATGTGCTTCAGCACGACCGGCTGGAAGAGCAGGGTGCCCACGGGCTTCCGATCGTGCGACGTGTATGCGAACGAGATGGGATCCTGGATGAGGCATCCGAGGAGCCATCCCGGGAAGCCCTTGTAGATCATTCCGAACGCCGGCCCGAGCTGCCAGGCGCCCTGACCTGCGAGGCGGTCGGTCGCGGTGGGGAAGACGAAGATCGGTCCGAAGCCCATCGCGAGGCCGCTCTCCTTGCCGGGCCATGGGAGGACGGCGAGATCGAAGAGCTGCATGTCGCCGAACGCGGTGCGCTCGCCGCCTCGTCCGTCCGGAACGGTGACGAGCGAGAACGTCGGGCGGACGAGCTGGACGAACGGGAACAGCGAGTAGCGGGGAAGGCGCGGCACGATCACACGGGCGACCACGCGGTTGATCCAGCCCGGAGTCCCATAGACGGCGGGCGTGTACGCGTCCTTGAAGAAGAGCTGCGGGAGCGTCGTCAGCGGATCGGAGAACTCGTCGGCGAGCTGCGCGGCGCTGGGCTCGGCTTGGGACTCAGGCGCTTCGTCTTGTGCGAACGCCGGCGGCAGACACGACAGCCACAGCACCAGCGGCGCGAGCGCCAGCGCCGGCCGGAGCCGGCTCGTCCTACCCTGGTTGCCGCGCGTCATCGCCACGCCCGAACGCCTCGACGACGTCCGCCACGGAAATGCGCCGCGAAATCGGGCCCGCCGTGGCGTCGACGCCCTCCCAGCGCAGCACGTCGCGGACGGTCGAACGCGCCTCGGCGAGGCGGAGCGTCGCACCGCGCGCCGCCAGCTCGGCGGACAGCCGCCCCAGCATGCGCGCACCGGCGAGGTCGACGTACGGTGAGGTCGAGAGGTCGCAGACGACCAGACGCACCGGCTGCGGTTGCGCGTCCACGTCCCGCAGGACCTCGCGCAGCACGTGGTCGGCGTTGAAGTACATGAGCGAAGCCTCGACACGGAACGGCAGGACCCCGGGCGTCGGCTCGTTGTCGGGATTGCGCTCGAGGTCGGAGAACCGATTGGTGTTCGGGATGCGTCCCAGCACCGCGACGTGCGGGAATGCCGCGCGATGCAAGAGGAGCAGGATCGAGGCGACGACGGCGATGAGCACGCCCTCCAGGACGCCGAGCAGCAGCACGCCGACCAGCGCACTCATCGCGACCCGGAACTCGAGGCGGCTCACGCGCCGCAGGCGCCCGATCTCGGGCAAATCGATGAGCCCCTTCACGGCCACGAAGACGATGGCGGCGAGCACCGCCTTCGGCAGGTTGCGCAGCAGATCGGTGAGGAAGACGAGCGCCAGCGCGAGCGTCGCCGCCGCCACGACCAGCGCCAGGGGAGATTTGGCGCCGGCCTTCTCGTTCACCGCCGATTGCGAGAGCCCCCCGGCGACGGGGTAGCCATGACCGAGCGCGGCCAGCAGGTTCGCGCCACCGACTCCGAGCAGCTCCTGGCGGACGTCCACCTCGTAGCCGTGCTTGCTGGCGAGCGCGCGCGCCGCAGACACGCCTTCGACGTAGCCGAGCAGAAGGCAGGCGGCGGCGAGCGGCACGACGCCGTCGACGTCGCTGAGGCGAATCCCCGGCAGCCTGATGGTCGGCAGGCCGGGGGGAATCGCTCCCACGGTCGTGACGCCGTGGTCGGCGAGGCCGAGGACGCTGGTCGCGGCGATCGAGAGCGCCACCACGGCGAGGGCCACGGGACGGCCCGGGAGCAGCCGCTCGCCCATGAGGAGCAGGACGAGTGCCGTCACCGTCACGGCGAGCACCACGAGGTTCGGGTCGCCGAGCTGCTGCGCGATCATGGCGATGCGCGCGAAGAAGTTGTCGCCCCCGCCGCGGACGCCGAGCGCGCTCGGGAGCTGCGTGGCCGCGATGCTGATGCCGGCGCCGGCTTTGAAGCCCAGCAGGATCGTGTCGCTGACGAAGCTCGTGAGCGTGCTGAGACGCAGCACCCAGGCCGCCACGGCGAGCCCGGCGACGACGAGCGCCGCGAGCGCTGCGATCTGCGCGAACCGCTCCGGATCGCCCGCCGCCATCGGCGCGACGGTGGCGCCGACCAACAGCGAGATCGCCGACGTGGGCCCGACGGCGAGATGCCGGGAGGACCCGAGCGCAGCGTAACCGAGCCCCCCCAGCATGTACCCGTAGATTCCGACCACGGGCGCGAGGCCGGCGAGGGTCGCATAGGCGAGCGCCTGTGGCACGGCGTAGGCGGCCAAGGTGACGCCGGCGACGAAGTCCCCGGTGAGCCAGGCCGAATCATAGGAGGCCACCCAACCCAGGGGGCGGAAGGGGGGCGCTACGCGTGGAGGATTCGCCGGGGCCATCGGAGAGGGCTTGTGGCTCCGGCGAATCGAGGCCGTCAAGGCGGCCTTGGGGTGGCGGCCCCGGGTTCTCAAGGAATCGGCCCCGGCTGCCGATAGGCCGTTCGGGGCCGGATATCCGGCGTGTCATGAAGCGCATCCTCGTCATCGAAGACAACGACAGCCTGCGTGAGGAGATCGCCGTCGTCCTCGAGATCGAGGGCTACACGGTGGCCACGGCCGAGAACGGACGGATCGGGCTCGAGCGCATCAAGGAGGTGGGTCCGGACCTCGTCATCTGCGATCTCATGATGCCCGAGATGGACGGCTTCGAGACCCTGAAGGCGATCCGCGCCGATCCCGAGATCGAGGCGCTGCCCGTCATCATCCTGACCGCCCGCGAGGAGCGGCAGGACATGCGGCGGGGCATGGAGCTCGGTGCGGACGACTACATCATGAAGCCGTTCAAGATCGGCGACCTGCTCCGGGGCGTCAACGCCGCCTTCGAGAAGCACGCGCGGGTCGAGCGGCACTCCGAGGCGAAGCTCGAGCAGCTCCGCGAGCACGTGGCCCAGATCCTGCCGCACGAGCTGCGCACGCCGCTCGCGCTCATCATGGGCTACGCCGAGATGCTCGCCGATTCGAACGCCGCCGTTCCGCAGCAGGACGTCGCGTCGCTCGCCCAGCAGATCCTCGGCGCGGGACAGCGGCTCAACCGCATGTCCGAGAACGCGCTCCTCTACATTCAGCTGGAGCTCCTGCGCAACGGGCGCGGCGACGTCGCGACGCAGGGTATCCGTACGCCGACCCGCGTAAGCGACGTCGTATCCGTCCATGCCCGCGCGAAGGCGGCGGCGTACGGCCGCGACGCCGATCTGGTGCTCGACCTGAAGGAGTCGTCGACGTCGGTCAATCGCGCCTACGTCGAGAAGATCGTCGACGAGCTGGTGGACAACGCCCTCAAGTTCTCCCGGCCGCACACCCAGATCCGCATCTCGACCGCGTCGGAGGGTGCGGCGGCCGTTCTGCGCGTGTCCGATTCCGGTCAGGGCATGACCGCGGATCAGATCGCCGGGATCGGCGGCTTCGTGCAGTTCGAGCGGAGCGTCCGCGAGCAGCAGGGGCTGGGGCTCGGGCTCAGCATCGTGAAGGGCGTCGCGACCATCTGGGGTGGGACGATGACGATCGAGAGCACCGTCGGCGCCGGGACGACCGTGACGCTGTCGCTGCCGTTGCCGAGTGTGGCGGCGGCGTCGTCGCGCCGCGCGCCGGGGCCGAACGCGACCTGATCCGCCATGGGGCAGAAAGACGACGATCGCGCGGCGACGAGTCACGCTCCGGCGGCGTCCTTCCTGGTCGCGCTCATCGCGGCGGCAGGCTGGGCGGTCCCGCTCGCGGGGCCGGTCGTTCCGACCGCGGTCGCAGTGGGGATGCTCGTGCTCGCGCCGACCGTCTTCGGGTGGGGATGGCGCGTGCAGAGCCTCGTCGCTGCGATCGGCATCGCCGGCTTCGCGTGGCTCGCACCCGCCGGCGATCTGTCGGCGACGCTCTCGGGCGTCGTCGCGCTCGTGCTCGGCTCGACCTGCTCGCTCGTGGGCACGGTCGAGTTCGATCGCCAGCGCAGCGCCGAGCGCGTCGAGCAGCAGCGCTTCGCCGCCCGAACCCAGGAGGCGCTGGCGACGCTCGCGACGCGCGCGAGCGCAGCGGTGCCGGCGACGCAGACCCCCGAGGAGCGGCGCGCGGGCAGCGCATCGCAGGCCGGCTCGGATCCCGTCGCGACGGTCGAGCGGATCGGGGCCGCCTTCGACGAGCTGCGCAGGCAGCACCGGCGTGAGCTGCTGCGGGACCGCGAGATGAACGCGCATTTCATCGGCCAGGCCTCGCACGAGTTCCGCACGCCACTCTCGGTCATCCAGACCGCGGCCGATGCCTTGAAGCTCTACAGCGGTCGCATGAGCTCGGCGCTGCAGCAGGATCGTCTGACGAAGATCGAGGAGGCCGTGCAGGAGATGACCAAGCTCCTGCACAACGCCCTCACGTTCAGCCGCGTCGATGCGGGCAAGATCAAGTGCGAGCGCGGGCCGGTCGACCTGCGGGCACTCGGGCGGGAGGTCGTTCGCGACGTACAGGCGAACCTCGGTGAGCGCGAGATCGGTCTCACGATCCGTGGCACCGCGCGGCTCCCCCAGCTCGATGCCTCCCTCACGAGGGAGATCCTGTCGAACCTCCTCACCAACGCCGTCAAGTACTCGCCCGACGGCGGCAAGATCGACGTCGACATCATGGTCGGCGAGGCCGACGTCCAGATCCGCGTCGCGGACGAGGGCATCGGGATCAAGCCCGAGGATCAGGCGAAGGTGTTCGAGGCGTTCGGGCGGGGCGGGAACGTCCGCTCGATTCCTGGCACCGGGCTCGGCCTCGCCATCACCAAGCGCGCGGCCGAGGTGCACGGCGGGACGATCACGCTCGAGAGCCGGCACAGCGGCGGGACGATGTTCACGGTGACGCTGCCGGAGGGCGTCGAGCTCGGGCAGCCCGCCCAGCGGCGCACGGCGTAAGAGCGCGCGACGACGGGCGCGCCGCGCGCCTTGCAACGCCATCCGCCCCGCTGCACATGGGCTGCGTGCGACCCAGTCGTGGCACGACGAAAGCACGCAGCCGAGGACGCGGCGCGGCGGTGCCGCATCGCCCGCCGCCGTTCCGCCGGCTCGTCTACCGCCTGGTCTGCCGCGTGCCGCGCGGAAAAGTCGTCACCTACGGACAGGTCGCCGCGATCCTCGGCCAGCCGCGCGCTGCGCGCGCGGTCGGCACCGCGCTGGCCGCGCTGCGCGGCGGTCTCCTCGGCACGGTGCCGTGGCAGCGGGTGATCTCGGCGTCCGGCCGCTGCACGCACCGCGACGGGCTCTCCGCGTCGGTGCAGCGTGATCTCCTCGAGCGCGAGGGCGTGCGCTTCGATCGGCGCGGCCACGTCGACTTCGCCAAGGTGCGCTGGGCCGGACCGCGGCGCGAATGGACGACGCGCCTGCGCACCGAGCTCTGATCAGCGCTTGCGCCCGCAGGGATCCGTCGCCGGCGCCTGCGACGGGGCCTGGAGGAACCGCGGCGTCATCGGCGCGAGGCTCGGGGTGACCATGTCGGCCGGGACGATCGTGAAGTAGCCCCCGGTGAGGAGGTCGCCGATGCCGCCGCACATGACGAGTACCGTTTCGACGGTACCGGTGCAGAGGCCGATCAGTGCGAGCGCCGGAACGCGGAGATAGCCGGACACGTCGCCGCTCGACGTGTCCTCGGCGCCCGCCTTCCCCCCGCCGGCGAGCTGCCGCGGCGGCAGCGTCAGGGAGTTCACCATGGCGAGCGGCCCGCGGGCGAGCGAGCTCGCCGACCAGACCTGCACGCATTCGCCCGCGTCGTTCACTTTCCACTCCTCCGCGCCTACGAGCCGAACGGTCGCGCACAGGAGGGCCAGGAGACACGCCACACGAATCGTCATGCGGCGCGCCTATTACGTCGGCGACCGGCTCGTCAAGGATCGACGACCGCGCGTCGTCAGGTCGGACGGGGGTGAAGGCTCACGCGCTCGCGCAGCCGCTCGACCGCGGTGGGCTGCCGCCCGCCGCGGAAGTGCAGACAGATCGTCTCGATCCGCTGGTGGGGCTTCTTCGATCGCAGGCGCGCCACCTTCGCCTGGGGCGGCTCGGCGCCCGCGCGCGCGAACGAGGCACGATCGACCAGCGCCGACCCGGCACGCGCCTGCGAGCAGAGGTAGGCGGCGACGTTCACGGGCTCGCCGATGACGCCGATCTGCTTCTTGCCCGCAGGGCCGATGAAGCCGATCGTCGCGGCGCCGAAGCTGAGACCGACGCCCAGGCCGATGCGGACGGCGGCACGGCGTTCGCGTTTCCAGTCGCTCTGCCAGCGTGCGTAGAGGGCATCGAACGACTGGTGGAGCGCGGGGCACACCTGGTGGACCGTCATGTCGAGGAGCGCCGCGGGCGTGAGACCCGCGAGCTCCGGCAGGAAGACCGCGAGGAGGCCGTCGCCCGTATACTGGAACACGACCCCGCCGTGGCGCTCGATGACGCGCGTCAGCTCGGTCAGATACTCGCCGATGAGCTCGCTCAGGTACTGCGTGTCGCTCAGCTCGCGGGTCAGGTTCGAGAAGCCGCGCATGTCGACCGCGATGACCGCGGCGTCATGCGGGTGCGGAACCAGCAGCCCCGGGTGGGCGCGCGCACGCAGCGAGCGCTCGATCGGGTGCGCCGTCGCACGGTCGGTCGCCGCCGCGGTCGCGCCCGAGAGCCAGCGCACGACGGCCGATCCGGTCGGGCCGAGCCAGTGGTCGGCTACCGCGGCCATGCGCCGCACGAGGGCGTGCGGCAGGCCCGAGAGCTCGAGAAACGTCGGGCTCACGCGAACGTCGGCCCACCACTGCACGATCGGCTGGGGCACCTCGGGCTGGCTCGCTCCGCACGCCAGGACCAGGGCCGTGTGCTGCGGCTGATAGCGGACAGCGTCGACGATCGCGCGGACGGTCCCGAGGACCAGGGCGTCCCACGCGCTGCCGAACGACTCGCGGAGGGTCCGCGTGCGGCTCATCTCGGGCGTCATGGTACGGAAAGGGTAGCGGACGCGGGGTGTGAGGCAACCAGAGCGGCCGCTCGACGGGAGACGTCACCCTCATTTAATCAACCCGCTGCGACATCTACGGCGTATGCCGTTGAAAACGCGGGGCTCGCGAAGTTTTCCTTGACGCGACCGACGGCCGGATCGTACAGCGCGAACATACGATCGCGGACCGCCCGAAAGGGCAGGAGGTCCCCATGCGCGCCATCGCGAGAGTCGTGACCATGACGGCCGTTCTCGTGTGGACGGTGCTCCCGGCGAGCGGTCAGGAGACCATCCTCGGCAACAAGTTCTCGCTCGCCGAGAAGCCGGGGTTTCCGATCACGCGGAAGATCACCCTCAAGTCGGTCGAGCCCGACAGCCCCGACAGCCTCACGGGGGACCCGATGACCAACGGCGCGACCGTGCAGATCATCGTCAACGGCGCGACCTCGACGACGCAGACGATCACCCTGCCGCCGGGCGGGCGGTGGCGCCGGTCGCCGAACGATCCGAGCGTGCCGGCCGTCGCGTGGAAGTACCGCGAGATCAGGGCGCTGGGGTTCGCCTCGCCGGTGACGACCCTCACCATCGCGCAGAAGACGTCGCCCGGCACCTTCAAGCTGACCGCGACCCTCGCCGGCAAGTACGTTCCGCTCGACATCGCGGCGCCGAACCCGGGCACCTATGCGGGCGTCGTCATCACGCTCGGCGGCGGCGGCACGTATTGCACGAACTTCGGCGGCACGGCCGGCGGGTCGATCATCCGCAACGACGATCGCCTGTTCAGGGTCTCCCACCCCCAGGCGGAGGGGACGTGCCCGAGCGGAACCGCGACCTGCGGTGACGGGGTGATCCAGACGCCGTTCGAGACCTGCGACGGCTCGAACGACGCCGCGTGCCCGGGACTCTGCGGGGCCAACGGGCTGCCGTGCCTGTGCCCCTACTGCGGCGACGGAACGATCGATCCGGGTGAAGCCTGCGATCGACCGAACGTCGGCTCCTGCACCGAGGGGTGCTCGTTCCAGTGCACGTGCACGACCTGCGGCAACGGCGTCGTCGAGCATCCGGTCGAGAGCTGCGAGGCCTCGAGCGACTGCTTCGAGGGAATCTGCCCTGCGCCGGGAGAACCCTTGCAGTGCCAGTGCCCGTACTGCGGCGACGGCCTCGTGAACCTGCCCGCCGAGCAGTGCGACGGGGCGGACGACGCCGCGTGCCCCGGCGCCTGCATCGCCAACGATTGTCTGTGCGCGGTTTGCGGCAACAACGTCGTCGAAGGTTCCGAGCAGTGCGACGGGACGGACGACGGCGCCTGTCCCGGCCTGTGCGACGGCGCCTGCCATTGCCCGTG
>Ga0187894_10007402_pt1 | contig 10373 bp, 10 predicted proteins | sample GBC1701081metaG_FD_136650 | JGI IMG/M metagenome (GOLD analysis project Ga0187894, IMG submission 136650) | White microbial mat communities from a lava cave in the Kipuka Kanohina Cave System on the Island of Hawaii, USA - GBC170108-1 metaG ... | reverse complement strand
CCCCCGATCGATCAGATCTGACGGTCAGGCACACGGACCGTGAGGCCATCGAGGTCGGCCGTGATGGTGATCTGGCATCCCAGCCGGCTGGTCGGCCGCCGCTCCGCGGCGGTGCCGCTCAGCATCTCGTGCTCCATGGCGTCGGGCGCCGGCAGGCGCGCCGCGAAAGCATCCTCGACGTAGACATGGCACGTGGCGCAGGAGCAGCACCCGCCGCAATCGGCGTCGATGCCGCGCACGTTGTTGTGCACGGCAGCCTGCATGACACTGGTCCCCACCGAAGCCTCGACCTCGACCGGCTGACCGTCAGGTTGGACGAAAACAATACGCGGCATAGCTTCACAAATCCTGTTTCGAGCCACACTGTCATCCCGAGCGTAGCGAGGGATCTCTTGGAAATGGAGTCTCCTTTCGCGGGAGACCCCTCTCCTGAGCCCGTCGAAGGGACGCTCGGGATGACGGTCAGGAGCGTATCAGGCCCGCACGGCCCAGACGTCGGCGGCGGCGACAGACAGGGTGACGGCCTCGCCAATGCTCACCGGCCGTGTGGCCGGCGCTTCGATCGTGAAGCGCATGCCGGCGGCCTCGGCCGCGATCGAACGGTGAGGCCCACGGAAGATGCCATCGATGATCCGGCCTGGCCAGGCGATGTGGCCGTCGCTGGCCGGTGTCCCTGGTGCCGCCAGCGCCACGGTTTCCGGCCGTACCACCACCAGCACCGCCTCATCCTGGCCGAACCGTTCCCCGGCCCGGCAGCGCCCCTGCCAGGTCGCGCCCTCAACGGCCAGCACGTAGTCGCCATCATCCGTCGGGCGGCACGCAGCCACCTTGGCCGCGATCATGTTGGGCGTGCCGAAGAACGCCGCCACCTCGCGACTGGCCGGCCGGTGATAGACGGCTTCCGGTTCGCCGATCTGCAGGATGCGGCCCTGCTGCATGACGACGATCCGGTCGGACAGCGCCATCGCCTCTTCCTGGTCGTGGGTCACATAGAGCGTCGTGATCTTGAGGCGGCGCTGCAGGGCCCGAAACTCGTCACCCATCTGCGCCCGCAATCGCGCGTCGAGATTGGAAAGCGGTTCGTCGAGCAGCAGGACTTCGGGCTCGAACACCAGCGCGCGGGCGATCGCGACCCGCTGCTGCTGGCCGCCGGACAATGCCGGCGCCGGCCGGCTGGCGAACCGCTCCATCTCCACCAGCCGCAGCGCCGCCATCACCTTGTCCTGCACTTCCGCCTTGGCCACGTGGCGCACGCGCAACGGATAGGCGACATTGTCGAAGACGGTCATGTGCGGCCAGATCGCATAGGACTGGAAGACCATGCCGAGCTGGCGCAGGTCGGGCGGCACGAACAGGCCGACATGCGCGTCGCTCACCACGCGGCCGCCGATGCTGATGCGCCCCGTGTCGTTGCGCTCCAGGCCGGCGACCATGCGCAAGGTTGTCGTCTTGCCGCAACCGGACGGCCCCAGCAAGGTGACGAACTCGCCGTGCGCGACCGACAGGCTGATGCGATCGACCGCCTTCACATCACCGAAGTGACGGCCGACATCTTCCAGCGCGACGCTTGGCATGGTCCGCTCCGCTACTTGTAGAACTGCTTGGCAAGCTCGAGCATCTCGTTCTGACGCTGCGGCACCGTGGTGCCCATCGCCTTGGTGGCGAGAAACGGCCGCATGTCGGGACTGGCGCGCTCGATCACGCCCTTGACGACCGGACTGCTGCCGGCGTTGGCGTAGATCAGCTGTGATTCGACCTCGAGGAAGTGGTTGATGAACAGCCGCGCCGCGTTGGGATGCGGCGCGTTCTTGAGCATCGACAGCTCGAAGCGGACAAAGGGCCGCCCTTCGGCGGGCACGACCAGCTTCACCGGCAGGCTCTTGATCTGCGGATAGAACGCCAGCGAGAACGGGAAATAGAGTGGATATTCGCCGCGTGCCGTGCGCCGTTCGTTGTTGCGCAGGTCGCGGGAGAACACCAGCTTCTGCGCCGCCAGTTTCTCGTGGTACTCCTTGCCGAACGCATCGTGCATCACGAAGAAGAACACGGCGCCGCCGCCCAGCGCCCGCATGTCGTCAGCCAGCATCTTGCCGTTCCATTTCGGATCGAGGAGATCCTTCCAACTTATGGGCTCGTCGGCTTCCTTCACCATGGTGCGGTTGACCAGGAGCGCGTAACTGGTCACATCCGAGGGCACGCGGATCTCATCGGCCACGTGGGGTGGCATGATGTTGCGGGCGTTGGGAATGCCGCCGTGCGGCTGCAAGGCCCCCTCTTGCAGCATGAGCCAGGTGGTCGTGGCGCCGTTGTGATGCACGTCGCCGAGGAAGCGGCCTGCCGCCTGCTCGATGCGGATGCGCTCGCGCACTTCGCTGGCGCGCGCCTCGAGCGTTTCGACGCGAATGCCGTACTTCGCCTCGAACGAGCGCACGACGTCCTTGTGAAAGGTGGCGCCGATCGCCGCCGTATAGAGGGCGAGCTTGCCCTCCTTCTTGGCGGCGTCGACGACCTGCTGCCATTGGGCATCGGTTTGGCCCGCCGCGGGCACCACGTGCGCAAGCGCGAGGACCGTCGCGGCCAGGGCGAGCATCCGGGTCAACATCACTTCCCCCTGTCGTTATTTGTAGAGCTGCTTGGCGAGATCGAGCATCTCGTTCTGGCGCTGCGGCACCGTGGTGCCCATCGCCTTGGTTGCAAGGAAGGAACGCATGTCCTCGCTGGAGCGCTCGACCACGCCCTTGACCACGGGGCTGTAGCCGGCGTTGGCATAGACGAGCTGCGATTCGACCTCGAGGAAGTGGTTGATGAACAGCCGCGCCGCGTTGGGGTGCGGCGCGTTCTTGAGCACGGCAAGGTCGAAGCGGACGTAAAGACGCCCTTCCTGGGGAATGACGACCTTCACCGGCAGAGTCTTGATCTGCGTGTAGTAGGCCAGCACGAACGGAAAATAGAGCGGATATTCGCCGCGCGCCGTGCGGCGCTCGTTGTTGCGCAGATCGCGCGAGAATACCGGCTTCTGCGCCGCCAGTTTCTCGTGGTATTCCTTGCCGAACGCCTCGTACGTCACCGCGAAGAACACCGCGCCGCCACCCAGTGCCCGCGTGTCGTCGGCCAGCATCCTGCCGGCCCATTTCGGGGCAATCAGGTCCTTCCAGCTCTTGGGCTCGTCGCCCGCCTTCACCATGGCGCGGTTGACGAGAATGACGAAGCTGGTCACATCCGAAGGCAGGCGGATCTCGTCAGCCTCGTAGGGCGGCATGATGTTGCGGGCGTTGGGAATGCCGCCATGGGGCTGGAACGCGCCATCCTGCTGCATGAGCCAGGTCGTGGTGGCGCCGTTGTGGTGCAGGTCGGCGATGAAGCGGCCGGCTGCCTGCTCGATGCGCACGCGCTCGCGGATTTCACTGGCACGCGCCTCGAGCGCTTCGACGCGGATGCCGTACTTCGCCTCGAACGAGCGGGTGACGTCCTTGTAGAAGGGTGACCCGATCGACGCCGTATAGAAGACGAGCTTGCCTTCCTTCTTGGCGGCCTCGACCACTTTCTGCCATTCGGCATCGGTCTGTCCGGCCGCGGGCGCTGCGAGGGCGAGGATCGTCGCGGCCGCAGCCAACACCCTCTTCAGCATGACCATCCCTCCCCTCGCCCTACCACCTCACAGCGTGCTGATCCGCGTCTTGATCAGGCGCAGCTGCACCCAGCGGAACACCAGCACCAGGACCAGCATGAACAGGCCGATGACGCTGACCTCCTCGGGCTTGCCGCCGGTCCACATCTTGAGCATCACGACGGACAGCACTTCGGAGCCCGGCGAATAGAGCAGGATCGACGCACTGAGCTTGCGCATGATGCCGAAGAAGGTCAGCACCCAGCCGACCGCGAATGCCGGCCAGGCCAGCGCGACCAGGATGCGCCATAGCGTCTGCCACCAGCTGGCGCCATGGACTCGCGAGCATTCCTCGATGTCATTGGAGATCTGCGCGTAGGCGCTGGATGTCACCCGCACGGCGACCGGCGTGCCCAGCGCAATGTAGGCCAGCAGCAGCGCCCACAAGGTGCCGTAGATCGGAATCCCGGCGGGCAGCATGGCAAAACCCCAGAGGAATCCGATGCCCAGCACCATCCCGGGCATCATCCAGGGCAGCCAGGCCAGCACGTCGATCAGGCGCCGTCCCTGCCAGCGTGTGCGGGTCGTGACATAGGCGACGATGGCGCCCAGCACCATGGTCGCGGATGCGCCGCCGACGCCCAGAAGCATCGTGTTGGCGAAGGCCGACCAGAACTCGCGGTTGTGCCAGACGCCGCGGTAGTGCTCCAGCGTCAGCATGTCGAGCTGGTAGAAGCCGAAGAACTGGAAGAAGGAGCTCAGCAGCAGCTGGCCGACCGGCAGCGCCACCGTGGCGATGAAGAACGCGATGCAGATCGCGAACGTGATCCAGCGCTTCCAGCCGAGTTGCGTGACGTTGGGCGAATAGCCTTTGCCGGTCACGGTCGTGAAGCTGCGGCCCCCCAAGAGGCGCCACTGCCAGGTCACGAGCAGGAACATCAGGACCATCACCGCAAAGCCCAGCGCCGTTGCCGACTGGTACTGCGGTTGCGATTGATGGTTGATCAGGGCGTAGATCTTGGTGGTCAGCACCTCGATGCCGACGGGGGTGCCGAAGAAAACCGGTGATTCGAATGCCTCGATGCCGCGGATGAAGCTCAGGATGAAGGCGCTGGTGGTGACCGGCAGCATCAGCGCGAACGTGATGCGCCAGAAGGTCTGGCTGCGCGTCGCGCGCGACATGCGGCTCGACTCCTCCAGCGCCGGATCCATGGCGCGGAAGGCATCGACCACGAACAGGAAGATGAACGGCGTCGAATATTGCATCATGTGCCAGATGACGCCGCCGTAGGAGAACACGTCGATGATCGGCGTCTCCAGGCCGGTCAGCCAGCGCCATGCCAGGTTGATGGTGCCGACCTGCGCGTTGCCGAGCATGCCCCAGGCAGTCGCGGTCAGGATCGGCGGGATGAAGAACGGCAGCGTGATCAGCACCTCCAAGGTGCCGCGGGCGGGCGTGTCGGTGCGCGCGACGATCCAGGCCAGCAGGATCGCGAGCGCCAGCGACAGCGCCGTCTTGACGAACGAGATGCCGACCGTGTTGGCCAGCACGATGAGATTCTCAGCCGTCGCCAGCGCCGCGTAGCCGTCGAGATTGTACTCACCGGCAAGCCCCGGCGGCGCCGAATGCAGGCTGCCGTAGAACAACATCCCCATCGGATAGAGCGACAGGAAGCCGAGCACGGCGATCAGCGCGGCAAGGCCGAGCGGACGGCCGCCGCGGAACAGGCCCGCGACAGCCGTCGCCAGTCGGCGCGGCAGGCCTCCCGCGTCGACCGCGACACCGGGGCGCCGCTGGAGCGCAGCCTGCTCCATGCTTCCTCCCTGACGCTTCTATCGCGTATGGCGCCACGCATCGCTGTCATCCCGAGCGCAGCGAGGGATCTCCCGCGAATGGCGTACTGTGCGCTTTTCGCATGAGATCCCTCGCTGCGCTCGGGATGACGGTAGACCCATATGCGATCGCCCTGCTTATGCTCCCGGCACGACGATCCGCGTGTGTCCTCGCGGATCGCGTGCTGGCGGTCTTCTCGCTTGGCGACTTACTCCGCTGCCTGCGCGATCAGCATGCCCAGCGGGCTATAGGCCTCGCGCAGGTTCCGGGCGTAGGCCTCACGCCAGTCGAGGTCGATCGGCGCGAGGAACGCACCGCCGCGCGCCCCGCGATAGATGTGCGATCCGTCGACCGTGGCCGGCACCTTCTTGTCGTCCTGCAGGTCGCGCGCCGCGTTCAGCAGACGCCGGCGCGTCACCATGATCATGCGGTCGCTCGGTGCCAGATGCTCCAGCGAGCGGTCGACGATCTCGCCCATGCATTCGATCATGGCCTGATCCTGCCGGCCGATGCCCTGGATGCCCGAGTAGTTCGAATGGCGCTGCATCTCGCGGTCGACGAAATAGTCGTTGTCGCGGTTGGCGGCGAGACGCCAGCGGCCGTACCAGTCGTTGGTGCGCGGCAGATACGTCATGTCGGGCGGCAGACCCGGAATCGGCTCGCCGTTCTTCAGCGTCTGCAGCGGCGGCGTGCGCTTGGTCCAGCCGACGTTGTAGGTCATGGTGTGCGTGTCATCCATCGGCACGTTGATCGTGCACTGAACTTGGTCGCTGAACGAGCCGTTGGGCGTGTGGGTGAAGAACGGCAGCAGGAAGTGCGCGAACCGGTAGTAGTACGTGCCCGGTTCGGCTTCGCGGTAGGCCGTGTACATCGTCCCCCACTCGGTCTCGCGCGCATGATAGTCCGGCGCCCGGTCGACGATGCTCCAGCGATGCATGGTAGTGGGATCGACGTCGTCGGCATCGACGGCGCCGATATGCAGGAAGCCGAAATGCGAGGTGTCGATGTCGCCTTCCAGCGACTGCAGCCAGTTGCACTCGCGCTGGTGGACGCGCAGGCTGCGCTCGGCTTCCGGCAGCATCAGCGCTTCGATCTCGGGCAGCGGCGGCGCCTCGGCGCGCGGCCCCATGTAGGTCCACACCAGCCCGGCGCGTTCGACGACCTTGTAGGCCTTGGTTTTCACCTTGCTCTTGAAATCCTGCGACGCCGGCACATTGGGCATGTCGATGCAGTTGCCCTCCACGTCGAACTTCCAGCCGTGATAGACACAGCGCAAGCCGTCGTGTTCATTGCGTCCGAAGAAGAGCGAGGCGCAGCGATGTGGGCAGCGATGCTCCATGATGCCGATGCGGCCGCCGCTGTCGCGGAACGCGATCAGCTGCTCGCCCAGCAACAGCAGTCGCATCGGCTCGCCGTCCGCCTCGAGTTCCGAGGAGAGACACGCCGGGATCCAGTATTGCCGCATCAACTCGCCCATCGGCGTCCCGGGACCAACGCGCGTCAGCGCATCGTTATCACGCGCAGATAGCATGGTTTCCTCCGATTTCGTCCGTTAACCGGACATTTGTTCGATAGTAGCAAAAAACAGCACAACGAGCAATGAAGCCCACGCATTGCTGGGCTCCAGTGCCGTTCGTCAGACCAATCGGAAATGCAGCGGCCGATCAGGCGACCGCGATGAAGCGCGCGCCGCCCAACGCGCCGGTGGCAACCAGGGCGACGAAGCGCTCGTAGAAGCGCACGTAGTCGGCGTGCGGATCATCGCCGGTGGCGCGCTGCACCTCCTCGCGCAGGCGGCGGTACATCTGCAACCGCGCCTCGAGAATCGGCCGCCATGCCGTCGAAAGATCATCGCGGCTGACATCGGCGAAACCCGCCGCTGCGAGAAGCTGCGCGTATTCGCTCGGGCTGTGGATCGCCTTGGCGGCGATGCCTTCGTCCATCAACTGACGATCCATCGCCGTCAGCGCCGGACCAGCGATCCAGTCGGTGAACGCAAGTCGCCCGCCCGGCTTGAGCACGCGCCGGGCGCTCGCCAGCAGGCGCTGCTTGTCGGCGATGTGCAGGAAGGCTTCCTGGCTCCACACGACGTCGAAAACGCCGCCGCCGAACGGCGGTGCGGTTGCATCGCCCTGGACGACGGTGATGCGATCATCAAGACCGACCAGCGCGTTGAGCTGGCACGCGCCCGTGGCGCGGTGCGCGTTCAGCTCCAGCGCCACGACGCTGCAGGCGCGCACCGCAACGTTGTGCCGCGCCGGACCGCAGAGTCCGGCGCAAAGATCAAGCACGCGCGTGCCGGCGCCGACACCGGCGCGCGTCGCCAATGCGTCATTGGCATCCAGGCCGCCATAGTGATCCTGGTCGTGCGGCCACAGGTCGGCGGCCGTCAGCGTGTCGGACGGCCGCCCGGTGAGCCGCAGCTTGTCGAGGATCTGTTTGGCGCTGATCGGATGGCGGTCATAGAAGGAGACGACCTGCGTATCGGCCATGCGACTGCCATCCGCTCCGCTCACAAGCCGCCGATGAAGTCGCGCTTGCCGATCTCGACGCCGCACTGGCGCAGGATGTCGTAGGCCGTCGTGACGTGGAAATAAAAGTTGGGCATCGCGAAGTGCAGCAGGAAGACCTCACCCTTGAACGTCAGCGGATTGTTGGGGATCGGTATCGTGATCTCACGTCCTTCGCTGCCCTCGAACTGGGCCGGCGTGAAGGTCGCGACATAAGCCAGCGTCTTGTCGATGCGCGCCTTGAGCTCGGCCAGCGAGGCTTCGTTGTCGTCGTATTTGGGGAATTCGCTGCCCGTCAGCCGCGCCGGTGTGCTCTTGGCGAAGTCGGCCGCGATCTGCACCTGGCGCGCGAACGGCAGCATGTCGGGATAGAGCCGGGTCTGCAGCAGCACGGCGTCCTGTACTTTCTTCGCAGCGGCATGGCTTGCCGCCTTGTCGAGCACCTTGCCCAAGGCGCCGAGCTGACGCTGGAACACCGGCACCGAGGCCGAATACATCGAAATCGTCATATCGTTTCCTCACCGTAACGGCGCGGCGTTCCGCCGCTTTCGTGGCGCGCAGCCAACGCCGAAACGGCGCCGCCGTCAATCGCCGCCGCGGAAGCCGGTGGCGATGACGAACATCTCCGCCGAGTCGGCGCGGCTCGACGGCGGCTTGACATGCTTCACGACCTTGAAGTCGCGCTTCAGCTGCTCCAGCAATGCCCGCTCGGTGCCGCCGCGCAGCACCTTGGCGACGAAGACTCCCTCAGGCTTCAACACCTCGCGCGCGAAGTCATGCGCCGTTTCGGCCAGCGCCATGATGCGCAGATGGTCGGTCTGCGGGTGACCGGTCGCGGGCGCTGCCATGTCGCTCAGCACCACGTCGGCCGGCCCACCCAGCGCCGCCTTCAGATGTTCGGGTGCATCGTCGGCCATGAAGTCCTGGTGCAGGATGGTCGTCCCGGCGATCGGCTCGACCGCCGTCACGTCGATGCCCACGATGCGGCCGCCGGTTTCGAGCGGACGCACGCGCTGCACCGCCACCTGGCACCAGCCGCCGGGCGCGCAGCCGAGATCGATCACGGCGATCCCCGGCCGCAGGAACCGGAACTGGTCGTCGATCTCGCTGAGCTTGAAAGCGGCGCGCGAGCGGTAACCCAGGCGCTTCGCTTCATGCACGTAGGGATCGTTGAGCTGCCGCTCCAGCCAGCGTGCCGATGACACAGTGCGTCCGCGCGCCGTCTTGACGCGCACCGCCTGGCGGCGTCCGCCGACGCCGCCGCTACCGCCCCGCGTGGCGCGGCCGCCGCCTTTTGCCTTGGCCATGATCGTCAGCCACTCACGCGGTGGAGGTTTCTTCCGCGCGCCGCGTCAGGGGATCGCACTCGCGGTCCGCCTCACGCATGAGGTCGACCAGGACCCCTTCGCGCAGGCCGCGGTCGGCAACAACGACGCGATTGACCGGCCATTGCCGGCAGACGGCCTCCAGGATGGCGCCGCCGGCCAGGGCCAACTCGGCGCGCTCCCAGCCGATGCAGGGCAGTTCCGCCAGCTCGGTCACCGACATGCGCGCCAGGTGGGCGCCGATGCGCAGGATGGTATCGCGCTCGATGCTGGTGCCGTCGACCGTCGCCCGATGGTAGCGCTTCAAGCCCATGCCATAGGCCGCCATCGTGGTGACCGTGCCGGAGGCGCCGATCATCTGCACGTCGCCGCCGGCGACCCGGGGGCCCACCGCGTTGCGGCGGCAGAACGGCGCCAGCGCTTCCATGATCTGCGCCACCATCTGCTCGTAGATGCCGGCCGCCAGCGGCTCGGCGCGCGAAATCCCGCCCAGCCGCGCCTCGGTCAGGGTGACGACACCCCAGGGGATCGACATCGTGTCGAGGATCGTGAGATCCAGGCCGCACCGCCCCTCCTCGCGCGGCAGCGCTGCGACCCAGACGATCTCCGTCGAGCCGCCGCCGATGTCGACCAGCAGCACATGGGTCGAGCGCCGATCGACCAACGATTCGCAGCTGGCCAGCGCCAGGCGCGCTTCCTCGCGCGGCGTGATGATCTGGAAGGCAAGGCCGGTGCGCTGCTGGACCTGGGCCAGGAAATCAGCGCTGTTGAGCGCCCGCCGGCAGGCTTCGGTGGCGATATGGCGCGACCTTGTGACGCCGGCCTTCTGGATCTTGTTGGCGCAGGCCTCCAGGGCCTCCAAGGTGCGCTCGATCGCCCCGCTGCACAGCACCTGCTGGGACGCGACGCCCTCGCCCAGGCGAACCGGCCGGGAATAGGAGTCCAGCACGTCGAAACCGGTGGCCGACGCGCGCGCCACCAGCAAACGGCAGTTATTCGTGCCGAGGTCGATGGACGCGAACGTGTGCGCAAACCGCCCACACCGCCAACCGCCAACTCCGGTACCCGCCTCCGACATCTTCAAGCCTCTCCCACTT
>Ga0187894_10007401_pt1 | contig 10374 bp, 8 predicted proteins | sample GBC1701081metaG_FD_136650 | JGI IMG/M metagenome (GOLD analysis project Ga0187894, IMG submission 136650) | White microbial mat communities from a lava cave in the Kipuka Kanohina Cave System on the Island of Hawaii, USA - GBC170108-1 metaG ... | reverse complement strand
CGGATCAGGAAGCGGAAGCGCGGCGACAAGCCGAAGCTCGCGCCGCGCAAATGGCCGCCAAGTTGCGTGAATTGGGTTTAGACCCAGATCAAATCTAAGCAGTCAGCGCTTAATCGGCTCCCAGCGGCTCAAGCGGCTGCGGCGCGCCTTCGACTCCGAGATCCTTCGCCGGCGCTTCTTCGCGCAGCCCGCGCTCTTCGATCATCGTGTAGATGGTCGGAATGAAGAGCAGCGTGATCAACGTCGAAGTGAGCATTCCGCCGATGACCACACGGGCCATCGGGGCCTGAACCTCGGCGCCTTCACCGAACCCCAGCGACATCGGAACCAAGCCCAGGATCGAGGTCAGCGTCGTCATCAGGATGGGACGCAGGCGGCGGCGGCCCGCCAACTCGACCGCATGTTTCAGGAGCAGTTTGTCGCGCTCTCGAAGCAGGATGGTGTAATCAATCAGCACGATGGCGTTATTGACCGCGATGCCGGCGAGCAGGATCATTCCGATGAAGGCCTGCATGTTGAAAGTGGTCTCAGTTAGGAAGAGCGACAGGCAGACGCCGATGGCCGCCAGCGGGATCGAAAAGAGAATGATCAGCGGATCGCGCAACGATTCGAACTCAGAAGCCATGACCATGTAAACCAACACGATAGCCAGAATCAGACTGAAGAGCAGTTCTCTGAACGCCTTCTGCTGCTCTTCGTACTCACCCCCGTAATTCAGGGAAAAGCCCGTCGGCATGGTCATCCCGCTGAGCTGCCGGTCAATGTCGCGCATGATCGAACCGAGATCGCGGTTGGCGTATCCGGCCGTCACTTGAACCAGGCGCTCCTGATCCTGGCGTTCGATTGAGACGGGGCCTTCGCGGCGTTGCATCTTGACCAGATCGCCGATGGGGACGGCCTGCCCCGAAGGAGTGAGAACCGTCACGTTCTGTAAATGTCCGAGGTTGGCTCGTTGCTCTTCGCTCAAGCGGACGAGGATGTCGTATTCCTGTCCTTCTTCGCGGAACTGGCTGGCGCGAGCGCCGCCGACCACGGTCTCCAACGTTGCTGCGATATCCGAAGCGTTGATGCCCAAGGACGCGGCTTTGGCGCGATCCACGGTGACCAGCATTTCAGGCATGCCTTCGCGGCGGCTGATCTGCGAGTCGGTTATCCCCGGAACTGATTCGACGATGTCTTTGATCCGTTTGGCGATCTCGCTGGCGACCTGCATGTCGTGTCCGCGAATTTCGACCGAGACGCGCTCGCCAGGGCCGCCGCTGCCCGGCCCCATCCGGCGCATCATCGAGTTGTTGCTGCTTGCTCTCACCCGCACCATGATTCCGGGTTGAAGGTTGAGCTTGGATCTGAGCGCGTTGACGATCTCCTGGCTTGATCGTTTGCGTTCGGATTTGCTCTTCAACTGCACGGTGAAATCGGCGGTGTGCGTGGAAGAGCCGGACATAAAGCCTCCGCCGCCGATTTCGACCATGATACGTTCCATCTCCGGCGTCTCACGTTTGATGATGGCTTCAAAGCGATTGGCCAGATCGTTGGTGACCTCGATCTTTGTGCCTGCCGGCAATTCCAGACTGACTCTCAGCTCATTTTCGTCGGCTTCCGGCATCATTTCATAACCGATGAATGGAATCAGGCACAGGCTTCCGGCGAAGAGCAGGATGGCGCTAAAGACGACTGTCTTGCGATGGTTGAGCGACCAGCGGATGGCGCGCTGGTAACGCTCGTCCAGCCCATCGAGCGCGCTACCGCTGACCCGAATAATCTTGGCCATCCAGGGATGCCGCTGGGCGTCGGGCGGACGGACTCGCAGATACTTCGCGCACAGCACGGGAACCAGGGTCAGCCCGATGATCAGCGCGAAGATTTGCGAGAAGCCTACGATATAGGCCAGTTGTTTGAACATGATCCCGCTCATCCCGCCCAGAAAGACCAGCGGCAGGAAGACCGCCACCGATGTGAGCGTCGAGGCTATCAGTGGCGCCGTGACCTCGCTGGTTCCGAAGACCGCGGCCTCGGCGTGAGTCATGCCACCTTCGCGGTGGCGGAAGACGTTCTCGATGATCACAATCGCGTTGTCAACGATCATCCCGACGCCCAGCGCCAGCGCGCCGAAGGACATCGTGTTCAAGGTGAACCCGCTCACGTACATCAGCAGGAACGTCCCGATGACGGTGATCGGGATCGAAGCGGCGACGATCAGCGTGCTGCGGATGTTGCGCAGGAAAAGCAGCAGCGCAAGGATGGCCAGGATTCCGCCCGAAATGGCCGATTCCCTGAGGTTGTTAATTGATTGCGTGATGAATTTCGAGGAATCCATCATGGCCCGGATCGTGACGCCGGGGAATGATTTCTGGAGCCGCTCGATCTCTTCGCGCACCCTCGCGGCGACGGTGACAGTGTTCGCGCCCGACTGCTTACGAATGGAAAAACGGATGCCGGGTTTGTTGTCTATGCGGACCATCTGCCGGACTTCTTCCTGGGCGTCCTGGACTTCGGCGACGTCCTTCAGGTAGATGGGGACGCCGCCACGCGCCGCCACGACGACGTTGCGAACCTCCTCGACGTTGTCAAACTCGCCCTGCGAACGCACCAGCACTTCATATTTGCCTTCGTCCATCGGGCCGACGGGGCGATTCCGGTTTTCCTGGCGCAGGATGTTGGTGATCTGGTTTACCGAAAGATTGTAGGAGCGCAATTTTTCGATTGAGGGTTTGACGTGAATTTGACGCCTCAACCCGCCGCGGATGTCCACAGCGGCCACGCCGGGGAGCCGTTCGAGGCGGGGCTGAATATCTTTCTCAAGCAGCGTTCGCAGCTCTCGCGGGTCCTTATCGCCTGAGACCGCCAGGAACATGATCGGAAACTGTGTGGTGTCGAATTTGAAGATTGTCGGAGGCTCAACGTCGTCGGGCAACACGCCACGCATGCGGTCAACGCGTGTGCGCACTTCGTTGGCCGCTTCATCGAGGTTGACGCTCCAGTCGAAGCTGACTCGGATGTTGCTGGAACCTTCGAACGAATTCGAAGAGATCCGATAGATGCCGGGCGCGGAACTGAGCGAGGCTTCGAGCGGGCGCGTGACCAGGTTCTCGACCTCTTCCGGCGCCACGCCAGGATAGGCCGTTCGCACCGTCAGCGTCGGGTTTTGTATCTCCGGCATCAGATCAACCGGCAATCGCATAAATGAGATCGCGCCGAGCAGGACAAGCACTGAGGTGAACATGTAGACGGTGATCGGGCGGCGGACTGAAAATGCTGGTAGATTCTTCATTGATTGGCTCCGAAGGCATTTTCCATTTTCCATTTGAGATTCGTCATTTTGTCATTGCCCGAGGCGAGTCTTTCCAATGACAAATGACGAATCTCAAATGGAAAATGGAAAATGAATTTTTTGTTCCAGGCTCGACTACTGGCTGGTCTTCTTTTGCCAGGGCTTGTCGCCTTGCTGTTGATTCGCTTGCCGCTGGGGTTGACCGGATGGCGACGTTTGATGGCCGGCCTGCGGCCCTGTTGACCGGCCTCCGTGGCGCCCGCCTGGTTGTTGACGATTTTCGGCCCGTTGTTGAGGCGCCGCGCCCTGCTGCTCCTGTTGCCCTGGCTTGCCTGTCACTTTGACGCGGTCGCCGTCTTTGAGCAGGTTCGATCCGCGCGTGATGACGGTGTCGCCGGCTTTCAATCCATTGATGACTTCGACCTTGTCCTCCTGTGTTAGGCCGGTTTCGAGGGCGATGAATTTGGCCTTCTCCGATTCGATCACGTAGACGCCGGGCTGATCGCCGCGGTAGACGAGCGCGTCGCGCGGGAGCAGCGTCGTTTCGCGCGTGCTGCCCAGATCGAGTTCGACGCGGGAGAACATCTCTCCTTTAAGCGACCCGTCGCGATTGGGGATTTCGATCTCGACAAGGCCGTTGCGCGTCTGCGGGTCGAGCAGCGGCGAGATGCGCATGACGCGTCCGGCGAAGCGTTGTCCCGGCAAACTGTCAACAGTGACACTCACCGGGAGGCCGGACCTGATACGCGAAATGTCGCGCTCCGAAGCCTTGGCCTCGATGACCATGGGGGAGACGCTGACGACCGTGACGATGGGCGCGCCGGGGTTGACCATCGCCCCTATGTCTACGAGGCGTCTGGCGACGAGTCCGGAGATGGGGGAGTAAATGCGTGTTTGGTTCTGGCGGATATTCAGTTCGCGCAACTCGGCCTCTGATTGCCGCCTCTGCGCGCGCGCCAACTCAATCTGGGATTGGGCGACACGGTAACGTGTTTCAAGGGTGTCAAGTTCCAGGCGCGAGAGCAGCCCGGCTTCGACCAATTGTTTCTTGCGGTCCAATTCGGCCCTGGCGGCGCCCAATTCAGCCTCGCGTTGCGCGATGGTGGCGTCAACCACGGCGGCGCCGGCTTTCGAGCGTTCGACCTGCTGGCGGATTTCGTCGTCTTCGATTTGGGCGATCAACGCCCCCTTTGCGACCGGGCGCCCGATGTCAACCATTATGCTTACCAGGCGTCCGGCGATCTTCGGACTGACGTCCACCCGCTCCTTGGCGCGGAGCGACCCGGTGAGCGCAGCCTTCTCGCTGATTTTGCCGGTTGAGATGAGATCGGTCTGCACCGATTGAACGCGCGCTCCTCCGGGGCCTCCGGGACCGCCGCGGGCGCCGGCTCCCGCTCCCCCAGCGGTCTGTCGATCTTTGGATTTAACAGCCTGAAAAACCCGGAACCCGATCAGGCCGGCCAGCGCGATCAGGGGCAAGGCGATCAACAGGTATTTTATTGCTCTCTTTTTGGGCATTGTGTTTCCTAATTCATATTTGTCAGTTGGATTTCGCTGCGCGAGTGATGATCATAAATTTAAGGTTTGGATCCCTTCAGCGCGCAATTTATGGCGCGTAACCTAATAGACGCTTCAAAGCCGCGTTCAATTACAACTTTTTCAACTTAAGCGGTCGGGCGGAGATTTTGAGACGTTTTCATTTTCCATATATCACTTGTCATTTTTCATTTGTCATCGCCAGAGAGTCACGCGGCTCCGGCGATGACAAATGAAAAATGACAAGTGATATATGGGAAATGAAGCGGCCATGCCCGCGCCTCTCACGGCGCTGAAGTGAGGCGCCTTCACGTCATTCGCATCCCTGTGGTAAAACTCTTCCTGTTTATGACCGAAGTTACAACGATCAACCCGCAACCGCGCGCCGTTCGCGCCGATACGATAGCCGCCGAAGTTAAACGCCAATTGGGCGATCAACTGATCTCGGCCATCTATCGGGATCGAATCCGCGCGATGCGCACGCGCAGTTACCATCTCAACGCCACGGCGAAGAAGGCCGTCGTCGAAGTGATGCACACGCTGCTCGGCGTCGAGTTGAAGGTCGGCAAGCGGCGGTTGTTGTGTCCCGACCTGGCCACGGCGCGGTATCTATCGGTCTTCGCGCGAATGGGCATGGCCGAAATCGCCGTGCCTTACGACATCACTCAGGTTTCGCGGCTGGCCGACGATCTGGAATCTTCGTGGTACCGGATGCTGATGCTGATCGAACATCTGACGGTCGAACAGAGCGATCGGTTCCGCGCCAAGGTCCGCGCAATCCTGATTGCGGAGGAGCGAGACAGAATCATTGAGGCGGGCGCAGGCCCCGCCATCCCACAATTCAATCAGAACACAAAACAGAGAAAGGCGAAGCTTTGATGAAGACAATTTGGGCGTCCATGTTCATGATATTCACGATCACGTTATTCACGACCACGCTCGCGGGCAATCGGTTCGCGCAACAACCGCAACAGCCCGCGGCGCCGAGTCTCAATCAGCTCAAGGCGCGGAACTTCACCGTCACGACGCTGGACGGCAAACGCGTCAGTCTCAACAGTCTGCTCGGCGAAGGCAAGCCTGTGTTGCTCGATTTCTGGGCTACCTGGTGTGGCCCGTGCCGTCAGGAGATTCCGCACTTGAAAGAGATGGTCAAAAAGTATGGCAAGGACGGATTGGTAGTGATCGGGTTGAACCTGGAAGACCCCGTGGATGACCGGCAGGCGGTCAAGAATTTCGTGAAAGAATACGGGATAGATTACCAGACCGTCTTCGCCCCGCAGCCGATTTATCAGTTCTTCAATGGCGGAGCGGCCTCTTATCGCATCCCGCAGACTATGGTATTCAGCCCCGACGGCGCGCTCGTCAAACGGTTGGTCGGTTACAGCCCGCGCGCCGGCAGAGAAATTTTGGGCCGCGCGGTTGAGAAGGCGATGGGAGGCGGGCAGGAGAAGAGATCGGGCCAATGAGGCTGCTGTGACACTCTAAAGCCCTGGCGCGCGCGCGGTGATCTCAACTCATTGAGCGGAAAGCGCTATGATTTACGCTTCCACTTCAAATCGGGAGATTGAGCGATGTCGCAAATCAATTTTGAGCAAGTGCTGATAGGCATTCAATCGCTGTCGCCGGAAGACTTGGCTCGGTTGCGCGAGATTCTCAACGCCCCGACGGATCAGGAGAAACGTATGGAAGTGGCGCGCGCCCTCGCGCGCGCCGCTAGTCTGCGCGATTTTTCCGCTGACAGGCAGTGGTTGAAAGATCATCGCGATGAATACGCTGGGCAATGGGTGGCGCTCAAATATGGACACCTGATCAGCCACGGCGCGGACCTCAAAGCCGTGTACGCCGCGGCCAAAGCCGCAGGTCACCCTGACGCCTTGTTGGAACTGGTTGAACCGAGCGATGCGCTCCCTTTCATCTTTTAACCGTGTCATACCAACTCACCTTCATCACACGCGAGACGTACGACACGCTGCAAGACGGAATCACGATAGAAACCGTCCTGAGCGTGGGCGAAGAATCCATCGTCTGCAAGGCGAAGACTGAATCCTATGTCTAAAATACTGATCAACGAACTTGCCCAAAAAATCTGGGACTATCATCACCTCAACCACGCGCTCGAAAAGAGCGACCTCATCCTCGCTTTGGGGAGTAATGATCTGCGTGTGGCCGAATACGCCGCCGAGTTGTATTTGCAGGGCTGGGCGCCGCTGCTTCTGTTTTCGGGCAATGCCGGCGCATTGACGCGGGAACGCTTCAACAGGCCTGAGGCGGAGATGTTCGCCGAGATCGCTTTGCGAAGAGGCGTGCCCGAAAACGCGATGCTGATCGAGGCGGAATCAACCAATACCGGCGAGAATGTGGTCTTCAGCCGCCGCCTACTGGAATCGAAAGGGATCTATTCGGAAAGAGGGCCAGACAGCCTGATTCTCGTCCAGAAGCCGTATATGGAGCGGCGCGCTTACGCCACGTTTATGAATTTCTGGCCGGGCATGCGAGTGATCGCCACCTCACCACCCATTCCTTTTTCCGAATATCCAACCGAAGAATTACCAAGGGATTTGGTCATCAACATTATGGTCGGCGACCTGCAGCGGATCAGAATCTATCCAAACCATAGGGGCCGGAGGTTTCAGATCGAGCAGGAGATTCCTGACGACGTCTGGCAGGCGTTCGAGAAGCTGGTCGAGCTTGGGTACGACAAACACCTGATCGGCGCCTGAATCAGTACCGCGAGCGGTAGCGAGCGTGGTTCAATTGGTAAAATCACGTTCGCTACCGCTCGCGGCGCTGATTCTCCGGTTGTCAACGCGCGAACAGGCGGGCTATCATAGCCGCGCATCCGCAACCGGGCCTTCCTCCTCGCGCTCATGGCGACGGAATGCAATCTTCAAGGATTAAGGTAGATCAAGTTGATGTTTCACCGCCGCAGTTCCCATAGCTTATGGATTCGCGCTTCTTTGTACCTCTTCCTCCTTGCGACGACGCTCTCGCTTTCCTGCTCGAAGAGCGTTGTTGACGAAGAAATCAACGCCGCGGCGAAGAATTACAGGCCGCCCAGCACGGCGCGCCCTCCGGTTAATCCCCAAATCAACGATTACGACATCAAGCTGCTTGACGGCGGGAACGTCAGGATGCCGAACCTCGTTGGCAATGGCAAAGTCGTGTTGGTCAATCTCTGGGCGACATGGTGCGGACCGTGCCAGCGCGAAATCCCACATCTGATCGCGCTACAGAACAAGTTCAAAGATAACGGCATCGAGGTCGTCGGCCTGACTGTTGAAGAGCTTGATCAGGAAAACCTGGTGCGGGCTTTCGCCAAACAGTTTTCAATCAACTACAAGGTTGGGTTTTCGCCCGAGGATGTATTCATGTTACTCAATCAGGCGAATGGGGGCGATCGGCGCGGCCGCATTCCGCAGTCATTCGTTTTCGACAAGAACGGCAAGTTAGTTGACAGCGTTGTGGGCTTACGCCCCGATTTCCGCGCCTGGGCGGAAGGCGCGGTCAGTTACGCTTTGAAAAATTCATGAAGCGGTGATTGGTGGTTGGCGGTTAGCGCCTAGTGGCTGGCGCTTGATCAAGTCTCTGCCTATCAACCACCAACCACCAACCACCAACTTCTTCCCCGTGACCCTCGCATTCCACTGCAGTGATTCGGAGGCACACAAGTTTTATGCGTAATAATCAACATCACATACTTTTTGTTTTTGGGCTGGTCTCTTTGTGCGCGCTGTTGGCCGTTTTCGGCGTGGACGCGCAGAAGAAATCAGATCAGGCCGCTCAACAGAAAGAGGCTCAGAAACCAGCGCAGCAACCGGCTCAACAGAAGGATGACGAACCGGTCGCTATCACCGAAAGAGCGAAAGTTGAAAAATCGGCCGAGGTTAAGGCGGCGACCGGCGAAGATTTCGGCAATTTCCGCCCGCCGATAATCAACGACAAAGGCGAGATCGCGTTCATCTCGCTGTTCAATTTGCCGAATAGTAAGAATGACTTTTCTCAATCCATCTTCGTGCGCGGCGCCGACGGGAGCTGGCGTATCACGCGGCAAGGCGAGAAGGCCGTCAATTTACCAAAGGGAATATACGGCTTCGGCGGCCTATTGGCGTTTAACGACAACGGCGACCTGACCTTCATTGCCGATTTCGGCGATGAGGCTGCGAAGCCGGCGCCGGCGCCGGCGCTGGATCCGAACGACCCGTCAGCGGCGCCACCGCCACAACCGAATAGGAGCATTTACCTCAAATCGTCGAGCGGGCTGAAGAGCCTTGTCAAACTTGGCGAGGAGGTGCCGGCGATGCCCTCGCATTTCTCCGGTTTCGCCAACGCTTCGACCAACAGCCAGGGCGTGACGGCCTTCATCGGAACCTACAGCGACCCCGACGGGAAGGGACTTTTCATGATCGAGGGCGGCAAATTGCGTCTCGTCTGTCGCAGCGGCCAGCGCATAGGCAATGGCGAAGAGGGCTCCTTCTCGGAGCATTACTATCCGGCGCATATCAACGAGCGTAACGAAGTCGCGTTTCTTGCGCGCATCGGAGACAAGAGCGGCATCTTCGTTTCCCGCCCGAAGGGCGTCGAACTGATCACCATGGTTGGCAAACCGGCGCCGATCAATAACGCGAATTTCATTGGGTTCGGTAACAAGACGCCGGCGATCAGCGACAAGGGTGAAGTGGCCTTTGTCGGATATTACGACGGCCCTGGCGCCGGGCGCGGTCTGTTTACGAAAGGCGACGGCCCGATCAAAATCGTCGCCAAGAGCGGCGATAAGATCGGTGATACAAATTACGCCTTCACCGATTTTCTCTATCCGGCGATCAATTCGCGCGGCGATATCGCGTTCCTCGGAAAATACGGCGGGCGCAACCAGGGGCTTTTCATCAAAACGGCGAAGGGCATTGAAATGATCGTGGCTGTTGATCAAGCGGCGCCGGGTGGTATCAAGGATGAGACCTTTAACAACTTCACTCCACCTTCGATCAATGATCGAGGCGAAGTGGTTTTTTACGCTCAGACCAAGAATCCGAAGACCGGCGTTGACATCGGAATCTTCCACCGCGATGAAAAAGGCAATCTCAAGCCGATAGCTAGACGCGGCGAGAAGATGCCGAAGTAAGAGGACGGGGCGATGGGGCGATGGGGCGACGGGGGGACGGGGCGATGGGGCGATGGGGCGACGGGGGGACGGGGCGATGGGGTGACGGGGGGAACGGAAGAGCGCAAGATATAGCAACTCGTTCGTCATCGTCCATCTTCCCGTCGCCCCATCGCCCCATCGCCCCGTCCTTTATTTCCCTGAGGGGGCTTGTCTTACAAGAATGGGTGTCTTGTGCATTACCGGACTAGCGAGTAAAATCGCTAATCAATCAATGAGCGCGAACCTAATAAACAACAATGAGCCGCCAGGCGGTACAAGAGTTTTCATGCGCGAAGCCACGCCAAGCAGCGCAAAATTATGGACAATCAACTGAAACAGCAGATCAACATTGAAGATGAAATGAGGCGTAGCTATCTTGACTACGCCATGTCCGTGATTATTGGTCGCGCGCTGCCCGATGTGCGCG
>Ga0187894_10007400_pt1 | contig 10374 bp, 4 predicted proteins | sample GBC1701081metaG_FD_136650 | JGI IMG/M metagenome (GOLD analysis project Ga0187894, IMG submission 136650) | White microbial mat communities from a lava cave in the Kipuka Kanohina Cave System on the Island of Hawaii, USA - GBC170108-1 metaG ... | reverse complement strand
CGGGCGCGCGAACCTGCACCAGGGCGCGCTCGGGGTCGGTATCGACCTCGACCTCGGCGTGACGACGCACGCGATGTTCCGCGGTGAGACCAGCGCGCGGCACCCGGATAACCAGCGCGCGTTGGTCGGCTTCGCGATTCCGAGCTTCGATCAGGTGCTCCACACAGCGGTCTCGGCCGCGGCGCGCACCGGGCTCGGCTACGTCGGCGCCGACGTGGTGATCGACGCGCGCCTCGGGCCCGCGATCCTCGAGCTGAACGCGCGGCCCGGCCTCGCGATCCAGCTCGCGAACCGCGCCGGGCTCGCGCCGCGCCTCGACGCGGTGGACGAGGCGCTCGGACCTTGGCAGCGCGGCGAACGCAACGACCTGTCGACCGGCGCGCGCGTCGCGCTCGGCCGCGAAGTGGCGCGCATCGCACGCCCGAAGGCGGCCTGATGCCGCTGCGCCGCTGGTTCTCCGCGCTCGCGCTGTGCGCGCTCGCCGGGCCAAGCTCTGCGCAGGCGCCGATCGTGCCGGCCTACGCCGTCACCTTCGAGGCGCGCGTGGCGCCGAGCGAACGGCTCGCGCATGCGCAGATCCGACTCGGCGCCGGCGCGCTCGCCGTGCGCTTCATCGAGTTCCAGATCGATCCCGCGCGGCACATCGATTTCCGCGGCGACGGCCGCATCAGCGTGAGCGGTTCCATCGCGCGCTGGGAGCCGCCCGCTCGAGGCGGCGCGCTCCGCTACACGTTCCAGCTCGATCACCTGCGCACGCAGTCGGCCTACGACGCCCGCTGTGCCGACGACTGGGCTGTGTTCCGCGGCGACGATCTGTTCCCGCCCGCGCGTGTGCGCGCGACGCGCGGCGCGCGCTCGCGCTCGACGCTGCGGCTGCGCGTGCCCGAGGGCTGGCGAATCGCGGTGCCCTATCCGCGCCTCGCGGACGGCAGCTATCAGGTCGATCACGCGACGCGCAACTTCGACCGCCCGATCGGCTGGTACGCGCTCGGCCGAGTAGGCGTGCTGCGCGAGCGCATCGCCGGCTCGCATGTGGCCGTGGCGGGTCCGGTCGGCCAGGGGGTGCGCCGGCAGGACATCCTCGCGCTGATGCGCTGGACGCTGCCCAAGCTGAAGAAAGTGCTCGGCGAGCTTCCGGACCGCATCCTGATCGTGTCGGCCGGCGACCCGATGTGGCGCGGCGGGTTATCAGGCCCGAGCTCGGTGTTCGTCCACGCGGATCGTCCGCTGATCACGCCCGACCTCACGAGCCCGCTTCTGCACGAGCTGTTCCACGCAGTGACGCGAGCGCGCGCCGGCGCCGACGGCGATTGGGTCGTCGAGGGCCTCGCCGAGTACTACGGGCTCGAGCTCTTGGTGCGCTCGCGCGGCGTGAGCAAACGCCGCCATGCGCGAGCGCTCGAGGCGATCGAGCGCCGCGGCCGCAACGCGTCGCTCGCCGGCAGCCACTCGACCGGCGCCGAGACCGCGCACGCGGTCGCCGTGCTGCGCGCGCTCGACCTGCACATCCGCAGCGAGAGCGGCGAGCGGATGAGCCTCGACTCCGTGGTCACCGTGCTCGCCCGCCAGGCCGCGCCCGTAACAACCGCGGGCTTCCGCACCACCGCCGAGCGTGTCACCGGCCTCGATCTCGCGGGCTTCTTCCGCTCGCAGGTCGGGCTGCCGCGTTGACTTCGCTCGCGTGGCACGCTGTGCGCTTCGCTTGCTGCCGCGCCGACTTCGCTCGCCTGCGGCTCGCTGCGCGCTTCGCTTGCGGCGTCGATCGGCGCTACGCCGTCACTTCCACGCGAACACCGGCTGCTCGAAGTGGTCGACGCGCGTCTCGCGGCCTTCCAGCGCGACCTCGCGCAGCTGGAAGAGGATCGCGGCGGTGGGAGCGTGGATGTGCGTGTCCAGCAGTGGAATCGAGATCACCGGGCGCTCGCTCTCGGGAATCCGGCGCAAGTGCGGAACGCCGGGCCGCGAAAGCTCGGCGACCGGCACGCGGTAGACCGCGGCGACCTCCTTCGGATCGGGGCGCAGCTCTGCGTGCGCGCCGCTCCACACCACGACCGGCGTGATCACGAAGCCCGAGCGCGTCGGGTAGTCGTCGAGGCGCCCGAGCACCGCGCTGGGATCGAGCCCGAGCCCGACTTCTTCGCGCATCTCGCGCAGTGCGGCGATCTCGGGTGTCTCGCCTTCGTCGAGGCGCCCGCCCGGCAGCGCCCACTGGCCGGCGTGACGGCGCAGCTTCGCCGCGCGGCGGGTGAGCACGAAGCTCGGGGCGCCCTGATCGCCGCGGATCAGCGCCAATGCGACGGCGGCGTGCTTGCGGCCTTCGAGCGGGAGGCTGCGCCGGCCCGCGGCAAAGCGGGCCAGATTCGCGCGCACCACCGCGATCAAATCGTCCACGCCGCGCAGCGTAGGGAACTGCGCACGTCGGGATGGCCCTTTGGGGTCAGACCCCAAAGGGCCATCCGCCCCATCGGCCGCGCCTCCCAATCTGAAATGCTGCGGCGGTTCCGCGCCGATCGTCGCGTTACGCTGCGCGCCCCGGCGGAGGCGGCAGCGCAATGGAGAGAGCACGCGCGATGCTCGAGCGCGCGCAGCGACGGAAGCTCCGGCTGGAACGGCGCGGCATCGATCTCGCGCTGCTCGACTGGGGCGGAGATGGGCCGCTCGCGCTGATGCATCACGCGACCGGCTTCTGCAAGGGCATCTGGGCGCCGATCGCCGAGGCGCTGAGCGTCCGCTTCCGCGTAATCGCGCTCGATGCGCGCGGTCATGGCGACTCGTCTCAGCTGGAGGGCGCCGCCGCCTATGCGTGGCCCGAGTTTGCGCGCGATCTCGCGGCGGCGGCCGAGCTGCTCGCAGGCCAGCACGGGCCGATCGCGCTGGGCATCGGACATTCGTTCGGAGGCACTGCGCTGCTTGGAGCCGGTCGCGCTCGGCCCGACCTGCTGCAGCGGATGGTGCTCGTCGACCCGGTCATGCCGCCGCCCTCGTTCCCCCCGGTAACGCGCGGAAACTCGCTGGCTGCGGGTGCACGGCGGCGGCGAAGCGAGTGGCCGAGCCTCGCGGAGGCGCGCGCGAGCTGGGGCGAGCGCAGCGTATTCAAGACCTGGCAGCCGGACGTGCTCGACCTCTACGCGCTCGACGGGCTGCGCGAGCGCTCCGACGGCAGCGTGACGCTCAAGTGTCCGAAGACGATCGAGGCGGCGATCTTCGACCAAGGCGGCGCCACGGATGCCGCAGGACTGGTCGTTGAGCACCCGGTTCCTGCGCTCTGGCTGCATGCCGGCCAGGGCCACTTCGACGGCGCCTGGTGTCGTTCCCTCGCGCAGCGCATGCGAGCCTGCGAGCTCGTCGACGTCGCTGCGGGTCACCTGATGGTGATGGAGCGCCCGGATCTGGTCGCCGAGCACGCGCTTCGCTTCGCAGGCACCCGCTAGCGGCGGAAGGGCGAAGATTCGAGCCCGCAACTCGGCGCGAAGGGGCAGCTCGGAGCCTCGGTCGACTCACTGCAATTCGGCGGCAACCGGGCGTAAACCCGACCGCGCAGGCGGCCGATGCAACCAGGGTCATGCCTTCACGATTTCTCGGCGCCGCCGTGTCTCTTGCGCTCGCTCTCGCGGCGCTCCCGACGCGTGCCCAAGACGAGGCCGCAGCGGCGCCTGCTTCCGCGCCGAAGGAAGTCCGTGCGCTCGTGCTTCCGGTCCGCGCCGGCGCGGTGTATCGCGGGATCGACGGCGGCGTGCGCGAGTGGTGGAGGGCCGAGCTGACGGCCGGTGGCGTCGCCGTGTTAGGCCGCCGCGAGAGCGAGCGCGCGGTCGCCGCGGTAGCAGGACCCGAGCAGCGCCCGCTGCACGGTGCCGACGCGACGGCGCTGGCGCGCGCCTCGGGCGCGAGCCACGTGCTGACGACCGAGCTCCGATACAAGCGCGGCGAGGCGGAGGTGTGGATGCGCGCCTTCGACGCGGCCGGGAAGGTCGTCGCGGTCGGACACGCCGAGGGCAAGCTCGCGAAGCTGGGCGAGCTCATCGGGCAGGCTTCCGTACCGCTGCGCCGCGCGCTCGCCGCGCGCAGCGCTCCAGAGAGCGTGCGGCTTGCGGAGCTCAGCCTGTTCGAACGCGCAGGCGATGCGTTCAGCGCCGGGCGACCGGCCGACGCCGCGCCGCTGCTCGCCGGAGCCAAGGGCCGCATCGCGGAGACGATGCGCGGCGAGCTGGCCGAGATGGCGCGCGATCCGCAGCTCGCGCTCGCGGAACGCTCTCGGCTCGCGAGCGCGACCGGCTCGGACGACCCCGATTGGCTGCAAGTACGCCAGGGGCTGATCGAGGGTGAGGATCCCGAGCTGCTACTGGCAGGCGCCGCGAACGCAGAGGCGCGCGGCGAGCACGCGCGTGCGCTCGAGCTCGCGCGCCAAGCGGGGGAGCTGGCGCCAGACGATCTGCGCCCGCGCATCGCGGCCGCGCGCGCCCTCTCCGCGCTCGATCGCCACGCGGAGGCGCGCGGCGCCTGGGAGCAGGTGCTGGCCGCGGATCCGCGCAGCCTCGAGGCGCAGAACGCGCTGGCGCGCAATCCATCGCTGCCGCCGAACGTGCGCGCTCAGTACGCCGTCGCGCTCGCGAATCAGCGCGCGCAGCTGCTCGACGCCGAGGGCGCTCGAGAGCTCTACGAGCAGGCGGAGCGGCTCGCGCCGGAGCAGAGCGGCGCCGCGGCAAAGCTCGGCGAGGCGAAGCTGCACGCGCAGCTCGGCAATGCCGAGGAGGCGCTGCTCGCCTACGAGGAATTAGGGGCGGAAGGCGCACAGAAGCTCGGCGCACACGCGGCCGAGGCATATGCCGGCCTCGGAGCTGCGCGCGTCGCGAGCGGCGACGGCGCTGGTGCGGCCAAGGCTTATCAGGTGGCGCTCTCGTCGGATCCGAGCTCCGCGGACGCGCTGCTGGGCCAGGGCGAGCTGCTGCTCGAAGCCGGCAAGCCGGCCGAGGCGGTGGTGCCGCTAGCGCGCGCGGTCGAGATCGCGCCGCAGGACGCCGAGGCGCGCAGCGCGCTCGCGAACGCGCATCGAGCTGCTGGCGATCCGGAGGCGGCGCTGCGCGCGCTCGAGCCGAGCGCGGTTCCGCTCGAAGATCGCGCGGAGCTGCTCGCCGAGGCCGCCGAGATTCAGGAAGCGCAGGGCGACGCGCGAGCGGCGCAGCTGACGCTGCAGCAAGCGGTCGCGATCGAGCCCGATTCGACGCCGCTGCGCTCCGCGCTCGCGAAGGCGTACGCGCAGAACGGAGATGCCGCGGCCGCCGCCGAAGAAGAGGCGCGCGTCACCGCACTGACCGGCATCGCGGCGACCACGCGCGGCGCCGGGGCGGAAGCCGACGAAGCCGAAGCGGCGCAGAAGGGCACGCAGACGGCGACGGGCTTCGCTCCGCTCGCGGCGAGCTTCCCAGCGGCCCGCAGCGACGGGCGCGCGTTCGCGGGCGTCACCTTCCTCGGCATTTCGCGCTCGCCGAGCTTCACGGAGCGCGTGCGGGATTGGCTATTGCCGCGCGCGTTCGACGTGAGCGCGCTCGAGGCCGACGTCGCGGCAGCTTTCGGAGAGCGTTACGAGCTCGCGCCGCCAGGCACCGTGAGCGAGCTCGCGCAGCCCGCATTCGAGCGCGTCCGCGCGTTCTCGACGGATCGCGCCGATCTCTCGCTGGTCAACGACGAGCTCGGCGTCGAATCCGCCTTCGTCGCGGAGCTGCTGCATCCGACACCGATCCGTCTGGACGCCCCGATGACTCCTTCGCCGCATCTCGAGGTGCGCATGCACATCGGGCGCGTCTCGGACGAGATCGAGATTCTGCGCGTCGGCGTGACGGTGCCGAATCCGGCGCAGTACATGCGCTGGAACCTGCGAGCGCTGCTTCCTTACGGCGCGCTGCTCGCTCTGCTGATCGCTCCGTTCGTGCGCGGCTGGGGCCGCCTGAACGTGCGCCTCGCGTTCGAGGTCAAGAAGAACGCGAAAGGATTCTTCACGATCGAGATCTCGCGGCGGCCGGGCCAAGCCAAACGCGCGCGCGAGAAGGTCGGCGAGAGCAAGACCGCGAAGTACCAGCGCACGGGCGCGAGCTGGTCGCGCTTCAAACGCTTCATGGCGCAGCGCGAGAACGTCTTCCGCTGGATCCCGGCGCGCGATTATTACGTTTGCGTACACGGCATCATGCAGGACGAGAAGGGCGAGGTGCTCGGCAACTACCTCGAGGAGCGCAAGGTGCGCGTTCCGCGCGGCAAGGCGCTCGACGTCGACTTCGATTTCCGCGCCAAGGAGGCCTCGCTCGAAGTGCGGCTGGTGCGGCCGGAAGGCGACACGCAGGGCGTCGCGCGCGTCGCGCTGCGCGGCGTGCCCTCCAGCCTGAAGTTCGTCAAGGACGAGCAGACCATCTTCTACGTCGGCAAGGGCGAGCACACCGTCGTGGTCGGCTACGGAGACTGCGTGTACGAGCGCTCGGTCGAGATCGCCGAGCTGACGACTCATCAGGTGACGGTCGGCCTGGGCGACCCGCAGCAGGCCGTGTTCCAGGGCGTCAAGGAAGCGGTCGAGCCGTTCTTGTTAGGGGACCTGGCGCTGTGTGCGCGCGCGCTCGACAAGGCGGGCATGACGCAGAAGGCCGCCGAGCTGCGCGCGAAGTACCACGAGCAGCAGGGCGACGTGGTGGCCGCGGCGAAGTTCTACCGCGAGGCCGGGCACTTGACGCAGGCCGCTGCGATGGCCGCACAGAGCGGCGGCGGCGCGGAATCGGCCGAGCTCTACGAGCAGGCTGGAGATCACCGGCGCGCCGCCGAGGGCTACCTCGAGGCGGGCGAGTTCCTGAAGGCCGCGAAGGCGTTCGAGGCGGTCTACGACTTCCCGCAAGCGATCGAGGCCTACCGGCGCGCGGGCGTCGGCGAGAAGGTGCTCGAGCTGCTCGAGCGCATCGGCCGCCACCACGAGGCAGGTGTCGCGGCGCTCGGCACCGGCGACGAGGACCGCGCGATTCGAAACCTGCAGCAGGTCGACCTGCGCGACCCCGACTACGCCGAATCCTGCCGCGCGCTCGCGGAGCTGTTCTCGAAGCGCGAGGAATGGATGCTCGCGATCGATCGCCTCAAGGAAGCCGTGCACGCCGTCGGCGGCGACGACGCCGCGCCGCTCGAGCTGTTCGAGCAGCTCGGCAACGCTTTCGAGAAGAACGGCGATCTGCTCGAAGCGCTGCAGACCTTCGAGAGCATCCGCAAGCGCGATTATCAGTACGCGGGAGTGGCGGAGCGCATCCGCGCGCTGCGCGAGACCGCGCATGCGATGGAGACGCAGCGGCAGTCGCAGCTGAACACGGCAGCCGGCGCGCTGACGCAGCCCGGCGCGCAGAGCGCTCCGACTCAGCCGGTCGAGGAGCGCTACGAGATTCTCGGCGAGCTCGGCCGCGGCGGCATGGGCATCGTGTTCAAGGCGCGCGATCGCCGGCTCGGGCGCGTCGTCGCGCTGAAGCGATTGCCTGACAACTTGCGCGACCACCCGACAGCGGTGGCGCTGTTCCTGCGCGAGGCGCAGTCGGCTGCCGCGCTCAATCACCCGAACATCGTGACGATCTACGACGCCGATCAGGCGAACGGCAATTACTACTTGACGATGGAGTTCCTCGAGGGTTTGCCGCTCGACGCGATCCTGAAGAAGCGCGGCAAGCTCTCTGCGCGCGACGCCGGGCGCATGGCGCTGCAGATCTCGACCGGCCTGCAGTTCGCCCACGAGCGCGGCATCGTTCATCGCGACATCAAGACCGCGAATCTGTTCTTCACGCGCGAGCGCGTCGTGAAGATCATGGACTTCGGCCTCGCGAAGATGGTCGAAGAGGTGCGCAAGGCCGCGACGGTGGTAGGCGGGACGCCCTACTACATGGCGCCCGAGCAGGCGCTCGGTGAACGCGTCGATCATCGCGCGGACCTGTATGCGTTCGGCGTCACGCTCTTCGAGCTGCTCGCGGGCCGCGTGCCATTCCGCGACGGCGACGTGACGTACCACCATCGGCACACCGCGCCGCCGGATCTGCGCGAGCTCGCCCCGGGCATTCCCGACTCGCTTGCGACGCTGATCGCACAGCTGATGGCCAAGAATCCCGACGACCGCCCCGCAACCACCGCCGAGGTCACCGCCGTGCTCGACGCTTTCGCGAAGAGCGCGCACTGAACGCACCGAGAGCGAAGCAAGCGGCGGAACGAAGGGCGGACCGCCAGCGCCGCGAAGCGGCGCAGGCCGCGCGCAGCGAGGCGGAGTCCGCGAAGCCGAGCGGAGAGCGCACAGAACTGTACGATGGTTCGCTCTCATGAACAGGAACTGCGGGAGATGAACGAGAGGGACGACTCCGAACTCGCGACGGAGCCCGCCGAGGCGCCGGACGAGCTGCTCGAGACTTTCGGCGTGAACGCCGGCATCGTCGCGGAGATTCGGCAGCGCTACGAGATCGATCCGCGCTCCGTGCACGCGAGCTGGGCCGAGCTGTTCGATCCCGACCGCGAGCGCGACGAGCCGCCGCTGCCCGCCGAGGAGCCGGGCGCGCCGCCCTCGCTCGCGAGCCCGCAAGTCGCCGAGAAATACGCGCGCGTGCTGCGCATGATCCACGCGTATCGCGCGCGCGGCCATCGCATCGCGGACACCGATCCATTAGGGACGCGCGTCGAGTACTTCCCCGAGCTCGATCCCGCTCATTATGGGCTCGGCAAGGACGACGACGACACGCTGTTCTTCGCAGGCGATCTGCCGGGCGGCCCGATCCAGCCGCTCGGCAAGATCCTGGCGCGGCTGCAGGCGACCTATTGCCGCCGCGTCGGCGTCGAGTTCACGCACATTCAGGATCCCGGCCGCCGCCAATGGCTGATGCGGCGTATGGAGGAGACGGAGAACCGCACCCCGCTCTCCGCGCGCGAGCAGCTACGCGTGCTGGAGAAAATCTGCGCCGCGGAGCTGTTCGAGCGCTTTCTGCACACCAAGTTCGTCGGACAGAAGCGCTTCTCGCTGGAGGGCGCGGAGGCGCTGATTCCGCTGCTCGACGCGATCGTCGAGGACGCGCCCGGCCACAACGTGCGCGAGCTCGTGATTGGAATGGCGCACCGCGGACGCCTCAACGTGCTCTCGAACATCGTCGGCAAGTCGCTCGCCTCGATCTTCTCCGAGTTCGAGGACATCGAGGAAGCCGAGGCGCCGTTCGGCTCGGGCGACGTGAAGTACCACAAGGGCTATTCGAACGACCGTACGACGGGCAGCGGCGGGCGCGTGCACCTCTCGTTGACCGCGAATCCGTCGCATCTCGAAGCGGTCGACCCGGTCGTCGAGGGGCGCGCGCGCGCCAAGCAGGTGCGCTCCGCAGATCTGCGCGGCCGCCACATCGTGCCCGTGTTGATGCATGGCGACGCGGCGTTCGCCGGACAGGGCATGGTCGCCGAGGTGCTGAACCTCTCCCACCTGAACGGCTACTCGACCGGCGGGACGATCCACGTCGTCATCAACAACCAGATTGGGTTCACGACGACGCCGCAGGAAGCGCGCTCGACGCTCTACTGCACGGACGTCGCGAAGATGATCCAGGTGCCGATTTTCCACGTGAACGGCGACGACCCGGACGCCGTGGTGCACTGCGTGCGGCTCGCCTTCGCGTTCCGCCAGCGCTTTGGCGAAGACGTCGTCATCGACCTCGTTTGTTATCGCCGCCACGGGCACAACGAGGGCGACGAGCCGAGCTTCACGCAGCCGCTGCTCTACGAGAAGATCCGCGCGCTGCCCGGCCTGCGCGCGCTCTACACCGAAGAGCTCGTGCGCGCAGGCGTGCTGACGCGCGCCGACGTCGAGCGCATCGAGACCGACCTCAACAAGCAGCTCACGCAGGCGCTCGATCTGATCAAGACGCGCCCGCCCTCGGCGGAAGACGAATACGAGGTGCGCGGCTCGTGGACTGGATTCTCGCGCGTACGCCCGGCCGAGCAGCCCGAGACCGGAGTGCCGGTCGAGCGACTCGCGCGCATCGCCGAGGCGATCTCGGCGACGCCGCCGGGCTTTCAGCCGCACAAGAAGCTGCTGCCGCTGCTCGAAAGGCGGCGCAAGGTGGTCGCCGATGGCGGGCCGATCGACTGGGCGCTCGCCGAAGCGCTCGCGTTCGGCAGCCTGGTGACCGAGGGCACGCCGGTCCGCTTATCAGGGCAAGACAGCTCGCGCGGCACGTTCAGCCAGCGCCACGCGATCGTCGTGGATCAGTCGAACGGCCAGGAGTACGCGGCGCTCGATCACATCGCGGAAACGCAGGCGCGCTTCGAGGCGTACGACAGCCATCTCTCCGAAGCGGCCGTGCTCGGCTTCGATTACGGCTATTCGGAAGCGGATCCCTCGACGCT
>Ga0187894_10007399_pt1 | contig 10375 bp, 9 predicted proteins | sample GBC1701081metaG_FD_136650 | JGI IMG/M metagenome (GOLD analysis project Ga0187894, IMG submission 136650) | White microbial mat communities from a lava cave in the Kipuka Kanohina Cave System on the Island of Hawaii, USA - GBC170108-1 metaG ... | reverse complement strand
GGCTCGGCGGTTGGACCGGCTATTACGGAAAGCCAGGTCCTATCGTCATGCTCCGAGGCCTCACCCAGTTCCACGACATCAAGCATGGTTGGAGCCTCCGAAATGTGCGAATCTCATAGCCCGCAGGGGGAGAGGGATTCTAGCTTTTCTTCTCCGGTCATCTGCCGCCATGTGACGGCATAATCGATGAGGGTTTCGGGGGCGAGCGGCGCCACCGCATCGAGATCGAGAGCGAGCTTCGGGATCTCACCGTTCTCCGTCATCAATGCGAGCGCCATGGCGCCGGCGGTAGTGCCGTCGCGCAATTGCGAGGCGAGCACCGTCTGCGGCTGGCGCAAGGAGGCGAGCACCGAGAGGAAGACCGGGTTCTTGGCAAAGGGCCCATCGACGATGATGTCGCTCTTGGATTTCACCGCCGCCAGCGAGCGGTCGACCATCAGCGCGCAATAAAGCGCGGCGAGCGTCGAGCGCTCCTCTTCGCCGGCCGGCGCCGGTCCCTTTACATGCCCTTTATTGCCGGTTCCCGGCATCGGTCCGCCCGAATCGGTGAAGGACGGCAAAGCGAAAGTTCCTTGCGCGACGAGACTGCCCAGCGCCTTGAAGCTCGCAGCTTCCGCGGCGGCGCCGCGCGACAGGACTTCATATTCGCGCCCGCCCATGAAACGGCAGCAGGCCACCGGCTTGCCGAAGATGTCGGTGTTGGTCCCCGTGTCGCGCTGGGGATCGAGCTCGGTGATGCCGGTATCGGTGTCGAAACCGATGATCCAGGTGCCGGTCGAGAGGAGGGTGAAATGCTTCCGCCCTCCCGCCATGTAGCGCAAGTAATTGCCGCTCGAATCGTGGATGCCGGCCAGGACCTTGCCGCGGCCGCGAAAGCGGTCCTTGCGGAACTGGGCCTTCAGCGAGCCGGTCACGTCCCAGGCCTTGGCCCAGCGCGCGAAGCGCTTGTCCCAGCCATGCAGCCTCGCCAGCGATGAGAAGCTGTTGTCGCGCACGTCCATGAGCTGCGACTGGCAGGACATTGAAGCGATCTCGATCACCGGCTTGCCGCTCAACAGATAGCCGACATACTGGATCCAGGGCAGGATCGTCCTCACCTTGGCGAACTGATCGGGAAAGGCCGTCTCCTGCCAGAAGAGCTGCATGCCATGGGTCAGCGCCATGGGCAGGAGTGGGCAGAAGACCTCGGAGAACGGCGGCTCCGTCTTGCGATAGGCCTCGATGATCTCGGGCGGGGGCTCGGCTATATAGTCCATGACCGGCAGTGCGAGCTTGCCCTCATTGTCGAGGCAGGCGATAGAGCCGCCATGGGCCGAGGGCACGACCACATCGATCGGCATGATGCCGTCGAGATCGGGCAGATGCTTGGCGCAGAAGGCGACGAGGGGCTTCGGATCGAGATACGGATAAAGCGGCCCGGCAACATGCCGGCTGGAGGTCTTGCGCTCGGCCAGGACCTTGCCGGTGGAATCGAACAGGACAATCTTGCTGTTCGTCGCTCCGACATCGACAACGGCAATGCCACGCAGTTCCTCAGTCATGGTCCCTCCCCCTCTCCGGGAAGGTGACCTGAAATCGCGCTGAGCGTCAATCTCTCAGAACGTCAAGGTTCTTGTACATGATTGTCGTGGCGTCGAAGCGCTCGCTGACGGTGTCGCGGCAATAGCCCGGAATGATGCCGGTCGTCTGATAGCCGAGCGAACGATAAAGCGGCTCGGCGCTGTCGCCGGTGCGGGTGTCGAGGGTGAGAAGACTGCGCTTCAGCGCAGCAGCCCGGCGCTCGATCTCGGCCATCAATTCGCGCGCGATTCCCTGGCGACGGAAATCGGGATGGACCAGCAATTTGCGGATCTCGGCGCGATGCGGCTGGTTGTCCGGCGTATCGTAATCGAGCTGCACTGATCCCACGATGCGGCCGTCCTGTTTGGCGACGAGAAGCAGGCGCCCGCCGTCACGCACCGCCGGGAGCACCTTGTCGCGCCAGAAGGCGGCGCTGTCGGCTTTCGAATAGGGCAGGATGAAGCCGATGCTGGCGCCGTCATGGACGCAGGCATGGATGAGCGCGCTCAAATCCTCGATATGCCGTTCGATATCGTCCGCATCGAAAAGCGCCAGATTGATGGGCCGTGTCATGTCGCTAGACCATGAAGATAAGATAGCGGGCGGAGGTCTTCTTCGGCGTGGCGAAAGCGCTCGGGCCGAAGAGCTGATAGCGCAGGCAGTCGCCGGGCTTGAGCTCGTAGCTTTGTCCGCCGACGGTGATCTCGAGCTGGCCCTCGAGCAGCAAAAGATGATGCTCGAGGCCGGGCTTCGGCACATGATCATAAGCGATGCGCGTGCCTGGGCCGATCTCGCCTTCGATGACCTCGCCGGCGAGCGTGCGCGCCGGCGGCGACACGGCGCGGCGCTTGAAGCTCAATTGAGCATCCGTCCATAGGCCCTGCGCCGCGCGGCGCATCAGCGGTGCGAAGTCGCCTTCCGCCATATGCATGAGCCGCGACATGGTCAGGCCATAGGCGGCACAGAGCTTGCTCAGCATGCCGGTGGTCGGGCTGATGGCGGAATTCTCCAGTCGCGACAAGGTGGCGCGGCTGACGCCGCTGCGTCCGGCGAGATCGTCCAGCGACCAGCCGCGCTCCAGGCGGAGGTCCTTGAGACGCTCAGAGATGCGCCGGTCGATCGAGGCGTCGGTGATTTCCGTTTCTTCCATTTTCGAGAATTTTTCTCATATATGGGAGAATGTCAAGAGGTCTTGCCCGTGCATTTTCTGGACCTTTCGACTTTCCGGCTGTAGGGTCCCGCGCGATTTTGAAGGAGCAGCGAATGTCGAAGACGAAATATGCCGATCTCAAGAAGAAGATCATCTGGGTCTGCCGCCAGATGAACGAGATGGGCATCAATCAGGGCACGTCGGGCAATGTCAGCGCCCGCACCGAGAAGGGCTTCGTCATCACCGCCTCCGGCATCCCCTATGACGTGATGGATGCCGAGCACATTGTCGAGATGGATCTCGACGGCGGCTATTACGGCAAATATCTGCCCTCGACCGAATGGCGCATGCATATGGACATCTTCAAGGCGCGTCCCGAGGCGGGCGCCATCGTGCATACGCATTCGATCTATGCGACGGCGCTGGCGACCTTGCGCAAGGACATCCCGCCCTTCCACTATATGATCGGCGTCACCGGCGGCTCAACCTTGCGGGTGAGCGACTATGCCGAATTCGGCACGCAGGCCCTGTCCGACACGATGCTGGCGGCCTTGAAGGACCGCACCGCCTGCCTCCTCGCCAATCACGGCCAGATCGCCTTCGGTCCCAATCTCGACAAAGCGCTGTGGCTCGCGGGCGAGATCGAGACCCTGTGCCAGCAATATTGGGCAGCGAGCCTCGCCGGCAAGCCGGTCATCCTGTCGGATGCCCAGATGAAGACGGTGCTGGCGCGGTTCAAGACCTATGGCAAGCAGACCGATGAGCTCAAATCCGGCGAAGCCCTGGCGGTGATCGCACCGACGCGGCGCGATGCGCCCAAGAAGGACAAGAGCAAAGACAAGCCGAAGAAGGACAAGCCCAAGAAGGCCAAGGACAAGTCGAAGTGATCGCCAATGTGTCATCGCTGGCGCTGGAATTGCGCCGGCATGCGGAGACGAAAGGACCCGTCACCGTCGGCCTCGCCGGCGCCGGGCAAATGGGCACCGATCTCGTGGTGCAGCTCGCCCGCATGCCCGGACTGCGGCTCGGCGCCATTTCCGAGATCACAGGCTCCCGCGCCAAAGCGGCGCTGGCGCTTGCCGGCCATGATCCGGAAAATTTCGCCGAGGCGAAGACCGCGCGCGACATCGACCGTCTCATCGAAGCGAACAAGATCGCCATCACCCAGGATCTGCAAGCCCTGGTGCAGGCGGGGCGCGTCGATGTGGTGATCGACGCGACCGGAAGCCCCGAGACCGGTGCTGCCTTCGCGCTGGCGGCGATCGCCCAGGGCAAGCCCATCGTGATGCTCAATGTCGAGGCCGACATCACCATCGGCCGCTTCCTGCATGAGGAAGCGCGCCGCGCCGGCGTCATCTATACGGGCGCCGCCGGCGATGAGCCGGCCGCCGCACTCGAGCTCATCGGCTTCGCCCAGTCGCTCGGCCTGGGCGTCGTCTGCGCCGGCAAGGGCAAGAACAACTCGCTCAATTTCGACGCGGTGCCGGCCGACTACGAGACGGAAGCAAAAGAGCGCAACATGAATGCGCGCATGTTGGTCGAGTTCGTCGACGGCTCGAAGACGATGGTCGAGATGGTGGCGATCGCCAATGCGACCGGCCTCAAGCCCGATATTCCCGGCATGCACGGGCCCAAGGCGACGCGCGACGAGCTCGCCCAAGTGCTGATCCCGCGTGCCGAAGGCGGGGTGCTGAGCCGGAAAGGCTGCGTCGATTATTCGATCGGCAAGGGTGTGGCGCCCGGCGTCTTCTGCATCGTCGAAGCCGACCATCCGCGCGTCGTCGAGCGCATGATCGATCTGAAAGTAGGCAAGGGGCCTTATTTCGCGCTGTTCCGTCCCTACCATCTGACGAGCCTCGAAGTGCCGCTGTCGGCGGCGCATGCGGTGTTGCATGGGCGCGCCGACATGGTGCCGCTCGATCACCCGGTGGCGGAAGCCATAGCCGTCGCCAAGCGCGATCTCAAGGCGGGCGAGACCCTGGGCAAGATCGGCGAGACGCAGTATCGCGCCTGGGCCATGACCTGGGCCGCCGCGAGGAAAGCGAACGGTCTGCCCGTCGGCCTTGCCGAAAAGGCGAAAGTGGTGAAGCCGGTGAAGGCCGGCGCCTATCTCACCTATGACAACTGCGTGCCGGATGACGGGCTCACCATCACGCAGCTCCGCCGCCGCCTCGATCAGGCGGATGCCCGCTTTCTCGCCGCGGCTGAGTAAAGCGCCTTCTCTTAAATATCTGAATCCAATTGTAATTTTGATCGCGAAAAACGGCGATTGACATCGCCAGCCTTGCCGCGTTTACTGCCGTTACATTTGTTCCGGCAGAATTACAAAAGTTCAAAGCGGCCGGATGAGGTGGGAGGTTCGAGCCTGATGACCGCATGCCGGGCGGCCGAGACGATTTTCGGTGGGAGCGCCCCATGAGCGAGGCGGTGGTCCCGCGCGATCGTCCGTCGGACCTGCCGATGCCGCGCTGGCGCTGGCTCACTTCCGAGCATCCCTTGCCCTGGCTTCTGCCGGGCGCGGCGCTGATGATCATCTTCGGCATCTATCCGCTGCTCTATGCGCTGTGGCTGTCGCTGCATAAGCGCAATCCGGTCACCCGGCTCAATGTCTTCGACCCCGACCATAATTGGGCCAAGGCGCTTGGCGATCAGCGCGTCTGGGACGCGGTCGCTACGACGCTGCTCTATACCGGCGTCGCGCTCGTCATCCAGCTCGTCCTCGGCCTCCTGATCGCGCTCCTGCTCGACACCGACCGCAAGGGCTATGGCGTCTTGCGCGCGCTCATGACCTTGCCGCTGGTCGTGCCGCCCGCCGTCACGGGCATGATGTTCCTCCTGATGCTCGACGGCTCCTTCGGCGTGCTGTCGCGCTCGCTCTATGCGGTCGGCCTGTTGTCGCCGCAATTCCCGATCCTCGCCACCAGCTCGACGGCGCTCGCGGGTGTGCTCCTCGCCGATATCTGGCAATGGACGCCTTTCATGGTGCTGATCATGCTGGCGGGCCTCAGATCGCTGCCGAAGGAGCCTTTCGAGGCGGCGGCGATCGACGGCGCTACGGCGGTTCAGGCCTTCTTCAAGCTGACGCTGCCGATGATGTCGAAGGTGATCGCCATCGCCGTCCTCATCCGCGGCATCGATCTCTTCCGCATCTTCGATTATGTGAAAGTGATGACGGATTCGGGCCCCGGCACCGCCACCGAGACGCTCACCTCCTATGCCGGCCGCATCTATTTCAACGGCGACTTTCCCTATGCCTCGACGCTATCGCTCATCACGCTCTTGCTGGTGATCATCGCCTCGACCCTGTTCATGAAGATTTTCCGGGTGAAACTCTGATGGAACAGTCCTTCGCCAAGCGCACCTTGCGCGACATCGCTGCCGTCCTCACCGTCGGCGTCTTCATGTTCCCGCTGTTCTGGTGGGCGCTGACATCGATCAAGCCGATGTATGCGATCTTCAACAAGGACAAGGTCGTCGTTTTCGATTTCGTGCCGACGCTGATCAACTATGCCGTCGTGCTGCTCGGCTGGTCACGCGCCGAGATCGCCATTGAAAGCGGCTCGACCTTCGGTGTCGGCGGCACCAGCTCCTATGATTCGCGCCAGACCATCGTCGATTCGATCATCATCGCGGTCGGCTCGACGGTGCTCACCATCATCATCGCGACGCTTGCGGCCTATGCCTTGTCGCGCATGCGCTTCAAGGGCCGCGACGGCTACCTCAACTGGGTGCTGGGCCAGCGCTTCCTGCCGCCGATCGCGATCATCGTGCCGCTGGTCGGCATGTACAAGGTGGCCGGCATGCGCGACACCGACAATCTGTTCTTGGGCTATATCGGCCTCATCATCATCCATTCGCTGATGAACCTGCCGATCGCGGTGCTGCTGCTCAAATCCTTCTTCGACGATGTGCCCAAGGACGTCGACGAGGCGGCGATGATCGATGGCGCCACGCGCTGGCAGACTTTCGGCAAGGTGGTGCTGCCGATGGTCCGGGGCGGCGTCGCCGCGGCGGCGGTGCTGTGCTTCATCTTCTCGTGGACGGAATTCCTGCTGTCGCTCTTCCTCACCACCATCATCCGCACCGTTCCGGTCAAGATCACCACTTTCGTCACCTCGACGGGCTCGGAATGGGGCTTCATCTCGGCGCTCGGCACGGCGGCCATCCTGCCCGGCTTCATCTTCATTCTTCTGGTTCAACGGCATCTGGTCCGCGGCCTCACTCTTGGTTCGCTCAAAGAGTGAGGCGGCGGGCGAGCACTACTCAACCCATGGGAGGACTTAATGAGTTTCAGAGAACACGATAAGAAGACCTTCATCATCGACACGGCGCGCGATTTCGCAGCGCGCCGCATCTCCAAGCGCGACTTCCTGCGCAAGGCCGGCATGGCCGGCATCGGCTTCTCGGCCTTCGCCTCGGGTCTTCTCGGCTCGACGCGGCCGTTCCGCGGCAATCTCGGCGGCAACGCCGCTTACGCGCAGACGCCGGAAGAGATGACCAAGTGGCTCAAGGATGTCGGCGGCAAGTTCAAGGGCAGCAAGGTGCGCTATACGTCGGAAGCGACACCGCCGACCGTCGTCCTCAACCAGATCAAGAACGAGTTCACCGACGCGACCGGTATCGAGGTCGAAATCGAGATCGTGCCGCTCGAGCAAGTGCTCGCCAAGGCGACGCAGGATGTCCAGGGCCAACTCGGCACCTATGACGTCTATTATCTCGACCAGTCCTGGACCGCGACCTTCTCGCAGGACACGGTCGATCCGGTGCAGTATTACAAGGACAAGCCCGACCTCGCGATGCCGGGTTTCGATTTCGACGACTTCTCCAAGCCGCTGGTCGAGGGCCTCGCCGTCTATGACGGCAAATGGGTCGGCATTCCCTTCGACATCCCGATCTTCATCACCATGTACCGCAAGGACATCCTCGAGAAGCACGGGATCAAGCCGCCGACCAATTTCGACGAGTTCACCGCCGGCGTGAAAGCGATCACCGAGGCCGAGAAGGCGAATGGCATCTTCGGCACCGGCCTCCAGGCGAAATCGGGTCACTACTCGCTCGAATGCGACTGGACGGCGGCGGTCTGGGGCCATGGCGGCTCGATCTTCGGCAAGAACAAGAAGTTTTCCGGCAATGACGAGCAGGGCATCAAGGGTCTCCAGTGGTATCAGGAGATGCTGAAGAATGCTCCGCCGCAGTCGACCGCCTCCACCTGGGACGGCCAGTTCCAGATGATGCAGGCGGGCCAGGTGGCGCTCGTCAACAGCTGGGACGAGTTCTTCCCCGGGCTCGATGCCGATGACTCGAAGGTGAAGGGCCTGTGGGAACCGCTGCACCCGATCTCCTCGATGTCGGGCGTGCGCCCCGTCGCGGAAGCGGGCTTCGGCGAGATCCCCAATGTCGGCCACCAGGGCGGATCGATCCTCGGCCTCTCGAAATATTCCAAGAACCTCGACGCTGCCTGGATCTTCATGCAGTGGGCTTGCTCCAAGGAGATCATGACCCGCTGCACGCTCTTGGGCGGCTTCGCGCCGATGCGCATCTCCTCCTTCGAGGATCCGCGCGTCAAGGCGAAGGCGGTGGTCGGCCCCGGCACGACGCGCCATCTCGAAGTGGTGAAATGGACCATCGACAATGTCATGGCGTCGGAGCCCGACATGCCGCTGTGGGCCGGCTTCTCCAACAACGAGATCCCGGTCGAGCTCGGCAAGCTCCTCACCAACCAGGATTATGGCGGCGATGCCAAGAAGTGCATGGATAATGTCGCCAGCCTGATCGACAAGGCCGTCGAGGACGCCGGCCTCCTGTAAGACTCCCTGAACTGGCGGAGGCGGACTTCATCCCGTCTCCGCCGCTTTTTTTCGTTTCGATGAGTGCATGACCCGCGATCTTGTCATTGGCCTTGATTCTTCTACGACGGCGACCAAGGCCATCGCCTGGGACCGCGAAGGCCGCGCTTTGGCCGAAGGGCGCGCGCCGATCGCCTTGTCCAATCCGCAAGCCGGATGGTTCGAGCAGGAGGCTGACGACTGGTGGGCCTCGGCGCAGAAAGCGATCCGCGAGCTTCTCGATAAAGTAGCCGCTGAGCGCATCGCCGCCATCGCCATCTCCAACCAACGCGAAAGCTTCGCCCAGTTCGACAAGGCCGGCGAAGCGCTGAGGCCCGGGACGCTGTGGCTCGACGAGCGCGGCCGCTCCGAGATCGACCGTCTGGTCAAGGCGGTCGGGGGCAAGGAGATCCATCGCATTTCCGGCAAGCCGGTCGATCTGACGCCTTGCCTCTATCGCTGCGCCTGGTTCGAAGCGCATATGCCCGATATCTGGCAGAAGACCGCCAGGACCGCGGAGGTCCATGGCGTGCTGGTCCATCATCTGACGGGCGAATGGGTCACCTCGACCGCTTCCGCCGATCCGATGGGCCTCATCGACATGAAGGCGCAGGACTGGTCGGACACGCTCCTGAAAGCGGTCGGCCTGACACGCGCGCAATTGCCGAAGCTCGCAAAGCCCGGTGAGAAGATCGGCCCATTGACGACGTCGGCGGCGGAAGCGACGGGCTTGCCGCGAGACGTCATGGTGGTCGCGGGCGGCGGCGACGGGCAATGCGCCGGCACCGGCGCCAACATATTCGAGAAAGGCCGCGCCTATCTCAATCTCGGTACGGCCGTGGTGTCGGGCAGCTTCGGTGAGTCTTACGCCCATGATCCCGCTTTCCGCACCATGAATGCGGTGGCCGAAGAGGGCTACATCTATGAATCGTGCCTGCGCACCGGCACGTTCCTGGTCAATTGGCTGGTCGAGCAATTGTTCAATGTCGAAGCCGGCAAGAATCCGCAGATCTTCAAGACGCTCGAAGCGGAAGCGGCGCAGTCGCCGATCGGCGCCAACGGCCTGGCGCTGGTGCCCTATTGGTCGGGCTGCATGACGCCCTATTGGGATCCCAATGCGCGCGGCATCATAGCGGGCCTCACCGCTTCGCACCGGCGCGGCGATGTCTATCGCGCCCTTCTCGAAGGTGTGGCGCTCGAGCAGGCGATGGTCACCGACAAGATCGCCAAGATGACGGAGCCCATCGATCATTTCGTCGCCATTGGCGGCGGTGCCGCATCCGATCTCTGGTGCCAGATCATCGCCGATGCGACCGGGCGCAAGGTCTTGCGCTCGACCACGGTCGAAGCCTCGTCGCTGGGTGCTGCCATCGCGGCCGCCACGGGCGCCGGGTGGTACGCATCGGTCACCGACGCGGCGCGCGCCATGGCCGGATCGCTCATCAAGAGCTTCACCCCCGACAAACAAGCGCAAGCTCGCTATGCCGAGCTGTCCGCCATCTATGCCGATCTCTGGCCGTCACTTTCGAAATGGAATGCCCGCATGGCCGCTTTCGCCCAAAGGAGCCCCGTGAATGCCTGAAGCGATGCGCGACTGGAATGCATTGATCGCCGACGTCGTCGCCGGAAACTGGGCCGATCCGGAGACGGGCAAGCCGGCGAAGGTGCCGTTCAAGACGATCCTGCTCGCCGAGACGCTCGATGGCGGCGCCGCCGATGTCGCCGCACCCTTGAAGCTCGGCAAACGGCTCGCGGTGGTGTCCGATGTGAACACGCTCGAAGCGATGGGCCGGCGCGTCGCCAAGGAGCTGAAGGGTCTCGGCATGGTCGAAGAGATCGT
>Ga0187894_10007398_pt1 | contig 10376 bp, 6 predicted proteins | sample GBC1701081metaG_FD_136650 | JGI IMG/M metagenome (GOLD analysis project Ga0187894, IMG submission 136650) | White microbial mat communities from a lava cave in the Kipuka Kanohina Cave System on the Island of Hawaii, USA - GBC170108-1 metaG ... | reverse complement strand
GGCGCGGCGATTCGCGCCATTCTGGTGGCGGGCGCAACGCTGGCGAGTGCGGTTCCCGCAGTCGCGCAGGACGAGGACGAAGGCTCGCTCGGCGAGCTGGTCGTGACCGCGCAGCGCCGCGCGGAGAACGTGCAGCGGGTGCCGATCTCGGTGTCCGCAGTGGACGAGGAGCGCCTCGCCACGATGTTCGAGAGCGGCGAGGACATTCGCGCGCTGGCGACGCGTGTGCCCAGCCTCTACGCAGAATCTTCCAACGGCCGGCTGGCCCCGCGCTTCTACATCCGCGGCCTCGGCAATTCCGACTTCGACCTGGCCGCTTCGCAGCCGGTGTCGATCATCGTCGACGAAGTCGTCCTGGAGAACGTGGTTCTCAAGAGCTTCCCGCTGTTCGACATCGAGCGCGTGGAAGTGCTGCGCGGCCCGCAGGGCACGCTGTTCGGCCGCAATACGCCGGCCGGCATCGTCAAGTTCGATACCAGGAAGCCGAAGGCGGGCTTCGACGCGGACGTCTCCGCGACCTACGGCGAGCTGGACACGATGATCGTGCAGGCCGCTGTCGGTGGCGGCTCGGAGCAGGTGTCGGGCCGCCTCTCGCTCATGTACCAGGAGCGCGGCGACTGGATCGACAACGCGTTCACCGGCGAAGAAGAAGCGCTGGGCGGCTTCGAGGAAGTCGCCTATCGCGGGCAGCTGTCGTTCTCGCCATCGGACACGTTCAGCGCGCTCATCAACGTGCACGGTCGCGACATGAGGGACGGCACGGCCGCGATCTTCCGCGCCAACGTGCTCGAAGAGGGTGGCTTCAATTCGAACTTCGACCGCGACACGGTGTACTTCGACGGCGGCAGCAACAATCCGCAGGAAGCCGAAGCGCAAGGCGGCTCGCTGCGCCTCGACTTCGAGTTCGGACAGTCGATGTCACTCACGTCGATTACGGCGTTCGAGACCCTGGAGAACAGCAGCCGCGGCGATATCGACGGTGGCGCGTGCGCTCCCCTGGGATCGCCTGTTCCGCCCGGCCTCACGTCGGGCTCTACCGACTGCTTTTTCCCCTTCGACACCGTCCCCGATGCCGTCACGTATCCGGGCTTCATTCCCTTCTCGTCCGACACCCAGGACGGCATCGACAACCTCGATCAGCTGACGCAGGAAATCCGCATCGCGCAGCAGGCGTCGGAAGCGATGTTCTGGCAGGCGGGCGTGTTCTATTTCGATTCCGAGTTCGACGTCATCACCAACCCGTTCTTCGTTCCGGCGACGACGGTGACGCACACGAACACCGCCTGGGCGGTGTTCGGTCACGTGAGCTATGACATCAGCGATGTCGTCACGATCACGGGCGGCGTGCGCTGGACCGACGACGAGAAGGAACTGACCGCGGTGAACAATCCCGGCGCGCCGGTGGCACCCACCGAGGTGTCCGACTCGCAGGTGAGCTGGGACCTGAGCGCGCTCTTCGAGCTGAGCGACTCGTTCAACCTCTATGGCCGCATCGCCGAGGGCTTCCGCGCGCCGACCATCCAGGGCCGCGACATCGCCTTCTTCGGTCAGCCGTCGGTCGCGGACTCCGAGACCATCACGTCGGGTGAGGTCGGCTTCAAGTCGCTGCTCGCCAACAACCGGGTGCGCCTGAACGGCTCGGTGTTCTACTACCAGATCAAGGACCAGCAGCTCTCGGCCATCGGCGGCGGCGGCAACTTCATCCAGCTGGTCAACGCCGACAAGGGCACCGGCATGGGCTTCGACATCGAAGGGGAGTTCCTGCCCACCGACAACCTGATGTTCACGGTCGGTCTGAGCTACACGGACACGGAGCTCGAGGACGACACGCTGGTCGTGACGCCCTGCGCGCAGTGCACGGTGCGCGACCCGCTCGACGTCAACGGTCGCGCGATCATCGACGGCAACTCCTTCGTGCAGGCGCCGGAGTACATTGCGACGGTCACCGCGCGCTACGGCGTTCCGATCGGTGAGGACGGCGAGCTGTTCTTCTTCACGGACTGGGCGTTCCAGGGCGAGACGCAGTTCTTCATCTACGAGTCGGACGAGTACTTCAGCGACGACACCTTCGAGGGTGGCGCGCGCATCGGCTACTCGCACAACGGCGGTCAGTGGGAAGTGGCGCTGTTCGGCCGCAACATCACCGACGAAGAGAACGTGAAGGGCGGCATCGACTTCAACAACCTGACCGGGTTCGACAACGAGCCGCGCGTCGTCGGCGTGACGTTCTCGGCGCACTTCGGCCAGTAATCGGCGATCCAATCGACCGGGCCGGGTACTGCACAGTACCCGGCCCGATCGCTTCAGCGGAACACGACCGAGCACTCCACGCGCTTGTTGTCGTTCTCGTCGAACTCGCGCAGCGTGCCCGAGTAGTCGACTTCCGCGATGGCGACGAAGGCGACCTGCGTTTCGCCTGCTTTCCAGTCGAACGACTCGTTGATCGAGCCGACAACTGCGCTGGCGCCTGGATCGAGCCCTGGGTGCATCCACCTCGGTGCGATCAGCCAGAACGGAGTAGAGGGGCCGATCGCGACGATGGCCGCGTTCGCGGCGAGATCCGCTACCTCTACGTAGGTTCCGTTCGTCAGGTAGGCGTAGTCGGACGGGCTCACCACCGCGGCGTTGCGGTCAGTGAGGCAGTTGCCGCCCGCGCTGTAGACCTCCACGTAAACCATGCCGGCGCCGAACGGGCCGCTCGCCGTACTGCCTTCGTTGCGCACGACCAGGTCCCAGTCGAGAAAGCCGAGGTCGCCGTTGGAACCGTGCGCGTCGGAGATGTTGTCCGCGCGCAGGTCCTTGGTCGAGAACCAGACAGTCTTCGCAGTGCCGAACGTACAGCTGCTGTTCGCCTGCGAGCGGCACGCGCCGACGTTCCATTTCAGCTCGCGATCGATCAGGTTCGCGGGCAGATTGCCCGGCGCCAGGAAGGTGTAGTTGTAGCGGCCGGTGCGCACGCCGGTCCAGGTCACGATCTCGGAGCGCGGAATTGCGGTCGCGGCAGCGTTCCAGGTCCCGGGCCACGCGCACGCCGTCGTGCCGGTGGTCAGGCAGACGACGAAGTAGTTCGCTTCAGGAGCCTGGGGCTGGGCCACCGTCATGCCGCCCTGCGTCCAGGTGAACGTTGGACGGGTGGTGGCGGGCGTCGCGGCGTGGGTTCCTTCCTGGGGAGCGCCCAGGCCCGGTGCGAGCGGATTCAGCAGCTGCGGGATGGGAATCGGCTGCGGCGGCGGCCTGTACTGCGCTTGGGCGGCGCAGGCCCAGAGCGATCCGAGCGCCACGATCGCGGGCCCAAGCACGTGAGCGCGCGACAGCAGGCGGCGCGAGCGCGGAACGATACCCATCGTGAACCCCTCTCGTTTGCACGGTGCGACCAGCCGGCACCGGTATACGGCCAGGCGGCTCGAAACCGCCGTTGACGCGTGTGTCACGCGATTCGCGGTGCAGGTTCAGAAGAGGAGGGCTATGGGAGCCGGGTCAGGTCAGTGGCGGGATCGCGCGCGGCCAGACGCGCTTCTTGTCGGCCTCGCGGACGAAGCTGTGGGCGGCGGCGAGGTCGTTCAGGCGATCGAACTCCGCCTCGGTGAACTTGAGGTCGCGTTCCAGGACTTCGTACTCGTGATTGAGGTCGATGCCGAACAGGCTCGGGTCGTCGGAATTGATCGAAACGTGCACGCCGGCGTCCATGAACCTGCGGATCGGGTGATCCGCGATGCTCGCCACCGAGCTGGTCAGCCAGTTGCTCGTGGGACTGAGCTCGAACAGCACGCCGCGATGGCGCGCCAGCTCCATGACCCGCGGATCGCGCACCGCGAATATGCCGTGACCGATTCGCTCGGCACCCAGGTCCTCGATCGCCATGCGCACGTGCAGCGGCGCTTCGGGCACATTGTCCTCGCCGCAATGGGTTGTGAACCGCAGCCCGGCCTTGCGCGCGCGGTACATGTGACCCGCGAAGCGCCGCAGCTCGAAGCCGATGTCCTTGTCGGCCATGTCGATTCCGACGAAACTCTCGCGGTTCTCGATGATGAAATCGGTGGTGCTGGCGGCCTGCGCGTCCGTCATGATCTTGCGCACGATGCCGATCAGGCCGACCGCGAGGTCGGGATGCCGCGCGCGCCCGACACCGCGTACGATGGCACGGTGAATCTTTTCGAACGTGAGGTTTGGGTGACCCTCGGCGATGAAGTCCGGCGAGTAGCGCAGCTCGAAGATGCGGATGCCCTGCGCGCGGCCGTACTCGCAGGCTTCGAACGTCATGCGCTCGATGACTTCCTCGGATCCCCAGATCGACTGCACGTTGCGGAACTTGTCGAGCGCGACGGCGAGGTTGGTCATCGGCTCGGTGATCAGCCAGTCGCGACGGAAGCTCGCATCGTCCGCGGGCACCGCGATGCCGAGGGTCTTGCCCACCTCGCGCACCGTGTCGGGACGGAACACGCCCTCGAGATGACAGTGCAATTCGACCTTGGGCAGCGATCTCGCGTTCATGGCAGCTGGCGCTGCGCGCCGTTCACCTGGAGCTGACGATGACACATCCCGTTTCCTCTTCCTTCGCTTCGCACGCCGCGCGCCTGGCCGCGCTCGCCTGCGCCGTCGGCTTCGCTTCCGCCTGCGCGGCGCAGGAACGCGTCGACCTGATCGTCGGCGGGGATTACGTCGTGACTATGGAGCCAAACGCCGCGGCGGTCAAAGACGGTGGCGTGATCAGGGACGGTGCGGTGGCGATCAAGGGCGGGTCCATCGTCGCCGTCGGGCCGCGCGCGGAGATCGCGGCGAAGTATCGCGCCAGGCGCAGCCTCGCCGGCACCAACCGCGTCGTGATGCCGGGCCTGGTGAACGGCCACACGCATGCGGCAATGACCCTGCTGCGCGGCATCGCCGACGACATCGAGCTGATCGAGTGGCTGAACAAGTACATCTTTCCGACCGAGGTGCGTTTCGTCGACGCGGACTTCGTGCGTATCGGCACGGAGCTCGCGTGCGCCGAGATGATCCGCGGCGGCACCACCACGTTCGTCGACATGTACTACTTCGCCGACAGCGTCGCGCGCGCGGTGGACGCCTGCGGCCTGCGCGCGCTGGTCGGCTCGACGGTGATCGGGCAGAAGTCTCCGGACTCGGACAGCATCGACGCCTCGTTGCGGGCCGCCGGCGAATTCACCGCACGCTGGCAGAGCCACGCGCGCGTCGTGCCGATGATCGCCGCGCACGCGGTCTACACCCTCGATCCCGAACAGCTCAAGCGGACCCGCGCCCGCGCGATGGAGCTCGGCATCCCGATCAGCATCCACATCTCGGAGTCGCGTTTCGAGATCGACTACGCGCAGAAGAACTACGGCAAGACGCCCGTGCAGCACCTCGAGGACATCGGTTTCTTCGCCGGCCCGACCATCGGCGCGCACGTGGTGTGGCCCACCGACACCGACATGGAGATTCTGGCGCGGCGCAAGGTCGGGGCGATCCACAACGCGACCTCGAACATGAAGATCTCGTCCGGCATCGCTCCCTTGACGAAGTTGCTGGCGGCCGGCGTGCCGCTCGGCCTCGGCACCGACGGCGCGGCGACCAACAACGACCAGGACATGTGGGACGAGATGCGGCTCGCCGCGTTCCTGCAAAAAGTCGCGACGATGGACCCGAAGGTGATCCCGGCGCGCACCGCGCTGGAGCTGGGGACGAGTCGCGGCGCCGACGCGATCGGGCTCGGTGACCGCATCGGCACGCTCACGGCCGGCAAGCGCGCCGACCTGCTGCAGGTGTCGCTCGAGGACGTGCACTTCACGCCGATGTACGACGTTGTCTCGCACCTCGTCTACATCGCCGACGAGCAGGACGTCGTGACAACCATTGTCGAAGGCAAGGTGTTGATGGAGAACCGCAAGGTTCTGACTGTCGACGAGGCGCGCGTGCGGCGCGAAGGCGCCACGCTGGCGGCGAAGATCAAGGCGGCGCTGGCGTCGCCATGAGCGCGAGGCAGGTGGTCATCGCGCCGTAGCTACGACCGCACCGCCCACCACGCGCCGATCAGCACGAGGCCAAGCCCGGCCACGCGCTCGAGCGTGATCGTTTTCGTGCTGACGCCCATCAGGCCGAAGTGATCGATCGCCGCGGCGATCATGAGCTGGCCGGCGATGATGAGCGTAATGGCCGTCGCCACGCCGATGCGCGGAATCATGAACGCGGTGGAGCCTACTGCGATCACGCCGAACACGCCCGCGGTCCAGGCGTAGAGCGGCACCGATTGCCACTCGCTCAGCCGGCCGCCGCCCATGAACAGCAGCAGCGCGGCGATGGCGATGAGGCCGCCCAGGTGCACGATGAAGACGCTTTCGAGGACTCCGAGCCGCTGACCGATCAGTGCCGCCAGCGGGGCCTGCATGGCGATCGCCATTCCGCCGATGAGACCGATGACGACGATGATGGGCAGGGACGACATCAATGCAGGAAACTGGTCCCGTGGCCCATGGCGGGCAGGCCGAAGAACTCGGCGAGGCTCTGACCGATGTCGGCGAACGTGCGGCGTTTGCCGAGCGAACCCGCTCGGATGCGCGAGCCGTACGCGAGCACCGGGATGTGCTCACGCGTGTGATCGCTGCCCGGCCACGTCGGGTCACAGCCGTGGTCGGCGCTCAGCATGAGAATGTCGTCCGGGCGCAGTTGCGAGAGGAGAGAAGGCAGGAGCGCATCGAACTGCTCGAGGGCGCGCGCGTAGCCTTCGACGTCGCGCCGATGGCCGTAGAGCGTGTCGAAGTCGACGAAGTTGCTGAACACGATCGAGCGGTCGGGCGCAGTCGCCCACGCCTTGAGCGTGGCAGCGAACAGCGCGTCGTTGCCGAATGCGTTGATCTCTTCACTGATGCCGCGGTGCGCGAAGATGTCCGGGATCTTGCCGATACCGATCACCTTGCCGCCCGCCGCCACCAGCTTGTCGAGCACCGTGTCGGACGGCGGCGGCACGGCGTAGTCGTGGCGATTGCCGGTGCGCTTGAAGTCCTTCGCGTTCGTACCGACGAAGGGCCGGGCGATCACACGCCCGATACGGTATTCGTCGACCAGCCGGCGCGCCAGCTTGCACAGGTCCCACAAGCGCTCGACGCCGAAAGTCTGCTCGTGCGCCGCGATCTGGAACACGCTGTCCGCCGACGTGTAGACGATCGGCTTGCCGGTGCGCATGTGCTCTTCGCCGAGCCGCGCGATGATCTCGGTGCCGGAAGCGTGACAATTGCCGAGCACTCCGGGCAGGCGACCCTGCTCGATCACCTTCTGCAGCAGCTCGGGCGGGAACGTGTCGGTTGCGCCGCGGAAGTAGCCCCATTCGAACAGCACCGGGACGCCGGCCATCTCCCAATGACCGCTCGGCGTGTCCTTCCCCGTGCTCAGCTCTTCCGCGTAGCCGTAGGCGCCGGTCGGTGCGATATCCGTGCGCGTGCCCGCGGGAAACTCGCCGGCGCTATCTTTCGCGGCGTGCATCAGGCCGAGGCGCGTGAGGTTGGGCATCTGCAGCGGCGTACCAGCGTCCGCCCGCCGGCGCGCGATGTTGCCCAGCGTGTTCGCACCTGCGTCGCCGAAGCGCTCGGCGTCACCGGTCGCGCCAATGCCGAAGGAATCGAGCACCAGGATGGCGGCTCTGCCCATATCCGAATACTGAAGTCCTTATCTAAATACTGAAGTCCGGTACCGTCGTTTAGATATTCATGTTCCCAGGGGCGCGCGCAGCGAGAAGAAGAGCCCGGCGAGCGCAGCGCTCATCAGATTCGACAACGTGCCGGCGACGACTGCCCTGAGGCCCATCCGCGCGATATCCGGGCGGCGACTCGGGGCCAGGCTCCCCAGCCCGCCCAGCAATATCGCAATCGAGGACAGGTTGGCAAATCCGCAGAGCGCCACGGTGGCGATGACCTGGGTCTTCGGCGTCAGGCTCTCCAGCATGCCGGAGAGACTGAGGTAGGCGACGAACTCGTTGACTACGAATTTCTGCCCGATGAGGCTGCCGGCAGCGTTCGCCTCTGCCCAGGGCACGCCCAGCAGGAACGCCAGCGGGGCCAGCAGCCAGCCCAGCATCTTCTCGAACGTCAGTGCCTCCACCCCGAACCATCCGCCAACGCCACCGACGATGCCGTTCAGCAGGGCGATCATGGCGACGAACGCGAGGAGCATGGCGCCGACGTTCAGCGCGAGCATCAGGCCGTCGCGCGTGCCGTTGGCGACCGCCTCGAAGATGTTCACCGGCGGCGAGTCTTCGCCGAACTGCGCGCCGCCCAGGTTCGGGTCGCGATAGTCCGTTTCCGGCATCATCAGCTTGGCCATCAGCAAGCCGCCCGGGGCTCCCATGAAGCTCGCGGTCAGCAGGTATTTGAGATCGATGCCCATCGCTGCATAGCCAGCCATCACCGCTCCGGCGATGGTGGCGCAGCCGACTGTCATGACGGCGAACAGTTCGGACTGGGTCATGCCGCCGATGTAGGGACGCACGACGAGAGGCGACTCGGTGTGGCCGATGAAGATGTTGGCCACCGCCGTCATGGACTCGATGCGGCTCGTCTTCAGGAGCTTGTGCAGCCAGCCGCCCAGGACCGTGATGATCGTCTGCATGACGCGCAGGTAGTACAGCGTGGCCATCAGCGCGGAAAAGAACACGATCACGGGGAGCACGTGGAACGCGATGGTGATGGACCCGGGCTTGCGCTCGCCGAGCTCGCCGAACAGGAAGCGGATGCCGACGTAGGCGTAGTCGATGACACTCTGCACGCCGGAGGCCATGGCGTTCAGTACGAGGTCGCCGCGCGGCACGTACAGGATCAGTGCAGCGATCGCGACCTGGAGCGCGAACGCGATGGACACCGTTCGAAAGTTGATGGCCCTGCGATTCGATGAGAGGAGCACGGCGAGGCCGAACAGCGTGGCTATCCCCACCACGCTCATTATTATTGTCATGGGAGCCGCCCGGGTAATGGTAACCTCGCTAATCTACTACGGTTTTTACACTCGCGCTCGGATGCCGGCGCAGCCCGAAACCCGCATCGGCGGGCGTGGTCTCAAGGCGTCTGAATACCCGGCGCGCGTCGGAACTGCAGACCGGCGTCGGGCTGCGCGTGCTCGCGATTGCGACCGGTTCACGCGTCCGATCGTTCGAATCGGGGCCGGTCGCAAGACCTGAGACGTTGGCCGGCCCAACGACGTGCCGTGACGCGTATCGTCGCGGCTGCTATACCGTCCAGCCGGCAGCCAGACAGGCAGGCCGGACAAGATTGAGGACCCAGAGGACATCATGACCCGAGCGCTCGTTGGCGTATCCCTGAGCATCCTTTCCAGCCTTGCCCTCGCGCAGGCAACTCAGCCGGCACAGCAGGTGCCGCCGTCCGAAACACAGCAGACTCCTCAACAGCAGGTGCCGCCGCAGCAAGTACCGCAGCAGCAGGCACCGCCCGCGCAGCAGCTTCCGCCGCCGGCGACACAGCGGGCCTCGCCTGAAACTACGCCGCCCGGCCCCACACCGCCCACCGCGCAGCCCACGCCGCCTGCCGCGCCTCCGCAGCAGGTGCCTCCGCAAGCCGGTCCGCCGCAGGGCGTGCCGCCCGGCGCGCTTCCCGGCCCGGGCGAAGCTCCGCAGATCCTGCCGTTCCAGAGCATCGAGTCCGAAGAAAACCCCGCATGGACGCGCACGCTGGAACGCATCGCGACCGGCGTCGTCGCGATCCAGGTCGACGGCACGCGTGCCTTCGATACCGAATGGAATACCTCGGCGCAGGCGACGGGTTTCGTCGTCGACGCCAAGCGCGGCCTGGTGCTCACCAATCGCCACGTCGTCACGCCCGGTCCGGTGACGGCACAGGCCACGTTCCTCAATCGTGAGGAGGTGCAGCTCTATCCCGTGTACCGCGACCCGGTCCACGATTTCGGTTTCTATCGTTACGACCCCTCGAAGCTGCGCTTCATCGAGCCGGCCGAGCTGCCGCTCTATCCCGAGGGCGCGCAGGTCGGCCGCGAGATTCGCGTCGTCGGCAACGACGCCGGCGAGCAGCTGTCGATCCTCGCCGGCACGCTGGCGCGGCTGGATCGCGACGCGCCGAACTACGGCGTGGGCAAGTACAACGACTTCAATACTTTCTATTTCCAGGCAGCCTCGAGCACCTCGGGCGGTTCTTCGGGCTCGCCGGTCATCGACGTGCGCGGTCGCGTGGTCGCGCTCAACGCGGGCGGCAGCAGCGGCGCCGCCTCGAGCTTCTACCTGCCTCTCAAGCGCGTGAAACGCGCGCTGCAGCTCCTGCAGGAGGGCAAGTCCGTTTCCCGCGGCACGGTGCAGACGGTGTTCGAGTTCACGCCGTTCGACGAGGTGCGCCGTCTCGGGTTGAAGGGCGAAACAGAGGCGCAGG
>Ga0187894_10007397_pt1 | contig 10377 bp, 6 predicted proteins | sample GBC1701081metaG_FD_136650 | JGI IMG/M metagenome (GOLD analysis project Ga0187894, IMG submission 136650) | White microbial mat communities from a lava cave in the Kipuka Kanohina Cave System on the Island of Hawaii, USA - GBC170108-1 metaG ... | reverse complement strand
CCGCCAACCCTGGGACGAAACGGTTATTTTGGGTACCAATGCTGAAAGCATTGGCAAGTGGCGCCTTCCCTCGCGAACGCTTTCAGCGTAGTAACCCTTCTCGCCCCTGTAACCCCAGGGTTGTACCAACCCTGGGCTCAAACTAGAAAACGCCTTTGGCGTTCAGATTAGGACATCACTACTTATCACCTGCCTGGCGTTGCAACCACGCCGAGAACTTGTATTCTCCATAAGAACGCGACTAATCTATCCGTACAACCACTGCAGCGTGTCACGACAACGTCGCTGCTAAGTCTCTCCCAACCGTATTCGCCATAAAACCCGGCGACAAGTTCGTCAGGAAACTCTCGCTGAAGCCGCCGCTCCTTCCGGCTGGCATTTCTCGAGGGCAGCACTTAACGATTCGAGCAACGCACAGCTTGAACAGTTCCCCTCGTCGAAGGGAGTAACCAAATGAAAGTATTCTGTCCACAGCACAAGACAGGCTTCTTCACTCCACGGCGGAATCCGATCAGGTGTGAGAATCGCGGTCACGTATTAGGCGAGTTCACTTTCCACGTCGATGCAAGGGCTCCCGCCGAAACTCTTTGGCAATATTGCTGCAACTGCGAACACTTCTGCCCAATAGAGTCGGACCAAGACGCGTTAGAGGCTTGTCCCGCTTGTGGCCGACGGATTTCTCTGATGTACGAATGTGACCGCTGCTTCACATTTAGTTTTGAGTCCAGCGATCCAATTCAACCTAAAAATTTCACTCTCACATCCGATGGGATACCACAACCGTCCTGCCCAGGGTGTTTTCAAGAAACCACGGGCGATTTGCGTGAGCACGATTGCGGTGAACTCGGTGCGCGTTTCATAACCGCGCTTAACTCTTGTCGAATTTGCCGGGAGCGAATAGATGGGGGACCAGTCTTTCCATCTTCGGCCGCTCAGTACTTAAGAAAAACGAAAGCGGCTAACAAGCTCACGGTGTCGTTCGATTACGCAAGCGGACTCTTTCTTCCGCGCGATGACGGTGAGTTCGTTTTGGTAAGCAATAGTGCTCAAGACGCCAGACCGTTTGTTTTACCTCGATCGCTACGGTTTGAGTCGAAAAGAGATTTCTACGAGCTTTATCAGGATTATTACCATTGCGCTAACGTTGATGCTGGCGAGGTGTATATCGTTGAGCCTGCGTTTGTTGGGCGGGCTGGTGACGGTTGGAAATTAGAATCAATCGGCGTTCTTGAAATTGTGGACGCTGATGCTAAGACAGATGCCCTGGCCAGTGAGATCCCGATCGCGACGGAGTTTCCAGTTCGCGAAAGGTCGGCACTTTTCAGCGCGTCTTTGCTAGAGGAGGCACCTGCCGCAATAGAAAAGCCGGGTCCAAGAGTCATAGAGAAGTCCGTGACAGTGACTTGCCCAGATTGTGGCACGGTAGTGGAAGCCGGATACGCCTTTTGTTGGAACTGCGGCCATTCGACACAACCTAATGCCGCTGCTCCGAAACGGGCCAACCAAACTACACCCGTTACACACGGCATAGTTGAGAACGATGATGAGTTAACTATTCAGCAGGACTTAGTCGATATCCAACCGCCGATCTTTTCATGGGCGCTGGCAGAACCAGCCAGAACTCCTAAGACATCTTCCACCCTCAGGCTGACTGCAATCATTGTCAGTGGATTACTGTTCCTGACAATCGGAATTTTTCTGCTGAAAGGACCGCTTTCACAATTAGGGCGCAGTGAGGACGCGCAACAAGTAGCGCCAAATTTGTACTCGGGTTCAAATTCAGCGCCGAGGGCAGAGGCTACGACTGTTGTCACCGAGCCGAAGGCGCAACCAATTCAAACGATTGACACTGCTGAACAGGAGCTGCGCAAGCTGCGCGAAACACGAATCGCCTCGTCACCAGCAGATCGATTAGCTATGCTTCAACTCATTTTCAATACCGAAAAACAATACCCCAGCGATTATCGGTTTCCTTACGAACGCGCAAAGCTGGCTATTAGTGACCGAGAAACAAAATCACACGACGAGGCGTTCGACGCACTTTCCCTTGCGGCAGAAGAGGCTATCAAGACCGACAAGGCTCAGGAAATGTTGAAGGATTTGGAAGCTGATAAGGTTGGTGATTTTCATAAACTGTCACGTGGCCACCGTGAATGGACGCAAATAATTGAAGCATTGAAAAGAAAAGACGCGACCCTCCTGACGTCGAATTAGATTCAAGGAAAGTGGGCGCATCTCAACAACTATTGCCTCCCGTAGTATCTGAAACTACAATCTCCACCTCTGCCGTTCGATTAACTCACGTCGTGCCCCGTCAACGACACGCAACCTGAAATGGAGGGAACCATGAAGTATCTTCGAATAACGATGATCGGATTAGCGCTTGCAGCCGCCTCTGTCGGACTTGGAGCGGCTACCGTTAACACGAACAGTGCAGGATCAAACGGGAGGACAGCCTGTCAAAGATGCGGCGATGGATTCTGCGCCAGGTCATGTGAGAACGCGCAGACTTGCCCGCAGTGTGAAGCGTTATGTGCTGCGAACTGCCATGCTTGATCAAAAAGGATGGAGCGCAGCGCACGTAAACATCTCGCAATCGAAAGATGGTGGCAAAAGTTGGAATCAGTCATAAAGCCAGCCACAGCGGCGTCCTTGATAAAAACGGTTCGTATGGCATTACGTTGAATTTGCGTTATAGAAATATCTCTGCTTCTAGCTAGGCGGTTCCCTGGAGCCTTGTTATCTTGTCAGGAGAAATATCAACACGAAGAACAGCACCAACAAGACAATCAGGATCGCGATCATGAATCTCGTCGACCAACGACAACATCTGATAATTAGATCTACCAACGTTCGATCATAACCGCCGACGTTACCTGCGCCAGTCGGGTCTGTCTGATCGATCCACGTAGCCGCAGTTCGAAGTTCTTCGCGAGTGAACGGCTTACCGCTGAGGCTCTCACCCCTGGCTTTGATTAGAAGTGAGTAAAGGCCCAGTTGCGTCAAAGGCATCGTGGCGCGGTGTACACCGGGCTCCATTTCATTCAGCGACACGTTTTCTTGCGAGCCATCGGGTTTAGTTACCGCCATACTTACAAAAGCCTGACGTTCGAGCGGAATTCCTGAGTCCATCAATGTGGCGGTAACGTCAAGATTGCTGCCGGGAGCATGGCCGAGTTGTGTGGCCGTCGCCTTCATTTCCAAATCGCTGACGGCGTGAACATTTACAATGAACGGCAATCCATGGGTCAGCAGTCGCTGGCGGGTGACTGGATCGTTTTCGCGACCTGTAGAGTTCAGATACTTGCGGAAGCCAGCCTCGTCCATCGAAATGTTTGCGATCCAATTACCCGCGTGAGTGCCCGGTGAGCTGCTTAAGGGCAAAGGCACTCGCAAGCATTTCATGGCGGGAGCACCTAACGGCGTTGCATCAGGCCCGGCCCCTATGGTTGCGCCAGCTGGTGTCGTGAGTGTGAGATTGACGGCGCCCGGTGCTTCGGTCAGCAGAATCACGTCGCAACGCTGGTCAGCTTCTGTAAGGACGAAAGGCACCTTCGCCGTTACGCCAGGAGTAACATAACCTGGTGGGTCGGTCACTATTTGAACGTTAGTTACACCAGCCAGGACCTGAACGAAGTATTTCGCCAATCGCATCACGCCTTCGGTGTTCAGTGGGCCTGTGAGCATCACATAACCGCCGGTGCCGTTAGTAATCAGATTCAGGCCTTCGGGTTTCACTTGATCCGGCGTTCCGAGTCCGATGGCGTAGACGTACTCATTGATCAAGCCTGTGACTTCACTTATGTACTTCGGTTCAGTCTCGTAGCCGTCAGTGAATACAAGGATAGCTCTGTTGTTTACGAACTGAGGTGGTGATACCAACAACTGGTTATGCGCAGCTTCAATGCCATCACCAATAGCAGTCATTCCGGCGGCGTTGGTAACCAAACCGTTTACGGCGCCATTCGCGCTATCACGACCCCCGCCCGCGCCAAGTGAATCTGCAACTGCCACCGCTGATAACGGAAAAGCGTCGGTATCGAAGCGCACGACTCCCACACCGTCATCGTCTTCGAGCAGCGCCGTGAAGGTAGGTGCAGCCTGATGTAGCACGGCCATCCGATCCATGCCGGGAACACCCGATGGAGAAGCCATGCTGCCTGAAGTATCGAGCACTGCTGACACGGCAACCACGGGCTTGTCGATGGCGTTGGCGGTGATGTCCACGTCGAACACAATGCCCGTTCCGGCGACTGTGGCTGTCAGGTGTCCATTGGCACTCGTAAGGGGTGCGCCAGCGTGATACTTAACCCATACGAATGCAGTGCGAGGGCTGTAGCCATTGGTCACCGGAGAATCCACTGCAGCGGCATGGAGTGTGAATGCAGGATCGCCAGTGAGCACCGCATCAATGTGCACGGGCGTGCAACTGCGAATTTCCAGTCGCAATGCGCGCGCGGTTGTCTTTCCGCTGGGTACATTAAAGAACTGTAGGTTGTTAGCTCCTTCTGGTTTGATTTTGCGAACACTCACTGGCAGCGTGTCATAGCAGGGCGGCGTTACTACTGAAGGATGTTTGTAGTTATGTGGGCTACCTTGATTCTCGGGCGCGTACCAAGGCCTAGTGAAATGTTCGTTCCCGAACTGGTCAAACGAGTGACCGGTGGACCATGGCTCGACGAGATGATTGACATTTTGATTAACAGCTCCCACCGGGACATCAACGTTTGATTCCGAGCCGTAAACGGTGTCGCCTATCAATCGTGCGGGGTAAGCCGGATCTGACAGGTTCGCCTGCCACTGTGCGAATAATCTGTCGACATTCGAGTGAAGGAGAAACACGAAGGGATCGCGGAATGAGATGTGTTGGCCGCCCATCCTGACGAACCCATGCATGGCATCATGAATTGGTTCCAACAGGTTTCTCATCACGGCATAGTCGCCGGCATTGATTACGCCGTTGTCACTGCTAACGCTGGCCGGTGAGCCCACTACGGATCTATTAACTGATTGCGGCGGATCGGCAGCTGTGCCGCCCACTCCGTCCCTATGCGGACTTGCTCCGGGAATGTAATATCCGTCACTTCGGAAAGGCGCGACATCATTTTGCCAAGGCTGACCTATAGGACTGCTTGTCGTACCGCCGAAGCCCATGAAGTCGGCGGTAAATAGATTCAGCGTTCCAGTCGTGCCGCCGCCAAGGTTCGCATTGGGGATATTGGTAGGATCTTGGGTCCAATCCCAGTAATGCATGGAAAGCTGCGGATTAATCTGCCGGAGCATGGCTTCTAAGCGATTAATGATTTCGCGATGCCACGGTAAGAACTCCGGCCCACCATGGACGTGTGTGGCCTGATGAATCTCGTCCTGCTTAAACCACCATGTTACACCCCCCACAGGGACATCCGTACGCGAGCCTCCAAAAAACCTTCGGTTCAATTCAATAAAGGCGTCCCGTAGGGCCGCTCTTTCAGACGGTTCAACGTGGCTAATATTTCGGCGGATGCCATCTCCTAAGGCCATAGTGAGATCCTTTCGGTATGAGAAGGACTGATTACAGCACAAGTGTGCCTGATCAGCATGAACTGCTCATGCGGATTATGGCGTGTGCATTGATAGCGGGTAATTCATCGACGCACGAATCGTTTGTGAAACAGCATGAGCGAAGAGGCTCTAAGGTCGAGGTGGGGCCAGTCTCAAGGCTCAGAAGCGGCGCTGCAGGCGCGAGAATGAAAAAACGGCACCTCCGATTTAACAGTCCCTGAGTGGTCGCGAGGTTTGGGACTCCGCTCGTTTGAACAACCCTTGTCCGATAAGCTGCGAGAGGCTACTAAAGCCAAGGTTGGCTGTCAAGGGGGCGAGTCATCGCTAAGAATAGCACGCTAAGAATAGCAAACGCTAAGAATAGCAATTGACACATTTGGACAATCAGGATTATCGTACACCCCGCCAACTAACCAGTGGGTGAGCCTTGCCCTTGCCAGACGAGACTCATCGTTAGGAATTCGTCCAGTTCCGGAAAAATCGATGTGGTTTCCCCCCACCACAATCTTCGTCTTGGGAGCGAAAGTACTCGCGTCCTCAATGTAGGAGCGTACTTAACGAACTAAGGGGACCCGCTAGCCAAATTGCGGCGTTCGGTCAGTACACATCCTTAACTCACCGCTCGGAGGTACTCGCCATGTTCGAACTAAGACCAAATGAGAAGTTTGAACCTTCAAAAGACGTCAAAAATCTGTGGACGTACACACGAAAGTCTTCGTTCAATGCCGCTGGAATAAAGCTGCCAGGGCTGTTTATCACAAAAGGCTTCGATATTGACGCAGCTGCATTCGTGGCAGTGATCTTCCTTGAACTCTGGGGGACTGTACAGCATCGTGTCTTCAATCGGACTCTTCAGTGCGGAAGGTTCATTCAATGTTTTGGGATTAGCAGTCATCGTCGCGCTTTTTCTTATCGATGTGGCGCTAGCGGTTCTACGTCACCTGCCCGCTGGTCCAGAATGCAGGTACAGAAATTATGAGGTCCTGGCCGCGACGCCTCACGCTCGTCAAAAACTTCGAAATGAGCGCGGCCTGAGGGTGTTATTGACTCCCATTTGTTCATTTCTGATTCTCGGAGTTGCAGGAGTGAAGATCTATGGCTTTTATATGCTCAACAGCGGCGAAATAAACGGACTCACTGTTAGCGTCCTTGTATCGTACTTATTCGCCGCGCTGCTTCACATTAACAATACTGGCTATTTTCTCTATGGGCTGGCCTTTAACCAGAAGATCAGACGTGAATATAAGAGGTGGGCCAAACGGTGCGGATGATGCACACGAATATTCCATTTATGGAAGACGCCAGTATCCGATCGTTATTCCGAAAGACGAAAGAATCAAAATAAAAGAAGCAACAGCCGGTAAGCATCGGATCATTAGCGAGAAGGGTGATGGCGAGGAACAAGTATATGTAATCGACACTTATGGCATTTTAACTGACAGAGAGTTGCACGCTCTTATAGTTCAACAGCGTGGTGATAACGCAAAGTCTACCGTCGCGCGAGCCGGTCTTGCAGCACAGTTGGATATTCTGGATGCCTCTCCCTTACCGCAAACTGCCGAAACTTCCCATGAAGTCGACGAAAATGAACCTGAGGGCGAACCCTACACAGCAACCGTCCGGCCGTTTCCTGATACAGCTAAGGCTGCGACCAACAAATAGGGAGGTATACGACCGTGACATACTCAGGGAGGATTTCTATTTTTCTTATGCTGGTACTTGCGTCACTGGGTTTGCTCTCGTGTGGTTCAAAACCTGGGCAAGGTCCCGTAAAACACTTTCCACTTACGCTCGCACTACCTGGTCCAATAGGCGAAAGTGGCAATCCTTTACCTGAGGATTTTAAGAGTCTTTTGATGCCGATTCAGGTAAAGAATTGTTCCGGCATATTGTTCATTCCAGACGTGAGAATTCTCCGCCTGGATATCGAAGGGGCTCAACCAGTCGAGCTGGATTTAGGTCAAGAGCAAAATGCAATTCAGCGGGCCACAGGGCAGGCACCCAATCCAGAGAAGGCTCGATCGATACGAGAGCAATCCTTACAAAAACAGCAGATAACTTCCCTAATGGCCCAGCCGGAAGGGCCGGAGAAAGTCACGAATGAAAACTTAAAGAAATTACTTGGTTCCTCAATGAACGAGCACGTGTTTACTTACGCGGGAACACAACGAGCCATTAAGCTAATGAATGTTAATAGAATCACAATAGCAAACGATACTAACGATCTGTTTTCAAAAATTGGCCTGACTTTTTGTAGTCGTCCAGGGGAAAAACCAGCAGACCAGTTGCAACAAGCTATTGTTATTTATAAGGCCGGCACCGCTGTTGACGATTTGGCAGGAGCGCACGGCGCGGAACCTGAACAAAACAAGCCTGCAGCCGATGCCACGACAATCAATACAAGCACACAAACCCAACCTTCAAGAGAGAATGCAGATGCAACCTTAAGCCAACTGTCAACTGAGATTCAAACTGCAGCTAATGATCCGGCGAAAAAGAAAGCTGTTCACGCGCAGCTGGCAAAAGCTCAAGCAGAGTTTAGCTGGGATTACCGATTCACCTATGAGCGGGCCAAGCTTGCAGTCTATGGAAAAGCGCATCACGACGAGGCTTTTTATCATTTATATCGAGCAGCGGAAATCGCAATAAATAATGGCGACTCGGAAAAAATGATGCAGGCACTCGAAAGCGACGGTAATGGTCCATTTCACAACCTTACAGATCACTCGGAATGGCAAACAGTGCTTAATGCCCTAAGAACAAAGAATAGCGAGATTGTTAGAAAGTAGGGTGTTGGCTAACCGTTTAATTCGACGTGCGATCACCTGATTTCGTGATTTCAACGGGCTTCAGCGACACGTTGGCCTCAATATTTACTTAAACCATCCTTCGTGTTTTGGTTGCTCCCACGCAATCACGGCAAGCCAATCGAACCACTTCGTCGACGAAGTCTCAGCGAGAGTAATCGGAAAATCAACATTACAAAGTCGAAACCCATTCACGTCTTTTCATTTCTTTTACTCGCAATTATCAACCTGAGTTGCAATCGACCGATAAGCGATGCATCAGTTTCGCGGGTAAAACCAGGAACTCCTGCCTCCCCAGCTTTGGTGATACGGCCAACACAATCTCCTGCTGACGGTGATAGCCGCGAACCGGATCTCTCCGCCACTCAAGACGGTCACGTAATACTGAGTTGGGTCGAAAAGCTCGGTGAGAAGCGTTATGCGCTACGAACTGCCATGCTTGATCAAAAAGGATGGAGCGAGGCGCAAACGGTCTCGCAAGGTGAAAACTGGTTTGTGAATTGGGCCGACTTCCCATCAGTCATTGCTTTGAAAAATGGTGCGCTCGCCGCGCACTGGTTGGTTAAGAGTGGTTCGTCCACATATGCCTATGACGTAAACATTTCGCAATCGAAAGACGCCGGCAAGAGTTGGAACAAATCGATCGTGCCACATCGTGACAACACGCAGACAGAACATGGCTTCGTCTCACTCATTTCACTGCCAGATGGGAGACTGGGCGCCGTTTGGCTCGACGGTCGCAACATGAAAGGCATGAAAGAGACGGACGAGCATGCACCAGCGCCTCAGAGCATGACACTCCGTTATGCCGCGATCGACGCGGGCGGGAACTTGTCTGATGAGACACAACTGGATGAACGGGTCTGTGAGTGCTGTGGAACTTCAGCCGCAGTTACAAGCCAGGGTCCGATAGCAGCTTATCGAGATCGCTCACAGAACGAGGTGCGCGATATTTATGTAGTGCGGCAGGTGAACGGAACCTGGACCACGCCTCAGCCGGTATTTGCGGACAACTGGCAAATCAACGGTTGTCCAGTGAATGGACCATCGGTTGCGGCAGATGGCGCTAAAGTAGCCATTGCCTGGTTTACCAGCGCCGCTGATACTCCTCGCGTCAAAATCGCATTTTCTCAGGATGCAGGCGCCACGTTTGGTCAGCCAATACAGGTGGATGATGGTGAAAACGTTGGGCGAGTAGACACGTTACTACTTCCGGATGGCTCGGCTCTTGTTTGTTGGCTGTCGGGAAACACTGACGGCGGCCAAATCAAAGTCCGACGCGTTCAGGCTGATGGGACCCTTGGGCCATCCTCGGTAATAGCGCAAACCGATATTTCCCGGTCGAGCGGTTTTCCGCGAATGGCACGACTCGGCAATGAGGTACATTTCGCCTGGACCGAATTCGGCAGGCCATCGCGTGTTCGCACGGCCGTCACCGACATCGCAGTTTACAAATGACTAATTACAGGGCTCGGGGTTCCCACACGGATTTCCCGGCCCTTGTGCTCCTTCTCTTAAATACCTTTTCGTGCGGCGGGTGGCCTCTCGACCGGAGATGGTGTTATAGTTCGTCGCGATATCACTTATGAATCGGCGGTTGCTATCTGCTGCAATTCTATTGCTGACCCTCGTAACGAGTGCGGCCGGCAATTTAATGGCCACTGCATTTTGCCCAGGCGTGAGCAGGCTTGGCGCCGGCTGCCATGACGTTGTTCGACGGTCTCATAGCTCGCACTCCGACATGACCCATGAAATGCACGGTATGGACATGTCGGACAGTCCAATGGTAAGCGAGCAGACAAATATCGCTCCATCGCAAGTGGCTGATCTGCTTATACAAACGAATGCAAGTTTGAGCGGAGTCGAGCAGCCTCTTGGTAACTGTTCTCATTGCATCACTCATTCGAACCTTCCGCGAAGCGCTTTGGCCTTGCGGCAGGCAAATATCGTTCGGGCTTGTGATGATATTGACGAACCGGAACTACTCACTAACATCTCTCATGCAGTCTTAACTCCTCGTGCCGTT
>Ga0187894_10007396_pt1 | contig 10377 bp, 11 predicted proteins | sample GBC1701081metaG_FD_136650 | JGI IMG/M metagenome (GOLD analysis project Ga0187894, IMG submission 136650) | White microbial mat communities from a lava cave in the Kipuka Kanohina Cave System on the Island of Hawaii, USA - GBC170108-1 metaG ... | reverse complement strand
CAAGTTTCTTCCTCGCGTACTGGAGCGCCTCGCGTACCGCCGACAACTTCACGCCGTGCTCGGTGCGCAAGGCACGCAGCGCCGCGAGTTCAACCAGATTCCGGAACGAGAGCTTCTGGGCGGAATCTCTCGGCGTGACGACGACCGGGCGAAACCGGGCGGTGCCCGACTGCCGCGGGTAGTCCCGGCCTGCGACCCAGGACCTGACGGTCGGAAGCGGGATTCGCAGGTAACGCGCGGCCTCTGCGACGGTATAGGCAGGGGCGAGTCGAGGATCCAGCTTTACCACGGCGTCAACCCCTTGATCCGTAGGGTGGCCGATTCTAGCCCCTCGTGCCGGCTTGCCCAAGAGGGCTTTGGAGCGTGAATTGATAGATTCATCGCGGCCGCGATCATTTCTCCGGCTCCAGCTTGTGTCCCTCCCAACGCCGCCGTTCCCGATCCTGGAAATCTCGCAGCGGTTGATTGGCTTTTCGGCGTCGCCACAAGTACGCCCCGCCGACGATCAGAGCGGCCACGGCGACGACACCGCCGGCCACATAGGGACGGTAATACCTCGGCGGGTGCGCGCCGCGATAGACCGGCTGCGGCTGATCGGCGGCGCGCTCTCCGCCCATTCGGCGCCCGCCGGCTGCGCGGCAGGCCTCCATCGAGTCGAACGCCTCGAAGTAAATCGTCTGGCGGTAGTGCACCGTCCCGCGCACGTGGCAGATGCCGCTGCGGGACATCTTCACGGCGGGTTCGCTGTCCGAGGTCTGGGCCGTGGCGTCCTGGGCCGCCAGCAGCAAGGCGAGGACGATGACCCAGCCGAGCCGGCGGGCGGGTTGTCCTCGCCGCCGCCAGCGGTCAGGATAGCGACGTGAGAGGGGGCGCGTTCGAATCCAACCCGTTGATTCGCCTGAGATGAACACGGTGAGCGATCACAGCCTCATCGCCGATTCTGGCACGTTGGGTGACCGCTGGGGCCGGAGGCAATAAGAATGAACGAGCAGCTCCTGCTGGTGGACCTCGAGAACATCCAGAGCTTCGACCTCGGCAAGGTGCCGCCGACGACGCGTATCAAGGTCTTTGTCGGCCAGCTGCAGCCAAAGCTTTCGACGGACCTCGCCCAGAAGGCGCAGCCGCTCGGTTCACGCCTTGAGTATGTGCGCATCGACGGCAACGGCCGGAACGCCCTCGACTTCCACATCGCCTGTTACCTGGGCGAGCGGATCTGCAAGTTCCCGAAAGCCGAGTTCGTCATCCTGTCGAATGACAAGGGCTTCGATCTCCTCGTGCGGCACCTCGCGGCGCGCTGGTTCAAGTGCCGGGGCGAAGGCCAGGCGCGTCCGATGCCCGCGGCCAGCTCGCCGCTACCGGCACACGCGAAGGAAGTGGTGGCTCTGCACAAAGACTCGGAGAAAAGCAAGAGGCCGAGGAAGCGAGCGACCCTGCGCAACTACCTCACGACGCACTTCCAGAAGAAGCTGACGGCGGAGGAGATCGAGTAGGCGGTCGGGCACTTGCTGGAGGCGGGGTTGATCGCGGGGACAGAGGCGGCGGTGACGTATAACTCTTAGTTGGCGCCAATGTGTCGCTTGCTTCAGAGCAATCTGCCTTGTATCGGAAGTAACTCACAATCGGCAGACGAGACTAGACGCTTAGCCAAGTTGATACTGGGCAATCACCTTCTTAAGAGAACTGCCACCATTCGCAAGTTGGTCGAATGACACACCCATGCGCTGGTAATCTCGAATCCAAGGCAACGCGGCGAAGTTTTTGGCGGCGCTACGAATCGCAGCTGAATCGCAATAGTCAGAATCCAAACATGGAAGCAATGCGTAGTCATCTGGAATAATCGCCGACGTCAATGCAATCGCTCGGGCTAGCTCTTCTGCGTGCGCGAGCTCCTCCTCGATCGCAGATTCGTTAAAGAGTGAACCTTCCTGCCTAGAGCCATGACTCAGGACCGCCGACGGTTCCAGTATTGACCCGCTTACAAGTCCTAGTTTGCGCCCAAGCGTTGAAACGATTCGTTCGTCGATCGAACCCTCGACAATGAAGTTGTAAATTGAGATTTCAGATTTTGCCTGACCAATTCGGTCGATACGACCGATTCGTTGCTCCAGTATCATTGGATTCCAGGTGAGGTCGTAGTTTACGAGCGTCGAACAAAACTGCAGATCAATTCCCTCGGCGCCTACTGATGTCATTACTAGCACGCCATTTGATGACTGCTGAAACTGCGCAAGAATCCCCTGTCGCGAGAATGCTGGAACCGACCCGGTGATTAAGAAACTGGGCCTGGCTTCGACAAGTTCTTGGAGCTCAATCGCGGTCTCCTCGAATTCACAGAACACAATTACATGCTCGTCAAAGTGAGAGGCGAGGACCTTAGCTAACTCCGCGGCCTTTGGGAACTCACCATCCAACACCGCTCCGGTAGAGCGTCGAAACGCACGACTCGAACTTGAGGCGAGGCGAAAGTAAGTAATTTCGTCGCGATAAACTGCCTCATTCTGAGGTCTCTCACGTATGCCCTTAATGACTTCAATTACGCTATTGCGATACCTTTCGGACACACCAATGCGCACATCGTGCACAACACGCTTCGCAAAATGTATGCCAAGCCTATCTTTCGCAAATCGTGTCATGAGCGGATACGCGAGATGCTGACGGCCAGGCCTCCACACGTCGTCGACTACTGCTCCAGCGGTATGAATGTCCAGATTCAGAAGTATGGCCAGTTCGGCAGCGAGATCGCCTGTCCCATTGTTAATCGGAGTAGCAGAGAGTCCTATGCGATAGGGTGAAGTCTCTGCCAATCTGTAGGCAGCTGCCCAGGAGATAGTTTTCGGATTCCTAAAATTATGGATCTCGTCAAAAACTATTGGGCCAGCGAACTGGAAGTGACGCTTCGACAGCAGCAGAGAGGATGGAAGAATGTAGACTCGCGAATCATCACTGGGGTTGTTCCAGTGATCAACCGTCAAGTCAAGCTCTTCGTAGCTCCGCACGCAGCTTGCCGACATATTGAACTTCGATTTGAGCTCTATTCGCCATTTGTCGGGAAGCGACGGTGGGCAGACGACCAGAGCTGGTGTGCGGAGTTTTGTCGTTAGGTAGGCTAGAATATATCCGGCAGCAATGGTTTTTCCGACGCCAACACCATCGCAAATTAGAACAGCGCTTAGATTGTTGGTGAGCAGTTTGGAGAGCGCTATCAATTGATAGGACGCCTTATTAAGTTGGGCCAACGATCTCATCCCAGAATGTCTGGTCGGGAACGTCAAACGATACTTCAATGTGTCGCGTTGCGATTCCTCGGGAATGTCTAAGCAAGTCGTTCATATCCCACTTCAGCACGTGAAACTGACTTTCTTCTAAAGCCCTTGCGGCCGGCTCAGTAAACCCCGCAGTACTTACAATTAGTCCAAATGCGCGGCGTTCACCTGACGTGGCGATTGCTCCAATGAAATCTCGCGCTACTGAAGCCGCGATAGGAGCGCCGACTCGTTTGGCTTGACCAATCAGTGGGGTGCGCCCAAGTTCTGGAGCAACATACTCTCCCCGAAAATCGATTCCTCCATCACGCGTGGCTTGGGTGACTTGTATCTTGCCAAACTCGGGACGCCTGACGAGAACTGCAGTCAAGCACCGTTCGAACTCGAATCCACTTAGCGCGCGAATTCTTCGGGCTAGCTCTTCATCAGTGGTGGACCCATATATCTCCGCAGTACCTTGAATTTCTTCAGCTGTTGCCAGTCGCGTTACTTGTAGGCAATTCTTGAATACGTGCCAATGCAATAGGTGTCCGTTGCGGACAACTTTGCGACCTCTTAACCCATTCGATAGGGCTTGCCACTCGGCGATCGCGGACTCGCGGTCGACGCTCAACAGCTGCTGCAGAAAGACAATGACGTGGTCTTCGGGAATTTCAACTCGATCACGGTCCGCTGACGTTCGAACCAACCAGTTGACCAATTCATCGAATAGATTTGACCGGCTCATGGGGACTCAATTTTCGCAAGTACCTCCTCACAGGCGGTTTTCAAAGATTTCAGATTGACACGAAATTTAACTTCGCTCTTCAGACGCTCAAGCTGACCAGCATCTAGACTTCGGAGATCTTGGGCTAGTGGGGCCAATCTGTTAATGAAGGGGATGGCTTTGCGAATGTCGTTCTCTTTAGAAAGCTCGAGTGCATCTTCGACGGTGGCGGTGTTGTCCTTGAGAAGTAGATCTAGTGCTTCCGGACTCTCGAGGACCTGAGCGAAGTCGCGAAGGCCTCCACGCGTGGCGACGGACTTGATCTTGTTCTTGCCCTCCAATGGACAGATGAGCTGGAAGAATGCAGTTTTGTTCTTTTCGCTGTCTCGAAACCATTCTCGAACTTTGACTGGACAGTCAGAGAAGTACGCGAAGCGCTTTGGGTTGTCGTCTCCGGTTACTTCTATGTACTCTTTGAATAGCTTGTAGTTCTCAATACGCTCGCGAACTTTTGATATCGGTATCTTCAAGTCGACGGCAATATCTTCTGTCGCCATCAGATGAGGTGGCTCCTTAAGTTGGTAGGTTAACGCTGCCTCGTTAAATGCCCCCCAAGCCTTCTTACCGCCCTGAAGGCGGGCCTTTTGGAGTATGAGCGCGACCGGAGCGGTATCAGATGGCAATACGTGTGCTTGCACAACGTCGTAGCGAATTCCTGCGGGAGGCTTCACCTCGTCCTTCACCAATCTTTTCAGAACGACAGCTCGACGGTTGCCTTCCATTACAACGAACTTGCCATCGCGAGGTATTACCCATATTGGGTCCCTCACGCCGCTCTTTTGAATAGACTTTGTAAGCAAAGGAATGTCGTCATCGTTGTCGACGATTTCCTTTTCGATCGACACTTGGGTAAGACTGGTCGGTGTGCCCTTGTGCATGAGATGAAAGAAACGAGGGTTCTCGGTATCGAGAACTAGGTCGGCAGTTCTAATGTCACGTAACTCCGCGTCTTGACTCATTGCTCGCTCCCGGTACTTATGACTAGCAGATCCTGTTAGCAGGCAATCGTCTACTTCCGGAAAACAAACAGATACTCGTGGGCCAGGCGTAGTCGAAAACTGTCGGTATTGAAGTAGAACTCGGTTGAACGATCTTTGCTTTGAGTTTTCACAACGATGTCCTGGAGTTCGAAGCCGAGGCTACTGAATAAGCTGAAGCTCCGAAATCCAAGTGGCACAAGCTGGTTGCGTTGTCTGGTGTCGCCAATCACAAAGGCACAGTAGCCCCCTGGCTTCAAGACCTCGTAGAACTTTCTTGCCACGATGGCAAACGCATTCAAAAAGTGCTCTGGATCGGTAAGCTGGGACAAGTCTTTAGGGTCATCGTGCGTGTATGTGAGGGCGCTGCCGTACGGCGGATGGGTACAAACCAAGTCGATTGATTGCGGTTTTATCCGTGGCAGTGTGCGCGCGTCGCCACACGTTACCCTGACGGATACATCTGGGAGGCCATAAATGCTTTCACGCTTGGCACGGGACTTCAACTCGTCAAGTCTGGAGCGTGTCATTGCCAAAGCATTGGTAGAAATATCAAATCCAATTGCGTTTCTGCCGAGAAGCCAGGCCTCAATTAACGTCGTGCCACCGCCGACGAATGCATCAAGGACGACATCACCTGGCTTTGAGTAGTGCTCAATTATTGCGCGTGGTACCTGAGGTGCCCAATTACCTCTATAAGTGGGTTGGTGCACCGACCATGTTCCGCGAATCGGGATATCCCAGACTGTTGTCCGAAATCGGCTGTATTCGGCTGGGGACGGATCCCAGTTTGCAATGCGCTGTTTTCGATTGAACTGAAGCGATGTGCCGCTCGCTGCAACCTTTCGCTGCAATTCTGAGTCGATGGACGTCCAAGAAAGAATGGGGGTTCCCTCGGAATTGGTGAACTTACGCATGACGTGCTTAAGATCGTTTGTTTCATTGAACAGTCTCACGAACTCATCGCTCCAATTTTCCCATTCCTCCGGGTGCTTTCTCTTAAGATGAGTAACGAGAGTTACTCTTTGCAACTTGCCGCAATAAGGGCAAGTAAGAGTCCGTTTATGCCGATGACCTTCGATCTTTACGCGCTTAACTCGCTCCAATACAGCCACAAGTTATTTCCTCTTAAGGCGACCAAGAGATTTGGCTTTGGCGCCATACTTGAGCGCAAATGCAACTGCTGCCCTGACGGCTTCGTCGACAGCTTTAGTGCCAAACATCTGCATTAGCTTCATTGTTTTCGTTGTTTCGAGTTCGAAAGCCACTCTTGTCTTCTTGATTGGTTTAGTCGCTGGCAAAGGTGGTCTTCGACTTGGCCAATCGTCTTCGTCGGAGAATGCGGCCGGGTGCAGTGCACGCAGTACGTCAAGTTCCAACGCAGGACCGCCAGAATTGCGTTTGCTTATTACCTGCCGTACATCCTTAGCATGCTTGTCAAGACGGCTTACCAGTTCAGCCCCAGCGATGCCATCGATACGAACGTTATCGATCTCGGTCGGCGGCGTAAATTCTCTGATGTCCTGCGGCAGATTCTCGTACTCCTCTATAACTGCAGGAGATTTAGTGCCAAACAAAGTTTCCGCCTTCTGAAGCTCGCCGAGCTCACTCCACTGTTCAGTGAACGGAACGAGGTCCGCAGCACGGGCGATTTTTGCAAAACGGGAATATGGAGAAACAGCAGCCTTAAACATCTCACGGAATTTGATTGTTATTTGGTGATTCTCGGAAATGCCATCTTTGAGCGGTGCTTGCCAGGGAATGTCGGAGCCGTTGTCGGCCTCAAAGAAAGCATACGCATGGATACGCCAGCAAGATGGATGGTCGCGCAGAACGGAATTGCCGCTTTCACCATAGCCCACAGCCTTCGTTCGCAATGCGCGAGTAAACATGCGACCGTTTCCGTACATGTAAACACCGCTGGTTTCACCGGAATGATGCGGCGTTAGGCCGATGATCAGTTTGCATTTGACAGTGCCATCATCAATTTTCCAATGCATTGAGAACTGTCGCGGTGAAAAATCAGGTGCGTACGCCATTCGCTGACGTAGAGCGCTGGGAGTTGCAAGCGGGCGAGCGCGTACTGTTGTACGAGTTCCGTCAATTGAGAACGTAATATGGACACGTCGCCCAGCATCAGTTATCGATTGAATCTTATGCCCGTAAATGACGGATAGCTCGCGCATGATATCTGCCCAATCAATCTTGCGAGCAAGACGACGAATCCGAAACACCGTAGTTCCCGAACGCGCAATGTCGGGTGAAGCCGAATACACGGGAACATTCCAGTCAGTAGTGGAAAGCCAGTTCTCATCGAAGTGCACGACTACTGGTCGTTCGCCAGGAAAGTGTGTGATCACTTCAACTTCTGAACCTAGCGAAAATGCAGCGACCTTGAACCCTTCACCCCAAGTGCCAACGCTGCCTTTGGCAGCGTGATAAGGAACGCCCAGACGTACAAGTGGCTCAAGTTTATTCTCACATACTCCCCCGGAGTTCTCTGCGATTGAAATCTCACCGTTTCCAGAGGAGTCAACGACTACCGATATGGCGAGGTCGGAACTTGAGCCATTCTCCTCAAAGTTGTCGAAGATGTTATCCATGATTTCGCAGACCGCGGAAATCGGAGGACATACACGGGCCTTGTTCTTGAGTATCTCTTTGGCTGGAACAGCATTTATGTCGCGGAGTTTGTCGCCACGAGGAATGTGCTCGTTCAATGGAAACCCCTTCGAATCGATCCCGGCCTAAACGTATTCTTCAGCGAACGCATGTGACGAGACTTGACGTGCAAAGTGGGTCGAAAAATGCGGACACAGCACTGGGAGTGAGCGACTCGGCCCTGGACGCGGCGTCGCTTGGTTGCAGTGGCCGGGGCGAATAGTCAAGACGGCAAGAATTGTGGCCGATAGATTCTGAGGTCAGGCCACGGCGCATTCCTCACCTCCCGTCGGCACCCTCATTTACAGCGTAGATGTACTCGGAATCTATAATAGTGGCAAGGCCTTAGAGTCAGAACCAGTGTGGTCCCATTTGCTTTGGCTGCAGAACCTCAATCATAGACCCTGAAGCATATGAGTTCGTGCTTAACCGGTGGATCTTGAAACCAATACTTGACGCATAGCCGCATGCCGAAACTACCGAGTTGTCAATTCGCTGTGCTTCAAACCGCAAAGAAAAATGACCTCAAGATGAGGTGAGAATCGGCCATTAAAGAGAACGGCAAAAGTAATTATTCAGCTGCAATACCGGAGCAGTGTCGAGGAAGGCTCCGGCAACGAATTCGCCGACCTTGGCTTTCCGCATGCCTAGGAGCGAAGGTCCAAAGTCTTGCTGGCTATCCAGATACAGCAGATTCTGAAAGAGCGTCGTCTGACTCAGGCAGGCGCGGCCAGGATCCTGGGCGTCAATTAGCCCAAGGTGTCTGCACTGGTCAACGGCCGGCTCGAAGGGTTTTCGGTGGAGCGGCTGATGACGTTGCTCACGTCCCTCGGGCGCGATGTGCAGATCACGGTCGGTCCAAGACGTTCTGCTCGAGCGCCAGGGCGTATTCGCGTGGCGTTGGCGCGAAGCTCCGGCCGGCCGCAAGGCGCGCGCCAAGTTTTGTCCTGATCTGCGAGCGACGTCGGACAGAAAGGTACTAACACCTAAGCTTCGACGGTGACCGCTTGGGCAAGTCGCATGCCCGGCTCCGCGTATCCTTTTGATCGACACCTTGTGTCTGCGCGTCCAGCCACGCCTGCAGGGCTTTCGATTCGGGCGGCAAAAACTCGCTGACTCTCTCGCCGCGACGGCCGCCGGTCATCCTCAACCCGAACTCTGCCGGAATTCGAGGCCCATAAGCACCAAACCTCCAGACGGGATCGAAAACCAGGGCATTTTTCCCGCCGATGTCGCGCGGAAGCGAGTCTTCGCCATGAATGGGATTCGGCACCTGTACGAGTCCGTTGCGGGTGGGCCGGTAGAAATTGTCGGGCAGAGGCGTCCGATCCGGCTTCTTGCCCCTGAAGCGCGGGTCATTCCAGTATTCGGCCAGGGGAATGATCTCGCTGACGATGCCTGCCCAGACGACCGCGTGCGGATCAGATGGATTGACGCGTGCGCCGGCGAATGCGAGCACACAGTCTCCAATGGTCGCCTTTCTGCGAATGCGCGGCTTGCAGACGGTGAGCGTCACGTACGGTGGATCGTAATTTGGCGCGGAACCCGCATCGACCGCGATCACATAGGTGTGGATGCGCATCGTCATTCGACCTCGTTGAAGAGATCGCCCAGCCAGGCTGACGCATCGGCTCGGTCACCGATGTCCGCCACGAACTCCTGGCCGCGCGCGGCCGTGCGGATGCCAGCCTCCGCCCAACGCTCGATGGAGTGGTAGCTCATCCCCGTACCGCCGGTTTTCGGATTGAGCCAGGCGGGCGTCGACCATTCCGATGGGAGCGCACTGCCTTTGCGGGTCAGGCGGCGCCCCTGCCGCAACATGCCGAAGCCCGGAAGCGTCCGAGACTGGACCGAGAAGCGCTTCGATGCGACGTAGAGCGTGTTGTTAACTCCCCAGCCGCGACGCACGTGGGGATGCTGGTCAAGCCAGGGAAATCGCTGCAAGGCGTGGGTCCCGTCGGGGCCAAGCGCCAAGATGTCGCCGACGTGGAGCCAACCGAAAATGCGGTGCTCTCGCGCGCCGGTGTATTTCCACCTGCCGTTGCGTTTCTCCGCCGGACGGAAGAGTCCCCAGAACAGGAACAGATCGCCGGGCTGGATCCGCTGCTTCGTGAGGTGCCCCTGTGCGGCGCCGTCCTGCCCGAGTGCACCGCGCCAGCCCGGCTTGCGCGGCAGCAGCGTCGAGTCGATATCCGGATCCAAGTGGCAGGTACGGCCTACATCGACTCTTCCCCTCGAAAGGTCGGCAACGAGGCTCGGGAGATCCCCGGCGAGTTCGGCGAATCGCAGGGGGCTCGGCATCTTCGTCGGGATTGGCAGGGAGACCGGTCGTCCGTCGACGATGGGGCTCGCGACGCCGCCTGCAGCTGAATCGAAGCCTTTACGGGAGAAGATAACCTTCAAGGACTTTGAGCCTATGAGGGGTTCTCAACGAGAGAGCGTAGATGGTTCACGGCCACCCCACCAGCAGGCTCGGCATCGTCACTTTCAAAGCCGCATAGACCCCGAGCACCGTCAACAACCCGCAATCAACCGCCGCCTGGCGGCGTGACCGCAGCCGCTCCTCGCGCAGCCGCACGTGCGTGGCCGGAGTGTGCTGCGCGTCCTGCATCACGAGCTCCGATCGCTCGATGACGGAGAGGCCGACATAGCGGATGGCGCAGTACAGGAAGATGAAGAGCCCGACCGTCACGTGCTGGAACGGCGTTTG
>Ga0187894_10007395_pt1 | contig 10377 bp, 9 predicted proteins | sample GBC1701081metaG_FD_136650 | JGI IMG/M metagenome (GOLD analysis project Ga0187894, IMG submission 136650) | White microbial mat communities from a lava cave in the Kipuka Kanohina Cave System on the Island of Hawaii, USA - GBC170108-1 metaG ... | reverse complement strand
CTGCGCCGTGATTAACCAGATGGCGTTATCATCTAGGTACGTATGGCGCAGCCTGAGCGCACCACCTCGTTCGCCAAGAGCGTCGAGGGATTGCACCGTGAGGAATCGGCCCTCGACCGCGCCCGCGCGCTCCGCGACCAGTTCGTCCACGCCCAGGAACAGAACAACGAACACCAGAAGCCTCAGCAACGGTCACGGGAAGAAACCGAGAAATCCGGGTCGCAGATGGTCAAGCAGGACGCGCCGGTTTTACATCCCACGCCGAAGGGCAACATGCGGCAGATCCCCGATCGCTTCGCCGCTTTCCGCAAGCTCGAAAAGGAGCATAGAAAGGCGGGCACAAGCCTTCAGCAGAAGGCGAAGGAATTCAAACCTCCGGCGCCGGAGCGCGCCGCGAAACAGGAAAGCCATTCACAGAACGAACCCGCCAAGGTAGCGGCTGCACAGAAGGCGATGGCGAACTTCCACGCCCGGCAGCAACAGATCCGCGAGCAAGAGCGCGACCGCGAGCGGTAATTCGTTCCGGCGGATCGTGAGATTCATCGAACGCCGGGCGCGTTCCAGATCTTGATCTGGTCTCCGTGCGCCGATGCCAGCAGGCGGCCGTCAGGACTGAAGACGACGGCGCTCGCAGGCCGCCCGGCCTCTGTTCTTCCCGTTGCGCCCGTGGCGATATCCTGCAGCTTGATCGCATTGTCATAGTCGCCGGCGGCAACGAGGTGCCCGTTCGGGCTGAAAGCCGCGGACAACACCCCGGATTTGTAACCTGCGAATCCGCTTGTCTGCCTGCCGGCCCCGACATCCCACAACTTCATCGTCTGGTCGTAGCTTCCGGAGGCGAGCGCCCGGCCGTCGGGGCTGAAGGTCACGCACAGCACGCCGCCTTCATGCCCCGAGAGTGTGTTCAACTCCCGGCCGGTGGCGACATCCCAGAGTTTGATCGTGCGGTCGCCACTGCCTGATGCCAGTATGGTTCCGTCAGGGCTGAAGGCTACAGAATTCACTTCTCCGGTGTGTCCGGCGAGCGTTTTTAACTCACGGCCGGCACCGACATCCCAAAGCTTGATTGTCTTGTCGGCGCTGCCTGATGCCAGCACGCCGGCGCGGCTAAAAGCCACCGACTTGACCCACCCCGTATGTCCGGGCAGAGAAACGATCTTGTTTCCCGTGGCCGCATCCCAGAGCTTGAGCACCGAACGGTCCGTGTTGCCGGAGGCGAGCACGCGACCGTCAGGGCTGAAGGCCAACGACAGAAAAAAACTTATGTCGTCGCTGATGATCTTGCGAACTTCGCTGCGGGAGGCCAGGTCCCAGACCTTGATCGACCTGTCGTCGTTGCCCGATGCCAGCAGCCGCCCGTCCGGCGAGAAAGCCAATGTTTCGATGTTCGAGGCGAGGCCGGGCGTGCTGTGCGTCAGCGTGTACGCAAGCGTCAATTCGGCGAGCGGGCTGTTTGCCGCAGGCGGCGGGGGCAGCGGAGGCCGTACTTCCGCTACGGGCGGCGTTATCGTTTTAATGGGTTCCGCTGTGCGAACGTCCGGCTCGGGCTGACGGCTCGGGGTCCTGCTCGCCAGCATGACGACCAGGACCAAAACGCCCACGACAGAGAAAACGACAGCCAGCCGCGCGACCCTCCGCTTCCGCTGTTTCTCCGACGCAGCGCCACCCCTGACTTTCTCGCACAACGCCCGCACGTCCGCGAAGGGGTCGGCCAGTCCGGCGCCGTCCTCGTAATGGCGCAGCGTGAACAGCGGCCCTTCCGGCAACGCTCCCTGGTCGCTCCCGGCCGCTACCACCAACCCCGCGCGCGGGGCGCGGATCGAGGCCGCGGCGTTTTCCCGGAGGCCGGAGACGACGGCCAGCGCTTCATCGCCGGAAGCTAGAATGCGCCCCGGCGCGGCGGTCCACGCGCCGATCTTCAGCTTGAACTCCGCGATCAGAGATCCCAGTTCACGGCCCTCGACGCACAGCTCACGCCACCGCATGAACTTGTGGTCGGGATGAGGATCGAACAGGCCGATGAACTGATAGTCCTCGTAATAATTCACGCGCCGCATCACGACCGGCCGCGCCCCGGAAATCACCGCGAGAGCCAGGCCCGGATAGGCAACCCGCTCCCGGTCGTCGATGCGCGCGAACACCTGCCCGATCTCGTCGGGCGTGATCAGGGCGCGTTTCTGGATCGTCTCGCTCGACCCCTCGGTGCGGGACTTGGAAGTGCCGCGCGTCGTGCCTTCGGTTTCGCTTGTCCCTTCCGTCCAGCCTTCAGACGTGCCGTCCGTCTGCGACCGAGAGGTGCCTCGCGACACGCCGTCGGAGCGCCCCTCGGTCCAGCCTTTCGACTTGCCCTCGGTGTAGGAGCGGCCGTCGCTCTTGCCTTCGTTTCCGCCCATCCAGCGCTTGCCGCCGAGGAACCCGCCGTAGCTCCAGTTCCGCCCCGACGACCAGTTGAAGTTGCGCCCCTCCGAGCTGTTGACGCCCCACGACCGGCCCGAACTGACGGAACTGTTGGTGCCCTCGGATTCGGATGTCCCGGTCGAGGACGAGCGCCCTGTTGTCCTTGATTTCGACTTCGCCGTGCTGCGCGAAACGCTCTCGGATTCGGACACGCTGTCGCTCGCCGACCGCACCTCGCGCACCACTTCCGTCTCGCCGATCAGCTTGCTGACATAGTCGCGCGAGAAGTGATCCTCGATGTTGAAGAACACCTTGAGGCCGGAATTGGCGAGGAAGGTTTGCCAGTTGTCCTTGTACACCGCCTTGAGCTGCTCAAGGCTTTGAAGTACAAAAGCCATTTTGACGCCCGCCCCCGCGATCTGCGCAACTGAGTCAAGGATCACCTGCATGAACTTCAAACCGGCGAATTCGTCCAGCATCAGCAGCACCGGATGCCCGGTCGCCGGACGCCCCCTCACCTTCTCCATTTCGGTCACTATTAGCGCGATCATCATGCGCAGCCACCGGTAATGCGTGCTCATGTACCGCTGCGGCAGGCACAGGTAAAGGCTCAGGCCCTCCGGGAGGGTCTTCAGCTCGGAAAGCTGGAAATCCGAAGCCGAGAGAACGCGCTGCATCGCCGGGCTGTCGATGAATTCCGTGTTCCGGTTCGCCACCTGCAGCACTGATTCGTACTGCTTCGGGGAATTCAGCAGCATGTTGGTGAACGTGTCGCCGATGCCGGCGACCAGCCCATCGAAGGCGGGATTGTTCGTCAGCCCCGTCCACAGCAGTCCGTGCGCCGGCGGGACGTTTTCCTCGCCCGCTTCGCGCAGCGTCTCGACCGTTTCCCAGTCGCCCCGCGTGACCAGTTTCCGCAGGGTAATTAAATTACGACGCCCCTCGTACTGGGGCGCGGTCAGGACATGCAGCAGCAGCCCCTTGACCATCGCCCGCGCCGATTCGTCCCAGAACGGATCGTTGGTACCGCCCTCGTGGATGACGACGATGGCGTCGGCAATGCACCCCGCCTCGTCGATGGTTTCCTCGTGCTCCGGGTCGAGCGCATCGAGCGGATTGAACCGTCCACGCAGCCCTTCATCAAGCTGGGCCGCCTTGAACGGATCGAGAACCCTGACGGTCTGGCCCATGCCGGCGCTGTGCTGCGAACCGGCACCCCGCCTGGCGGCAGTGATGGTGGCGTTCTCGCCCTTGGGGTCGAGAAGGACGAGGCTGCCCGGCCACTGTATGGTCGCCGGGATTATGAAGCTCGTTCCCTTCCCGCCACGGGACCCGCTGACGACCGTGATATGGCGATCGTCCACATAGCCGAGCGGAACCTCGCCTTCACTGGCCGAACGCCCCAGCCAGACGGTCCCGTCGCGGTACAGATACCGCTGCTCAACCTCATCCGGATCAGCCCACGCCGCCGTTGCGATGCGCATGGTCATTGAAAGCCTGACCGCATCCCGGTTGTGCCGCTTCTGCCACTTCAACCTGTGCGGTATTAATCAGATGATACGCCCGGAAGGAATCGCTATGATGGGCGGCGCGCAGAATTTACTTGCATCAGAAGGCGGGGTGACCTTATCATGCGGTTACGTCAATTCATTCCGGTTTTGTTCTTCGGCCGCCACGCTGAAAAACCCAACCGGAACAGCACAGAAAAGTCCATCGCGATACCGCTCGCAAGGTGTGCGCGTGTTCCACGCGCTACCGCTCCCTCCGGTCACTCACCTTGGCAAGGGGGCGCTCCGCCCCCCGTTAGCATCCCCCCGGCAGGCCGCGCTGCACGCGCGAAGGAACGACCCTGGGCCGGGTCTGCTGGCGCCGGGTTGTCCCGTGAGCGGGCCGACGCAAGAGCCGCAGCGTTGGCGCTGCTGTCCGCCGTGGGCGGCGTCCGGCGGATTGCTGGGCCGCAATCCTTTCGGGCTGGACGCCCTATGTCGGCTCCGGCGCTCCGGGGAGCCTGGCTGACGCCCGGAGCCCTGCCCCGCTGGACGGGGGCAGCATGAGCAGCGGCAGCCAGAAGCGCAAGGTCACGGCACGCATCGCGATCAACTGCACGCCCGCTCAGAAGGCCGCGATCGTGAAAAAGGTCGAGGCGACGGGGCTATCGCCGTCCGCGACGTGTCTGGCCGTTCTGCTCGACGTGCCCCTGCCCCGCCGGCGCGTTCCGACCGTCAACGACGAAGCGATGCGCGCCTATCTGGCCGCGACGGCGGCGGTCAAGGATGTGTTGCGCGAGAGCCTCGCCGAGCTCGGAAAATCGGGATCGAACCTCAACCAGATCGCCTACATGCTGAACGCCAACACCGCGTCGCCGCGGATCATGAACATCATCGAAAGCGCCATTCAGGAACACCATGCCCTCGTGGAAAAGCACAAGGATGCCTTCAACGATCTGGACGAACTGCGCACGCTCGCCATGCAGGGGATGGGCCTGGAGCGCGCCCGCAAGTCGCCCGCAGACAAATAATCTAGGAACGGAGGGGCGCGATGGAGCGTGACCTTAAGGCCGAGATAGCCTTCCAGATGCGGTGGCCATGACTGGTCAGACCTAACGCCCGAGGAAGAACACGTCTTCGCTATCGACCGTGCCCGCTTTCCCGCCCTGCTGCTGGCCTGGACCGCCTATGAAAGCTTCATGCGGCTGACCGATGCTTTCAGCGACGCCCTCATCCTTCCGGAGCGCAAGCGCCGGCGCGACATCGTTCGCATGGGAGTTTCGATAAATGGTTTCCAGCATTTCGCGAAGGAATACGCCGGCATGACCTTCCGCGAGGCGCACGCGATGTACTGCAAGCATGAATTCTGGCAGGTTCGAAATGGCATCAGCAGCTACACAGACGATTCCCGGAAGTGAATCCCCCACTTTCTCATTCCGCCCCCAGGGGCGGACGCCGGGGCGGGGCTGGTTCCCCCCACGGCGGCAAAGTCGGCCCGCCTCCCCCCGCCAGAGGGAGTTCAAAACGCGCCGCTGAATTCCCCCTCACGGCTCCCCCTTCATGGATATCCGTTAGCTACCAGTGAGCCGACGGAAGGTCATCAGATGGCTATCCACAGGCAGACCGATCACCATTCGGTATCCGTTGACGAACGAGTAGCTCTCCGGTACGATTCCGCTATCTGGTAGCCTTCCGATATCTCCTCTCTCTGCCCTTCTTTTCGTCCCCCTCCACCACCCACACCCAAGAGCTTCACCATGCCAACCATCGTTTTTGCCAGTCCCAAGGGCGGCGCAGGTAAATCAACCGCCGCCGTCCTTCTCGCCACCGAACTCGCTCTCAAGGGCGCGGCTGTGACCATCATCGACGCCGACCCGAACAAGCCCGTCTCTGAATGGGCGGGGAGGGAAGGGCGCCCCGAAAACCTTACCGTAGTTGCCGATATTTCCGAAAAAACGATCATCGACGAGATCGAAGATGCCGCCCAGAAAACGCCCTTCGTGGTCGTTGACCTGGAGGGAACAGCCTCCATGATGGTTGCCTATGCGATCAGCAGGGCCGATCTTGTCATCATTCCGACACAGGGATCGCAGCTCGACGCAAAGGAGGCAGGCAAGGCAATCAAGCTGATCAACCAGCAGGAGAGGGCCTTCGGAAAGAAAATTCCGTACGCAATCCTCTTTACACGGACAAGCTCCGCAATCCGCCCCCGGACGCTGCAGCACATCCAGCAGGAATTCCAGAAACACGGCGTGCGAGCGTTCCAGGTGCAGATCCACGAGCGAGAAGCCTTCCGCGCACTTTTCTCCTTCGGTGGAACGCTCGAATCCCTGAACCCGCAGTACGTAAGCAACCTCGCAATTGCCATAGTTAACGCCCGGGCATTCGCCGGCGAGGTGATCTCGATGTTGTCACACGTGAAACAAACCCAACCGGCAACAGAAACGGCACAGGTGGCGTGATGCAAGAGAGAGCCAGCGTTTTCGATTCGAGCCCGGATTTCGATGTGTCAGGTTTCAGGGCCGAGAAGTCCAGGTCTTCCGCCTCGCCGGAAAAGGTCCGGCAGGTTTCCGAAGGGGCGAGCTTCACGAGCCGCGAGCCCGCGGAGACGAAGCCCATGAGGACAGCCAAGCGCGAACCGCGCCGCTACCGCACCGGGCGGAACACGCAGTTCAACATCAAAGCCGATCCCGAGATCATCGAAGAGTTCTACAGTATCGCGGACGAGCAGGGCTGGGTTCTGGGAGAAACGTTGGAGCGGGCGGTGAACGCGCTCAAAAGTGAAATCGCCCTCAGGAAGGGGCAGGGTGGCTAGGAGAAGAACCAAGATCGAAACCTACGACGACGGCCTTCGTGAGCTTGACATGGCAATCGATTGGGCACGGAAGAGCGGCTTCGAAAACATTCTTCTACACCTCGTCAAAACACGCGATGTGTTTCTGAAACACCGGGATACCGCCGTCCCGACGGGCGTAAGAAGACTCCGCGCTAACTAGCCATTGCAACCTGCCGCCAACTTCGCGCATCCAATTGGGCGTGAAGATTGGAGGACGCCATGCAACGGCATCGTTCCTTCGCGCTGACGTACCAGCCGTCATTTGAACTGAACCCGCAGCCGGTGGTTCAGATCAACCCCAAAACTCAATTCGCACTCGTCCTCGACACGATCGCGCGTCACGTCGCCGAGCGCGTCGAGGAACAGGTTCTCGAACACTTGGAACAAGCGGTCCCACGTGTCCAGCCGGTGCTTCTTAGCGTCAAGGACGCCGCCGTGTATCTAGGCCGGTCGGAACAGGCGATTCAGCACCTGATCTTCTCCCATGAACTACCCGTCGTGCGGGTCGGTCGGCGCGTCCATCTCGACCGCCGCGACCTCGATCTCTGGATCGAAAAGAACAAATACTGAAGCAGCAGGATTCCTCGGGCTAAACTGAACCATGCCCGCAGCCAGGAAGAAAGCTCCTGCGAAGCGTCGCGCCCCGCTGGCGGCGCGTAAGCCCACGCGGGCGCATCTGCTCATTATCGAATGCGAATCGCAAAAGCTCGCGCGTCAGGGTCTGCACCTGGGAACCGGTCTTGGCAAGCTGATCCAAGACTGGCTGCCCGGCAAGAGAGTCGCCATCGTTCAGACCTCGACCGAAAAGCAAATGGGTGAGGATCTCGCCAAGGCTTTCCAGAAGCACGGCCGTTTTCGAAGTGTCCTGATCGTTGGCCACAGCGACGCCGAGCTTCTGAACATGACCGGCGACGGTCCGCGACCGTGGGCGACCGTCGGCAAATGGATCAAGATCTTTGAGCCGGAGTTTCTTTTTCTCGCGGCCTGCGAGGCGGGACAGTCGGAGGCGGTCCGAAAAGTTTTTGATGCCGCCGGGCCGAGTCTGCGCCAGATCTACGCCAGCCCGGTGGCGCTTCACAAGATCCACACGGCCCCGATGGGCGTCCTGATCCTCATGCTGCTAACACAGGGCAGAATCAATCCTGAACAATCGCAGGCATTGCGTCTCGTTCAATACATGGTTCACGGCGGACAGCTCTATCGTTGGCGGGCCAACGAGACCGGTCCGGGCGAGGAGCTGAAGGGCAAGCTCTGGGACTCAATTGGCAAGACGCTTTACTTCGGGGAATGGGACCTTCTTAAGCAACTGTTTCCCAACCTAAAATAATCCCCCAGACTCCGGCTCCCGCATTAGCCTTTTGGGTTACAATAGTGGTAGCTTATGCCCCGAAAGACTGACGGCTCCGGCACCCTTTACCTGCGGGGTGACATCTGGTGGGTCAAGATCCGGGTCGATGGCCGCCCGGTCTACGAATCCAGCAAATCCACAAAGAAGTCAGAAGCGATCAAGCTGCGCGACAAGATGCTCGCGAAGAAGTCGCGCGGCGAGCTCTCCGGCGGGTCCGCCGACAAGGTCCTCATCACCGAGTTGCTCGACGATGTTCTCAAGAGCGACATCAAGCCCTCGACACGCTATGTCTGGGAGAAGGTGATCGAGAAGAACATCCGCCCGTTCTTCGGAAACCTCAAGGCGCAGCGCCTGACCACCGACCACATGGACCGGTATCGCGAGAAGCGCAAGAAGGAAGGGCGCAGCGACGCCACGGCAAACCGCGAGTTGTCGATCCTGCGCACGGCCTTTCACAACGCCCGCAAGCGCACGCCGCCGAAGGTCCTGGTCGTGCCGTATTTCCCGATTGTCGCTGAAACCAATATCCGCAAGGGTTTTCTGACCGATGAGCAATACGACAAGCTGCGTGACGAGCTGCCAGCCGAGTTGAAGGCCCTCTTCGTGACCGCCTATATCACGGGCCTGCGCCGGGGCGAGATCACAGCGATCCAGTGGCCGCAGGTCGATTTCGAGGCGGGGCTGATCACGTTGGAGAAGGGCGAGACCAAGAACGACGAGCCGCGCTCGGTCCCGATCCTCGACGGCGACATGCGCGGTTTGCTGACGGCTGCGAAGACGGAGAGGGACGAGAAGTACCCCGAGTCGCCGTGGGTCTTCAGCCGGGGCGGCGACCGCATCGTCGATTTCCGGTGGTCATGGGACGAAGCCTGCAAGCGGGCAGAGGTCCCGAACCTCAATTTCCATGACCTGCGCCGCACAGCCGTCCGCAACATGCGACGCGCCGGCATCCCGCAGGTGATCCGCATGAAGATCAGCGGCCACAAGACCGACAGCATGGAGCGCCGATACAATATCGTCGATGGCGACGACCTGCAGATGGCGAAAGAGCTGCTGCAGAACCGCCGTAAACCAACTGAAAAGAATCAGGATACTGTAACCAAAAATGTAACCACGGCAGGAGAATCCGGGATACCAGGGGATACTTCTCCCCTTAATAAATCAGGTACTTAGGTCATGAGGATACCCGGCGAAACCGGCGCTTTTGGCTTGAGGTGCTAGCGGGAGCAATCTCGTGGGGGTTCAAGTCCCCCTCTCCGCACCATAGATTTCAGTTACTTACAGCCATCCTCACTGGATGGCTGTTTGATTTTCGGGTGCCTTTGTACTTGTTTTGTCCTTGTTGAGGTTTTTTTGCGCTTCCAAATGCGCCTGGAGCTTCTGTCCGGCCTCGATCATGTCACGCTCGGAAACGATGTTGTAGCGTTGGAAAACAGCTCGGCTTTTGTGGCCTGAAATCCGCATGGCGGTTTCCTCCGGTACCCCGGCATTCACCATGTTTCTAATCGCCGTTCGCCGGAGATCATGGAAAAGCCGTCCGGGCACGCCAGCCCGCGCTGTAGCTGACCTCCACGCGCCGTAGAAGTCTTTGATTGGGATGCCCGCGCGCGTGAAGATGTACTCCACCGTCGGCCATAGCAGCTTCCGCTGATCGTGCAAAATTCGGAGCATTTCAAGAAGCTCCCCCGACGCGGCAAAGACCCGGCCCTCTTTTGTTTTGGTGTCCTGCGCGCGCAGCCGCACAATCCCGTTCGAGACATCCACCTGTTGCCAGCGTAAGGAAAGAACTTCGCCAACGCGGCAACCAGTGCGATATCCGAAGGCCAGCACGGGCCGCAGTTCCTCGGGAAGCTCCCGCATGACACGCTCGTACTCTTCCGTCTCAAAAAAGCCCGTGCGAGCCGGGTTCTCAGCCAGCCTGCGTATCTTCGGCACGCGCAAGAGCTTCGGCGGTTCGCGCTCAACTGCCAACTGAAAAGCTCTGCGGAGTCGGCCAAGCTCGCGATTGATCGTCCCGCCACACACCCCCGCTGCGCGGCGAGTTTCGACATATCCGGCAATCTGAGCCGTTCCGATCTTCTCGGCTTGCGTTGCCCCGAAATGGCCGCGGAGATGCTCACAGTGAATCTCAGCGAGGGCTTCATGCTGGCCCCGGTTGCGGACTTCCGCCAATAGATCGTCGAGCAACTCGCCCACCGTGGCTTTCCCCGTCCGAGCTGTTACCAAGACTCCCGCTCGTTTCTCGGTTATCCGCTGGAACCGGATAGCATCCGCAGCCTTGAAGTCGAAGAGTCCTGTTGGCTCACGTT
>Ga0187894_10007394_pt1 | contig 10378 bp, 8 predicted proteins | sample GBC1701081metaG_FD_136650 | JGI IMG/M metagenome (GOLD analysis project Ga0187894, IMG submission 136650) | White microbial mat communities from a lava cave in the Kipuka Kanohina Cave System on the Island of Hawaii, USA - GBC170108-1 metaG ... | reverse complement strand
CTGCGGCGCCTCGAAGTCGCGCACCGCCAGCGCCACCACCCTCATCCCGCCTTCACGCACCCGCTCGACCGCCTCCGCGAGCTCGGCGGCCAGGGGATCGTCGGCGTGCCCGCTGCCGGCGAAGACCGCCCCCGCGGCGCGATAGTGGCCGAGCAGGTCGAGCTGGACCAGCTCGCTCTCGGTGCGGCGGTCCACGTTGCAGACGATCGTGATGTGGCCGGCCTGGGCGGCGGCGTCCTCGACCCCCCTGGTGATCTCGGCGAAGTAGGGGTCGACGATGTCGCCCACGATCACGCCGATGATCCGGCTGCGCTTGGTCACCAGCGCGCGGGCGAGCTCGCTGCGCGAGTAGCCGACCCGCTCGGCCGCCTCCCGCACCAGGGTCCGCGTCGCCTCGGAGACAGGGTGAGTCGAGCCGTTGAGCACGCGCGACACCGTGGCCACGGAGACCCCCGCGACGCGGCTCACGTCGGCCAGTGAGCCCTTGGCGCGCGTGCGCGGGGGAGGCCGGTCGCCCACCGGCTCAGCGTACAGCCCACCTTCACTCGATCCTCAGCACCAGCGCCGACGGCCGCTCCGCGTCGTGGTAGACGGTCTGGTCCGCGACCGCGGCGGTCGCGTCGAAGTGGTTGTCCCCGCCCGTGTTGAGGTTGCGCGCGAACCACGGCGAGCTGCTGCTCTGGATGCAGCAGTGCAGCCGCGCGCCGCGGGGTAGCACGCGCGCCGTCGCGCCGAGGTCGATCTCGTAGCGAACGACCTCGCCGGGCGCGAGCGGCCGCGGCTCGTCGAGACCGTCGCGGAAGCGGGCGCGGATCGCGTAGCCGTAGGTCAACAGCCGTACCTCGCCCGTGTCAGGATCCTCCCAGCCGACGCGGGCGAACCAGTCCGTATCCGGGGCGCTCGTCTCCGCGTACAGCCGCAACACGACGTTGCCGATCACGGTCAGCGGCTCCGCCAGCGGCTCCGAGGCGTACAGCAGCCGGTCCGCGCGCGGGCCCGGGTCCAGCGGCCAGCCCGCCCGCTCCTCCACCTCCATCGGGTCGCCGTAGTCCCACGGCTCGGGCGTGGGCCGCAGCGGGTCGTAGCGGTAGCGGTCCGGTGGCTCGTCACCGGGGGCGCTGAACGAGAGCCGGCCGGCGGCGCCCAGGAACAGCTCGACCTGCCGCGTCGTCTCGGGCGGCCAGTCGCGGTAGCCGGCCCAGGCGTTCGGCCCCATCACGAACAGCCGAACGGGCGGCTCGTCGCCCAGCCCGTCCCCGACCCCGCGCACCCAATGGTCGAGCCAGCGTTTCTCCCGCTCCCACAGCGCGATCACGGCCTCGGATCCGTAGTCGCGCCCGCCGAACTCCGTCCGCTCGTTGAGCTCGTGGGGCCAGGGGCCCATGAGCAGGCGGTGACTGCCGGCCGGCGCATCTGGGTGGGCGCGCTGGGCGGCGTCGAAGTTCTCGAGCGGCACGGGGGTGAACAGCTCGTCGAACCAGCCGCCGACGTGGTAGACGGGCACCGTCACCCGGTCGAACCGATGGATCGCCTCGAGCCGGCGCCAGTAGTCGTCCTCGCTCGCGTGTTCGAGCCAGCCGCGCCACCAGGGCACGGGCATCGCGATCAGATCGCCGATCTCCGCGACGGGGAGGTGCTGGAGCAGCTCGGGTCGCTGCGCGATCAGCGCGTCGAACACCTCTGACTCCTCCCCGTCGCGACCGGTGGACTGGTTGACCCGCCTGTTGACCAGGCTGCCCCAGCGGAGGCGCCGCAGCGAGAAGACGCCGCCGCAGTAGAAGTGGTGGTTGTAGAGCCCGGTGGCCGGCACCCGCGCGACCACGGCTCGCAGCGCCAGGTGTCCCGACAGCGCGGCCATGAGGCCGGTGAACCCCACGTACGACGAGCCCGCGCACGCCACCGTCCCGTCGCTCCAGGGCTGACGGACGATCCAGTCGATCGTGTCGTAGGCGTCGACGTCCTCGCTATGGAATGGGTGCCAGTCGCCGTCCGAGTCGTGGCGTCCGCGCACGTCCTGCACCACCCCGACGTAGCCGTTCTCCGCGCACCATCCGGCATACGGGAGGGCGTAGTCACCCAGCTTGCCGTACGGCGTCCGCTGGAGGATGGTCGGAAACGGGCTCGCGCCCGCGGGGAGGTGGACGTCCGTCGCCAGGCGGACGCCGTCCCTGGTGTCGACGAGCGCGTGCAGTTGCCGGGCGCCGTCCATGGCCGTCGTCACGCCTTGCGCAGGAGCCAATCGAGCATTCGCCCGAAGAACGCCTGGAACCCGGGCGAGCCGTAGGCACGTAGGTCGTGCCCGATCAGGCACACCGCGACCCTGCCGCGACCCGCCTCGCGCACCCAGGCCAGGGGAGCGGTGAGCCCGTCCTGCGTGCCCGCGAGCAGGACCGAGCTGCGGCGCGGCTCGACGAAGTCGTGGTAGAGCTCGTCGACGACCTCGAACGGCTCCAGTCCGCGCGTGATCGGGTGGTCGCGATCGACGATCGCCACCTTCACGGGCGTGTCCCAGTCCTCGGTGTGACGGCTGTGTCCGACCACGTAGCGGGCGTCCCAGAGCTCGGCGAGCTCCGGGCGGTCCTCGGCGAAGCTGCCCAGCCCGGGATGCTGGCACAGCAGCGATCCGCCGCGGGACACGTAGGCGATGAGCCCCGTCAGCTCGGTGTCCGCCAGCGGCCTGTAGGTCGTGGTCGCGGATTCGGGCGGATCCCAGGTCACGTCGGCGTACTCGCCCTGACCGAGTCGAGCGACTCCGCTCCAGTGGAGCCCGGCGAAGACCACCAGGGGCGCCCGGGGCAGCGCGGGGTCCGCGAAGGCGTCGGTGCACTCCGTGTACGCCAGCCCGACGCGTCGCTCTTGGAGGCGCGCGCCGATGAAGTCCCTGATCGCCGGATAGGGGTGGTACGGCCCCCCGCCCCACATCAGCGCGGACGACGCCAAGCCCTAGTCCGCTCCCGGGCGGATGTCCGAGGCGTGCGCGAGGAACGCCTCCCTCGACGCCCTCACGTAGACGATCTTCCCGCGCGTGACCGCCGTCTCACTCGGCTCGACGTCGCCGAGCAGCGGATCGCTGTGAATGCAGGCGTAGTCCGGCTCGAGGTTGTTGCAGTACTCCGCGCACGGCTCGAAGACGATGCCCAGGACGCCGCGGTCGTAGCGGTCGTGGACCGCGATCAGCGGATGATCGAGCTGGACCGGGAACTCGTCGCACCACCAGTCGCGCGCGCAGCGCTTGACGAACTCGACGGGAGGCGTCGTCAGGTACGAGTTGTGCGTGGGATCCGGCGTGCACAGGGGCGTCGACTCCAGGGAGGTCCAGCGCCCGTCGATGCGCCCGAGCGTGCGCTCGCGGAGCGGGTCGGCGAAGGACGGGCTGGTCGCCAAACGCAGGCAGACCTCCGCCCAGCAGTCGTACCACGGCTCGGATGTGCGATTCGTCACCGCCAGCTCGAGCGCTATGTCGTCGCCCACCGGGGTCGCGGACGCACGGACCTCGCCATCCGCGAAGCCCACCACTCGGGTCAGCCCGCCCGCGGCCGTGCGCTCCCAGGGCGTCGCCTGCCATTCCTCGTTCTCGAAGCCGAGCACGGCGTAGGTATCGTGCGCGATCGGGCCGGCCGTGGGGCGGGGCAGCTCGGGCCGATCGGCCGGGTCGCGCCAGATGTTCTCCGGCAGCCAGAGCTTGAGCACCTCGCCCTCGCGCTCCCGCAGTGCGATCCTCAGGTCCCCGGGGTCGTCCGGGACGGGGTCGATCCGAAAGGCCGGCTCCTGATTCACGAGCGCGAGCGTACTAAGATGCGGACTACATGTCCAAATACCGGGAGGATGTGTAGTAACCTTGCCTGACACGATGAGCGATCCCGCGTCCAACGGAGTCGCAGGGCTGGAATGCGCAGGCGTGCGAAAGACGTACCCAGGTGAACACGAGTTCTGCCTGGGCCCGGATGTAGGCGGCTTGTCGTTCAGCGTGGGGCGCGGCGAGCTGTTCGCCCTCGTCGGGCCGAGTGGATGCGGCAAGACCACGACGCTCCGGATCATCGGGGGATTCGTCCCCGCGGACGAGGGGACGATCGTCGTCGAGGGCGTCGACATCACGCACCGGCCGGCCTACTCACGGCCCACCAACACCGTCTTCCAGAGCTACGCGCTCTTCCCCCACATGTCCGTGGGCAACAACGTGGCCTTCGGCTTGAAGATGGAGCGGGTCAACCGACAGGAGAAGCAGAGCCGAGTCGCCGAGGCACTCGAGCTCGTCGGCCTGGCGGGCTACGAGCGGCGTCGTGTGTCTGAGCTCTCGGGCGGGCAGCAGCAGCGCGCCGCCCTCGCGCGCGCGATCGTGAAGCGCCCGGCGGTCCTCCTGCTGGACGAGCCGCTCGGCGCGCTCGACCTGCAGCTGCGTAAGCAGATGCAGGACGAGCTGGCGAGCCTCAAGACCTCGACGTCCACCACCTTCATACACGTGACCCACGATCAGGAGGAAGCCTGCGCGATCGCCGATCGCATCGCGGTCATGAAGGACGGCCGCGTGGTGCAGGTCGACGAGCCCTTCGCCCTCTATCGGCGGCCGCGCACGACGTTCGTCGCCAGCTTCCTCGACGCGGGGACGATCATTCGCGGCCGCACGGTTCGGCGCGCGGACGTCGTCGAGATCGTCGCCGAGGACCTGGCCGTCCGCGTGCCCGCGGCCAATGCCCAGCCCGGAGTTCCGCTCGCCGCCGTCATTCCCGCCGACAAGGTCCAGATCGACGGCGTCGGCGCCGCGGCGATCGAGGGCGCGAGCGCGACGGGCACGATCACGCGCACCGTGTTCACCGGGACGAGCCTTGTAGTTTACGTGGAGATCTCGGAGGAGCTCGCGATCAAGGTCAGCGTCCCGACTCAGGACGGCACACCCGGGGCCGGAACCGCGTTGGACGTCGGCACGCGGGTGCGGGTGTCCTGGAGGCCGGACGACGTCATCCTGGTCGACGACTCGGATACCGGGCCGACGCTCCCGGACCCGGCGCCGGCGGATTCAGGGCGGATCGTCTCCGCCGCTTAGCGCGTCCGCGGACCTCGCGTGATGTATCATCATGCGAACGTAGTGCCCGAATCTTAAGATCCAAGGAGGCAACGTGTCGAGTGACACGAGCACCGAGAGCCTGGCCATCAGCGGCGGACCGAAGGCCAGGACCCGCCCAGAACCGCCGATGTTTCCCGGAGGCGTGGAGGTGGGACAGCCGGAGATCGACGCGGCCACGCGTGTGCTCGAGTCCAAGCGACTGATCCGCTTCTACGGGCCCTACGACCCGGAGGACACCGGCGTCTCGGAGGTCGACGACTTCGAGCAGAAGTTCGCCCGGTACGTCGGCACGAGCTACGCCCTCGGCGTCACGTCCTGCACGGCGTCGCTGATGACGGCGCTCGCCGCGCTGGGCGTCGGCCCCGGCGACGAGGTCATCATGCCGGCCTACACCATGGTCGCGACTCCGTCGGCGGCGCTCGCCGTGGGCGGCATCCCGATCGTGGCGGAGGTCGATGACAGCCTGACACTCGATCCCGCGTCAGTCGAGGCGAACGTCACCGAGCACACCAAGGCCATCCTGCCGGTGCACATGCGGGGCATGCCCACCGACATGGACGCGATCATGGCGATCGCGGAGCGGCACGACCTGGCGGTCGTCGAGGACGTGGCGCAGGCGACCGGCTCCACCTACAAGGGACGGGCGTGCGGCTCGATCGGCCACGCCGGTTGCTTCAGCCTGCAGATGCACAAGATCATCACCACCGGCGAGGGCGGCATGCTGGTCACGGACGGAGCGGACACCGTCTTCCGCGCCAAGTGCTTCCACGACGCCGCCGCGGAGTTCCGCGGCGCCGCCTGGATGGACCCGGACCCGTCCATTCGCGACTCGTTCGTCGCGTTCCCGGGGATGAACTTCCGCCAGTCGGAGCTCACGGCCGCGATCGGCAAGGTTCAGCTCGACCGGCTCGACGGCCTGCTCGAGCGTATGCGGGCGCACAAGGCCGTGCTGCGCGAGACGGTGGCGAGCACGGGCCGCGTCGAGCTGCGCCGCGTGACCGACGCGGGCGAGTGCGCCACCAACCTCGTCTTCTTCACCGAGGCTCCAGACAGCGCGCGGGCGATCGCCGCCGCGCTGGACGCCGAGGGCGTCTACAGCCAGGTCCTCTACGTGAACGACGAGTTCGACTGGCATGTGTACGCGTGGTGGCGCGACATCCTCAACAAGCGCACCTGGAACGAGCGGGGCTATCCGTTCAGCATGGCGCGCCGCGAGATCAACTACTCGCGCGACATGTGTCCGCGGTCGCTGGACATCCTCTCGCGGGCGGTGCTCATCAACGTGCCGCCGCAGCTCACCGAGCAGGACGTCGAAGAGACGTCGGAGGCGTTGCGCAAGACGATCTCGGCGCTCTCCTGAGGCTGGGAGGCCAAGGACATGCCAAAGCCATCGCTCACCGGTCTGCGAGCCGGCGTGGTCGGCCCACGGGGCATCGGCCGCATTCACATCGACTCGGTGCGGCGCCTGGGCGTCGAGGTGGTCGCTGTGGCGGCCACGTCGACGGCTTCGGCCAGGGAGATGGCCGACGAGTTGCGCGTCGAGCGCGCGTGCGAGTCCTTCGAGGAGCTGGTCGGCCTCAGCGAGGTCGACGTGGTCCACGTCTGCGTGCCGCCCGGCTCGCGAGCCGATCCCGTGCTGGCCGCGCTGAACGCCGGCAAGCACGTGGTCGCCGAGAAGCCGCTGGCGATCTCCTCCGGCGCGGCGAAGCGCCTGCATGACGCCGCCGAGCGGGCTGGCGTCGTGCACGCCGTGACCTACAACTACCGCTTCTATCCGATGCTGCAGGCGATGCGCCACGCCGTCGCGAGCGGCCGGCTCGGTCGCGTCCACCTCGTGCGCGGCAGCTACCTGCTCGACGAGCTGCTCGGGCTCGGCGGCGCCGACCACTGGCTGCTTCACCCCGATCAGGCTGGTCCAGGCCTCGTGCTCGCGGACGTCGGCCCCCATTGGTGGGACATGGTCGAGTACGTCAGCGGCCAGCGAATCATCGAGGTGATGTGCGCGATGCGGAAGGTGCGCGAGGCTCAGGGCGAGGGCGAGGACAGCGCGGCCATCATGATCCGCCTGGACGGGGGCGCCACGGGCGCGGCGCTTATCTCCGACATGGCGGCTGGCTACGGCAACGCGATCGAGCTCACGCTGGTGGGCACCGAGGCCAGCGCCTGGTGGCGCCAGGAGGACCCCGAGCACCTGTGGATCGCGCCGCTGGAGGGACCGATCGAATTTCACGTGCGACCGCAGCGGCCCGAGGGCGTGCGACCGCCGGCCACGCTGCAGCTCCCCGGCGAGCAGCCGATGGGCTACCTCGACGCCTTCCGCGACCTGATGGCGGCGGTCTACGGCGCCGTGGCAAACGATGGCGCGGCGACGACTGAGTTCCCAACCTTCGCCGACGGCGTGCGCGGCGTCCAGGTGCTCGAGGCGCTCGTCGAGAGCGCGACCAACGACCAATGGAAGGCTCTCTGAGGTGGCTAAGGACATCGGCATCGGATTCATCGGGCACGGCTGGATCGCCGGCGTCCACGCGCGTGCGCTGAGGACCCTCGACCAGCTAAACCTTCTGCCCGGGCGGGTCAAGCTCGTCCACGTCGCCGGTCGCGACGAGGGTCGCGCGCGCGACGCGGCTGCGCGGCTCGGCTTCGAGCGGTCGAGTGGGGACTGGCGAGCGCTGGCTGAGGATGCCGACGTCGACGTGGTCGCCAATCTCTCGGTCGAGGTCGCGCATCCAGAGACGTCGATCGGGGCGCTCGAGGCGGGCAAGCCGGTTCTGTGCGAGAAGCCGCTGGCGCTCAGCGGCGAGGAGGCCCAGCGGATGGCCGAGGCGGCCGACCGGGCGGGCAGGACCGCCGCGTGCGGCTACTCGTTCCGCTTCGCTCCGGCCATCCAGTTGGCGCAAGGGCTGATCGCCGACCGCATCGGCGGACGGCCCCTGCACTTCCGCGGCACCTACAACGTGGACTACGCGGTGTTCGCCAGCGACGAGGACAGGGCCTACGTTCCCGAGGGCGGCGGCATGATCGCCGGCCTGTCGCACCTGCTCGACACGGTCACGATATTCGTCGACGACCCGATCAGCGTGATGGCGGAGACCGTTCGGTTTCCACTCAGCACCGAGGGGGACCAGCCGGTGTGGGCGCCGCCGCGGCATGAGGAGGACGCCTACTCCGCGGTCATGCGCACGGCCACGGGAGCCCTCGTAACCGTCAGCGCCTCCAACCACGCCACGGGCTCAGGGACCAACGGTCACGAGTTCACGATCGAGACGACCGAGGGCGCGGTGCACTGGTCGCAGGAGAACCTGAACCACCTGGACGTCTACATGCGCCGTGACGAGGACGAGCAGCTCCCCGGCTTCAAGCACGTGATGGTGACCGAGGAGGACCACCCCTTCCTCGCGCACTGGTGGCCACGCGGCCTGCCGGTCGGCTGGGACGCCCTGTTCGTCAACCAGTGGCTCGTCTTCCTGCGCGCCGTGCTGGATGACGCGCCGGCGGGCGAAGGGCAGGCGAGCTTCCACGACGCGGTCCACACCGCGAAGCTCTGCGACGCGATCATGACCTCGGCCGGCGAGGGACGGCGGCTCGAGTTCGACTCGCACGGGGACCTGATATAACGGCCGCGCAATTGCCCTCTAGGCGGACTGCCGTACCATTAGGCAGGAATTTACGTGTTGAGAGTTCTGCCCAGTTTTCGGGAACGCCGGTGAGCGAAGCTCGCGATGGCGGATCCATTCTGGTCCTCAACAAGGTCGTGGCCTTGCTGAACGTGCTCGCGCGCGACGGCGAGCTGACCGCGGCGGAGATCGCCAAGACGAGCGGCGAGCCGCGCAGCAGCGTCTACCGCCTGCTCGGGAGCCTCAACGACCTCGACTTCGTCGAGCCCGGTACGCGGCGTGGCACATTTCGGCTCGGGCTGGGGCTGCTGCGCCTGGGAAGCGCCGTGATCGAGCGCTTCAACGTCCGCCAGGCCGCCCTGCCGGCGATGGAGGCGCTTCATCAGCGGACGGGCGAGACGGTCTTCCTGTGCGTGCGCCGGGACTTCGAGGCGGTCTGCGTCGAGCGGCTCGAGGGCGAGCGCGTCCAGTCGTTGGCGCTGCGCCTCGGTGGCTCGATGCCCCTGCACGTCGGAGGCGCCCCGCTCGTCCTCCTGGCGTTCGAGCCCGCCGAGTTCTGGGAACGCTACGTCGCCGCGAGCGACCTGGCGCCGCTCGTGCCCGGGGCGGGACGCGACGAGGACGACTTGCTCGCCGAGCTCGAACGCATCCGCGAGCGTGGCGTGGCGATCTCCGACGAGGACATAACGCCCGGGATCGCGGCCGTCGGCGCTCCGCTGTTGGGCCACGACGGCCGGATCCAAGGCGCCCTGTCGATCTCGGGGACCAAGCCGATGATCCTGGGTGACCAGCTCGAGGTCACGATCGAGCTGGTCGCCGACGCGGCGCGTACCGCCTCCCGTGCGATGGGCTACGTCGAGGGTGCTGCCACCCCCGGCCGCTGAGCTGATTTGGCGGCCGTTAAGCGATGATGTCGTCCCAGGCCTTGGTCCACTCCTCGGGATGCTCGGGATCCTGCAGCTGAACGATGCCCCCGGCGAACTCCGGATTGTCACCCTGTTGCGCCTTCATCGCCGCGGCGTCGTCGCCACCGCGAGCGATGACCGCCTCGACGGCCACGCGGTTCGCGGTCGGACCGTTGTATAGGTCGAAGAAGATCTCCTGAGCCGTCGCGCCCGCCTCGAAGTTGACGAACTCCAGGGCGTTCTCATGGTTCGGCGCGTCCTTGAGCAACATGACGCCGTCGAGTGCGCCCACCACGCCCTCCTTGGGCTCGACCGACATGGCGATGTCCTCGCCGGCCTTCGCGTTCACGCGATCGGCGAACCCAAGCGAGAACTGGATCTTGATGTACGTCGCCTCGCTGACGAAGCGGCGGATGTCGCCGTCCTCACCGCCCGTATCGGGGGCGAACGGCGTCAGCTCCTTGAGGCGATCGGCCGCCTTTTGGAGCTGGGCTCCGTGCATCGAGAACACGTCTTCCCACTCCAGCCCGATCATTCGGCCGGCGATGGCGAGATTCGTGACGTAATATCCGTCGACGGCGACCTTCCCCTTGGGGGCCGTCCATAAGGCCTCCCAGCTATACGGCTCGGTCACCTGCCAGTCGTCGATGTTGGTGAGGAACGTCATGCCGTAGGCGCCCCACTGGTGCGGCATGCAGAGGATCTTCCCGCCGCCCAGCACGTAGTTGAAGCGCTCGTCGGTGAAGAACTCCGGGTAGATCTCCTTGGAGACCGGGAACTCCTTGTAGGTCAACGGT
>Ga0187894_10007393_pt1 | contig 10380 bp, 4 predicted proteins | sample GBC1701081metaG_FD_136650 | JGI IMG/M metagenome (GOLD analysis project Ga0187894, IMG submission 136650) | White microbial mat communities from a lava cave in the Kipuka Kanohina Cave System on the Island of Hawaii, USA - GBC170108-1 metaG ... | reverse complement strand
CGGCGACCTTGTTGTTCTCGCGGGCGGTGTATTGGTTGAGCGCGTTGACGGTGTATTCGTCGGCGCCCTCGCCCGAAGTGCCGCTGGTGGTGGCGGTGGAGCCGGAGGTCTTGCGGTTGCCGAGGGAGTCGTAGCGATAATCGAAGCGACGGCCGGGGAGTTCATCCGAAGCCGATGGCGTGGTGCTGGGGGTGTCGCCGCGATACATGGCGGCGGTCTCGAGTTCGCCGCGGGCGTTGTAGTTGTAGACGTTATAGACGGCGGAGTAGGACTGGCCGGCGGTGTAGTCGGCGAAGGCGGTGCCGGACTGCTTGGCGGTCTGGCGGCGGCCGACGACGTCGTAGGCGTAGTCGAAGCGGGTGAGGGTGTTGTTGGAGCCGGAGCCGTATTTGGTCTCGAGGCGGGTGACGAGGTCGCGGTTGGCTTCGTAGTCGCGGGAGACGGTGAAGGCGTTGCCGGGGCCGGCGGCGTAGCCGTCGAGCAAGGCCGAGTTCGCCTTGTAGGCATAGACGAAGTTGGAGGCCGTGCCCTCGTTCATGGCGGCGGAGACGGCGGCGATGCGGGGCTGGTTGGAGAAGAGCCACTGGTGCTTGAGGTCGCGGTCGGTGTTGCTGGAGATGCCGAGCTCGAAGCCGGCGGCGCGGCCTTTGAGGGCGCCCGTGGTGAATCCACCGATGCTGCCGGTGTTGCCGGAGGTGGTGTCGTCGTAGAGCCGCGTCATGACCCGGGAGCCGAAGAAGGACGGGAGGGTCTCGTTGAGGAGGCGCCAGGGTTTGCCTGACGATCCGCCGGCGGTGTCGTAGGCGAACGCGCGGGCGCCGGCGGCGTCGGCGACGGTGGCGGCGCGGCCGAGCCGGTCGTAGGTGTAGGTGACGCCGGGGGTGGGGATGACCTCGCCGGAGTCGTTGTAGGAGACGGTGAGCAGTTCGCCGGTGCCGGAGTGATAGCCGTAGGTGGTGGTGAGCTTGGTGGAGGAGCTGGTGAGCGCGCGGGCCCACTTGCGGGCGGAGGTCTGGCCGCGGGCGTTGTAGTCGAACTCGACGACCTTGGAGGCGGCGTCGGTTTTCTTCCAGAGGAGGCCGGTGGCGGGATCGTAGGTCCACTGCGTGGTGTCGGCGGCGCCGACGGAGGGCCACGAGGTGGAGTCGGCGGCGGGGGCGCCGCGGTAGGTGCTCAGGGAGGCGCGGTCGCCGTAGGTGGAGTCGTAGCCGTATTCGACGGGGTAGGCGGCGTCGCCCCACGAGCGGTGGAGCTGGCCGCGGGGGTTGTAGGCGAAGCGGGTGTATTTGCCGTCGGCGTTGCGGGTCCAGGAGGGCCGGCCCATGTTGTCGTAGGCGGTGGTGGCGACGGCGTGGCCGGCGGGGTCGGTGACGCTCTCGATCAGGCCGGTGCCGGCCTTGTAGGCGTAGGCGGTGTAGCCGATGTTGCCGGAGCCGGTGGTGTGCCGGGGGTTCTTCTCGCGCCAGAGCCGCTCGAGGGCGTCGTATTGGGAGGCGTAGGCGAGGCCGTCGGAGGAGACGTAGGCGGTGGCGAGGCCGTTGACGATGGTGGCGGTCTCGCTGTTGGGGACGCCGGGGACGGTGGTGGTGGTGGTGACGGTCTTGGTGGAGCGGTTGACGGAGACGGTGGACGTCGCGGTGTCGCCCTCGATGTCGGTCTGCTGGGCCTCGGAGAGGACGCCGGAGCCGTGGCCGGTGAGACGGAGCCGGGAGACGGAGGTGGCGCGGGCGGTGCTCTCGCCGGGGAAATAGACCCTGCTCTCGGTCTTGAGCCACCAGGCGCCGGAGTAGGACTCGACGAACTGGTCCTGCTCGGTGATGCGGTCGGTGGCGCTGGAGTTCTGGAGGCCGGCGGCGCCGTCGAGGTCCAGGCCGCCGCGGATCAGCAGGCCCAGGCTGTCGTAGGTGTAGAGCGTGGGGGCGTAGCCGGTGCGGGTGGTTTTCCAGAGCCGGCCCTTGCCGATGGTGGCGTCGTCGTAGAAGTGCTCGACGACGAAGGCGGCCTGGGAGGACTGGGAGAAGCCGGGGGATTCGGATTTGAGGTTGCGGCCGAGCCAGTCGGACCAGGCTTTTTCGAGGCGCGGGGAGGAGGCGGCGCCGGAGTTGACCTGGGTGAGCCGGCGGCCGTCGGTCTCGATGGAGTAGCCGAAGAAGGCGGGCACGAGGCCGGCGCCCTCGACCTTTTCGAGCCGGCCGTCGCGGAAGTAGGTCTGGGTGCGGGCGGAGGAATCGGGGGTGGTGACGGTGTGGGAGCGGCCGGCGACGTTGTAGGAATGGCTGGTGGCGCCGAGGCCGGCGGGGGTGGCGCTGACGAGCCGGCCGGCGTCGTCGAAGGCGCGGGTGTTGACGACGGTCTCGGAGGCGCCGGCGCCGGAGACGGTCTCGGAGAGCACGCGGCCGGCGGGGTCGTAGGCGTAGGTGACGGTGGTGGTGAAGCCGGAGTTGTCGGCGTTGCGCTTCTTGATCGAGGCGAGCCGGCCGGCGGCATCGTAGGTGAAGTCGGCGCGGACGCCGGACTCGTCGATCTCGTGGGTTTTCTGCTCGCCGTCGTAGAAGCACTCGTAGGTGGCGCCGTTGCTGGCGGTGCGGCTCGTCAGGCGGCCCATGGTGTCGTAGGCGTAGTTGACGGAGCCGACGAGCTGCCAGGCGCCGGAGACCCAGACGTGGGACTCGGTGCGGACGATGAGGGCGCGGGAGTCGCGGATGACCAATTCGAGGGTGGACTTGCCGGCGACGAGGTCGAGGTCGTCGATGTCCCAGCCGTCGTAAGTCGTAAGACTGGAGCCAGCAGTGCCGGTGAGGGTGGCGATGCGGCTGGCGGCGCCGGCATCGAGGCCGTTGTTGGCCGACTTGGTGAAGGCGGTGCCGCTCCACGAGCCCTGCTGGTAGGCGAAGGCGACCCGGACGTTGTCCGGCCGGGTGACGGAGTGGACCTGGTTGCGGAGGAAGAGATTGGCGGTGTTTTCGGCGTAGAACTTGGTGACCGTGGTGAGCGTGCCGCTGGAGGCCGCGTAGTCGTCGCGCGTGGCGGTGACGACGGTGGCGCCGTTGATCGGGCTGCCGGAGCTGGCGTAACCGGTGGTGGATTTGGCGGTGAGGACGTTGTCGATGCGCGTCTCGACCAGCGTGGGGCGGGTATGGACGCCGAACGGATCCGGATCGAAATCGTAGCTGGTGACCTCGCCGGAGGTCGTGGTGAACCCGACCGTGGAGGGGGAATTCTTGAACGGCCGGAAGCGGTATTTGAGCGTGCCGATGCGGCTGGTGCCGCCGCCCGCGGCGGCATCCCAATACTCGTAGGATTCCCAGCCGCCGCCGGGCGAGACGATGGACTTGAGGAAGCCGTGGCTGCCGGCGTTGGCCGGGTTGTCGTAGTAGTCGTAGGCGCTCGTCATCGCATTGGACGAGCCGGCGGTGCTGGAGACGATCTCCTCGCCCCAACTGAAGGTGTGGTAGGCGCGGGCGTGGTAGGAGGCGTCGGCGCCGCCGCCGCCGGGCTGGACGACGAGGGTGTCGTTGCGGTCTTGCGACTGCATCGTAAAGGTGCCGGTGCTGGTGAAGGTGTGGGTGGTGTAGCCGCCGGACTGCGTGATGGTGCCGCCGGTCGCCCGCGGCTCGCCGGAGTAGCGGACGATGACTATGCCCGAGCCGCCGGCGCCGCCGGCGCCGTAGTTGGATCCGCCACCGCCGCCACCCGATCCGGAATTGGCCGCCGCGGTGCCGCCGGCTCCGGCGCCGGTGCCACCTGCCCCAGAGCCCGAGCCTCCGCTAGACCCACCGTTACAACCGCCGCCACCAGCGGCGTAGAAAGTTCCAAGGTAGTCATAACCACTTCCACCAGCGGTCCCTGAGCCAGCACTGCCAGCGCCGCCGCCACCCCCACCGTTATTGCCCGACCCGTTACCACCGTTGTTGCCCTGTCCGGAGGTTCCAGTTCCCCCGGTTCCACTCTGGCCCGCTCCGCCGCCTGAACCACCCGATCCTGGTGTGGTGGCAGGATACCCGCTTCCGAACCCACCGCCGGTTGCCGTGATCGTCCCGAAGACACTATTTCCACCTGATGCACCAGAGGACAAACCAGTGCCACCGCTGCCACCATTGCCTATAGTGACCGAAATTGCCTGATTATGCGTAGCAGAGTATGCCGTATTACGCACGACACCACCGGCACCGCCGCCACCGCCAGAGCTTCCACCGCCGCCACCGCCGGCGACAACCAGCACATCAAAATTTTCTGATCCGCCCGAACTGGAAGAAGTCGTGACCTGCTCGGCGAGCTGGGTCTGGCCGGAGGTGTTCCAGTCGGAGCGGGTCCAGGTGTAGTTCGGCCAGGCACTGCCCGTGCGGGCGAGCGAGGTGGCGGTCGTGCGGACGACGGAGGCCGACCAACTGTTGGCCGCGGAGGTGTTGCGGGTGGTGCTGGTGATCTTGAGCGTGGTGCTCGTGGCGCCCTGCTCCACGCGGTAGTTGAGATAGGGCTGGCCGGTGAAGGTGCGGATATTCGTGCCGGAGCCGCTGGCCTGCGCGGGATGATAAAACGCGATGTCGTAGGCCGTGGAGCTGGCGGTGGTGATGTCGAGCACGGCCTGGTTGGCCACGACCTGCCGGAGCACGCCGCCGGTCGCGCGGATGACGGTGATCTCGTCGGAAACCGCCTCGTATTGCAGCGCCGCGGGCGTGTAGAGCACCGCCCAACTGGCCGAGGCGCCGGCATCGACGATGGAGATCGAGCCGGCGGCCTTGCCGTTGCGCAGGGCGCCCAGGCCCACCTGCCAGTAGATGCGGCCGAACATCAACTGCGTGCCCGCTCCGGCGGCCATATAGGCCTGCTCGCGCGAACCCATCAGCCGCACGGTGAAGGTGCGGGTGGAGCCCGAGTAGTCGGCCCGCTGCCGGCGGGAGTAGTCGATCTCGACCTCGTAGCCGAGCGGAGCCGCCATGTTCAGCGACACCGCCGTGACGGTGCCGCCGGAAAACGCGCCGTTGACCGTGATGGCATAGACCTTGCCCGGCTCCAAGCGCACCGTGGCAGCATCGGTCTGGAACCAGTCGGCCGTGGTGGAGCCGCGGGTCTGGTTCAAGGTGAGGCTGGCGCCGCCGCCCGAGCCATCGGGCAGGAAGCCGCTGGCGCTGACCTGGACCTGGGCGTTCTGGCCGCCGCCGTTGGCGGCGCCGAAGGCGGCGCCCCAGACGCGAACCGGCACGCCCGCGGTGGCATCGTAGGTGGAGGCGGAAACGGAAGAGCTGAAGGGCTGAAGGGCTGAAAGGCTGAAGGCCATCAGCCAGGCGGCAACCGAGCAAAGACGAAGAGAAGCGCGCATGGCGGCGGATCCCGGTGTGTCAGCCGCGCGGGGCCGGCGTCCTGCGGTCGGCCTCCTGCTGGAGCTTGTTGAGCCGGTCCAGTTCGCGGGCCGCCCCGCCCTGCGGGTGACGCTGGGTGGCCGACTGGTAGCCGGCCTTGGCGGCGGCGTAGTCGCCGAGCAGCCGCTCGTGGATGAAGGCGGCCGTCTCCTCGGCCGCGGCGGCGAGGGCCGGGCGGTCCGCCCGGTTCGCCGCCTGCCGGGTATGCTGGAGCGCCCGGCGGGCCAGGTCGCCGGCGCGCTCCGGCTTGCCCTCGCGGGTCAGGGCGAAGGCCATCTGGAGCAGTTCGTTCGCGGACTCGAGGTGCCACTCCGCGGTGTTGCGCGGGTTCTGGTTGGCGTCGGTGAGCTTCCGTTCGGCCTGCTCGTCACCGTCGCCGGCGAGGAACAGGGTCTTGGCGTCGTCCACGGCCTGCTTGCGGACGGCGGCGCGGTTTTCCGACTGGGCGAAGGTGGAACAGGCGAGCAGGATCGCGCAGGAACAGAAGAGGAGGCGGAAGATTTTCATGGGGAAACGGGGCTCAGTTGGGCTTGTGGATCTTGAGGGCGGCGGTGTTGGCGGTGTCGCTCTGCCGCGCGACCGCCGGGCTGGTGCCCATCTGCTGCTCGATGTAGTCCGGCACCCCGTCACTGTCGGTGTCGGTAGCCGGATTGACGGCGGTGGTGACGTTGAGCGCGGAGCTTTGGGCGGACCAGTTGGGCGCGGCGTCGCGCGCCCGCACGGTCATGGCGTAGGTGGTGTTCTGGAGGAGCCCGGTGATGTTCATCGAGGTCGAGGCCGTGGTGCCGCAGGACACCCCGCCTTTGAAGACCTCGTAGCCGGTGACCGCGATGTTGTCGGTGGAGGCGCTCCAATTGAGGGTGAAGGAACCGGAGGTGACGGAGGTCGAAGAGAGGCCGGTCGGGACGCTGGGCGCGGTGGTGTCGGCCGTGGTGGTGACGTTGAGCGCCGCGCTTTGAGCCGACCAATTGGGCGCGGCGTCGCGGGCGCGCACGGTCATGGGATGGGTCGTGCCCGGCGACAGCCCCGTGATGCTCATGGAGGTGGATGCGGTCGTGCCTTGCGAGACACCGCCCCGGAACACCTCGTAGCCCGTGACGCCGACGTTGTCGGTGGAGGCGCTCCAGCTCAGGGTGAAGGAGGTGTCCGTGACATTGCTGGAGACCAAGCCCGTCGGCACGCTCGGCGGCGTTGTATCCGTGATCGTGATGGCCACGGTGGCCGAGTGCAGGTTGTTGCCGTTGGCGTCATTGACCCAGGAGCGCACATACCAAGTGCCCGGAATATCGAAGGTGAAGTTTGCGGTGCGGGTGGAATTGGCGGCGCTGCCAACCGGCCCGCCCATGTAAGGCTCGCCATAGGCAAATCCACCATACCAGTTCCACGAGCCATCGGGCTTCTGGATGTCGAGGTTGTGGTGGGTGAGGTTTCCGTCGGCATCAGTGGCGGTGCTGGAAATCGAGAGCGTGGTGCCACTGCCGATGGTCTGGGCCGAGGGAGACAGCAACGTGATGCCCGGCGAATGGTTGGTGACCTCGAAGGTGGTATAGCCAAAGGCAGCGGAGGCCCCTTGGCTGTCCCATGCCCGGAGTTCCAGTGAATGTGTGCCGGTGCTCAGCCAGCCCACGCCGTAGTCGAAAGCCCAGCCCGAGTAGGTGAAATCCGATCGGCCATAGGCGTTGGCCACATCGGGACGGTAGCCATTCAAATTCGCGTCACCCACGTCATTGCCGTCGATCAGGATGTCCACCCGCGTGACCGGCGCACCCATTTCGTTGTCGGTCGCCCAGCCGGAGGCGTGGAGGTTGCCGTTTTGCGACACGCTGGGGTGATGGTAGTCGCGAACGCCGAACGGAGCCTGGTTCGGAGGGGCATTGATGCTGACATAGGCATAGTCCCACGCATCGTCGCCCCACTGCCAGCCATAGCCCTCCGCGATGTATTCCACGGTCTGCGGGCCGCTGTCGGAGGTCCAACCGCCGACGGAAAGGAGCCCGTAGTTTGAGTTGCCGACAAAATAGCTGCTGTTCTTCCAGACATAGATATCCAGCCCGTAGGAGTCGTAGCCTGTTGCCTCGACATAGTAGCTTCCGTTATGATCTGCACTGGAGGGAACCGAGGAGAACCAGACACTGACGGCGAGCAGGGGCAGGCCCACCAGAAGAGCGAGGGCCGTGGCAATAAAGGTGCGCGGTTTCATCGGCGGAAAGGTCCGGGTTAGCGCTGGCGGGCGGCGGCCAGGCCGGCGGCCAGGTCGTTGCGCTGGCCGGCAACGTCCCGGATCACGCCGTTGTCATCGGTGAGATAGACCAGCGGCGCGCTGTCGAGCTTGAGCAACAACGCGACCCAACTGCCGATGCCACCCTCGTTGTAATACTGCTCGCCGGGAAGCGACTCCTTCCCGGCGATCTCACGGGCAGCCGCGAGATCGCGGTCGAGATTGAAGCCGATGACCAACACCCCGGCGGGGGCGGCGGACACGATCTCCTTCGCAAATTGGATGCTCGACCGACTCCAAGCGGCCCAAGTGTAGAGAAGCACCTGCCGGCCGCGGCACTGCTCGAAGAAATTGCCCCGCCCCAAGGCGGTGTTGGCCACATCCGCCAGGGATTTGCCGACCAGCTCGTAGCGCTCCAGCAGGATTTGCGCCCTGGCTTTGGCGACAAAGGGCGCGTGCTCGGACTCGATGATCTCGCGCGCCACGAGCTTGAGATCGGAGCGGCTGCCGCCGAGCTCAACCGCCCCCAGCAGCGAGAGGTGGCCGCCGGCTTCGTTGGGAAACTCAGATACCAGATACGCCGCAGAGAGCTTTTGGGCGGCCAAACGATCCTGCCGGCTGCCTTGGAACGTCCTGACCAGAGCCAATTCCGCGAGGGAAGCGACCTCGAACCGTTCCCGGGAGGAAACGGCCCGATCCTTCTCGACCGCCGCAGCCAGCTCCATCGCCTGCGCTTCGCTGGCCTTGTCCCCCATCAACATAGCCTTGAGCAGACTCTTTGCTTCGAGCGCCTTCGCCTCCGGCGCCTTGGCGTGCGATGCGTTCTGATCGCGGAAAACCCCCGCATCGGCGGCCAAGGCGCGGAAGTGCGCAATCAGCTCTCCTCGCTTCTGCTGTCGCTCCGCGGGAGTCTTCGGGCCGCCGGGATTGGGTGAATCCAATCGCGCAGACGGTGGAGGAAGTCGGTTTTTCAACTTCTGCCATCGGGACTCCGCGGCATCAGTCGAACCGGGATCGGCGTTCAGAGCCGGCAGCCCGGCAATTGTGACGACTCCGAGTGCAATCAACATGATCGCCCTTCGCTTTGCCCAAGGATGCGCTTTCATAGGTATAGGTGATGGTGGCCGCCCCGAACAAACCGGGGCGCGGAGATGACAGAGGGCGCCGTCGGGTTGCGGGTGACTTTGCTCCGGCTCTCCCTTCCGTCTCGATCGGCGTGAGCCCGGATGGCGTCGCGGTCATCATCCGGATTGCTCGGAGCCGCAAACCAAAACGCGGTGTGATCCGGACCTCCAACTGGGATCCTGCCCGAGAAATCTTCCGGAAACAAACCGGACCCCGCAGCAGCGAGCACGGAGGCTAAAAGCCATCCCCTGCGGATCTGGTTTTTCATGAGGAAAGGCCGGGCGCGGATCGTCGCAACGGGGCAATGCCGTCATCGCTCCCAAACGAAGTAAACAGTCGCGAATAACCAAATTAGGCGAGGCGGCGTCCCTGGCTCCCCGGGGGGCCAGAGTTTCGGTCAAGGGCGAGTTTCCGGCCATCCTGCCGACCGTCCCACACCGCCAATGTGGCCTGCACGCCATGCGCAAGGCACGCAGGGAAACCCGCGCGAACAGGCCAATACCCAAATCAGGTGAGCGCCAGAGCTTGACGACTTTCAACAAAGCTGCCTCCGTCTCCGCCAATACGGGCCCAATCTTTACGCCGGGAAACTCACCCCGACCATGTCCGTATTGCCCACACCCTGTTCCGCACGCAGCAGCGGCACCCTCACCCCCCAAGCCGCCGAGCCGATCGCCGCCGTGCGGCTCGTCATAATCGAAGACCATCAGTCGACCGCCGAAATGCTGCACCTGCTTTGCACCGCCCATTGGGGGCTGGAGGTAACCAAGGTCGCCGATTGCGGAGAGGACGGGCTGGCCGCCGTAACCGACACCAAGCCGGATTTGGTCCTGCTTGATATCGGCCTGCCGGACATGGACGGCCTCACGTTGCTGCCCCGGCTGCGCAAAGCGTCGCCTTCCTCGAAGGTGATCGTCACCAGCTCGTTGTTCAGCGATTATGTCTTCGGACGGCTGGAGGGGCTGACATGGGAAGGCCTGCTGGACAAATTCTCCGACGGCATCGAGTCGTTGCGCGGGGCGATACAAGTGGTGCGGAGCGGCGGGCGCTTTGTCTCCCCTGCCGTCCGGCGCCTGATGACACGATATCAACAGTCGAACAATCCCTTCTGCCGGATGCTGTCGGACCGGGAAAAGGAGGTGCTGGTCTGCATCGCCCATGCCCTGACCGATGAGGAGGTCGCTACACGACTGGTGATCAGCGTATCCACCGTCCACACCCATCGGAAGAACCTGCTCAGGAAATTGGGGCAGCACAGCACGCCGAAGCTGATGAACTTAGCGATCCGTCATGGTTACGCCTCGCTGCCGCCGCGCGCGATGCTGGGCCAGAGCCGCGAGCCGGCGGGTCCGGCGCCCCAGACTCCACTGTGCCGATGAGGATATTCTCGGTAAGCGTCAAGCCGGGTGCCTCGTAGTTACGAGAGCTACGACCTGGTAGGGTGTCGTAATGCCGACTACTACGACGCGGACGGCGGAGACGGAGTTGATCGACACGGGGGAGAAGCGCGACGCGCTGGGGCGGCGGCGGACGCCGCCGGCGCGGCGGGCGGAGCTGCTGGCGGGAGGCGGATGAGCGGGCGCTGCGCCGGCTGCCTCGCGGCAGCCTTCGCGCCTTGGACCGCATGACCGGGGATCTTCTCCCGGCGAATGAGATTCCGGCCCGTCGCGGGCTGGT
>Ga0187894_10007392_pt1 | contig 10381 bp, 8 predicted proteins | sample GBC1701081metaG_FD_136650 | JGI IMG/M metagenome (GOLD analysis project Ga0187894, IMG submission 136650) | White microbial mat communities from a lava cave in the Kipuka Kanohina Cave System on the Island of Hawaii, USA - GBC170108-1 metaG ... | reverse complement strand
GATCAGTTCGCGTTTCGGCAGCGCTTCGCCGACGCCGAGGCCCGCCGCCGCGTCGGGTTCCGCCAGTGGCGTTACGCCGCGCTGGCGCAGCCACTCGGCGAGCGAACGCCCGAGCTCGACCGCCTGTGGTCGGCCGCGCTTGACGACGATGGCAACGCGCTTCATCGGAGCGAGCGGATCAGTCCTGTTGCCCGCGCATGGCGTCGAACTGCTCGGCTACCTTCTCGTCTTCCTGCGACAGCGTCTCGGTGTCAGTGTCGGCGAAGCCGATGATCCCCATCTTGGTGTAGGCGCGCCGGATCTTCGGACCCCAGAGGCCGATCTCCTTGATCGTCGGCACGATACGCGTGAACAAGCGCGAACGGAACTCGAGCATGGTCTGCGAGTTCTCGACGTAGGTCACGCACTCTTCGACCGGCAGGCCGACGACCTCCCAGACTTCCTCCGAGAGGAAGCGGTCGCGCATGAGGTAGCAGGCTTCGACGACGAACTCCTCGCGCTCGTCGCGTTCGGCGTCGCTGAGATTCGGGTAGTAGTCGCGCAGGGCGAGGCGGCCGAAAGCGACGTGCCGCGCCTCGTCCTGCATGACGTAGGCGTTTACCGCCGCCGCCAGCGAGTTCTTCGCCTGATCGCGGATCGAGGCGAATGCGGCTAGCGCCAGGCCCTCGATCAGCACCTGCATGCCGAGGTAGGTCATGTCCCAGCGCGAGTCGGTGAGGACGTCGTTGAGCAAGCGCTTCAGCGTCGGCGTGATCGGATACGCGAGCTCGAACTTCTCGTGCAGCAGGCGGGAATAGCTTTCGACGTGCCGGGCCTCGTCGATGACCTGGGTGGCTGCGTAGAACTTGGCGTCGACGCTAGGAACCTGTTGCACGATCTTGGCCGTACAGATGAGCGCTCCCTGTTCGCCGTGGAGAAACTGCGACAGCTGCCAGGACTGGATGTGTCGGCGCAGGTTCGCCTTCTCCTTCTTCGTCATCCGGTCCCAGATGTCGGAGCCGAAGATGGAGACCGACTCGTCGGGCAGCTCCTGCGGGTTCTCCGGGTCGAGATCCTGCGACCAGTCGATGCGGTTGGTCGTGTTCCACTGCAGGTTCTTGCCCTTCTCGTAGAGGCGCATCAGCGGCTCGCGATTGGCCTCGTACTCCCACTTGAACGCGGTCTCGAACTGGCCGGGAATGTTCCAGTCGACGTCGGTGACCGGTATGGCGTAGCGACTCTGCGTCGTCATCGGTACCTCCTTTGCGCGCGGCGACTCTACCGCGCCCGTGGGTCCCTGGCCAGCGTCGAGCCGCCTCGGGTGCTCGACGCGGCACGACGAGTGTCCCGATCAGGTGGCCTTACACCGTGACGCAGGTGCGTGCTAAGCACCCCAACTATGCCGGCCAAGCGACCGCGCTCCGTCCGGAGCGGCAGCGACCTCTTCACCGAGCAGGAGACGCGGGCGCGTGAGCGCAACGCGCCGTTGGCCGACCGCATGCGGCCGGCGTTGCTCGAGGAGTTCGTCGGCCAAGCGCATCTGGTCGGCTCTGGCCGCCTGCTGCGCGACCTCATCGAGGGCGGCAAACTGCACTCGGTCATCCTCTGGGGACCCCCCGGCAGCGGCAAGACCACGCTGGCGTCGCTGATCGCGCGCTCGACCCAAGCCAACTTCGCCCACTTCTCCGCCGTGCTCTCCGGCGTCAAGGAGCTGCGCGAGCTGATCGAGGAGGCGCGCGAGCAGCTCCGCCTGCACGGGCGCCGAACCATCCTCTTCGTCGACGAGATCCATCGTTTCAACAAGGCACAGCAGGATGCCTTTCTGCCGCACGTCGAGGACGGCAGCGTCGTGCTCATCGGCGCCACCACCGAGAATCCGGCGTTCGAGGTCATCTCGCCGCTCCTCTCTCGCGCCTCGGTGCTGGTGCTCGAATCGCTGTCCGATGCCGACCTGAAAGCGATCGTCGAGCGCGCCCTGCGGGACGAGGAGCGCGGTCTCGGCAAATACGGCCTCTCGATCGACGCGGCGGCGCTCACCTTCATCGCCGAACACTCGCACGGCGACGCCCGCATGGCGCTGAATGTCGTCGAGGTCGCTGCCGAGGTGGCACTGCGACACGGCGCGCAGGCTATCGAGCTGGCGGCGGTCGAAGAGGCGGCGCAGCACCGCGCGCTGCTCTACGACAAGGCGGGCGAGGAGCACTACAACGTCATCTCGGCATTCATCAAGAGCATGCGCGACAGCGATCCCGACGGCGCCGTGTATTGGCTCATGCGCATGCTCGAAGCCGGCGAGGATCCGCTCTTCATCGCGCGGCGCATGGTCATCTTCGCCGCCGAGGACGTCGGCCTCGCCGATCCGCGCGCGCTGCAGGTGGCGGTGGCGGCGAAGGACGCCTTCCACTTCGTCGGCCTCCCCGAGGGCCGCATTCCGCTCAGCGAGGCGGTCGTCTATCTCGCCGCGGCGCCGAAATCGAACTCCTCGTACAAGGCGATGCTCGCCGCCACGGCGGACGTGAAGGAATACGGCCCGCTGCCGGTGCCGCTGCACCTGCGCAATGCGCCGACGCCGCTGATGAAGGGGCTTGGCTACGGCAAAGGCTATAAGTACGCCCACGACTTTGCCGATCACGTCGTCGAGCAGCAGCACCTGCCGGACAAGCTGAAGGGGCGTCGCTACTTCGAGCCGAGCGGCATCGGGGAAGACAAGAAGAAGTAGAGCAGGCGCGCGGTCGCCGGCGGCATCGAGGTGACAGCGAGGACTTCGGCTGCTATCACCGTGGCTAGCGATGGAAGCTCAACCGACGCAGCCAGCTCAGGAGAATCGCGCCTTCGCCGAGTTGCGCGGGCTGTTTCAGTCCGGACGGCCGTTGCTCTATGTGCGCTCTGCCGAAGAGCGCCGGGTCAACGACCTCCTCGAGCAAATCGCGGCGCGTTCCTTCGACGCGAAGGTTCCGGTGTGGACCTGGACCCTGACCCAGGGGCTGCGGCGCAACGACAAGTCGGATGGCGCCGGTGAGGCGCTCGGCGCGCGCGAGGTTCTCGATCGGATCGCGGCGCACAAGGGAAAGGGCATCTTCCAGCTGCGCGACTTCCACGAATTCCTCGAGATCGCCGACGTGCGCCGCCGCCTGCGCGACCTCGACCTCGAGCTGCTCGACAGCGGCAAGTACGTCGTCATCACCTCGCCGATCGCCAACATCCCCGAGGAACTGAGCCGCGCCATTGCCTTCGAGCAGCTCAGCATGCCCGATCTGCCCGAGGTGCTCGAGTTTCTGCAGGCGGAGTTGCCGGCGCTGTCGGCGTCGGGCGCGAAGATCGACAGCGGCGAGGATCGCGTCTTCGAGTATGCGCGAACGCTCCAGGGCCTCACGCTAGACGAGGCGCGCTACGCGCTGCGGCGCGCGCTGGCGCAAACCGGATCGCTCGGCGAGAGCTCGCTGCCGTTCCTCGCCGAAGAGAAGAAGCTGCTCATCAAGAAGACCGGGATGATCGAGTACGTCTCGGAAGCCGGCAACATCGAGGGAATCGGCGGCCTCGAGTATCTCAAACGTTGGCTGCTCGAGCGGCGCAAGCTCTTCCTCATGCGCGACAGCATGACCGCCGAGATCGTGCCCAAGGGCCTGCTGGTCATGGGCATCTCCGGCTGCGGCAAGAGCCTCACGGTGAAGGCGATCGCGTCGTACTTCCGGCTGCCGCTCTACCGCATCGATATGGTGGAGGTGTTCTCCGGCCGCCACGGCCCGCCCGACGGCGCCTTCGTCGAAGCCTGCCGCATCGCCGAAGCGCTATCGCCGGCGGTCGTGTGGTTCGACGAGATCGAGATGGGCATCAGCTCCGACGCGACCGACAGCGCCGTCGTGAGCCGTATCTTCGCCTTCTTCCTCACCTGGATGCAGGAAAAGGCGCGCGGGCTCTTCATCGCCGCGACCGCCAACCGCGTCGACCTGTTGCCCGCCGAGATGATCCGCAAGGGCCGTTTCGACGAAGTCTTCTTCGTCGATCTGCCCTCGGAGGACGAGCGCATCGAGATCCTCACGATCCACCTGCAGCGGCGCGGCTACGACCCGGAGAAGTTCGACCTCGAGCGCCTCAAGCGCTTCACCCGCGGCTGGAGCGGCGCGGAGTGCGAGCAATGCGTGATCTCGGCGATCACCGCGTCTCGGCTCGAAGACCGCGTCCTCGCGCTCTCCGATCTGATCGCCGTGGCGTCGCAGGTCGTGCCGCTCTCGCGCACGATGAAGGAGCAAGTCGACCACATCCGCAGCTGGGCGCACGAACGCGCCGTCCGCGCCTCGCCGCGCGAGGTCCAGCGGTAACAGGGTCAGGGGCAGAACCCAGCCCCTGACCCCCAAACGATGGATCTCCCCTCCCGCATTGCGACCCTGCTCGAGGATCTGCGCGAGATTCCGCACTTCAAACGCATCGGCGATGCGCTGAAAGAGGCGGGGAAGGTGGGTTTCCGCACCGCGGGGTTCGTCATGCGCGAGCAGGCGGAGAGGATCCCCGAGCGCGAGTTCCTTCGCTTCGAGAGCGAGACGATCGGCTTCGGCGCCTACAACGCCGGCGTGAATCGCTACGCCAACCTGCTGCGGCGGGCTGGTGTGCAGCGCGGCGAGCCGGTGGCGATCATGATGGAGAACTCGCCTGCGTTTCTCATGGCCGAGGGCGCCATGGCCAAGCTCGGCACCATCGGAGCGCTGATCAACACCAACCTGCGCGGCGCCGCTCTCACGCACGTCGTACGAGCGTCGGCGGCCCGCGTCGTCGTCGCCGATGAGGTCTCGCTGCCGGCCTTGCGCGCGACCGGCGGCGCCGGCGCTGCCGTGGTCTTCGCCCCGGGTGCGGAAGGCGGAGAGATTTTCCGCTCGTTGTCGGAGGCGCTCGAGGCCGCCGGCGACGCCGAGCCCGACATCCCCGAGGTCAAAGTCTCCGACGTCTTCCTCTACATCTATACCTCCGGGACGACCGGCTATCCGAAGCCGACCGTCATCCGCCATTCGCGGTTCACCATGGGCGGACACTCGCTGAAGACGCTGCTCGAGCTGACCGCGGCGGATTGCTCGTACGCGCCGACGCCGCTCTATCACGGCTACTCGAACTTCGTCGGCTTCGCCCCCGCCTTGCACGCCGGCGCGGCCTTCGCCTCGCGGCGCAAATTCTCGGCCAGCCACTTCCTCGACGATGTCCGCCGCCATCGCGCCACGCGCTTCATGTACGTCGGCGAGCTGTGCCGCTACCTACTGCGCCAACCGCCGACCAACCGCGACCGCGACCATTCCATCAGCATCGCCACCGGTCCGGGGCTGCGTCCGGACATCTGGAAGGAGTTCACGACGCGCTTCGGCATTCCGCGCGTGATCGAGACCTACGGCCAGACGGAGGCGAACATCAGCCTGATGAATCGGCGCGGTCGCCCCGGCTCGGTGGGTCGGTCGGCGCCGTTCACCCACAAACAGCTCAAGCTCGTGCGCTACGATCACGAGCGGGGAGAGCCGGTGCGCGGCGCCGACGGCTTCTTCGTCGAGTGTGCCCCCGGCGAGGTGGGTGAGCTGGTGAGCGTCGTCGCCGCCAACACGACGATGAGCTTCGACGGCTACGTCGACAAGGCCGCCAATGAGCAGAAGCTGGTGCGCGACTGCTTCGCCAAGGGCGACTGCTATCTGCGCACCGGCGATCTGCTGCGGCGCGATCGCGCCAGTTACTACTACTTCGTCGATCGGATCGGCGACACCTTCCGCTGGAAGGGCGAGAACGTCGCCACCCAGGAGATCGCCGAGCTGCTCAACCGCGCTCCCGGGATCAGCGAGACCTCGGTGTACGGCGTGCGCATCCCCGGAACCGACGGTCGCGCCGGCATGGCGCTCGTGGTTCCGGAAGACGGAGCGGACTTCGCGCCGAAGGCGTACTACGACTTCAGCGAGAAGGCGCTGCCCATCTATGCGCGTCCGGTGTTCGTCCGCGTCGCGCGTCAGATGGACGTGACCGGCACGCTCAAGCACACCAAGATTCGCCTCCAGCAGGAAGGCTACGATCCGGCGTGCGTCGGCGATCCGCTCTGGTTCCGCGACCCGCGCGCGGCGAGTTACGTGCCGCTCGACGCCGGGCTCAAAGCCAGGATCGACGGCGGCGAGATCAAGCTCTAAGCCGCGCGCTCAGGCGCGGAAGCGGAATCGCGGCGGGTCGCGCTCGAGGTCGACACTGGTGAAGTCGCCGCAGCGAATGCGCTCGGCGTCCTGGCGCACGCGCGCCCGCAGCTCCTCGAGCTGGAGGGTGGCGACCTCGGGCGGAAAGCGCGTGACCTTCTCCAGCCCCTTCTCGAGCATCAGCAGCGCGCCGCTCCAGAGACCCTGAGAGGCCTTGTGATAGCCGACGGCAATCTGGATCAGCCCGATTCCGAGCTCCCAGTCGCTCTCGTCGACGTCGTCGAGACGCTCCTCGAGCGCTTCGTGCGCCTCGAAGAAGCGGCGAGAGTTGAACTCGCGCGCGGTGTCGAGGAGGACGCTGCGGGTAGCGCTCACCGATGGTTCAAAGCGCCGAGGCCGCGACGCCTTCGGCGGCAGCCTGGGGGCGCCGCGCCACCTGCGACGCCAGCTCGAGCAGCAGTTCCTCGGTCTCGTCCCAGCCGATGCAGGCGTCGGTGATCGACACGCCCCGCACCAGGCCGCCGGCGGGTTTCCACGACTGCTTGCCGGGGAGCAGGTTGCTCTCCAGCATCACGCCCATGATGGCGCTTTCGCCGGCTTCTACCTGCGACGCGACTTGGCGACATACGTGTCCCTGGCGCGTGTGGTCCTTGCACGAGTTGTCGTGCGAGCAGTCGACCAGGATCGGCCGGCCGCGAGCGCCGTCGCCGAGCAGGCGGACGGCGCGAGCGACGTCGTCGGCGCCGTAGTTCGGCTTGCCGCTGCCGCCGCGGAGCACGATGTGGCGATCGGGGTTGCCGGTGGTCTTGATCACCGAGGTCAGGCCCTCGGCGTTGATGCCCAGGAAAGCGTGCGGATGGCTGGCGGAGATCATCGCGTTCACCGCGACCTCGAGACCGCCTTCGGTACCGTTCTTGAACCCGACCGGCATCGACAGACCGCTCGCCAGCTCGCGGTGCGTCTGGCTCTCGGTGGTGCGCGCGCCGATGGCGGCCCAGCTGATGGCGTCGGCGATGAACTGGGGGATGACGGGATCGAGAACTTCGGTCGCGCACGGAAGTCCCATCTGGTTGATCTGGATCAGTATGCGCCGGGCGAGGCGGATGCCGGCGCCGATGTCGCACGAGCCGTCGAGGTGAGGGTCGTTGACCAGCCCTTTCCAGCCGACCGTGGTGCGCGGCTTCTCGAAGTAGGTGCGCATGACGATGAGCAGCTCGTCACATGTCGTCTCGGCGACGCGGCGCAGGTGCTCGGCGTAGTCGAAGGCGGCTTCGGCGTCGTGCAGCGAGCACGGACCGACGATCGCGACCAGCCGACGGCGATCGCGGCCGTGGATCACGTCGCGCAGTTCTTGTCGCGCGCGCGCGACAACCGCTGCGGCGCGCTCGCCGAGGGGCAGGTCCGCCTTGACGACCCCGGGGGGGTCGAGGGGCGTCATCTCCGTCAGGTGGGTGTTCTCGAGTCTTTTCGTATCCACGGTCGCTCTCCAGAAAAAAAGAAAGCCCTGAGGATCTCTCAGGGCTTTCGGGGTTCCGCGTCGGAATAGAGTGGGCGCTACGCGCTCACACGGGTCCCTTCAGCCCTGGCGTCCACCAGGGGAAGGTAAAGTAACCCGCGAAGTACGAGCGAACCATGCGCATCTAACTAGACCTTCGCGCCCTCGTGGTCAAACGGATTGGGGACTTACTAATCTTCCCCAGCCGCGGTGCGGTAGCGCGCTAGGGTCAGCAGTGCCAACCAGGTCAGGGCCACCAGGCGAGTCGTGGCGAAGCCGATTTCCCACCAGCCGCTGCGGTCGGTCTCGGCGGCGGTGCCGCGGGCGACGGCGGCGACGGCCGGGGCCGCGAAGGCGAGGAAGATCGCTATCGACCAGGCCCAGTGCTCGGTCCAGAGGAGACAGATGCCGATCAGCGCCAGCGCCAAGGCGACGCGCGGCGTCACCAGAAAGTGCCAGAGGCGGATGCCGCGTACCAGCCGCCACCCGAGCGGCGTGTTCGCCGACGCTTGTGAGCGCCGCAACTCGTACACGTAGTCATGGCCTCGGCGACGGCGGAAGCGCAGCAACTCCGCCGCTGTCTGCGGCACACGCACTTCGGTTGCCTGCGCGCCGCGGCACAGGCGCACGCGGAGGCCGCTCGAACCGGCGCGCAGCGCGATCTGGGCGTCTTCGCCTTGGCCGCCGTCGGCGAGAGGCAGCCTGATCATTCCGCGACGGGCTGCGTAGCAGACGCCGCTGACCAGCGAGGCCGAGAGCGCCTCGCCTTCGAGCCACCAGAGATGATTGAGCAGCCACCAGTGCACGCGCTCCTCCAGCAGAGCGCTCGCTGGGCGAACCGCGGCGCCGACGATCGCCGTATGCGGATCGTGCACCAAGGTCGCCACCAGCTCGCGAATGCAGGCGGGATCCAGAACCGCGTCGGCGTCGGTGACGACGACATACTCTTCGCCGACCTCCCACAGAGCCCGGCTGACCTGGTCGGTCTTGCCACGCGCGTCGGGCAGGCGCAGGAGATGGACGGGCGCCCCCGCATCGATCGTACGTCGCACCAACTCCGGCGTCTGGTCTTGCGAGCCGCCGTCGACGATCCAGATCGAGAGGCGATCGGCGGGATAGTCGGTGCGGCGCAGATCGGCGAGCTTGGCGATGATGAGCGCCTCTTCATTCAGCACCGGAACGATGACGGCTACGGGCGGATGATCGGCCAGTCCTTCATCGCTGCGCCGCTGCCGGGCGATCACGCGCAGCGCGAGCGGGTAGCCGAACACCGACAACCACAGCACCGCCGACAGTGCCACGAAGGCGACCAGGACACCCGACATCGTCGCCGGCGAGCTTAGGCCTGTTGCCGGCGCAATTCCACCGCGGCGTCTCGGGCGCCGAACATCGAGCCGTGCTCGACGTAAGAGGGGCCGGCGCTTCCTGCACCAGCCCCGCTTGGAGTTCGATGACCCGCCGCGAGCCTAACGCTGGCCCGGCGGTTTGATCGTGTTCGGCTTGAGCGCCGAGTTGGTGACGTTGAACGTCGTTGTACCCGCCCCCGTGGTGCAGCCGCCGCCGACGGTGTCGGCCGGGTTGGTCCCGGTGCCACCGCGCCCCAGAAGTGCTTGTCCATGTTCACCGTGAGTGCGTCGGTGGCGTCGCTGTTGTTTACGAGCACGCCGCAGTTCGGTGTCGGGGCCGTCACATCCTCGCCGTTGGCGAGGACGTTGCCGCGCCCCAGGGTGACCGTCGTGCCGCCGGTTGGGTTGTCCGGAGAGAGGATGTAAAGGCCGGCGAGGTTGTTCCCGACCGTCGAGTTCTTGTCGAACTTTGCTGGCGGACCAAAGGTGGGATCATCGACAAACAAGGCGATGCCGTAATCGTTTCCGTGCGCAACATTCTTGGTTGCCGTCCATCCGGTGCCTTCGAGGATCATGCCATATAGGCAGCCGGTCGTTGCATTGCCCACAGCTTTGACGTTGGCGCCGTAGATCAGGATTCCGAGACTAGGCGCGGGAACCGAATTTCCGACGACGACGTTGCCCTGAACGACGCCTCCGTGACTAGAGGTCAGGTAAATTCCGCTTCCGCCCGCAGGCGGAAAGACCCTGTTCCCTCCGACCTTGGAACCGGCCACGGCGCCGTAGATCAGGATTCCTCCAATGCCAGCGCCTGACACGGTGAATCCCTTGTTGGGCTTACCGAAAGTTGTGCCGGCGCTGCTCGGGATAACGCCCGCGGTCAGTCCGGTCGGAACCCGCACCACGGTCGCGCCGGCGCCGTCGGAGGAGAAGATCTTCACCGTCTTGTTGACGTCGATCGTGCAGGCGCCGCCGCACGCTGTGGCAGACTCCTCGCCCGGACCCCCGAGCGAGCCGTTGTCGTCGATGTCGCCGTAAAAGCCCGGGCCGACGTTGATCGAGTCGCCGACCGCGGCGTTGGTGATCGCCTGTGTGATCGAGCGGCACGGAAGCGCCTTCGTACCGCAGGAAAGGCTGTCGGCGCCGTTGTTGGCGACGTAGCGCGTGCCGGCATCGGCACCGGTTGCCAACACGAACAGCGCGCGGGCTGCGACCACGGCCGGCAGCCCCGAAGATCGGACCGGTAGCGGTTGGGTCAACCCAATCGACTCGATTACACCTTCAAATGATATCGTCTTGAACATTTCCCATTCCTCCTGATTCATCGCCTGTCCGCTAGCAGGCCGTTGAAATTCTCGCGACGGCGCGGCGAGTTTGATAAGAGGCGGCGCGAGCGGAGGTGGTGGGATGGCGAT
>Ga0187894_10007391_pt1 | contig 10382 bp, 11 predicted proteins | sample GBC1701081metaG_FD_136650 | JGI IMG/M metagenome (GOLD analysis project Ga0187894, IMG submission 136650) | White microbial mat communities from a lava cave in the Kipuka Kanohina Cave System on the Island of Hawaii, USA - GBC170108-1 metaG ... | reverse complement strand
TCAGTTTCCAATGCGTCCACGACCTTCGCCATTTCATGGACAGCGTTGCGGCCGAGCTCAGGCCGCGCACCGTGGGCCGCTTTGCCGTGAGTGGTCAACTCAAGCCACAGATCGCCCTTGTGCGCGGTAATGATCTTTAGGCGCGTCGGCTCGCCCACAATCGCCAGATTGGCCTTGAACCCGCTGGCGACAAGTGCCCGCGAACCCGCTTGAGTGGATTCTTCATCTACCAGCGCGCAAAGAATGATTTCTGTTTCATGGGGTCGCCGCCCTGAACGCGCCACAGCTACCAAGGCACATAACATGGCCGCGATGCTGCCTTGGGTGTCACATGCTCCGCGTCCATAGAGGCGCCCGCTTTTCTTCAACGGGACAAACTGCTGATCACTCGACACGGTCACCGTGTCCATGTGCGGTGCTAGCAAGAGCCGCTGGCGTGCGCGCTTTGTCGATGATAGGCGCACGAGCAGGTTGAACCGATTGGGAAAAACCTTTTGGCGGTCAACTTCCAATCCTGCTTGTGCCGCCGTGGCGACCAAAAAATCCGCCACTTGTTGCTCACCGGCGCGCGGATCACCGGCAGGCACAAAGGCCGGATTGATGCTCGGCAGCGCGATCAGTTCGCGAAGGAGTTTCTCGGCGGCGGTCATGTCATGGCCGAGTGGCCGCCTCTCGTTGAAACCATTCGACGAAACGTGGGATACCTTCCTCAACCTTGACCCTCGGTTGGTAGCCCAACAACCGCCGGGCCTTGTCGATGTTCGCACAAGTGATCGGCACATCGCCCGGCTGGTCGGGTTGGTGATCAATGATGGCTTTGCGCTCCAGCGCTTTTTCCAGCAATTCGATCAAGTAGGACAACTTCACCGTTTGCGATTCGCCGAGGTTGATGATCTCGAATCCAAATTGCTTCCGCGTCACCGCAATTACGCCATCCACTGTGTCATCCACGAAAGTGTAGTCGCGCGCCGTGCTGCCATCGCCAAAGACTGGGATGGGCCTCCCTTGTGAAATCAACTGCGCGAATTTGTGAATCGCGAGATCGGGCCGCTGCCTCGGCCCATAAACGGTGAAGAAACGGAGCATCACCACATCCAGGCCATAGACGTGATGATAAACGTGGCCGAGCGCTTCACAGGCCAGTTTGCTCGCAGCGTAGGGAGAAATCGGCTTGAAGATCGGATCGTCTTCCGCAAAGGGCACCTTGGCATTGATGCCATAAACTGACGACGACGAAGCGATGGTTACTTTCTTCACACCAGAATGGCGAACCGCCTCCAGCACGTTCACGGTGCCCTCGACGTTGACGCGTTGGTAAAGCGCCGGCTCAGCCAAGCTCGGACGCACTCCTGCCCGCGCGGCTAGATGGACGATCTGATCGAACCGAACGCTTTGAAAAAGCGCTTTCAGCGATGAGGCATCGGTGACATCGCCCCGCACGAAAGTGAAGGCCTTTCCAAGGCTTTCCAACGACACGATCGTGCGTTGCTTGATGGAAGGATCATAGAAGGCGTTAAGATCGTCCCAGGCCCAGACGGCATGGCCTTGGCGCAACAACCGTTCGCACACATGCGAGCCGATAAATCCCGCGCCGCCAGTGACCAAGAATTTCACGCGGCGGACGCTAACAAACCGGCGCGCTACGTGGCAATCTACGAAAGCCAGCGCGAATCTTGAGGATGATTTACGAACCGAAATGGCCGCGCTGCCACGGTCAAATCATAGAAAGTTCGACTTGGCCCGAATCGCCGGCACTTCCACCACCCAGACACCTTCGGGCGGATTTTCCACGGCAAAAATCAAGGCGTTGATCATTTGCGACTGAGTCACGAAACCGAGGCGCCGGGCGCCCTCGCGCGTCCAGGGCAACATTTCGGCGAGCCAGTAAGCGGGCAGCAAAACGTACGGCCACCGATGCCCCGGCCCCAGGATGTACCAAGGCCGAAGGATCGTCGCGTTCAAGCCGGCGGCGCGAATCAACCCTTCGCCCTCGGCACGAACGGCATGGTAGGCTTTCATCATGGGCGCGGGTTGGGCGACACTCACATAAACGAAATGCCGAATCGCCGTCTCTTGGGCCGCCGCGACCGATTGCTGGACCGACACAAGATCGATTTCGCGAAACTTTTTGGCCTTGGCCGGACTTGGATGCGCCACCCCGACGAGTTGAACGAACGTGTCCGCTGGTGAGATCGCGGTCAGAAAAGTTGCCCGGTCCAGCGCATCGCCTTGATGAGATGTGCAGCGCGCAGGCACTTTGCTCTCCGAGCCAGGGCGCACCAGGGCTTTGACTTCATGGCCGCGCTGCGCGAGTTCTGAAGCCAAAGCCCGGCCCAAGTAACCCGTGCCACCCATGATAAAAACGTGCCGCTTGATCATTGCAAAACCTAATTCTTATACGCCGACAACGAGCCATCGGATTCCGTCCAGGCACTCTCTTTCCGCGAAAAGTCAGAAGATATAAAAAGGTTGGGGTGGCTAACGGGATTTGAACCCGCGACAGCCAGATCCACAATCTGGGGCTCTAACCAGGCTGAGCTATAGCCACCAACCAAGCAGGACGGCAACCGTAGTTTTCCCTCTCCGATGCGTCAAGCGTGCGTTCCAAACGATGAAGCTCAGCAGCATGAACTCAGAGTCATCTCAGTGAAATCGCGCTTGGAAATCATTTGACTGAAGCGGAAGCTTTCGCCGTGAAACGCTCAGGCTGTGACGGTGGGAGCTTCGTTCTTGCTCGTAATCCTAATCCTCTTAGTCCAGGCCGACTAAGATTAAGACTACGAGCGAGAGCAAGAGATTCACGGGCTGCCGAACGTCTCAATTCCTTCATGCCTTCGTCCGCGCCTTCTATCGCTTCCGTGCTTCCGCTATGAAATACACCGTCCATCGGCAACTCTCGGTGGCCATCGAAAACCAACCCGGGCGTCTCGCCTCCATCTGCAACGTCATGGCCGCCGCTGGCATCAATATCAAAGACATCTCCGTCGTGGACAATGTCGAACAAGGGATGATCCGCATCGTTACCAGTGATCCACCCGCTTGCAAAGCGGTGCTCGTCAAAGAGGGCTTCTACGTCGTCGAGGCTGAAGTGCTGGTTGTGATCCTGAAGGACACGCCAGGGATGCTGTCCACGCTGGCCCAGGCGCTGGCCGATGCGCAGATCAACATCGACTACGCTTACGGCAGCGAAGACCCGTCCGAGGAACACGTCCGCATCGTCATGAAAGTTTCCAATCCGGCCAAGGCCGGCCAGATTATCGGGTCGTTGGCCGAAGCCTGAACATGGCCGCCCTGGTCGAAGGCACCGTCGGTATCCTGCCACCCGGCGCGCTCGGGGTGAGCCTTTTCTACCACCTCACTGGCGGTCTTAAACGACTGGATCGTGGAGTGTTTTTCCTGGAACGATCCGGATCAGCCAGTGCCAGAGAACTTCGCCGAAGCGGCGAGTTGGTCATTGCCGCGGGTGATCAAGTGAATCGTCTGCCCGCGACCGGCTTGATCCGGCGCGACTTGTTGTCCTGCCACCGAGAAGATTTTCTGCCAGAGATCGTCATCGCTTGTCCGAACCCGGATCAGTTGCTGGGGATAACGACGAGTTGCGTGGAATTGCTCGAACGAGTGTACGAGCAAGGCGAGTTGTGGGGCGGCGCGTTGCCCATTCCCATTGTGGTCCTCAGTTCCAACGGGATTTATTTCCAACGCATCCGGCAGATTTATATCGAGAAGATTGAGGAAGCCACGCTCTTGGGCCGACTGCCAGACCTGTGGCCCAATCTGATGCCGCAGATCGTGGGCCGATTGCTGCGCGGAGTGACGATCCAAACGGGAGTGCGCGAAGGTTCAGGTGCGCAAACTATTTATCATCCGGGGCCGCGTGGTATCACACGGCTGGCGGGCGGCGACGAAGTGAGCCGCCATCGCGCCTGGCAAGTGTTGAGCGGACTAGGCGGATGGTTCGAATTGGCCGGCAACAGTTCGGCGACCCGGTTGGAATTCGACAAAGCCCTCGTCAATCTAGCCGCCAACCTCTTGGGTCAGCTCTACGCCATCGGCGACGAAGGCCAGTTCACTCCGCTGCGAGTTGAACAAATCGTCGTGGCGGCGCATCAGGACGAAATCCGGCGGTTGGCGCGCGAAGTCTTTGGCGTGGGCAAGGCCGTGAAAGCTTACGGCGCGACTGAAGATTTCGAGGCCGTTTTTGCCCGAATGCTGGAGAGTCTGTATCAACATCTCAGCCACATTCCCTCCAGCATCCAATGGCTGGACTTGAAGTTGCGAACCAGCACGCTGCGGCCGGAGTTGACGCCCACGGAAACGTGGTTGCTCGATCCTTTGGTTCGTTACGCGCGCTCGGCAGGTCTGGACGAAACGGTGCGATTCTTTGAAGAGCTAAGGCAGCGGTTACTGGAAAGATTGGCGCTCGTTTGCCGATCCAAAGCCGGGCGAAGGAGAGCGTAACGGCGTATCAAGCTGACCACGGCAAGGGCTGAAACTCGAACCGAACCGGGCGCCGTGCTTCGGGATCAATTTCGGCAAAGTAGAAACCGCCATCTTTGAGGAGTTGAATGCCGGACAGCGAAGGACACAGCAAGACACTGAAATGATCCCACAGCCGTGCTTGGCGCAGCGCGGTGCTCAACCGTCGCGTGGTGTGCCCCAAGAAATAAATCGGCGGCAAACCCGCCAGCAATCGTCCTTTCCACAACACCAATTTTGAATGAAGATGGCCGATGATCGTTCGTTCGATTTGGCCAAGCCGAGAGCGGATCGCGTCGTCTTGGTAAAGGAACGGCAAGGCGGTCGGATCGTGGCAGAACAAGAGCACCCGCTGGTCTGGCGCCAGAGCCGCGAAGGCGCGACGGCATTCGGTCAAGTGATCATCGCGCAAACGCCGCCACGAAGGGAGTTCGTCCGGCAAAGTGTCCGGTTCGTAAATGGGCAGCGCAATTAAGGAAGACAGCACTCCTACGAGAACGTAGCGGCCAAATTGAACCTGCCAGAAGGGCGGCAACGCCAATGGATCGGCCAGGCATTCGTAGCTGCTTAGACGCAGGCCGCCCACGTCCGCCCCCAGGGGTTTTTTGCCCAATTCGTGGTCACCAACCGTGGCGCGAAACTGTTCGCCAAATTTCCCGCGCAGCTTGCCGAGACATTCTTGCGCACTCTCGCACGCGGCTGCGTCCGCGACGCCGATAAAAGCGGAATCGCAGGAGTAATCTCCATTGGCCACGGCGAAATCCACGCCGTTGGCGCGGCGTAAGAATTCGTCGAGCAGATGATTGTGGCCTAGCGGATCGCGCAGCCATAGAAAGTGGCGATAAGCCCGCACCGCGAGTCGTTGCCAGGGATTGGCAATGGCTCCCAGGCAGTAATTCGTACGCTGCCGCTCCATAGGCCCGGCATAATGGATGTCGCTCACGATGGCGAGGCGGACCTTGTCAGTGGCGCGCATGCGGTTGATTTGACACGTTGTGCGGGAACAATTCCACATCAGCGCGGTTCGAGTCCAATCGCTTGATTGGTTTCGATGAAAATACTCGGACCCTTGAGAGTGCCAGCATGTGGATTAACTTCCCGCATGTCCGAGCCGACCGAAGACCACCCGTGGCAGATTCCCATCGAGAGCGAAATGGATTTACACACTTTTAATCCGCGCGATTTAGGAGAATTAGTTCCGGCGTATCTGGTGGCCTGCCAGGCCAAGGGCATTTTTCAAGTGCGGCTGATCCACGGGAAAGGTATCGGAAATGTCCGCCGATCCGTCGAAGCCATTCTGGGCCGGCTGCCGACGGTGAAATCCTTCGGTCCGGCGAGCGAGTATTTCGGGGGCCAGGGCGCAACCATCGTGAACCTGCATGCTCCCGCCAAGGGGTTATGAGCCATGGAATACATCCTGGAAACATTACCTCTCAAGAAACCTGTTTCCGTTGCCGATAGCCCATTTGTGTGTGTAGAGGCCGACGCCTCTGCCTTCAAGAACATTTGAACATGGCAACAATGCGAGTCATGCCGAATCTGACACAACGACCGGCGGCACCGGCCGGATCGACTCGGCCCGGAACGATCCGTCCGTGCGGCGCTCAAGTTCAAGCCTTCCGAAGCTGAAGTTTCGATCTGCACGCATAATCCCCACCTACCAGGCACCAATGAAGTTTATGAAAACCCAACTCGTTCAAACGAGCCAACCCCGGCCGATCCGAATCAGCATCGGTCTCATCGCAATCATGATGCTGCTCCTCGACGGATCAGCTTTACTACAAGCTCAGGCTCCGCCATCACCGGTGGACACATGGGACTGCGTGCTCTCCGGCAGCAAGCAAGGCACCGCCCGCATCATGTTCAACGCGGATAATACATTGGACGGGCTTCAAATCCGTTATGGCCGAAGCGGGTCGACCTTTCCAGAGGTAAACCCACGCGGCGGCGCCAGTGAAGATCGCACAAGCGGCAGCAGCACCAATGGCGGCGGCGGGACTAACCTCTACGGCGGCAGCATCCTCGTGGGCGAATGGGGCTACGGCGTCAATGGCAAGTCGCTCGTTGGTTACATCGAGGAACGGTCCAGCAGCCGGACCAATCAAGTTTCCTTTACCGGCAGTGTTCGTCCTGGCCGAAGTCTCACGCTTAAGGCATCGACCGATGGCGCCAATCACGTGATTCGAGGGGTCCCGCAGGGCACCACTGTGGACATCAGCGGCGACTATTTTGCACTTGGCAAGCATCAAGACGGTCCCTTTAACGAGTCTCTCAACCTTTCATTCGCCGCGCCGGGCGAATATGACATCACCGGCAACGGCCCAGGTTACACCGTGAACGGATTCGCCATGCTGCTCCAACAGAAACAAATCGGCGTCTATCTGGAACGAGTGGTGGGAACCAACCTCGCCTCCATCGTGGCGGTGTCTGGTTCTTTCAAAACGAATAAGCTCACGGGCAATGTCCGCGGCACCGATGGGATGGGACCGGTACGCTATCAACTCGTCGGACAGTAAACCAGCTTCTGATCGAACCGCAGACCGGCTGGCCTCCCCTTCGCGAGGCCGCCGGTCTGAACTGTTTCTAGCCGACAAGGCTTCCAGCCAACTCTGACACAGTCGATCTCCGCTCCGAAGCCTTTCGCTTTGTCGCGGCTTGGCCAGACGCTCCGTCTCGTCCTCCCTCCTCAGTTTCGCCCTTGACCCGATTCGCCAGCTTTTCCAGGCTCCTAACGTTAGCGAACTGAACGTGAAATCGAACCCACCAGTTGAGAAAGGAAGGCACCGTGGCTAAGGCGATGATGAAAAAAGAGACGTTTACCCTGATTGACCCTAAAGCAACCAGCGTCGCGCTCGTCGGGGACTTTACGGCGTGGCAGCAAAATCCCATCACCATGAAACGCCAGAAGGATGGCACTTGGAAGACCAGTGTGCCCCTCGAACCGGGCGCTCACGAATACCGTTTTGTGGTGGATGGCCAGTGGCGCGATGACGAAACCTGCCACGTACGCAAGGCCAACTCCTTCGGTGGGTTGAACTGCGTGCGCGAGGTCAGCCCGTAGACGCTACAGCCAACGCGCGTTCCCGTTCTAGCAACGTCGGGTGGGAATAATAAAACGCGCTGTAGATCGGGGGTGGCGTGAGGTTGCTCAGATTCTCGCGATTGAGCTTGCGCAACGCGCTGGCTAGCGGTGTGAACGTTTGCATGACACGCGCCGCAAAAGCGTCGGCTTGATACTCGCAACGCCGCGACCAGTAATTCGCCAATGGCCCCACCCAGAAGGTCACCAAACCCGCCAGCAATCCGAACACCAGCAGCGCCACGGCAGTCGCGTCAGCCTCGAACCCGAAGGCACGATAAAACCATTCTTGTCGGGCCAGTACCGACAAGAAATAGAATCCGCCTAACAGTGCCAACGCGCCGAGCGTCCCCAGCTTAAAAAGGTGCTTTTCCTTGTAGTGGCCAATCTCGTGCGCGAGCACTGCTTCTAGTTCGGTCTCGTTTAACTGGTCCACCAATGTGTCGAACAGCACGATTTTCCGAAACCGCCCGAAGCCGGTAAAAAACGCGTTGGAATGCCGCGAGCGACGGCTGCCGTCCATCACCTGCACACTGCCCACGGGGAAGCTTGTTCGCAGGGCCAGTGCCAGCAGACGTTCTCGCAACGGCCCATCGGGCAGAGGCGTGAACTTGTTGAACAATGGCAGAATAGCCACCGGCGCAACCATCAACATCACCAGTTGAAACGCCACTACGCAGACCCAGGCCCAAAACCACCACCACGATCCGGCCCAAGCCATTGCCGCCAGCACTGACACCAACAGCGGATACCCCACTACTAACGAAATGAGCAGCCCCTTCAGGCGGTCCATCCACCAAACCCGCTGGGTGCTTGTGTTGAAGCCGAATTTTTCTTCCAGACGAAACTGGGCATACCAGTCCCACGGCAAGTTCGGCAACGCCATCAGCACTCCGGTACCGAACAACAAGCCGGCCATTGACCACACCGAAGGACCGAACCGATTCCCCCACCATTGAAATAAGGCGGGCAACACTCCACTTAAGAGGAAGGTCAGCAACACCGCGGTACTGGAAGTGTCCTTAAGTTGGCTCAGCCGATTCTTGGCCAGCGTATATTGCACGGACTTGGCGTAGGTCGGCGAGTCCATCATATCTTGGAACGGCTCCGGCACGCTCTTCGCGTGGTTGAGCACAGCCCGGCGGTTCAAACAAGCCAAGGCGAGTTCGGCGATCCAGCGGGTGACAATCAGCCCCAACACCACGTAGGTCGCAGCCAGCGAAAAGTCCATTGCGGATTTTCCTGTCCTAATTCGCCAGACTCAATCTTCAATTTGGGAACTGCGATGAGATTCTTGGCCGTGGTACAGTTTGTAAAAAAAACGGAGTGCCGAGCATTGCTCGGCTCTGAGTGGCATAGTTACCGTTCGTGCCGAGCAATGCTCGGCGCTCCAAAGTGTACCGCCACCAGATTCTTGGAATGCATTCGCGCAACCGACTCGACGAAGCTCTGGCACGCTGCCCTCTGCCTCATTCTTTCGTTGGGTGTTGGTTGTGCCACTGCCCAACGCGAGATCGCCGATAAACCGGCGGGGGATCCCTCGCTCACGCGCTTCGAGTTTTCGCAACCGCAAATGGGGCTGCCCTTCCGCATCGTTCTTTATGCACGCGACAGAGCCAGCGCCGAGGCGGCGGCTAACGCTGCATTTGCCCGGATCGCCGAACTCAACGGCATCCTCAGTGACTACGACTCCGATAGTGAACTGAGCCGACTGTCGCAAACGTCTGGCACGGGCCAGGAGGTAATCTTAAGTGCTGATTTGTGGAAAGTGTTGAACCGCGCCCAGGCCTTAGCCAAGAAGACTCAAGGCGCCTTCGATGTCACTGTCGGTCCCGTAGTCAATCTGTGGCGCAAAGCCCGTCGTGAGCAAAGGCTTCCCGATCCGCCCCGAATGGCCGAAGCGCGGGCCGCCGTCGGCTTCGAGAAGTTGCAACTGAACCAGCGGCGGCGTTCTGCCCGCCTGCTCGCGCCTAAGATGCGATTAGACGTCGGGGCCATTGCCAAAGGCTACGCCATCGATGAAGCGCTGGCGGTGATTCAAGCGCATAGCCTTTCCCGTGCGCTCGTGACCGGCGGCGGCGATATGGCGGCGGGCGATCCACCTCCGGGACAGCCTGGCTGGCGGATTACTTTGGCGGCGTTCGACGCGACGAATGCTCCACCGACCCGCTTCGTGCAAATCGCTCGTGTCGCACTCGCTACTTCAGGAGATGCTTTTCAGCGATTGGAGATCGATGGCAAGCGCTATTCACACATCGTCGATCCGCGCACCGGCCTTGGCCTTACCGACCATAGCCTGGTCACGGTAATCGCGCGCGACTGCATTACGGCCGATAGCCTAGCCACCGCCGTCAGCGTTTTGGGGCCGGAACCAGGATTGAAACTGATCAGCGCCACCTCTGGAACTGATGTGCGCGTCGTGATCCGGCCAGAGAACCTTGTGGTCGTTCACGAAAGCCCCGGCTTTTCCAGACACTATCCTTCGGTCACGGAGCCTTGAAACGCTCGTCAAGGTCTCCCCGCCTCGTTCATCGACGCGGGTCTTTCAATGCGCGATTAGAGATTGAACGTGCTCCTCTCTGTCTTGACTGATTCGCTTCACTCAAAAAAGAGAAAGAGACCGGCAGGGTTCCGGTCTCTTTCGTGTCTTTAGGGTTCCTATGCGCGCAGGCGCAGAACCTTCAGGGTCTCAGCCCTGCGCTTGCGTCAATCGCAGTGGAGGGCGTCGAGGATGGATTGGGTGCAGCGCATGGCGGCCAGCGCCGCCACCGGGTCTTGCGCCATCATCTCGTTGCGCACTTTGACAATAAACCCGCGCAGTTGGTTC
>Ga0187894_10007390_pt1 | contig 10384 bp, 7 predicted proteins | sample GBC1701081metaG_FD_136650 | JGI IMG/M metagenome (GOLD analysis project Ga0187894, IMG submission 136650) | White microbial mat communities from a lava cave in the Kipuka Kanohina Cave System on the Island of Hawaii, USA - GBC170108-1 metaG ... | reverse complement strand
TGCCCGCCGATATTGGACCTTGCGGCCGACCAATGTTCCCTGCCACTGACGGGCGAGGACTCATCCGTTTGGCGGAGGCGAAGGCGTGGCGATCATCCGGACCGTGTGTGCGCACGACTGTCCCGACATGTGCTCCCTGCTGGTGAGCGTCGAGAATGGCCGCATCGTGCGCATCAAGGGCGATCCCGACCAGCCCTTCACCGCCGGATTCGCCTGCTCCAAGGTGAACCGCGACGGCGAGCTGGTGCACTCGCCGGAGCGGATCAGGACGCCGCTGCGCCGGGTCGGCGCCAAGGGCGAGGCGACGTTCGCCGCCATCACCTGGGACGAGGCCCTCGACGAGATCATCAGCCGCTGGCAGGCGATCATCGCCGAGTCGGGGCCGCTGGCGATCCTGGGCTACGCCTACAGCGCCCACCAGGGCCTGATGAACCGCGGCCTCGTCAACGGCTTCTTCCACGCGCTGGGCACCACGCGGCTGCAGGCCGGCACGGTGTGCGACACGTGCTGCGAGGAGGCGTGGAACGTCACCGTCGGCCCGGTCGGCGGCGCCGACCCGGAAGCGGTGGTCGACTCCGACCTCGTGATCGCCTGGGGCGCCGACCTGATGGCGACCAACGTGCACTTCTGGGCCAAGCTCGAAGAGGTGCGCAAGCGCGGCGTGCCGGTTGTCGTCATCGACCCGCGCCGCAGCCGCACCGCGCGCGGCGCCGACTGGTACCTGCCGATCCGCATCGGCACCGACGCCGCCCTGGCGCTGGGCATCATGCACATCCTGGTGCGCGACGGCCTGTGCGACCGGGCGTACTTGGCCGGGCATACGGTGGGCTTCGACCGGCTCGAGCGCGAGGTGCTGCCGCGGTTCACGCCGGCGCACGTGGCCGAGGTCACCGGCCTCGCGGTCGGCGACGTCGAGCGCCTGGCGGCGATGTACGGCAAGGCCAGGGCGCCGTTCATCCGCCTGGGCGAGGGCATGACGCGGCTGGCACACGGCGGCCAGGCGCTGCGGGCGGTGGCGCTGCTGCCCGGGGTCAGCGGCGCCTACGGCAAGCGCGGCGGCGGCGCGATGCTGATGACCGCCGCCTCGTGCGAGCTGGACTACAACGCCGTGCGCAAGCCGTCCGGCCCGGCCAGCACGCGGCTGGTGAACCAGCTGCGGCTGGGCGAAGCGCTGCTGGAGATGAAGGACCCGCCATTGCGGGCACTGTTCGTCGCCGCCAACAACCCGGCCGTGACCTGCCCGGATGCCGGCAAGGTGCGCCGCGGGCTGCTGCGCGAGGATCTCTTCACCGTGGTCCACGACCCCTTCGTGTCGACCACGGCACGCTACGCCGACATCGTGCTGCCGGCAGCGACCTACCTCGAGACCGAGGATCTCTACCGCGCCTACGGCGCCTATTACATGCAGTACGGCCGCAAAGCCGTGGAGCCGCAGGGCGAGGCCTGGTCGAACGTCAAGCTGGCGCAGGCGCTGGCCGCGCGCATGGGCCTGACCGACCCCGTGTTCAGCCAGTCGCAGACGGAGATCCTCGAGGCGATGTTCAAGGGCGCGGGCGGCACGACCGCCGGGATCGACCCCAGGCGCCTGCCCGAGGCGGGGCCGGTGCGCATCGCGCCGCAGGGTGGCCAGCAGTTCCGTACGCCGTCGGGCAAGCTCGAGTTCTACTCCGCGAGCCTGGACAAGCAGGGCCTGCCGCCCATGCCGGACTGGCAGCCCGACCCGGAAGAGGTGCGCGACGCGGCGCGCTGGCCGCTGCGGCTGCTGACCGCGCCCGGCTACTTCCAGAGCCACACGGCGTTTTCCGGTGTGTCGTTCCTGCGCCGTCGCGAGGGCGCGCCGTTCTGCGTGCTGCATCCCGACGACGCCCGGTCGCGCAACCTTCAGGACGGCCAGCCGGTGCGTCTGTTCAACGATCGCGGCGAGGTCGGCTTGGTCGTGCGCGTCAGCGACGACGTGCAGCCCGGTGTCGTGCTGGTGCCCGGCCAGCGGCCCGACAGCGAGGCCGTGTCGGGCACCATCAACATGCTCTGCTCCGACCGCTACACCGACATCGGCGAAGGCGCCACCTACCAGAGCACGTTCCTCGACGTCGCGGCATGGCCGGCGTGACGCACCGGTGAATGCACACGTCGTCCTGAGCGAAGCGAAGGACCTTGCGGTGCGTCAACCGTCAACGACAGTGCCGAGGAAACACCGCAGGAAGAATTAACCACAGAGAACACAGAGGGCACAGAGAATGAAAATGAATCACAGAGACAGCGAGACACGGAGATAGGCAGACGCAGAGGAAGAACCTGATTGCGCGCCGAAGACGCGCGATTGATCTCTGTGCCTCGCTGCCTCTGTGGTTTGCCTTCTTCCTCTGTGCTCTCTGTGTGCTCTGTGGTTAAATCTTCCTGCAGCGTTTCATCATCCGCCGCGGTACGCACTCGACGCACCGCAAGGTCCTTTGCTTCGCTCGGGACGACAGGCAATTACGACCCCGTCGCGCCGATCTTCTCGCGCCGCACGCGGATGCCGGCCTTTTCGCGGTCGAAGGTGTCGGCCGTAATCCCCTCGCTGCGCAGGAGGTGCTTCTGCACCTTCTGCGTCGGCGTCTTGGGCAGCTCGTCGACGATGCGCACGAAGCGCGGCACCATGAAGTGCGCCATGCGCGGGATCAGGAACCCGATCAGCTCGGCGGGGTCCAGCGTCGCGCCCTCGGCCAGCGACACCGCCACCAGCACCTCGTCCTCGGAGACCTCGCTGGGCACCGCCACGGCCGCCGCTTCCTTGACCGCGGGATGGGCGCAGACCTCGGTCTCGACCTCGAACGAGGAGATGTTCTCGCCGCGCCGGCGGATCGCGTCCTTCATGCGGTCGACGAAGAAATAGTCGCCATTGGCGTCGCGCCGGAAGGCATCGCCGGTATGGAACCAGCCGTTGCGCCAGGCGCGCGCCGTCGCCTCGGGGTTCTTGTTGTAGCCGTGGTTCATCGCCCACGGCCGGTCGGTGCGCACGATCAGCTCGCCGGTCTCGCCCGGCGCCACCTCGCAGTCGTTCTCGTCGACGATGCGCACCTCGACACCGTCGCGCGGCCGGCCGCAGCTGCCCAGCGCCCCCGGGTTGCGGCCCGACACGATCGGCGAGGACACCTCCGTCATGTTGAACACGGTGTAGATGTCGCAGCCGAAGCGCCGGCTGAAGGCCGTGGCGTCCTCGCACAGCGGCACCATGATGGCGGTGCGCAGCTTGTGTTCGCGGTCGTGCGGGCCGGGGGGTTGCTTCATCAGGAACGGCGCCATCACGCCGAGCAGGACCGCCGTCGTGGTGCCGGTCTCGCCGATCACGCGCCAGAACGAAGCCGTGTCGAAGGCATCGACGATCGCCACCGACCCGCCCTTCAGCAGCATGGCGTAGACCGGCCCTGTGCCGCCGACGTGGAACATCGGCAGGTTCACCATGCAGCGATCGTCGGGGCCGAGGAAACCGAACGATGCCTCGGCGGCGGAGTAGAGATGCAGGTACGACGACAGCACGCCCTTGGACGGGCCGGTCGTCCCGGACGTGTAGATGATGCTCTGCGTATCCCACGGCGCGATCGGACGTTCCGGTGGTGGCAGGTCCGTGGTGTTGGGCGTGAGGGCGGAAGGCGGATGCGCCTCGATGCCCGGTACCGATGGCGCGTTGCCGCCCAGGACCACGGCCCGTTGCAGCCCGGCGCGGTCGATGTCGGCCAGCCGCGCGAAGAGCTCGGCGTGGCAGACGATCAGGCTGGCGTCGGAATTGGCGACGACGTGCTCCAGCAGCCGCCCCTTGTAGGCGAGGTTGATCGGCACATAGACGGCGCCCAGCAGGTTCAGCCCGAACCAGACGCGGATCGCATCCGGCCCGTTGGGCAGCCACGACAGCACGTGCTCGCCCTGCCTGACGCCGAGGGACCGCAGCCCGACGGCGGCACGACGCGCGATGTCGAGTGTCTGGCGATACGTCCATTCGCTGCCGTCGGCGAAACGGACGAACACCTTGTCCGGCGTCTGGGCCGCATGCCGCTCCAGCAGCGGCCGCAGCACGCAGTCCTCGGGCGCGGGCACGCGCGGGTCGGTCCAGGTCCTGGGCATCGTTTCCTCCTGCCGCTACAGCCGGTTGACCGGGCGGTCGGGCGGCAGGCCCAGCAGCACGCGGCCGACGACCTCGTAGTTGGGGCTGGCCATGGACATGTGCTGGCTGACCGTGCGGATGTCGCGGAAGCAGCGCTCGAGAGGACGCGTCGCGTAGATCGAGCTGCCGCCGCCGGCGTCGTAGACCAGGTCGACCGCCTGCGCCGAGGCCATGATGGCGTTGACGCGGGCCAGCCGCGCGACCGCCAGCTGCCGTGCGCCCGGTGCCCGGCCTGCCAGCACGTCGGCCCACACGCCTTGGGCGGTCTCGTAGAAGAATCCGCGCGCCGACAGCAGCAGTGCCTCTGCCCTGGCGACGCTCGCCTGCAGCATCGGCCGCTCCGCGATGGGCGTCGTCGAGGCTCCGGAGGTGCGCTTGACCGACGCCAGGTCGCAGAAGGCCTCGATCGCGGCGCGGCCGATGCCCAGGCCCACCGCCGCCATCGACGTGTCGAGCAGCACCTGCAGCGGCGTGCGGGGCAGCGCGCCGCTCGCCCACGGGGTCGCCTCCAGCGTCGTCGTGCGCTCGGCCGGCACGAACAGCTCCGTGACCGCGTAGTCGTGGCTGCCGGTGCCGCGCAAGCCGCCGACGTCCCACGTGTCGATCAGCTCGCCGTCACCCGGCGGGAAGAAGACCAGGCGGATCTCGGGCCCGCCGGATGCCGTGCGCCGCGGCGTCGTGCCGTCCATGACCGTGCAGCCGGCGTTCCAGAAGGTCGCGTGCTGGATGCCGCTGGCGAAGGCCCAGCGCCCGTCGACGACGTATCCGCCGTCGACGACACGCGCCGTGCCCGAGGGCCGCAACGCGCCGGCCACCACGGCATCGGCCGGCCCGTAGATCTCGCGGGCCGCGGCCTGCGGCAACAGCGCCGCCATCAGGCCGTAGGTGCTGCCGATCATCAGGTTCCAGCCGGCCGCGCCATCGGCGGTCGCGACCTCCTCGACCACCCGCGCGGCGGTGATGATGTCGGTCCCCAGCCCGCCCAGCTCGACGGGGATGAACATGCGGAACAGCTTCAGCCCGTGCATCGCCGACACCAGCTCCGCCGGCAGCCGGCGCTGCCGCTCGCTTTCGGCGCGCAGGGCGCGGATCTGCGGCGCCAGCTCTTTGGCCGCTGCGATCAGGTCCGGTCGGGTCATTCGCGGTTCGTTCGTCACGTGCATCTAAGCCGTTGAAGGGACGTGCGGAATCAGTAGACTTGTGCAGTATCACCAAACGGGTGATTCCTGCGATGGATTTCCTATATTCAACGCATGCGAACCATTCGATTCAAATTCTCGCCGGCAAAGGCACGGGCAGCCATTCACTGGATGCTGCGCGAGAGGGCAGGCATTGATCTGCATACAGTTCTGAAGGCGTGCTATTTCGCTGACAAGGACCATCTCAACGAGCATGGACGTCCGATCTTCGGTGCGGAATACAAGGCGATGAAGCTCGGGCCAATCCCTCTGCAGATCTATGAGATGGCGAAGTGCGAGCCGTTGTGGCTGGCGGAACTGGGCTCCGACAAATATCCATGGCAGTTGGACGGCTACAAGCTGTCTCTCACCGACAATACCGAGCCCGATCTGGACGTCCTGTCGGAGAGCGATATCAAGGCCATCGCCCATGGCTTTGAACGGTCGAGGAGCATGACCCTCAACGAGCGGACTGCGGCAACACATGGTTCCGATTGGAAGGCCGCCAATCTCGGCCGGATGCGCTACGAAGACATGCTCGATGAATCGCCGGAAAAGGCACGCCGGGTTGCCGATCTTCGCGAGCTGGCCCCGCACATCCGGCTCTAGCCGTGCCGATAGGGGCAGGAGATGTGGTCTGGCTTCTGGATCATCATCTGGACCCGGCGCGGCGGAAGCGGATGGTCTGCATAGCGCCGAAGTCCGGCTTTTTCTTCCGCATCAATTCCGACAGTCACTGGCCGGTCGCAGTGCCAATTGACGCCGCGCGCCATCGGTTTCTCGACCACGACAGCTTCGTGGAATGCTGGGCGCCGCTGGAGTTCGATGACGGTGCGATGGACGAGGCGTTTGCGGAAGGCGTCCTCGGCCGCGTACGTGGCGGCATCGTGCAGGCGATATGGAAGGCCGTCGAGGCAAGTGACCTGATCGCTCCGCACGACAAGCAAGCGATCAAGAACGCCCTTCAAGTCCGCTGACGCGATGTTGCCGCCGCATCACATCGGCTCGATGATCCGCTTGCGCGTCGTGCGTGGCGGCGGGGGTGGCACGGTCGCCAGCGTGTTCAGCAGAATGTCGCGCGTATCGGCGGGGTCGATCACGTCGTCGTAGAGGAAGCGTGCCGCGGCCTCGACGGCGGTGTTCTTGCGCTTCAGCTCGTCGGTCAGGCGCTTGTGCAAGGCGGCGCGCTCGTCGGCGTCCGCCACCGCCTCGAGCTCGCGGCGGTAGATGATGTTGACGGCGCCTTCCAGCCCCATGCCGCCGAACTCGGCCGTCGGCCACGCCAGCAGGATCGCCGGCTCCAGCGGCTGCGATCCCATGATGTAGTAGCCCAGCCCATAGGCCTTGCGCAGCACCACGGTCATCACCGGCACGGTGGCATTGGCCAGCGCCGACAGCACGCGGGCGCTGCGGCGCACCAGGCCGGTCTTCTCGACGTCGGGCCCCACCATCAGGCCGGGCGTGTCGCACAGCAGCAGCATGGGGATGTCGAAGGCGTCGCAGATCTGGATGAAGCGCGCCGCCTTCTCCGACGCCGGGCTGTCGATGGCGCCGGCCAGGAACATCGGCTGGTTGGCGACCACGCCCACCGGCCGGCCGCCGAGCCGGATCAGCGACGTCACCACCGCGCGCCCGAAGGCCGGCTTCAGTTCCAGCACGCTGCCGACATCGGCCAGCAGGTCGATCACCTTGCGCACGTTGTAGGCGCGCTTGGGGTTGTCGGGCACGACGTCGCGCAACAGGCGTGCGTCGGGCGCCTCGCCGGCCGGAGCGGGGGCGCCGAAATAGCCGAGGTACTTCTTCGCCGCCGCGATGGCTTCGGCTTCGTCCTCGACCAGCACGTCGATCACGCCCGCGGCGACATGCACCGCGGCCGGCCCGATCTCTTCCGGCGTCAGCTTCACGCCGAGCGCCGCCTCGACCAGCGGCGGGCCGGCCATGCCCATCGACGAATCCTTGGTGGCAATCAGCGCGTCGCACATGCCCGCGAGGTTGGCGTGGCCGGCGAAGGCGCGGCCGGGCAGGATGCCGACGGTCGGCACCAGACCGGAGAGCCGCGCGAAGACCACGAAGGTCGGCGTCGAGCCGCGGCCCTCGACCTTCATGTCGTGCGGCCGCGCGCCGCCGCCGTCGAGCCAGCAGATCACCGGCAGGCGATGCTTCTCGGCATGCGCGAACATGCGGCTGGTCTTGGCGTGGTTGATGGCGCTCTGCGTGCCGGCATAGACGGTGTAGTCGTAGAAGACGAGGTCGACCGGCCGGCCGTCGATGCGCCCGGTGCCCATCACCACGCCGTCGGCGGCGCCCTCCATGCCCGCCACCGCCGGCCGCGCCAGCCCGCCATATTCGACGAACGAGCCGGCATCGAGCAGCGCCGCCAGGCTCTCGCGCGCCGTCCAGCGGCCGCGCTTGCGCTGTTGCGCCACCGCGGCCGGCCGCGCCGCGTCGTGTGCTTCGGCGCGGGCCCGCAGCGCCAGCTCGAGATCGGGGCGAATCGGCTTGGAGTCGTGATGATCGGGCATCCGGGGGTCCGCAGAATCGTTGACGTTCGGCGCAGGCGCCGCGCGTGAAAGCGCGGTTTATTCAGGAAGCGCGACGCGATGGCACGTGTCAACCGCGCTCGATCCGTCCGGCTCCAACGCGGTCACGTCATTGCCGCCGATAAACCTGGTTCGGCGTGCGGATCGTGTTCGAGTCGATGACCGTCAGCTCAAAGCTGGCGGGACCGGCGGAGGAAGAAACGGTCAGGCGCAGCGTGTCGCCCGTCCGCGTGCCGCTCAGCGGGCTTGTTTCGGGAGGTGACGTGCCGTCGCGCCCGCACGTGACAACGTGTGTGCCCGATATCCTCCCGCCGTCCTCCTGGATGTTCCAGGCGACCCGGCAGAGTCGGTTGCTGCTGATGTCCCTGTAGAGCCCGGAAACCCTCCTCGCCGCCGCCTCGGCCCGGGCTTTCTCTTCGGCGGCCCTGCGCGCCCCTTCCTGTTCCCTGCGCGCCGCTTCCGCTTTCGCCGCGGCAGCCGCTTCGGTTCTTGCCCTGGCCTCCGCCTCGGCCTTCTGTCGTGCCGCGGTCTCCTGGCGTGCGCGTTCCTCCTGCTGGCGGTGCGCCTCCGCCTCGGCGCGGGCTCGTTGCTCCATCATCACATACACGCCGCCGCCGGAGAGGCAGAGCGTGATGGCCGCCGCCACGGCAGCCGGTACCACCCAGGCGGGTCGTCGCCGTGCCGGCCCGGCCGGTGACGCCGACATGCGTCGCGTTTCGAGCTCGCCGGGACGGGCAGGCGTCAGCGCCGGCCTGCCCGACAACAGCGCGCGCCAATCGGCGATGGATTGCGGCCGATCCGTCGCCTTGAGTGCCAGCCCGGCGTCGATCGCCGCCAGCAGGTTGGGGGCATAGCGGCCTTTGCCGGCCTCGATCGCCGGCACCAGTCGTTCGTCGGCCATGCGGTCGAGCGCACCGGGCGGCGGTGCCCCGCTCACGCAGTGGTAGAGCGTGCCGGCGAGCGCGTAGATATCCGTCCACGGGCCCTGCCTGGCCGAGGTCATCTGCTCGAAGGCCGCGTAGCCCGTCGTGTAGACGGCCGTCATCGTCTGGGTGCGGCCCTGCAAGGCCACGCGCGAGGCGCCGAAATCGATCAGGGTCGGCACGCCCTCGGCATCGATCAGGATGTTCGCCGGCTTGATGTCGCGATGCAGGAACCCCGCCCGGTGCACGCGCTCCAGCCCGTCGAGCAGCGGCGGCAGCAGGCGGGCGATCATGGCTTGCGGCAAACGCCCGTCGCGCTTGAGCAGGGTTTCCAGGGTCTCGCCCTGCACCAGCGCCATGACCATGTAGGCCGTGCCGTTGGCCTCCAGGAAGTCGAAGACGTCGACCACGCCGGGCGCGTCGGTCAGCCGCGCCAGCGTCTTGGCTTCGGCGAGGAAACGCTCGCGGCCCCACAGGAAGTCCTCGGCGAGCTTCGTGGAGCGCGGCAGGACGACGAGATCGCTCTGCCGGGCCGCGAAGTAGCTCGGCAGGTATTCCTTGAGGGCGATTTCGCGGTCGAGCTGGGTGTCCAGAGCCCGATAGGTGATGCCGAAGCCGCCCTGCCCGAGGACTTCCAGGACCTGGTACTTGCCGATCCGGGTGCCGGGCGCCAGCGTCGCCAAGGCGTCGGTCCGGCCGTCTGCGATCGCTCCGTAGCGGTCCCGATCCGACGCTCCTGGCCGGTCGCCTGTCACGACTTTCCCCCGAGTCCACGGCAGGTAACCAGATCAGCGTAGCACCCGTCGAATCCGGTGCGAGAGGTCGTTGGCGAGGATGATCGACGGCGAGTGACGCCAAAACGCCGCCGACGCGGATTCTTCGCCGGCGTGTTGTTTCGCTGACGGTTGTGCGCGCGGATGCTCGTGCCGCTGCGGTGCGCGGAAGCCAGAAAAAGCGGGGCCAGGCCGGCCTGTCCGCAAATCCGCATCGGCGTGATGTGCCGGGCGGCGGCGAAAACGCGGACGGTCAGCCTGACCCCAAGTCGACCGCAGAACCCCTTCGCTTCGTTAAGGGCCCCGCGGCTGCACCGGATCCCTTCGCCTGGGACCGACAGCAGGTACTCGCGACGCAGCGCCATGGCGCGCTGGCGGACTCGACATTACGCGGCGTGCTCTACCTGCCGTGCCTTCTCCTCGATCTGCGAATCTCGGTCTGCGAGTTCTCGATCTGCGAAATCCGTGCCGGGATGACTCACCCGGGCGTTCAGCACTGGCTCAACACCTCAAGGGCGCTGGTGTTCCCTCGCGACGGTCGGAATGCGCCTGTCAGCCGGCCAGCATCTCGCGGCCCTCGTTGAGCAGGATGTCGACCATCTCGCCGGCCATGCGGTCGAACGCATCGACCGCATCGTCGTTGGCGATCACGAGGTCGTCGGACATGAAGTCCTCGGGCAGGATCGTCTGGGTAACCACGGTCGCGGCGGCCGACGGGGCCTCGGACTGGGCCGCGCCGGCCAGCGAGACGACGACCAGGGCGGCGGCGAGCAGGGTGCGGTCCATGGGTTCCTCCGGGTCTGCGGTGCGGCGGGGCGCGATGCCCGCT
>Ga0187894_10007389_pt1 | contig 10385 bp, 8 predicted proteins | sample GBC1701081metaG_FD_136650 | JGI IMG/M metagenome (GOLD analysis project Ga0187894, IMG submission 136650) | White microbial mat communities from a lava cave in the Kipuka Kanohina Cave System on the Island of Hawaii, USA - GBC170108-1 metaG ... | reverse complement strand
CCGAATGAGCGCGCTCAAAATGCCTGCCCTCAGGTTGGCCGAACTCGTCTGCCAGTTCATCTTCTCCCGAAAAACCATCGCCCAAATCGACAAACCTCCGCCCGTCAATCCCAGCAAACCCAATCCAATAACATCTCCAAACCAACTGGAGCTCTGCTATGAGTAATTTTCCCCGGACAGCCCTGCGCAAGCGGGAGAAGGGGAAAACTTTGGAGAGCTTACCCCGGCCTGGACGACAGCCATGCAATGCCGGCATTGCACATCCCGGCACGAGTGCCCATCTTCGAAAATCCCGCCGACTTCACGGAATTCCGCCCATGATCGCTTTCTCGGCCCTCGACCTGTCGCCCATTGTCGAAGGCGCCACTGCCGCCGATGCGCTGCGCAATACGCTCGACCTTGCGCGCCATGCCGAGGCCTGGGGTTACAAGCGCTATTGGCTCGCCGAACATCATAATATGAGCGGCATTGCCAGCGCCGCCACCGCGGTGGTGATCGGCCATGTGGCAGGCGGCACCAGGACCATCCGCGTCGGCGCCGCCGGCATCATGCTGCCCAATCATTCCCCTCTGGTGATCGCCGAGCAATTCGGCACGCTCGAATCGCTCTATCCCGGCCGTATCGATCTGGGCCTCGGCCGGGCGCCCGGCACCGACATGCTGACCTCGCGGGCGTTGCGCCGCGATCTCGCCACGGCCGCCGATCAGTTCCCGCAAGACGTCGTCGAACTGCAGATCTATTTCGACGACCCCGAGCCCAATCAGAAGATCCGCGCCGTGCCCGGGGCGGGGCTCAAAGTGCCTTTGTGGATCCTGGGCTCGAGCCTCTTCGGCGCGCAGCTCGCCGCACATCTGGGATTGCCTTTCGCCTTCGCCTCGCATTTCGCTCCCGATGCGCTCCACCAGGCGATCGCCATCTATCGCGAGCGCTTCCAGCCCTCGGCCCAGCTCGACAAGCCCTATGTCGCCGTCGCCGCTAATGTCATCGCCGCCGACAGCGATGATGAGGCACGCCGCCTCTTCACCTCGCTGCAGCAATCCTTCGTGAGGCTGCGGCGCGGGCAGCCCGGGCAGTTGCCGGCGCCCATCGACGACATCGACAGTTTCGCGAGCCCACATGAACGAACGGGCGCCGATCACGCGCTGATCTATTCCTTCCTCGGCCCGCGCGACAAGGTGGGGGCCGGACTCAAGAGCTTCCTCGATCAAACCCAGACCGACGAACTCATCGTCACCGGCCATATTTACGATCATGCGGCGCGTCTGCATTCTTTCGAGATCGCCGCCCAGATTCTTAAAGGCCTGACAAAAAGCTGATTCTTTTCAAGAGTTTGACTTGAAGTCTTGAGAAAACGATTCAGGCTGGAAAAGCTTGAGGACGTTCGGTATTTTGCGCGCGGGGAAAACCTTGAGAGTGAATCATGAAGCCTGCCACCATCACCCGCGATGCGCCCTACAATAAAGACGAGACCGCCCTCCTCTTCGTCGACCTGCAGACCATCTTCTGCACGCCAGGGCTCGACCCGCAGCATCCCGAGCTCGATGCCGGCCACTATTATTTCAAGCGGCTCAAAGCCACGACCATTCCCAATGCGGAGAAACTTCTCCAGGCGGCGCGGCGGTCGGGCATCCAGGTCCTGCATACGATCATCGAGGCCCTGACCAAGGATGGACGCGATATCTCGCTCGATCACCGGCTCTCGAACATCTTCATACCGAAGGGCCTGCCCGAGGGCCAGCCGATCAAGGAGCTGGCGCCCATCGACAATGAGATCGTGCTTCCCAAATCTTCGTCGGGCGTCTTCAACTCCACCAATATCGACTATGCGCTCAAGAATCTCGGCATCCGCTATCTGATCATCTCGGGCGTGGTGACCGACCAATGCGTCGACATGGCGGTGCGCGATGCCTCCGACCGCGGCTATCTGGTGACGCTCGCCGAAGACGCCTGCGCCACCTATTCGCAGGCGCGCCATGACAATGCGCTCAAGGCCTTCGGCGGCTATTGCTGGGTGAGCGACACCGCGACCGTCGTCCAAAGGCTGAAGGAGCTGGCCTGATGCTGAAGCGTGAGGTCGAGACCGTCTCCAACGATCCGCCCGCGGCCGAGACGGTCAACCCGCAAGGCCCGTCGCCCTATATGCTGCTCTGCGAGCATGCTTCGAATCATATCCCAGCGCGCTATGACGGGCTCGGCCTCGATGCCAAGGAGCTTCAGCGCCATATCGCCTGGGATATCGGCGTCGCGCCGATCGCCCGCGAGCTTTCGCGCCGGCTCGATGCGCCACTTGTCCTTTCCGGCTATTCGCGGCTCCTCATCGACTGCAACCGCCCGGCCGGCGTTGCCTCATCCATCCCCGAAATCAGCGAGACGACGGCGATCCCCGGCAATCAAGCGCTGGCTCCTGAGGAGCGCGCCTATCGGGAGGCCGCCTTCTATTGGCCGTTCCAGAGGGAAGTCGCCCGCATCCTCGATCAGCGCCAGGCCAAGGGAACACCCACCATCGTCTTCGGCGTCCATAGTTTCACGCCCGTCTTCAAGGGCTTCGTGCGGCCCTGGCATGCCGGCATCCTCTTCCGCAAGGCCGGGCGCCTGGGTCAGGCCTTGGTCGAAGCGCTCGAGGGGCCGGGCCTCACCGTTGCTGCCAACGAGCCCTATCAGATCCGCGATGAGAGCGATTACACGGTGCCGGTGCATGGCGAGGCCCGCGGCCTCGATGCGGTGCTGATCGAGATCCGCCAGGACCTGATCGGCGACCGCGACGGCCAGATGGAATGGGTCGAGCGCCTGGCGCCGGCGCTTCAGGACGTCGCTGCAGCCCGTGCCAAAGCCTGATCGAGCACATCGCACAGCAGATCGGCGTCGCGGCGCGTGAAGATCATGGCCGGGCGCATCTTGACGACATTGTCATAAGGCCCGTCCGTGCCGATCAGCACGCCCTCCTCGCGCGCCAGGTTGACCACCCGGTTGGCGAGTTCCGTCGCATGGACCTTGGAGGAGCGGTCCTTGACCAGATCGAGGCCCAGGAACAGGCCCATGCCGCGAACGTCGCCAATGCATTCGTGACGGCCCTGCATGTCGCGCAAGCGCGCCAGGAGATAGTCGCCGACGGCCTTCGCATTGTCGCGCAAGCGGTCGCGCGCGATGATCTCGAGCACCTTGAGGCCGACGGCGCAGGACACAGGGTTGCCGCCAAAGGTGTTGAAATATTCCATGCCGTTGTCGAAGGCCTTGGCGACGTCGGGCGTCGTCACCAGCGCGGCGAGCGGATGACCGTTGCCGATCGGCTTGCCCATGGTGACGATGTCGGGCACCACCCCTTGCGTCTCGAAAGCCCACATATGGCTGCCGATGCGGCCCATCCCCACTTGCACCTCATCGGCAATGCACAGCCCGCCGGCGTCGCGCATGATGCGATAGGCCTCCTTCAAATAATGCGGGGGGAAGAAGATCTGTCCGGCGCAGCTCGGCACGGATTCGGCGATGAAGGCCGCAGGGCGCTTGCCGGCCTTGCGGATCGCCTCGACCTGGCGTGCGATGCTTTCGGCGAAACGCCGGCCATGCTCTTCGACCGGCCAATCTTCCGGCGCGCGATAGCTGTCCGGCAAGGCCGCTTCCCAGACATGGGCCTTGCGGCCCTGACCGCCGGCGCGCTTGTATTTGTAGGGGCTGATGTCGATCAGCTCGGCGCCATGGCCGTGATAGGCCCAATCGACCACCACCATGTCATTGGCTTGCGTCTTCGCCCGGACCATGCGCAAAGCGAGGTCATTCGCCTCGCTGCCGGTGCAGACGAAGGTCGCGATCTTGAGATCGCCCGGCAAGGTCGCGCCCAGCGCCTCGGCATAGCTCACCAGATTGTCGTGCAGATAGCGCGTATTGGTGTTGAGGCGCGAGGCCTCGCGCGCCAGCACCTCGACGATCTCAGGGTTTGCATGGCCCAGATGCGCGACATTGTTGAAACAGTCGAGATAGGCGCGGCCGTCATCGGCGATGAGCCATTGGCCTTCGCCCCGCACCATCTTCAGAGGCTTCCTGAAAGAGATGCTCAAATTGGGCAGGAGTTTCCGCTTGCGGATGGCGACGATCTCGTCTCCCGACCGCCCCTCGCGATGGAAGGTCTCGGGAGTCAGACCGGCGAAGTCATAGGCCGGCGGATAGAGTTTTGACCAGAGATCGAGATAGGCCTCCTCGCCGACGCCCGGAATGGGCGCGAGATCGTCGGTCGCATAGGCGACGAGCTGCAAATGGAGGTGCGGCAGCCAGCCGCCATTCTCCCGTGCATCGCCCAGAGTGCCAATCTCTTCGCCGGCGGCGAGACGCTGGCCCTTCTCGAGGCGCTTGGCCGTCGCATGGGCGAGATGGCCCCAGAGGCTTGCAAAACGCACGCCAGGCTCGGGCTCATGTTCGATCAGGACGGCGCAGCCATAGCCCAAAGGCTCGCGCTCGATGGTGACGTCGACGACGCGGCCCGAGAGCGGTGTCAGCACCGGCGTCCCCGCCTCGGCGAAGATGTCGAGCCCCAGATGGCGGGTGCGCCTGACATCGTGGATCAGCTTCGACTGGAACATTTCACCCGAATAGACGGCGCGTTTCTCACCCCAAGGCCCGATGCCGAGCTCGGCATTCTCCGCCTTGCGCAAGGCCTGCCAGGCCGTCTCGCAGGCCGCGACATCCATGGCGGCCGCCGCCTTCACCAAAGGATGCGCCGCATCGCCGAAGGGTACGAGCAGGATACGGTGATTGGAGAGCGGACGGCCCAGTATGGGGCTCAGCGACTTGCGGTTTCGATTGAGCCAGGCCTCAGCTTTCCCAGCACCAGGGGCCACCTCGAAGTCGCAGGCCTGGCGCAGGATCGCTTTCGCGATGGGAGGATCGATGCGGCGCCAGCGGCGCAGCATGTCCCAGGCCGGCTTCTCGCTGATATTGAGATAGGGATTGCCGTCGATGCGCGGCCGCCGCTCGGCGGAGATCGTCACGCTGGTGACGAGCCGCATGGCGATGAGATCAAACAGGAGATCGACCTCTTCCTCGGTGAGCGGCAGTTCCCGGTGATAGGCGCTAAGCATATGGGCGACGGCGCCCAAGGGATCATCGGCATCGAGGACGGCATAGGCGGCGCCGACGGCGATCTCGCAAATGAGAGCGGTGTGCAAGGCGTCGCCGAAATCGATGAGGCCGGAAATCGCACTCCCATCTTCGGAAACGAGCACATTCCAGTCATTGGCGTCATTGTGGATGACGGAAGCCCTGAGCGCCGCCAGCCTGGGCTCCACCATCTGCTCGAAACGGGTCAGGAAATAGTCGCAGATCTCGCGCTCTTCGGCGTCCTGGAGGGCTTCGAGCCTGGCACGCGAGCGGCCGGCCTTGCGCAGGTCCCAGTCGAGATCGCGATGGGCGCCCGCATGCCCGAAGCTCTGGAGCGCGCGGTCGAGCCGGCCGAGGAAGCTGCCGAAGCTTTTGAGCAACGCCGGCGATTTCCGCATCTCGGCCAGAGGCGTGCCTTCGAGATAGTCGACGGCGCGGATCAGATGGCGCTCGCCCTTCCCCGTTTCGATCACCGGCAGTTCCTCGCCCGACGTCGACCGCCGAACCGGCGGCACGGCAAGATGGGGATCGATCCGCTCGATATGGCCGATCATGGCGACCTGGAAGCGCAGCGCCTCGTCGGGCTCGGCGGCATTGACGATCTTGAGCACGGCGCCCGAGCCATTGTCGCCGAAATGGAAATTCTGGTCGCGCTCGCTGGCGAGCGGGGTGACCGGGCCGGTCAGGCTGAAATGGCTGAGCGCGATCTCACGCGCCAAAGCTTCGCTGATCGCGGGGGCGGGATGATTGATGATCGACAAGGGCGGCTACCTCAAGCAGTTTGGCGGAAGATGTGCCATCCGGAGTTTTAACTCAACCGCCACTTGGCCTTGCGGCACCGCCCCTTTGACCGGTATGACCGCCACTATGACGCCAGACGACAAGGACCGGGAAATCCTGAAAATCCTGCGCGATGATGCGCGGGTCAGCGCCAAGGCGCTTGCCGCCAAAGTCGGTCTCGCCCGCTCGAGCCTTCGGGAACGGATCGCCAGGCTCGAGAAATCAGGCATCATCCGGGGCTATCGTACCGATATCGCCGACAGCTCACTCGCGGCGGTCGCCTGCCTCCTGGTGAAGCTGAAGCAAACGCCCTCGCCCCAGGTCGTAACCCGCCTCAAGCGCCTGCCCGAGGTGAAGCGCTGCCTGTCGCTCGCCGGCGAACTCGACCTCCTCATCGACATTGCGGCGGAATCGCTCGCCCGCCTCAACCAGATCCGCGACGAAATATCCAACTTCCCGGAAGTCGCCGAGACGACCACCGCGGTGGTACTGCGCCAGGAGATTTGACGATCTTACCCTCGCCCCGCTTTAGCGGGGAGAGGGAGGGGCCCAATGCGCAGCGTTGGGAGGGTGAGGGGCATCCCTCTGTGTTTGTTCTCAAAACCAAACTATTGGCGACACTCTCGACGATATACGTGCTGAAGCCAGCCCCTCACCCTTCCCACCGCTTCGCGGCGGGCCCCTTCCTCTCCCCGCTGCGCTTCGCTTGCGGGGCGAGGGTGTCGGGCGTCGCTTGCTCACTTCCGCCAATAGGGAATGCCGAGCATCGCCGGCGCGCCCGAACGCGAGCGGCGGATGGCAAGCGCGAGGATGGCGCAGATATAGGGCATGGCGAGCAGGAGCTGATAGGGAATGGCGACGCCGATGCCCTGGATCTGCAGTTGCAGCGCATCGAGGAAGGAAAAGGCGAGCGTCGCAAGCAGCACCGGCACCGGGCGCCACAGTCCGGCAATGACGATGACGATGGCGAGCCAGCCGCGGCCATTGGTCATTTCAGGTACGAAACGCGCCGCCGAGCCGACGGTCAGGAAGGCGCCGCCCAACCCCGCCATCAGGCCGCCGAAGACCACGGCGGCATATTGGCGGGCCGAGACATCGATCCCCTTGATGTCGAGCGCCTTCGGATTCTCACCGGCGCAGCGCAGTTCGAGCCCATAGCGGGTGCGGAAGAGGAAATACCAGGCGGCGGGAACGGCGAGGAAGGCAAGATAGGTCAAGAGCTTCTGATCGAACAGGATGGGGCCCAGGAAAGGAATGTCGGAGAGGAGAGGTATGGGCACGTTGCCGAAGAAGGGGATCGTCGGCGTCTGGCCGGCATTGGCGAAAGCGGCTCTCAGCCAGAAGATCGAGAGGCCGGAGCCCAGAAGATTGAGCGCGAGCCCAGTGACGATCTGCTCGACCTTGAGCGAGATGACGAGGAACCCAAAGACGAGGCTCATCAGGCCGCCGGTCGTCATCGCGATAAGCACGCCGAGCCACAGCGAGCCGGTATGATAGGCGCCGATATAGGCCGTGAAGGCGCTCATCAGCATCGTGCCTTCGAGCCCCATATTGTAGACGCCGCTGCGCTCGGCGATCATCTCGCCAATGGCCGCGAGCAAAATGGGTGTGGCGATGCGCACCGTCGCCGCGAGAATGCTGATGATGATCGAGGTTTCGAGAAGATCGGCGATCATGCGCGTATCCGCCTCAGCCTGAATGAGGATGCCGCCCAGCCGGCGAGATAGAACAGGAGGATGATGGCCTCGATGGCATAGATGAGAGCCGAGGGCACGCCGGTCTTGATCTGCATGAAGGTCGCGCCATTGACCAGCGCGCCGAACAAGATGGCGGCGATAACGACGCCCCAAGGATTGAGCTGGCCCAGGATCGCGACGATGATGCCGGTATAACCGTAAGTGGCGAGTGCGCCCGCCTTCACCCGGTAATGCACGCCATAGACCTCGCTCATGCCGGCGAGGCCGGCGAGCGCGCCTGAGATCAGCATGACCATGAGGATCACGCGGGCCTTATTCGTGCCTTGCACTTCGAGCGCCCGCAGATTGGAGCCGGCGGCGCGGATCTCGAAGCCCATCGGCGTGCGCCTGACCAGCAGCCAGACGAGAGCGGCAGCGACGAGCGCCACGAGGAAGCCCAGATGGAGCCGCGTCTTGTCGAAGAGGATCGGCAGTTGGCTCGCCGGATCGACCTTGGCCGTCTGCTCGAAGAAGCCGCCCGCCTCGCTCCACGGGCCTTTGAGCAAGAGGAGCGAGAGCGCATAGACGATGATGTAGTTGAGCATCACCGTCGAGATCACCTCATCGACGCGGAAGCGGGTCTTGAGGATGGCGGCGAGGCCGGCATAGAGGCCGCCGCCGACCAGCGCCCCGCCCATGACGACGGGCAATTGCAGGAAAGGCGAAGTCCCGGCGAGCGCGCTCTGGCACCAATAAGCGAACATGGCGCCGGCGAAGACCTGGCCCTCGGCGCCGATGTTCCACAGCCTCGCGCGAAAGGCGACGGCGGTCGCGAGGCCGGTGAAGATCAACGGCGTTGCCTTGACCAGCGTCTCGGTCGCGGCGCGCCAGGTGCCGAAAGCCCCTTGCAGCAGCGCGCCCAAGGCGGAGAGCGGATTGACGCCGACCGCCGTGAACAGGAGCCCGCACAGGATGAGCGCGGCCAAGAGCGCCGAGGCGAGCGCCAGGACGCGGTCCAAGGTCTTGGCCTCGGCGCGCGGCTCGAGGCGAAGCCCAAGCCTTTCGGTCAGGGTCATGCGGCGGCCTCTGGGCGATGGCCCGCCATCAAGGGTCCGATCACCGCAATGTCGGCCACCTCGCGCGGGAAGATGCCCATGATCTCGCCCCTGAACATCACCGCGATGCGATCGCTCAGGGCAAAGATGTCCTCGAGTTCCTCGCTGACCAGCAGGATCGCGCAGCCCTCCTCGCGCTTGCGCAGGATCTCGCGATGCACGAATTCGATGACGCCGATATCGACGCCGCGCGTCGGCTGGTTGCACAGAAGAAGATGGCGCGCTTTGGCGAATTCGCGCGCCAGGATGACCTTCTGGGCATTGCCGCCGGAGAGCCGGCCGCAGAGCATTTCCGGGCCGCTGGCCATGATCGAATAAGAGGATATCGCGGCCTCGGCGTTCTTCGCCGTCGCCGCGTCATCGAGAAAGGGCCCGGAACGCCAATGCTCGTCCCAGTGCTGGCCGAGGATCAGGTTCTCCGCGATGGTGAAATCGGAAACCAGACCGTCGCGAAACCGGTCGCTCGGCACATAGCCAACACCGCGGCGCGCTATGTCCTGCACGCTCAAGCTCGTCAGATCTTCGCCATCGAGAAGAATGCGGCCTCTTTCCGGCCGCGCCAGGCCGGCGATTGTCTCAAGCAACTCATCCTGGTCATTGCCGGCAACGCCAGCCAGTCCAAGGATTTCCCCGGCCGCGATGCCGAGGCTGATGTCTGCGCCCCTCTTCAAGCGAAGTCCCACGACCTGCAAGGCGGCTTTGCCATGCGATGTCTTCGCCCGGGCGTGCACCTGGGCGATGGGGCGGCCGACCATCATCATGGTGAGGTCGTCGCGAGTAACGTCCTTCGTTCGCACGGTGCCGATGAGCTTTCCCTTGCGCAAGACACTCACCCGGTCGGAGCGCATCACTTCATTCATCTTGTGCGAGATCAGGATGACGGCGATGCCCGCCGCTTTCAGCTCGGAAATGACGGCGAAAAGGCGTTCGGATTCCAGCGGCGTCAGCACGGCGGTCGGTTCATCGAGGATCAGGAGGCGGGCACCCAGATAGAGAGCCTTGACGATCTCGACCCATTGCTTCTCGCCCACCGACAGGTCGGAGACGAGCCGATCAGGCGTCAGCTCGAGGCCGAAGCCGCGGCTGAGATCGAGGATCTTCCGGCGCGCGGTCCCCATGTCGAGGGCGAGGCCTGAGCCCGTGCCGACCACGATATTCTCGAGGACCGTGAAGCTCGGCACCAGAACGAAATGCTGATGCACCATGCCGATGCCGCAGGCGATCGCCTTGGCGGGACTCGTCAGCTCGACCTTACGCCCGTCGATCTCGATCTCGCCGTGATCGGGCTGCAGCAACCCATAGAGGCAGGCGGAGAAGGTCGATTTGCCGGCCCCGTTCTCGCCCAGCAGGCAGTGGAGCTCGCCCGCCTCGACCGTCAGCGAGATGTCGTCATTGGCGGCAAGCGCGCCAAAGCGCTTGGTGAGATGGCGGACAGCGAGGCGCGGGACGGTGGTCATGTCAAATCCCCTCGCCCCCAACGGGGGAGAGGGAGGGGCCCGATGCGAAGCATTGGGAGGGTGAGGGGGAACGGACGGTGACGTTCTTTCTCATCTTGCAGGAATCTCCCCGCCGGTTCCCCCTCACCCTAACCCTCTCCCCCGTTGGGCTATGAGATTCGCACATTTCGGAGGCTCCAACCATGCTTGATGTCGTGGAACTGGGTGAGGCCTCGGAGCATGACGATAGGACCTGGCTTTCCGTAATAGCCGGTCCAACCGCCGAGCCT
>Ga0187894_10007388_pt1 | contig 10385 bp, 4 predicted proteins | sample GBC1701081metaG_FD_136650 | JGI IMG/M metagenome (GOLD analysis project Ga0187894, IMG submission 136650) | White microbial mat communities from a lava cave in the Kipuka Kanohina Cave System on the Island of Hawaii, USA - GBC170108-1 metaG ... | reverse complement strand
CGGCTGTCGAACGCAAAGACTTTTACGATCTTTCCGTCGCTGAATGGAACACCTATGCCGCCGGCACGCACGGCATGGCGATGATCCATAACACCGGCATGACCTACGAACGTCTGCGCCCCGCGGGCACGCCCGTCGGCGAAGGCCGCGGAATGGCCTCAGGCCCGGTCTCGTTTATGCAGATCGTCAACACGATGACCGAGACCGTTAAGCAGGGCGGCGTCCGGCGCGGCGCGAACATGGGCATCCTGGGAGTTCAACATCCCGACATCCTGCGTTTCATCCACGCCAAGAACGATCAGAAGTCGCTGACCAATTTCAATATTTCAGTCACGGTCACGGACAAGTTCCTGAAGGCCGTCGAAAACGGCGAATGGTTTCAGACCGAGTTTGAAGGCAAGCCGTGGGAGCGCCCGGTCTTCGATCCGAAGGCGACGAACATTGATGGAGAACAGGGCGGCGATTACACCTACAAAGGCCAGCAACCACCGAAGCCCGGAATGGTCTTCGCGCCTGACATCTGGGAGCGAGTCATCTCTTCGACACATCGCTGGGCCGAACCCGGCATCATCTTCATCGACAACGTAAATCGGCATAACCCGCTGCGCAACTCGATGGGGTTGAAGAAAGCGTCGAATCCTTGCGTGACCGGTGACACGTTAATCTTCACTGGCGACGGCATCTTTACGGCAAAAGAATTGTTCGACTCACAAGATGACGTAAACGCAGTGATTGATGGGCGCTTCGGACACGAGCAACGCACGGCTCAAGCTTCATCTGTTTTCTGGACAGGGCATAAGCTTGTCTTCCGCCTGGTCACCAAAGAAGGCTACACGCTGCGCGCCACCGGCGACCACCAAATCATGACATCCAACGGCTGGGTCGAATTGCAAGACCTCAAACCCGGCGTTCATGTCCACATCCTCAATCGCAAAGGCGGCTTCGGAGCCGAAGGCTCGCTCGAACTCGGGCGTGTGCTTGGCTGGCTGGTCGGAGATGGACACTTCACTGGCAATAAGGCCGTGCTCAGCTTCTATCATGACGATCGGGAGGTCGCGCCGCTCTTCAGTTCATACGTCAATTCCCTCGCCTCTCCGCTGACCGTTGGCAACCAAGGCTCTTACCCCATCAATCCTGTGGCGATTCCGGCGAGAAGTGAGTTGACCGTCTCGAGCGAAAGATTGTGCTCGCTGCTCAAACAACATGGTATCACCTCGGAGAGCAAACTGGCTGTTCCAGGCATTGTCTTCAAAGGCAGCGAAGAGATGCAATGTGGCTTCCTACAAGGCCTCTTCTCTTCGGATGGCACAGTCCATATTGACACTGAGAAGGGCAATCACATCCGCCTGACCTCCATTTCGGAGAAGTTGTTGCGCGAAACCCAGCAACTGCTGCTCAACTTCGGCGTCGCTTCCACGATCTATCTGAATCGCCATGCCGCAGGGCCGACGATCCTGCCCGACGGTAAAGGCGGATCGAAGGCCTATCACAGCCAGGCTCGGCATGAACTGCATTTCTCGAAAGCTAATATTGAAACTTTCGCTCGTGAGATCGGTTTCCTGACTACTGCAAAGCAGGAGAGGCTTGAGACCATCCTCGCCAACCGCAAGCGAACTCCGTATCGGGAATACTTCACTGCCACAGTCGAAGCTGTGATTCCCGATGGCGAAGAGGAAGTATTCGACTTGACCGAACCGTTGACCCATTCATTCATCGCAAACGGCATCGTCGTCCACAATTGCGCCGAACAAATGCTCCACGATTACAATGCCTGCAACCTGGGCTCGATCGACGTGGCGAAGTATTACAACGAGAAGACCGACGACGTTGACTGGGATCGTTTCTCCAACGACATCTACTGGTGCCTGCGATTCCTCGACAACGTGATCGACACCTGCGACTGGCCGCTGCCGCAGATTCACGACACGGTGCATCGCACGCGCCCCGTGGGCCTTGGCATTATGGGTTTCGCCGACCTCTGCCTGCAAAAACGCGTCTCTTACGGCAGCGAGGAATCGGCCGTCTTCGCCGATCAGATGATGAGCTTCTTCCGCAAAGAATCGTGGAGAGCTTCGCTCGCGCTCGGAGCCGAGAAAGGCGTGATGCCCGAGTTCGAGCCGAACCGCGATCTGTATGAAGACCTGATCTACAAAGAAGTCGGACTCGACTGTTCGATTCCGCTCACGCCGCGCAATTACGAAGTGAGCACCGTGGCGCCCACGGGAACGATCTCCCTCGTCGCCGAGACCAGTTCCGGCTGCGAGCCGAACTTCTCATACGCCTATGTGCGCCGCGACACGCTGGGCACGCGAACTTACGCGCATCCGATCGCCGCCAAGGCGCTCGGCGTCGAACTCGATAACACCGATCCGGCGTCGATCGAGCGCGCGGCCAGCCACATCGTCGCAAACCGCGAGCAACTGCCGGAATACTTCGTAGACGCGTTGACGCTCATGCCCGACGACCACCTGCGCGTGCTGAAAGCGTTCCAGGATCACGTGGACAACTCGATCTCGAAGACCGTCAACGCGCCGTCGAGTTACTCGCTCGAAGACACGGACCGCGTGCATCGCCTGGCCTGGAAAATGGGCGTCAAGGCCGTCAGTTATTACCGCGACGGCTCGCGCGACAACCAGGTGCTGACGGCTGTCTCCACAAAACAAGAGGCCGAACAGAAGCCCGATCAAAAAATCGAAGCCAGGGTCGAAACGCCGACTCCGGCGATTGCCGCCGTTCCTTCGACGATTCAGCCCGCCAGGGTCGAGCCCTCCGGCAAGATCGAGCGACCGCGCGAGCTGACCGGTTCGACATGGCAGATCCCGTTCGACCATCAGAACCTGTACGTCACGATCAATCACGACTGGATGCGCGTGCTCGAAGTCTTCGCCACAGGCGCCGGCCTGTCCGTCTCCGTCGGCCTGCTCGCGTCGAAGATGCTGCGCGGAGGGTTTGAACCCGAACAGGTGGCCGCCAGCCTGAACAAAGTCATAGGCAACCACTCGGTCTGGTTCAACGAACGGCTCTGCACATCACCGGAGCAAGTCGTGGCCGAATGCATCATGCTCACCAAACGCCGTTTGATGAACCAGCCCGATTCCGCGCGAGCCGCCGCGAAAGAAGCGATGGCCCAAGCCGAACAGCCGCCGGTCACGCAAACAGCAACGCCTGTCGCCAACGCGATTCCCAAGACGGTTGCAATCGACTCGAAGAAGGTGATCACGGCGTGCCCGGAATGCAGTAGCAACCAGATCGAGTACGCGGGCGGGTGTTACACGTGCCGCGATTGCGGCTTCTCGAAGTGCGTGTAGGAGGAGACTTTTCTCAACACAAAGGGTCGAAGGGTCGAAGGGTCAAAGAAAACAAACCAGATCAGGTCTTTGCCCCTTTGACCCTTCGACCCTTTGTGTTGAAAACTGTTATCTATGTCGAGCACAAGAGATGTTTCCGCAATCATGCGGAAGGTTCGCGCAAGCGATACAACCCCGGAGATGAAGTTCCGCAAGGCTCTTTGGGCCGAAGGGCTTCGCTACAAGCCCAACTCGGCGAAGCTGCCGGGAAAGCCGGATGTTGTTCTCGCGGCGCATAAAACGGTCATCTTCATTGACGGCGATTTCTGGCACGGCGGCCAGTGGCGCAGGCGCAAGCTCGCGGCGCTCGAAGATCAATTCCAGCAAACGACATCGAAGGATTACTGGCTGAAGAAGATTCGACGCAACATGCGCCGTGATTGCGCCGTCACCGCCGAACTCATGTCGCAGGGCTGGACGGTGGTTCGATTCTGGGAGAGCGATATCCGCAGCGATTTGGAAAGATGTGTTGAAACAACTTTGCGAGTATTGGATGGCAAACTCAAGCCGAGCGTGATGTCCGTGGCGCCGCAGAAGACCTTCGCTGAATTTTTCGCGGGCATCGGCCTGGTCAGAATGGGGTTGGAACGTCAGAGCTGGTCGGTCGCTTTCGCGAACGACGTGGACGAACGGAAGCGCGAGATGTACGACGCGCACTTCGGCGACGCGGACGAGCATTTCAAGCTCGGCGACATTCACGATCTTTCGGCGAAGGACATTCCGGCGGTCACGCTGGCGACGGCTTCATTCCCCTGCAACGACCTCAGCCTGGCCGGCTCGCGCAACGGACTTCGGGGCAAACAGTCGTCGGCTTTTTGGGGCTTCATCAGAATTCTCGAGGAGATGAAGAAGCGCAGGCCGCCTATTGCGCTGATCGAAAACGTCACGGGCTTTCTGACTTCGCACGGCGGCGATGACTTCAAAGAGGCTCTGCTGGCCCTGAACAAATTGGGCTATGGTGTTGACGCGTTCATATTGGACGCGGCGCGGTTTGTTCCCCAAAGCAGGCAACGGCTATTCGTGGTCGGAGTGATGCAGGATAAGGCCGAGCGCGGCGATCAGTCTCAAACGCCACTATTCGATAACCAGGAATTGAGGCCGAAAGCGCTGTCGCAATTCATCTCATCGCATCCGGAAATAAACTGGAGTCTGCGCAATCTGCCCGCGCCGTTCGAGACCGTGAACAAGCTGGAAGACATTCTGGAGGATTTGTCCGATGACGCGCCCGAATGGTGGGGCGCCGAGCGCGCCGAGTATCTGGTGAGCCAGATGAGCCCGCGCCACCGCGCGACGGCGGAGAGGATGATCGCAGGGTCGGAGTGGTCGTACGGCGCGATATTTCGCCGCGTCAGGAGCGGCAAATCCATGGCCGAGTTGCGAACCGACGGTATAGCCGGATGTCTGAGAACGCCGCGCGGCGGCAGCGGCAGGCAGATATTGTTCAAAGCCGGAAAAGGAGAATACTTTGCCAGGCTCTTCACTCCGCGCGAATGCGCCCGATTGATGGGCGCGGACGATTACAAAATATCCGCGCCGCTGAACCAGGCGCTGTTCGGTTTCGGCGACGCGGTCTGTGTTCCGGTGATCGAGTGGATCGCGGAGTATTATCTCGACCCGGTGGTCAATGAACTGATCCGAGGACGCGCGCTGCGCGCTTGAGACTATCTTCTATGCCTGAACCACGCGTCATCTCACTCATCGCCAGCGCCACGGAGATCGTTTGCGCGCTCGGTTTCGAATCGCAGATGGTCGGGCGGTCACACGAATGCGACTTCCCCGCTTCAGTCAAACGTCTGCCCGTTTGCACCAGCCCGAAGTTTGAAGTCGAAGGATTGAGCTACGAAATCGATCAGCGCGTGAAAGCCATACTGCAGGAGGCTCTGAGCGTTTATCGCGTGAACGCCGACTTGCTCGAACGCCTGCAACCCACACACATCATCACCCAGTCGCAATGCGAGGTCTGCGCGGTCAGCCTCAAAGACGTCGAGCAGGCCGTGTGTCAGTTCACCAGCTCACAACCCGCGATCGTTTCGCTCGAACCGAACGCGTTGGCCGATGTCTGGGCGGACATTCGCCGCGTGGCCGCGGCTTTGAATGTGTCCGAACGCGGAGAAGAACTCGTCGCAGGGCTGCGGCGGCGAATGGACGAGATCGTGGCGAAGGCGCGAACTGCGGCATTGCGCCCAACCGTAGCCTGCGTCGAATGGATCGATCCGTTGATGGCCGCGGGCAATTGGATGCCGGAGTTGGTGGAGATGGCCGGCGGTATAAATCTGTTTGGCGAGGCGGGCAAACATTCGCCGTGGATGAGCTGGGAGGAGTTGGTCGCGGCGGACCCTGACGTGATCTTCATCTCGCCGTGCGGCTTCGACATTGCGCGCACGATGGAGGAAACAGATTTGCTGACAGGCAAACCCGAATGGAAAGAGCTGAAAGCGGTAAAAAGCGGCTGCGTCTTTGTCGCCGACGGCAATCAATATTTCAATCGTCCGGGACCACGGCTGGTTGAATCATTGGAAATTGTGGCGGAGTTATTTCACCCCGAACTGTTTCATTTCGGTCATCAAGACAAAGGTTGGAAAAGGCTGGTAACGTAGGAGCAATATTAAGTACTCGGGCTGAGGGGCATTTAATTGCGAGGTACTTGACGCTTATGTCAGGTTTAGCTACTTTTATTCTTCGATTCCGAAAGGGGAGTAGATCATTCTTCGCGTATAGCGAGGATCTGAGTGAGTCGTCAGGACGATTGCCCGGGAACAGTAATGGACAGGGCGATCCGGCTCGCCAGCAAGGCCGCTCAAGGCCGAAAGATCAAGACCTTTTGCGGCGCCTGAAATCGGCGGTTCGCAAAGGGTCTTTTTTATTTGGCGCGCCATCGCGCCCGAGTGGAGGAGGAAAATATGACTGGGATTAACCGGTTGAAAACTTTGTTTTTGTTAGCCGCGCTGACCGCTCTGGTTCTTTTCATCGGACAGGCGATTGGCGGGCAGACGGGTTTGATGATCGCCATTGTGATGGCCGGCGTGATGAACTTCGTCAGCTATTGGTGGTCTGACAAGATCGTGCTGCGAATGTATCACGCGGAGGAAGTCACGGAGGATGCGGCGCCGGAGTTGTACGGGATTGTGCGTCAGCTCGCCCAGCGAGCTGACATCCCGATGCCGCGCGTTTACATCATTCCGGAAGAGACGCCGAATGCGTTCGCTACCGGGCGCAACCCGCAGCACGCCGCGGTGGCCGTCACGGCCGGTCTGATGCGGATGCTCGACCGCCGCGAGCTGGCCGGCGTGCTCGGGCACGAGCTTTCCCATGTGATGAACCGCGATACGCTGATCATGACGATCGCCGCATCACTGGCCGGCGCTTTGGGCTACCTCGCGCAATTCGCGTTCTTTTTCGGCGGCAGATCCGACGATGACGAGAGCCCGAACCCGATCGTCGCGATAGCTGGGTTGGTGATAGCCATGTTCGCCGCGCCGTTGATTAAGATGGCCATCTCGCGTTCGCGCGAATATATGGCCGACGAGTCCGGGGCGCGTTTGACCGATGACCCGCTCGCGCTGGCAAGCGCGCTGCGCAAGATCGAAGGCTATAGCAAACAGATCCCAATGCACTCCGGCAATCCGGAGACCGCGCATCTGTTCATCATCAATCCTTTTTCGGGCGGCGGCATCGCCAGCCTCTTCAGTACGCACCCTTCGACACAGGATCGCGTTGCGCGACTCGAGGCAATGACGGGAGGCGCCGCGCGCCAACACGCGCAACCCATTTTGACCTGACCTCGTTGTGGCGGAGGCGCCAGGGCGAGTACCTTGGCGCCCCGCTTTCTGTACCGACAGTAGATCGCGAAAAGGACGAAGAGTTTCATTTTCCTGCCTGATTTTGCGATTTACTGCCCATACCGACCAGCGTATTAAGAACCCCCATATGCCGAATGCACGCACTCACGACGCAATCACTTACGCCATAATTCCCTTCACCTATCTCGCGGCCGAGATGTATTGGGGCGATCACACCACCTCGGTGATCGCGACTGTCGCGATGCTGTTTTCGGGCCTGATGTTCGGCCCTGACCTCGACCTCGACAGCAAACCTTATCGCCGGTGGGGGCCGTTGAAGTTTTTGTGGAAGCCCTATCAAGCCGCGCTGCCACATCGTTCGAAGCTTTCGCACGGGCCGATCCTGGGCACGGTCATCCGCGTGGCCTATTTCACGGTCGTCTTTTCCGTGTTCGCCGCGACCGTGCTGTATATTCGGCATCGCTACGTCAACGGCGACCAGACCACATGGCAAAATGAGTTCAACGTAGTGAAGGCCGATCTATTCGCATTTTGGAATGAAACCGACAGGCAGTATTTGTGGAGCGCCTTCGCAGGGTTGTGGGCCGGCGCGTTAGCTCACACGACAGCAGACATCTTCTGGTCAGCGATCAAAAGACGTAGAAGATGAACAGGGCGTAAAGAGGGGGAACGGAAAAGACGGAAATAACGGAACAAACAGAAGACTCTCAAAAATGTTTTCCGTTTGTTCCGTTATTTCCGTCTTTTCCGTTCTCTCTCTTCCGCTAGAAGAGTACATCAAAGTCGAGTCTGAACCTGCGCTGGAAATTTCCGAAGAATACGCCGAAGTCGGGATCGGCTGTATTGCGGCGCACATCCAGCGCGTTGAAATGATTGGTCAGGTTGAACCCGCTCAGTGAAAACCTGAGCGCGTATTTCGGCGAGATCTGAAAATCTTTCGAGGCTCGTCCATCAAACGAGAAGAACGTCGGGAAGCGTTTTGAATTGGCCGCGCCAACATACCCCTGGGTCGCGTCGAACGCCGAGAAAGGCAGCCCGTTGCGGTATTCGACAATCGGCGCGAACCGCATCTTCCAAGGCAGATTGAAGAGGCCCCAGCCCAGAAAACGATGCGGCAGATCAGCCGAGCCTCGCGCGTACTGGTTCAAGCGAACTATCGGAAACGGGAAATTGCCGATGTAGCTGTTGAATTCATTCACGTCGCCGCGTGAACGGCTGTTGACGTAAGAGAGGAACAACTGCTGCTTGCTCTCCTGAAACAGCATCTTCGCGACCAGTTCGAATTGCCGATAACGCGATTTGCCTCCGCCGCCCAACACCAGCGCGTCATATCCATGCACGACCTTCGGGTTGACGATGACGATACCCGAAGAGTTGCTGCTCAGATAATTCGCGCGCAATCGCAGCCACTCGCCGAGCGTGTGTTCGACCTCCAGATTCCACGTTGCGCTGTAAGGAGCGAAGTTGCCTGCGTTCGACCCGCCTCCGATAAACGGGTTGTTGCCGCGTTCGGCCTTGTCCGTAATGTTGAAGAAACGGCGCGGCCCATCAATCACTGAACCGCCAGGCACTGAACCGTCAGGCGCGTAAATCGTCATCACCTGTTGCGGATATTTGTCGAACGCGTAGACGCTCAGCGGCACGCGGTCGTAAAAGATCCCGTAGCCCGCGCGAAACACCGTCTTCTGGGTCTTGAACGGGGTCCACGCCAGACCGGCTCGTGGCGCGAGGCGGAACGTTTCGGTGATCCCCTGACGTTCGAACCTCAGCCCCAGATCGAGCGCGAGTTTGGGCGTGATGACCCAGTGATCCTGCCCGAAGAAATGCGTCTCCAGATCAGCCAGGTCGAACGGCGAGCCGCCAGAGAATTCGATCCGCCGCAACAGCGCGCCCTTTCCGTCAATTACGTTCACAGGACGCGCGGTGAATTCGCCGCGATTGGTCGTGCGCGCGACGATCGAACCGAATTTCAGATTGTGTACGCCTATCCTCTGAATCGGCTTGAGCGAAAGCGTCTCCATCCATTCCGCGCGACGGGCTTCACGATCCTGCCTGCTGAAATAGTTTCCGGTGTTGCCCGTCGGAGTCAGATTCATATCGGCGACGCCCTGCCCATATACGTTAACCGAGTAATTCTTGACCGCGACAGTGCTTTCGAGCAGGTTTTCGCCCAGCGTCAGACGATCGATCAGCGTCCCCGTGTAATCCTTGCCTTTCCAGTTCGGCGTGACTGGCCGGCGATTGAAAAAGTCCAGGCCGATGAAACTGTCTTTGCGCGGCGCCAAATGGAAGGTGCCGGTCAGCGTGTGCGTGCCCGAAAAGAGATAGTCAAGCTGCGTGAAGGAATTGATCGATTCCGATTTCGTCTCTTTGTTCGGATATTCGAGCGTTTGAACCGGACGTTTGCGGATCGCGTATTCCGAGCCTTGGGAAATGTACAAACGATTTTTGATCAACGGGCCGTTGAAGACCACGCGAGGCGTCGCTTCGCGCAACCCGCGCAGATGGCCATCGAGGTATCGAAACTCAGGCAGCGGATCGTTCAGCTCGAAGTTCCATTTCTCGCCGCCGCGTTTCGTTTCGACCGAGACCACGCCCGCGGTGAAACGCCCGTACTGCGCCAGGTAAGGCGTCTTGAAGACGTTGATCGTTTGCACGCTGTCAACAGGCACGGTCATTCCGAATTGCCCCGTGGCCGGGTCGGTCACGTCGGCGGAATTGACGATAAAGGCGCTGCGATTTTCACCCGAACCGGAGATTTTGATCTCGCCCTGCGGCGAACGAATCACTCCAGGAACCAGCGGCAGCGCGTCGCTGACGGTGGTCGGCTTCGAGGGAAGATTTCTGACCTGGCTGGCCTGCAATTCGGTGGCGACTGAAGCCGTCTGTTCCGGCGTCACGGCGGCCGACGAGCTGGCGCTGATATCGACCTTGTCGCTCAGCGCGATCTTCGGCACGAGCGTAATTTTGACTTCAACCGCGGCGCCGCCAGCCAGCGCCACATCCGGTTGCGTGCGCGGCTCAAAGCCTTCTTTTGAGAATAGGATTTCGTATTTGCCCGGAGGAAGGTTTGCGGCGGACGCTTCGCCTTTTTCGTTGGTATTGATTGCGCTGACGATCGCGTTGTTACGTTTGATCTGGACTGTAACGCCGAGTATGGGAACGCCCGCTTCATCCTGAGTGATTATAAGAATTATTCCGGATTGGCCTGACTGGCCTGACTGGCCTGACTGGCCTG
>Ga0187894_10007387_pt1 | contig 10386 bp, 11 predicted proteins | sample GBC1701081metaG_FD_136650 | JGI IMG/M metagenome (GOLD analysis project Ga0187894, IMG submission 136650) | White microbial mat communities from a lava cave in the Kipuka Kanohina Cave System on the Island of Hawaii, USA - GBC170108-1 metaG ... | reverse complement strand
CGGCGGGGCGGACGCCTTCCTGGCGATGCAGGACACGGTGAACGCCTGGGACAATGCCGGGCGACCGGGCAGCGCCAACCTGCGCCTGCAACTGCTGCCCAAACGCAGCGCCAAACCCCTCGACTTAAGAACCCTCTCTCGTGTTTATGCCCGCCAATACCACGATTTGCTGGTGTGGTTGGAATGACGATCACGCTGGAACAGGTGGCGCAGGCCGTCCGGCTGCCGGATTTTGATTGGGCGACGGCACACCTGCGGATGGCCCCGGCCCCGACGGGACGGCGCATGACTCCCCCAAACGGCGTGACGCCCCGGCAGGCGGGCGTGCTGGTGCTGTTGTTCGCGGAGGACGGCTTGCAGGTGGTGCTGACGCGGCGCATGGACACGCTGCGCGGTCACAGCGGGCAGATCAGTTTTCCCGGCGGGCGGCGCGACCCGGAAGACGACTCATTCACGGCGACGGCGCTGCGCGAGACGTGCGAGGAATTGGGCGTGTGCGATCCCGCCATCCAGGTGATCGGCACCCTGTCGAAGCTGTATATCCCGCCCAGCAATTTTGAGGTGTTCCCGACGGTGGCCTACCTGCCAGCCCACCCGGCCTTCGCGCCCAACCCGGCGGAGGTGGCCGAGGTATTCACCTTCCCGCTGGACGCTCTGTTAGACGAGCAGTACAAGCTGCTGGAAGACTGGGATTTCAACGGCCTGCGCGTGCCTGTCCCGTACTATGCGCTCAACGGGCATAAGGTGTGGGGGGCGACGGCGGTCATGCTGAGCGAGTTGGAGGGGCGGCTGCAAGCGGTGATTGCAGTTAAAAGTTAAAAGATCGGCCTTACGTAGGGGCGTGATATATCACGCCCCTACAAAATATGCCCTTGTTTACTATGGCGAGGTGTAGCGACGATGACCGTAACTCCAGAACAGGTTCGAGAACTGATTACGGCTGTTGGGTTGGATCACCGCGCCGCTGACATCATGGCGATGCTTCAACCGAGCATCGCTATTCATACCAATCCAAGCGACGACAGCACAATCCCGCTGGGGCAGTCCAAATTTGGCGGGATGCCCGATTTACCGCCCGATATTGCATGGCCGGATTACCAGGGACGCCCACTGGATTTTGTGGCGCAGATCAACCTGGCCGACGTCGCGCCGTTTGACCACGACAAGCGCCTGCCCACGTCCGGGCGATTGTACTTTTACTTTGACGAGCGTAAATACTATGAAGACGAGTTATGGCGAAATCATGGAAAAGGCAGCTACCATGTTATCTATGGCGAAGAGCAGTTACCCATTGACAGAAGGAGTGAGTTGAATCAATTGGAAAGGAGTCATGAGTATCACGCTTGCCTACTCAATTTTATTGAGGAGTTTACGTTACCATCCTTCGAGTCCTATCAAATTTCAAAAAGGTGGGGATGGACATACCGGAACTTCAAAGAACATGAGCGTGACATTGAGGCTTATGTTGAGCTTATGAAACAGGTTGGAGCATTATATCCAAGCGAAAATCATGTCCATAATCGCATTTTCGGTTATCCAGATTTGATACAAGGTGACGTGATGATCGAGGCAGAAGAAGCCGCAAATAATCTTGTATCCACGCAGGAGATTTATGACCAGCGTGGAACGGAAATCCAGAATTGGCAGTTGTTGTTACAGATCGGTTCAGATGACAATGCCAAGATGATGTGGGGCGACGTGGGCATACTCTACTTTTGTATTCAGGCGAATGCCTTGCACGAAAGACGTTTTGACCAAGCAGTGTGTATGTTTCAGTATAGTTGAACCGTTGCAGGAGGAGGGCGGCATGGACGACGGCTATGTGCTGGTGATCGGTTCGGCGGGTCTGGATGTGAAGGGCCGTCCGGCGGGCGACCTGACGCCGGGGACAGCCAACCTGGGCCATGTGCGCCACAGCGTCGGCGGCGTAGCGCGCAACATCGCCGAGAACCTGGCGCGGCTGGAAGTCGAGACGATCCTGCTGTCCGCCGTCGGCGAGGATGTCGAGGGTACACGGGTGCTGGAACACAATCAGGCGGGCGGCATTGACTGCTCGTTGGTGCGGGTGATGGCGGGCGGGCGCACCGGGACATATATGGCGCTGTTGAGGCCGGACGGCGAACTGGAGGTGGCAATCAACGACTTCGAGATCATGGAATACGTCAACAGCGATTACCTGCGCGACCACGAACGGCTGTTGGCCGAGGCGGATATGGTGGTGATCGACGCGACGCTCACCTCGGCGGCGCTGGCGACGGTGTTTGAACTGGCCGACGAGTACAGCGTGCGGGTGTGCGCCGACCCGACCACGCCGATGCTGGCGGCGCGGCTTTGCCCGTACATCGGCCAACTGCATTTGATCGTGCCGAACGCAGCCGAGACGACGGCGCTGTGCGGCCTGGAAAACCCGGCGTCCGACCGGGAGACGGCCATCAGCGCGGCGCGGCGTCTGGTGGCGCTGGGGGCGTACACGGCGGTAGTGACGCTGGGCGACCAGGGGTTGGCCTATGCCGACGGGGGTGGCGGTGGATTCATCCGGGCGGTGCATACCCAGGTGGTGGACGCAGGCGGCGCGGGCGATGCGCTGACCGGGGCGGTGATCTTCGGCCTGCTGAATGATGTGCCATTGGACGAGGCCATGCGGCTGGGCGTTACGGCGGCCTCACTGACGTTGCAGACGGCGGAGACGGTGCTGCCGGGGTTGAGCCAGGAACTTCTGTATGACGAGTTGGTGATCTAGGTCGGACTGACTCCTTTTTCAGAACTTTGTCTCTGCCCGCGCTTGTGCTATCCTTAACGCTGTATATGCGCCAGCGAAAGGATATAAACATGGCGAAATCGTACAGCAAAGCACCTGATTTTCAGATTGACGCGAACAAGAATTACACCGCCCACTTCAAAACCACGAAGGGCGATTTCGATGTCAAACTCCACGCCAAAGAAGCGCCGATCACCGTTAACAACCTGGTGTTCCTCGCCCGCGATGGCTTCTATGACGGCATCGTCTTCCACCGCGTCATCAGCGACTTCATGATCCAGGGGGGCGACCCCACCGGCACGGGGCGCGGCGACGCCGGTTACAAATGGAACGATGAACCGGCGGCGCTCAAACTCAAGCACAACGGCCCTGGCGTCCTCAGCATGGCGAACGCCGGCCCGAACACCAATGGCTCGCAGTTCTTCATCACCCACAGCGCCCAACAGCATCTGAACGGTAAACACGCCGTTTTCGGCCAGGTCGTCGGCGACGGCCAAAAGGTCGTGGACGCCATCCGTCAGGGCGATAAGATCGTCTCCCTCACCATCAGCGAAAGCTAGCCCTGCCGCCGAATCAAAAGGGCGTTCGCGCGAACGCCCTCGTTTCTCTCTGTGTTAAACACGGCTTGTTTTAGTAAGGGCGTGCTAGTTCACGCCCCCGTACATCATCGCTTACCCCTCTGTCCCTCTGAATCTCTGGGGTACGCTTTTCATCTTTTACTGACAACTAACTCCCCTACGCCGTCTCCCGTTCGCCCTTGAACTGCGTCTCGTACAAGTGCGCATACAGGCCGCCTGCCTCCAGCAGTTCGGCGTGCGTGCCGCGCTCCACCACCCGCCCGCGATCCAGCACCAGGATCACATCGGCTGCCAGGATCGTACTTAAACGGTGGGCGATCACGATGCTCGTCCTACCCGCCATCACGGTCTTGAGCGCGTCCTGGATCAACGCCTCCGATTGGCTGTCGAGGTGGCTGGTGGCCTCGTCCAGCACCAGGATGCGCGGGTTCTTCAAGATCACGCGCGCGATGGCGACCCGCTGCTTTTCCCCCCCGCTCAAGCGGTAGCCGCGCTCCCCGGCGACGGTATCGTAGCCATCCGCCAGCCCAGCGATGAAGTCATGGATGTTGGCCGCCCGGCAGGCCGCTTCGATTTCCGCCTGGCTCGCGTCCAGTTTGGCATACAGCAAATTGGTGCGGATCGTGTCGTGGAACAGGTGCGTCTCCTGCGTCACCATGCCGATCTGTTCCGCCAGCGAGTCCAGCGTCACATCGCGCAGGTCGTGGCCGTCCAGCAGGATGCGCCCGTCGGTGGGGTCGTACAGGCGTGGAATCAGGTAAGTCATGGTGGTTTTGCCCGCACCGCTCGGCCCGACCAACGCCGCCAACTGCCCCGGCTGGATGGCGAACGACACATTTTCCAACGCCTGTTCGCGCGCCTGGTGGGTTGGCATGGGAAGGCTGTCCTCGCCGTTCACTGGCTGAACCAACGGTTTCATACGCGGCAGCTTGTCCGGGCCGGGGTGCGAGTCGCGTTCCAGCAGCACATCGCCGCCCGACAACGCCCGCTCGACCCGATCCATCCGTCCGAGGCGCTCGACATCGCTCAGGAGATTTTCTTCGCGGACTTCATACTTGAACGTTACGTCTTCGAAGACCAATTCGCCGCGCACGTCTTTCAATTCCAGCGCGCCCGGTTTGTCGGTGATCTCCAGCGGCAGGTCAACCACCTCGAACACGCGCTCGAAGCTGACCATCGAGGTCGCAAAATCGACCGGCGCGTTGGTCAGGGATTGCAGCGGGCCGTACAACTGCGTCAGGTACGAGCCGAACGCGACAATCGTGCCGACGGTGAACACGCCGTCCAGCACCAGATGCCCGCCGACCCAGTACACCAGCGCCGTCCCGATCACGCTGACCATGCCGATGATGACGAAGAACTGGCTGCCCCACACGGCCTGCAAGATGCCCGTGTCGCGGACTTTGCCCGCCCGGTCGTCGAACCGCCGGATTTCCTGTTTGCCGCGCCCGAACAACTTGACCAGCAGCGCCCCGCTGATGTTCAGCGTTTCGTTCATCATCGCGTTCATCTGCGCGTTGTATTCCATCTGCTGCCGGGCGATGTCGCGCAGCCTGCCCCCCAACCGCCGCGCGATCAGGATGAAAAACGGCAGCACCAACACGCCCAGGATCGTCAGCCGCCATTCCAGCGCCAGCATCACCGCCATCGTCGCCACCACCGTGACCACATTGGTGATGATGTCCACAATGGTGCTGCTGATCGCCCGCTGCGCCCCGACCACATCGTTGTTCAGGCGGCTCATCAATTCGCCGGTTTTAGTATTGGTGAAGAAGCGGATTGACATGCGCTGGATGTGGCTGAACAGGCTCACGCGCAGGTCGTAGATCACGCCTTCGCCAATGGCGGAGTTGAGTTTGCGCTGAATCACACGAATCAAGCCGCTGATAATCGGGATCGCCACCAGACCCAGCGCCAGGATGTTCAGCCGGTTGACATCGCCGTTGGTCAGCGCGTTGTCGATCAAATCGCGGAAGATGAGCGGCGTGAGCAAGCCCAAGCCGGTTGTAATCAAAATCGTGACCAGCAGGCCGGCGATATGCCGACGATACGGCCCGGCGTAAGCCAGCACCCGTTTGAGCAGCGGCCAACTGACCTTCTTGTTGCGGGCTTTTTCGTCCATGCCCATATATACGAACCATCCACCCCCGTGAAACATGCCACTACCTCCTCTGCGTCCGCCGCGCATTCGCATCTAAACCATCCCTATATCGCCTTAGCATAACGGACATCACCCTACGACACTACTGCTAATCCGGTTAGGTTGCCGGACGGTAATTATAACATTGTGATTTCCACCAGAAGCACTCGCAAGTATTGTATAATGCAGTAAACGATCCGAGGAAAGATGACATGCTGCTCAAGAAGATTGACCTTGAAATCACCCCTCTATCGCTGGATGAACTCCTGGCCGAATTAGATGCCAACACCGAGGTTTTGTTGACGCGCGGACTCGCCCCAGTCGCGCGCATCGCCTCGGCAGAAACAACCACGATGCACGGTGAACGTATCCTGGGGTTACATGAGGGTGAAGGCTGGATCAGCGATGATTTCACCGATTGATGCCAAAATCCCACTGTATGAAGTGCCGTATCTGTGGTGAGGTGATTGTTGTGAAAAGTCTATCCGCTTCGCTATAATGCCCCCAACCTCTAGGAGTTGGTACCCATGATTCGGTAGTTCATCCTGTCCAACAGCGTTTTCCCACCGGTGATGTTTCGTCATCACCTCTTTTGCTGTCATACGCTTATGGAAGGATGAATCCGCATGGCTGAACCCCGCTGCGAAGATTACTGCATCATCGTCAACCCTGACCGCGCCCTGCTGCTGGTCGAGGGCGCGCTGCCCGCCGTCGGCAGCAGCGAAGGCCACTTCTGGCAAACCTGCGAACCGGTCAACCGCGCCGTCCGCCACACCTATGGCATCACCGCCACGACCGTGCGCTGCCTGCGTACCGATTACACCCCCCAGCAAATCACCAACGTCTACCTGATGCAATATCAAACCGGAAACTTATCGTCCGGCTCGGCCTGGGTCAGGCTGGAGGAGCTGCCGCGCCTGCCCGCGCCTGTGACCGCCAAAGCCATCCGCGCCTGGCTGGCCGATTTTTACGGCGACCATCCAGGGCGGCGGGACTGGTATCGCCCCGGTTTTTTCAAAGCCCAGGCTGAGGGGCTGGCGGCGCGTTTACCCGGCATTCGCATCCGCCGAGTCGAGCAGGTGCGCTCGTGGGAACGCTCGTCAATCCTGCGCGTCCTGAGCGATGATCGCAGCGACCTGTACCTGAAAACCGTGCCGCCCATGTTCGCCCACGAACCGGCTCTGGCCGCCTGGCTGTACCAACTCGATCCCGACCAGTTCCCCGCCGTGATCGACCACCAACCCGGCTGCGACTTCATCATGGCCGCCTACACCGGCAAGCCGCTGATCGAGCAGCCCGATTTGGCGCTGTGGCAGCGGGCGCTGGCCGACTATGCCGCGCTGCAAATAGCGTGCGTCGGGCGTGTCGATGAATTGCGGGAGCTGGGCGTGCCGGATCGCGGCCTGGATTGGATCGCCGCCCACATTGACCGCCTGCTGGACGACGATGGGCTGCTGCGCGATGGGACAAACCCGCTGACCGACGAACAAATCGCCCGCGTGCGTGAACTCAGGCCGCGCCTGCACGCTGCCTGCGACGACCTACGCGCCTTCAACATCCCCTTGTCGCTGGAACATGGCGACCTGTGGACGGGGCAGATCATCGTCCGGCCTGCGGGTGGTTGTGTGTACACCGATTGGTCGGACAGCGCCATCACCTGCCCGCTGTTCAGCCTGCCGTTTTTCTTGGCGGAGGTGGATAACGAGTTACCGGGTGTGCCGGACGCGCGCGCACGCCTGGCCGAGGCGTACCTGACGCCCTGGACAGCCTTCGAGCCGCTGCCGCGCCTGCTGGCGGCGTATGAGTCGGTCAAGCTGTTATCGCCGTTTTATACCACCCTGCAATATGCCTACGACCTGCTGCCGCGCATGGAACACCGTTGGGAGATGGCGAATATGCTGGGCTACAACCTGCGCCTGCTGCTACGCCAGGCAGGGTAAGCCGCTTAACCGTTTATGGGACACCACATATCGTGTCCCTACGTTTTTTGTGACAGCCACACTTGAAGATCAAAACCCGTCGCCAGTGGATTGATGATCTTCCGTTCCCAGGTGATTATACGCATCCTCACGCTGTCATTGATACGGGGCGGTGGCGGATGTTTTTGTACTGCGCGCGTCGATGGAAACGCGCACAAGAGTACCATCTACCACCTGATTACTGATGTCATCTGGCAAATGAATAATGCCATCGGCTAAAAGGGTTTCAAATTGGAGTATGGACATACACCTATTCCTACCATCATCCTAATTTATTGTACCACCACTCTCATCCCACTCTACACATCCCCGCCGTCGCCGCACGGAAGCCGCACGACAGCAGGCGGCCATCGGGCAGCCGTAACTGCGGGATTGAGAACGGCCCGCCGCCCAGGATGACTTCAGCCGGTGGCAGCGCACTGATGTAGTGCTGTTCTGGCGCGCTGGCATACCCCAACGCCGCCCGCACATCGGCATAATACGCCCAGGCGCGGCCAAAACTGCCAACCGGATTTTGCAACCCAAGCGGCGCGGGTTCGAGGGTTGGCATATTCGGCAGGCCGTCAAATTCGATGCAGTAATGGTAGCCGCTGCTGATGTCGTTGATGGTGCGGATGTCGGCGGGAATCACGATGCCGCCGTCAGGGTAATCCTCGCTGTAGGCGAAAATATACGCGCAGCGACCATCCTCCGCACCGACCATGAAACCGCGTTCAAAATCCTGGTAAACCGCGCCGAATAACGTGGGTGTCGGCCTGGGAGTCGGCGTTAAGGTAGGGACGGACGGTGGCATGAACGTGACGGGCGCGCCGCTCACCGTCCACTTGCCGAGCGTGATCCCGCCCATAACCCACGCCCCGCCAAAGCTGAGGCCGACATAACGGCCATCCGGCAGCGTCATGCCAAAGCCGACCATCACCTGACCGAACGCTCTGGCGCTGTAGGTTTGTGCCGGCGCGGTCGCCCAGCCGATGACCGTGCGAAGGGGCGACTCGCCTACCGAAGTGTGCCAAACGTCGATTAGGAGTTCATCCGCCGCAAAGCGACCGGGCGGGGCCGGTTCGTACAGCGGTTGGGCTTGAATCGCGTTGGACATATAGGCCAACAGCGTTCCATCACCCAACAAGACCAAAACCGTATCGGTATCACCACGCCAGATCATCCAGCCATTTTCAAACGACTGGTACACCGCCGCGACGGTTGCATCCGGTGTGACCGGAATACCGGCGGGTGTGGCATTCGGGTCGAGCGTCGCGCTCGGCACGGGCTGCGCGTCGGCCACCCCTTCATAACGAATCACAATTGCCTGGTTGTTAGAATGACCGTCCGGGTAACTGATGCGGAGGGTATAGGTGACAGGTTCGTCGGGTACATAATGGGTGGCCGCGCTGGGGCAGACGATGCTGCTGCCGGTCTGCGCCACGCCGTCCTGCACGCCCTCCGGCCAATTGCTGCCGCGCAGCACAGCCCGCGCCCCGAACGGAATCGACCACGAGAGTGTCACGCAGCCCCCCGCCGGGATCACGGTCTGGTCGGCTTCAAACAGGCGGCTGTCCGGGGTGGCGGTGGGCGGCAGGGGCAAGACGATGGGCAGGTGAGGGAACACGGCGAGCCGGGCAGCCAGAATCAGACCGACGCCGAATAGTAAGAACGTACTTTTGGGGAATCGCATAAGCCCGCCCTATAAACCCTTATTTTGCGTCAGCATAACAGGTTTAGGGTGGCTGTATTTTTCGCTTCCCCTACGCTATCCCACCGTTACCCATCAAATGGGGTCGTTTCAAAACAAAAAATCAGGGCGAACCGATAGATTCGTCCCTGCGCTGAGGGTATGTTTAATGCAAAGACGTTAACGAAAGAAATCGTCTAACGCATCTTGATTGTCGGTGAAACCCCAACCTTCGGCGATCTTGCCATCGGAAGTGAGCCGCATGAGATGGCCGCCATCCAGATCAATCGTTTTGCCGTTGCGTTCGCCGACTAGGTGAAACGTGGTCATCACGTAATCGCCATTAACCATGATCTTCCCCAACATGAAGTCCCAGTGGGTCAAGGGAGCCATGCGGGAAGGCATCAGTTGGGTGTATTCCACGAATCCATGATACTCCCCGGACACCGGGTTATGTCCCGGCACATGCCAGACAATATCGCGGGCAATGCTGGCACGCTCCGCTTCGTCCCCCACATACATCCGTCGCACGGTTTCGATATTTCGCTGATCTTGTTCTGTCATGTTGATCTCCTTAGCCGTCGTTGCTCGTCTATTTGTTCAGCTTAAGGGTTACAGGAAAAAATCCCGCAGCGCGTCGCGCACCTCGTCCACGATCTCTTCCCAGGAAACGGCAGGGTCGCGGGCGATCAGCAGCGTATGTTCGGTCAGCGTCAGAGCGCGGATGCCCCGGATGCCGTTGAACAACATCTGGGCGATGGGGGAACCCTCATCGCCCGCTTCAAACGTATCGTAAACTTCTTCGCCGTCCGCCGTGAGCGTCTGGTTGGTGACGAGTTCCAGCACATTCGGGTCGTCGGTAGCCTGAACCTCGACGGTCACATATTCCGACATACCCTTACGCCTGCTGCAACACCTTCACTGGATCGCCGACGCGGATGTTGCCGCCGCTGACGACGCGCGCGATCATACCCATCTGCCCGGCAGCCGCTTCCCGTTTGCGCTGCTGCAACCGCTCGAACTTGTCACAGCCCGTGCGCGCCTTGACGACCTCGATCACCGCCGTACCCCCAAGCTGCAAACGCGCCCCCGCCGGTAGGTTGTCCACGTCTAACTGGTGGATCACGATCTGTTCGCCCATCTGCCCCGGCTCGGTATAAAAGCCGCGCCCGCGCAGGATCGTCAGCGTTTCGTAGGACATGATGTTCAACTGGCGATCCGGGTGACCGCCCTTCAGGTCGCCGTCGATGCCGTAGCCGGCG
>Ga0187894_10007385_pt1 | contig 10389 bp, 10 predicted proteins | sample GBC1701081metaG_FD_136650 | JGI IMG/M metagenome (GOLD analysis project Ga0187894, IMG submission 136650) | White microbial mat communities from a lava cave in the Kipuka Kanohina Cave System on the Island of Hawaii, USA - GBC170108-1 metaG ... | reverse complement strand
CGGGTCGGGAAAAATCAACCAGCCTTTGTTGCGGCGGAGGACGCCATCCTTCTCTATTATTCCGAGCGTGCGGCTGAGGTGTTCGCGAGAGACGTTGAGCATTTGCGCCAAATCCTGATTTTCGGTACCCAGGTTAACGCCAGTTACAGTATTGATTGCAAAGGATTTTTATTTGCACAGGCCTCAGTTTATTTCAGGTAATGGACCGCCCGCGCTATCACCAGTCCTCTCGCCAGGATGGGCCAAAGTTTATCGGGCGGAATCAATCCGCGCCGGGCGGCCTCCGACGCGGCGGCGGCGGTTTTCATCTTGATCACCAATTCCCAGCTTCGCGCATCGTAGCCGTTCTGATCGTACATGATGTTCTGCTGCTCACGCGCCTGATCAATCTTGCCTTGTTTGCGCAATATCTCGGCGTAGGCGGCGCGGGCGTAGATTGATTGAGGAAAGGAATCCAGGCAGGCGCCCAATATCTGCTCGGCGCGCGGCAAATCGCCGGATTGTTCGTGGGCGAAGGCGAGGAAGACATAAGTGAAGGGGCGGCTGTATCCGTGTTTGAGCGCGAACTCGATAAGCGGTATCGCCTTGTCCGGCTGTTTCATCTGGAATAACAGAAGCGCGTAACCCAGCCGCGCTCCCGCGTTTTCCGAATCAAGCTCAATTACCCGTTCATACCTGCGTTGCAACGCTTCATTACCGGGCTGGTTACTTGGGTAGAACTGAAAGTCCACCGGCAATTCGTTCAGGCTTACGCTGCCTTGCAATCGCTGGCTCGCAAGGACGTTGTAGTTCCGCCCGATCACCATCGTCCCGGCGATGAGCGAAATAGCCACGACCGCCATCGCCAGCGCGCGAGGTAAAGGTATCGTGGCCTTCTGCTCGGCGCCCTCTTGATCTGTTTGACCGGCCGCGAAGCCGATGCCGAGCACGCAGGCGAGAATGAAGGCCTGCGGCGTGTAACGCAGCGAAAATCCGCTGGTGAATGAGCTGACGCCGAATGCGACCAGTCCCAACACGGCGCCTAAGGTGTAAACATTGTTTGTCCGCCGCGCCAGCCGCCACAGCGCGCGCGCGACCTGCGACCAAAACGCCAGGAACAACAACAATCCGACTATGCCAAGCTCCACGAAGGTTTCAAGGTATTCGTTGTGGACAAGCGGGCTGCGAATCTCGTCGAAATCTTCGGCGCCGGCCGTTCGGGCTATCGTTGAATACCGGGGATTCGATACAAACTGTTTGCGATAGCTGCCGTAGAGACTCGGGTAGCCCGCGGCGCCGACGCCGATGATCGCGTTGCTCTTTCCCATCTCCCAGGCCGTGATCCAACTGCGCAAACGGGTCGTTAATCCTCCCTCGTCCGATTTGAGCCGCGTCGCGCCCTGGATGCGGAACGCGATCTCCTGGCGATAGCGCGCTCCGACCGCCCCAACAGCCAGCGCCAGCAGCGCAACCGCGATCCAGACGCGGGCCTTGCTTTGGACTTTGATCAATTTGAGCGCCAGGGCGAGTCCGATGGCGATCAAGATAAAGACCACGGCGATGATCGCGCCGCGCCGCAATCCCATCAACAACGCGATCGCGCTCAGCCCGGAAATCGCGAACGATAGCGTGGCGAGCCATCTCTTTTCACTCGTCAGGTAGGCGATGAGCTGAAATGGAAGTATCGTGACGAGCAATTCGGCCGAGATACCGTGGTTGAAAAATATCCCGCGCATATCGATGCCGAACTTCACCCGCTCGTATATGACGCTGCTCGCCAACGCAATTGCGATGATGGAAAGCGCGTAAAAGAGCCACTCAGCCGAACGCTCGCGCAGAAAGAATCTGCCGGCGGTAAAAAAGACCGCGAGCCCAAGCCAGATGCTCGCGATGCGGCCGCCGTTGTATGGCGTCGGCGCCCAGCCGAGCGAAATCACCTGCCACAGGATGAATGCGCCTAGCGTGGCGAGCATAAACAAATCCTCGCGGCTGAGTTCGAGCGCGCCCTGGCCCTCTCGCCAGCCCTTGAGGATTCGCGCCAGCCCCAGTCCCGCGAAGACTACGGCCGCGCAGGCGAAAACGAATTCCTGCACGGCAAGACCCTCGTAACTTAGCGGCGGGGTGATGAAGGTGTTTGGGATGAGCGCGAGGAACGGCAATGTAAGAAAAGCGATTTCAAACAGGCTGACGCCGGCCTTTTTATTGCGAGGGTTTATTTTCGATTTCATATAGTGAGGTGTGAGATAGGCGTCTGAGGCTGTGGGGGTGAGCAGTCGATCTTCGCCTTCGATTCGGCTATTTGCCAGCGCCGCTTTCCTTCTGTCTTTGCTTTTCCGGCTTTGCATCTTTCGCATCTGCAGGATTGGGAGGGGTGGACTGCTCTGTTTTGGCCCCAGTCTTGGCCTCCGGTTTAGCTTCTGGCTTAGCTTCTGTTTTGGCTTCTGTCTTTGCCTGCGTCTTTGATGAACGGCGTTTGCGTGTGAATGTCATTGAATTGACCGGGACGATGTCCAAAGCCCCGTCACAGGAGTCGGCGCTCGCTTTGCTCTTCTTCGCTGCCGGTTTCCCAGCGGGTTGTGCCTGATTCTGCGCAAACGTGTTTTGGAGCAAGGCAATCAGAAGCGAGCCGATAAACATTGCGCGCAAAATATCTCGTAACTTCTGAATCAACATGATCTCACCTGTGGATTTTAAATTTGTGGCGTTGCAAACCTGGAAGCGATCATCCTCATCATCCATATCATCCATGGACACGGGGACATGGAATGGGAGTGGAGTTGAACAGGGTTTGAACGGGGTGAATTGTACATCTTTTGCGGTTGGATCGAAATTAAAAATACATCTTTCCCGGATCAGCTTCTTGAATTGATCCGAACGCTTACCTATAATGCGCGTCCGCTTTCAGTGAAGAATAACAAACATCAGAAGAGTTGAGTCACTCAGTTTAGTTTACCCGAATCAGCAAATGGCTCTAGATCTGCGCAAGCTCCAATCATCAATCTGTGAATTCTGCAGCGGCACAGGATGGGAACCAGTAGACGAGAATGGGGTTCGCCCGTGCCGATGCCGCGCCGAGGATCGCCGCAACCAGACTCTGGCCGCGGCCCGCATTCCGAAACGGTACGAAAACTGCACGTTCGACACCTATAAGCCGAAGTCGGCTGCTGATGAAGCAGGCATCTCGCAAAGAATAGCGCTTCACGCTTCCAAATATATCGTTGATCAGTATCCCGACATAGAGATCGGACTGCTGTTCCTTGGTTCTTGCGGAGTCGGCAAGACGCACTTGGCGACGGCGATCATCAAGGCGTTGGCGTTTCACAAGGGAATCTCATGCCTCTTCTATGATTTCCGCGACCTGCTCAAAGAGATTCAGGACAGCTACAACCCCGTTTCGCAAATGACCGAGTTGAAAGTTCTGGAACCCGTCTACGACGCCGAGGTTCTGGTGCTGGACGAACTCGGCGCGTCGAAGCCCACCGACTGGGTGCGCGACACGATGACGCAGATCATCAATACCCGCTACAACGACCGCAAGCTCACCGTCATGACCTCTAACTACCTGGATGAGCCGCAGAATCCGAACGAAGAGACGCTGACCGACCGCGTCGGCGTCCGGCTACGTTCCCGCCTGCACGAGATGTGCAAGGTCGTCCTGATCAAAGGCGACGACTACCGGCTCAAGCTCAATCAGGCCCGCGGACGCAAACCCTGAGCCGTATCTCTCCTGAATAAAGAACTTGTCAGAGAAAAGTACTTGTCAAACCGCCGGGGCGCGGATATGATTCTCACGCTATGAGTTCAATTCACCCGCTTCGTTCCAGGGAATCAGAAACGGAATCGGAACCGCATTCTTTACATGGTCGCGCAATGGACAATCTCCGCTTCATTCGTGAGACGATGGAGCGGGCCTCGTCCTTCACCGCGGTACCGGGGTGGGGCGGGGTGGCCATCGGGGTGACCGCGCTGATCGCCGCGTCAATCGCCGCCGGCATCCCCGATGAGCACGAATGGATGTACATCTGGGCATGGGAACTGCCGCTCGCGTTGCTCATCGGTGGCTGGACTATGAAGCGCAAGGCCGGAGTCGCGCAGCTCAAATTGCTCTCCGCGCCGGGCCGCAAATTCACTCTCAGTCTGACTCCCCCACTCGTCGCCGGAGCGTTCTTGTCGGTGGCTCTGGCGCGCGAAGGCGCGTTCGACGCGCTGCCCGGAATGTGGATGTTGTTGTATGGCGCGGGAGTCGTGACGGGCGGCGCGTTTTCAGTCAGGGTTGTGCCGGTGATGGGGCTTTGTTTTATGGCGCTCGGCGCGTTGGCGTTGTTCGTTCCCATCAATTGGGGCAATTTTCTGATGGCGGCGGGGTTCGGTGGGTTACACATCATTTTCGGAACAATTATCGCAAGGAGGCACGGTGGCTAAACAAACTGCCAGATCAATAACGCAACAGGGCAAGACGCATGAAACGAAGTCGCGTAGCTCCGCGCGGTCTGCGCAGGCGATGCGCGCCGCTGAGAAAGCGCCTGAGCTTGATGGCCTGATCCACGAACGGATGAGGCTGGGCATCGTGAGCGCGCTTGCCGCAAACGAATCACTAACCTTCAGCGAGCTGAAAGAACTGCTCAAAACCACCGACGGCAACGTCAGCGTCCACGCGCGTAAGCTGGAAGAAGCCGATTACGTCTCATGCGCCAAATCCTTCGTCGGACGAATGCCGAAGACGGAATACCGCCTGACGGAAAAGGGACGCCGCGCGCTGGAGAAATACCTGAACCACATGGAGGCTCTGATCCGCGCCGCCCGCGAACGCTGAAGCCGTTTTGTTTTTGGGCTTCCGTTCGCGTAATTCGGGGCTGCGTAATTCGAGGTCACACAGGAGAAACTATGTACCAAATGGCACGTGTTGAAGAGATCGGTCAGTCCGCGATCAGGACGCATCACAGCGTGATCCGCTTGCGGACCAGCGAGTGTCTGCAATTCCTGGACGTCACGGACGAGGTGGAAGAGATCGTCGCCCGCGCGGGCGTGAGACATGGCTGGGTCAATATACAAACGAAACACACAACCACCGCGGTCATCGTCAATGAAAACGAGCCGCTGTTGCATGCGGACTTGAAGCGAATGCTCGAACGTCTGGCGCCGAGTTCGGGCGAGTATGAGCACAATGATTTCAGCCGGCGCGTTGACATCCCGCCTGATGAACCCGCCAACGGCCATTCGCATTGCAAAGCCCTCTTCCTGCCGATGTCGGTTTGCGTAAACGTCGCCGACGGCCTGCTCCAACTTGGGCGCTGGCAGAGAATTTTCCTGTTGGAGCTTGATGAATCGCGCGAGCGCAGCGTGTCGGTGATGGTGATGGGCTAGCCGGCGCGTCGTCGCGAAGAGTGAGGGACGGCGCCTATGGAAATAGGGACAAAATCCAGCCGATGGAGGAAGCGGCTCGCCTATGCCGCCATTTTTATTCTCGGCCTGCTCTTTTGTGGCTGGCGAGCGATCATCTGGTATGCGGAACGAACGACGCCTTTTGCCGGAGCCCTATTACCTACGTGCGGCGCAATTGTTTCTGACGAATACGCGCAAGCCGCAGAACAGGCGCGTGACCAAATCCAGGCAATGATGTCGGAACGTCAGATTCCCGGCCTTTCCATCTGCATTGCTGTTGCCGGAAAACCCGTCTGGTCGGAAGGGTTCGGTTACGCGGACCTGGAGTGTCAAACCCCAGCCTGCCCATCCACACGGTTCCGTATCGCCAGCATTTCTAAAACGCTCACTGCGGCGGCAATGGCCCGGTTGCATGAACAAGGCCGGCTTGATCTCGACGCGCCGGTTCAAAAATACGCGCCGGGGTTTCCCGACAAAGGGCATACGATCACAACCCGGCAATTGGCGAGTCATCGAAGCGGCATTCGTGGCTATCGCGATGACTTTGAAGCCCTCAGTCTGGGAAATTGCCGCAGTGTGACTGAGAGTCTGGAATACTTTAAAAGCGACCCCTTGGCTTTTGCGCCGGACAGCGATTTTCTATACTCCGGCTATGGCTACGGACTGCTGGGCGCGGTTATTGAAGGCGCGTCGGGGGAGGATTTTTTGAGTTGTATGCGCAGACAGGTTTTTGAGCCGCTGCAAATGAATCACACTGTCGAAGATCGCATGGACATCACAGCTCCGGACCAGAGCCGGTTCTACGATAACGTCACGCCGTATTCGATGGACGGGCAAACTCGTCTGTCGCCGCGCGGCGACTTAAGTTGTAAGCTGCCGTCAGGCGGGTTCATTTCAACCGCGGAAGACCTGGCGCGCTTCGGCGCCGCTCACATTCCGTCGTTGAACAGCGGCTTTCTGAAAGCCGGGACGCTGGAAATGTTGTTTGCCCCTCGGACCCGGCAGGGCGGCGTTCTGGGGCATGGAATGGGATGGATGATTGCGCGTGATCTGCGTTTGAGGCGCGCGCACTTTCACTTCGGGGCAGGCTCCGGAGCGACATCGGCGCTGGCGATCTTCCTGAATGAACGGCTCAGCGTCGCCATTCTAGCCAATCTCGGCCACGCAAAATTCCCCTTTGCGCGTTTAATGGGTATCGTTAACCCGTTTCTGGCTGAAGCATCTTGAATTATAAAGCAGGAGGACGGGACCCGGATGCCTTTACCAATTGCTCACGCGCTGATGGGCGCCAGCGTAGTCGCAGCCTTCCGGCCTTCCGGCTCGCTCAAACGCGATTGGAAATTTTTGCTGCTCGGCGCGTTCCTGGGCGTCTTGCCTGATTTCGATTATGCGCTCACTTGGGCCAGGGTCGGAGGCAGAGGCTGGCATCACGATTTCACACATTCCATCCTTTTCGCCTTCCTGGTTGGATTGGTGACCGCGGCTGTAATCAATCATTTCAGCTTCAGAGATGTGACCGCGTACTTCCTGGCAATGCTCTCGCATTCGATGCTGGATTTCCTGTTCACGGAATCCAGAGGGGTTGAATTACTCTGGCCGTTTTCCGACAAGCTTTTCAAATTAGGGCTTCAATCGCCGTTTTCTTACAATTGGCGTCCATCTCCTCTCGGCGCCAAGATCATCGACATTCTAGAACTGTGTCTGTCCGAACTGGCCCTGTTCGCGACAATCCTGCTTGTAACTTTGTGGGTCAAGGGCCGGATGAGGCCGGATAAGGCCGGATAAGGCCGGATAAGACCGGATAAGACCGGATAAGGCCGGATAAGACCGGATAAGACCGGATAAGACCGGATAAGAATGGATAAGAATGGATGTGGTGTGATCAACAGGCGCTCTGACTTTTGGTTTTCCCGCCAGCCCCGCCGTGTCGAAAGCTTGCAACCCCGCCATCGTGTTCGTCGTTAGATCAGACGCAATCATCAGAATAAAAATCACGCAGGCTGTTAATCCATTTGAGCGAGAGCCGTTTGACCGAGTGGAGCTACGCTTATGAAACACCTCTATTCGTTTTACGCCGACGCCGCCAGAATCGCGTTGCAATCGATCTTCGCGCACAAGCTGCGCACGTTTCTCACCTTGATCGGGATCATCATCGGCGTCGCATCGGTGGTGATCGTGGGCGCTTCGATCAGCGGATTCAACAGCTACGTCGTGACGGCCGTTTCGAAGATGCTGGGCGTCAACCATTTTATGATCGCCCGCTTCGCGTTTCAGGGGCGGCGGACGCCAGAGCAGTGGGAACGCGCCCAGCGCCGCAACAAGCGGCTCTACATCGAAGATTACGAATGGCTGCGCGACCGCTGCAAATCCTGTCTTGAAGTTGGCGCGCAGGCCGGCGCCGGCGTAAACCTCAAACACAACGGCCGCGAAACATTCTTCACCCAGGTCAGCGGAGTGACGGCCAATATGGTCGACATTGAGGATAAGAGTATCGCCGAGGGACGTTTCATCGCTCCGCATGAGGTCGAGCACGCCGCGCTGGTCTGCGTGATCGGCGCGGAGGTGAAAGAGAAACTCTTTGAGGGCCGCGACCCGATCGGCCAGACGCTCAAGATCCAGAACACGCCGATGACCGTGATCGGGGTTGAGGAGAAGCGCGGAACATTCATGGGGCAGTCGATGGACAACCATCTATACATTCCGCTCCTGACTTTTGGGCATCTCTTCGGCCGCCGCCAGAGCCTGCAACTGCACGGAAAGGCCGCCAGTATTGAAGCATTCCCTTCGACCATCGAAGAGGCGCGGATGGTGATGCGCAACCGCCACAAACTGATCGGTGAAGAAGAAGATACCTTCGGGCTGGTCAACACCGGCGACCTGAGGGGTCAGATCGACCAGTTCACCGGTGCGATCGCGCTCGTGGTCACGCCGGTCACCCTGTTGTCGCTGCTCGTCGGCGGCATTGTGGTGATGAACATCATGCTCGTCAGCGTGACGGAGCGGACTTTTGAGATCGGGCTTCGCAAAGCGGTCGGCGCCAGGAGCAGACAGATCCTGGTTCAGTTCCTGATCGAATCCGCGCTGCTCGCCGCGGTGGGCGGCGCTCTCGGATTACTGCTTGCGGCGGGGCTTTCGTGGATTGTGCGAGTGTCAACGCCGATCCCAATGACGATCACAATAGGTTACGTTTTACTGTCGCTGCTGGTCTCAGGCGGAATCGGGCTGATCGCCGGCATCTATCCCGCGTTCAAGGCGTCGCGCCTTGATCCGATTGTGGCGTTGAACAAGAGTTGAGATATGAAATTTCGATCAATCATTCCAACCGAAACCATCGCGATGGCGTTTGGCATGGTTCGCGCGAACAAACTCCGCAGCTTTCTCACGGTGCTCGGCATCGTCATCGGAGTCACGGTCGTGATCGCGGTCGCTTCGATATTGACCGGTTTGCGCGGAGCCATCGTCTCGATGGTTGAAGAATACGGCACCAACAACATCTACGCGTTCCACCTTACCACCGGCCCGAGGATCGGCGACCGTGACCGCAGCGAGTATATGCGCAAGCCGCTCGCCCCCGAAGACGCCGACGCTATTCGCCAGCAGGCGAGCGCGATTGAAGATGTGGCCAGCGTGCTCTACCTCTGGCGGCTCGACCGCACGATCAAATACCGCGGGCGGAGTTACAGAGAAGGCTTTCTGCAAGGCGTTTCGGCGGGGTATGCCAGAGTCACCAACGTCTCGCTGCAGCAGGGACGTTTCATCACGGAGGTTGACGACGAGCACCGCCGCGAAGTGATGGTTATCGGCGTCAACGTCGTCGAATCGATCTTCCCGAACCGAGCCAACATCGTCGGCGAGCAGGTCGAGTTGAACGGGCGTCCATTTGAAATCATAGGCGTGCTGGAAAAGCGCAAGAGCACCTTCTTCGGCGAGAACGAAGAAGACAACGCGATCTTCGTCCCGTTTCAGACCGGCCGCAAACTTTCGCCGATCAGCAGGGAAATGAACCTGAACATCAAGGCGAGAACCGGAATGCTGCGCGACGGACTGGATCAGGTCGAGCAGATTCTGCGCCGCCAGCGGGGCGTGAAATACAACGAGCCGAACAATTTTTCTCTCACCACGGCGGACAAAATTATCGAACAGTTCGACGGCATCACGATGTATGTCGGGATGTTCGCGATTGCGATCTCAGCCGTGGGCTTGCTGGTCGGCGGCATCGGCGTGATGAACATCATGCTCGTCAGCGTAACCGAACGCACGCGCGAGATCGGCGTCCGCAAAGCCATCGGGGCGCGCCGTCGTGACATCGTCCGCCAATTCCTGTTTGAAGCGATGACTCTGACCTTTCTGGGCGGGATTCTGGGCGTGATCCTGGCCGTCGTGGTCAGTTACGTGATTATGTTTTTCCTGCCTGAACTTCCGGCCTCAATCCCGCTCTGGGCCGTGGTCAGCGGGATGGCGGTTTCGATCTTCGTCGGGCTGGCCTTCGGCGTCTGGCCGGCGAAGAAAGCGGCCAACCTCGATCCCATTGAGTGCCTGAGATACGAATAAACGCGAAATCGCTCACAAGACTGTTGCCTTGTGAGCGATTATTGTGGATACTTACTTTGTGCTAACAAGTAGTTTGCTAAAAATATTACTTGGCATCGGATGCCGACCGCCGCTGCTACTTCAAAAACCACATAGGAAGTATCTCAATGAAAGTCAAAATGATTTTGCCGGCGCTCACTGAAGCCAAAAGCCCATTTTGGCGCCCGATCAAATACTCTCTGTTCCCACCGCTGGGTCTTGCCACACTCGCCGGGTACCTTAACGATGATGACGATGTCCGTTTGCAGGACGAGCATGTTGAAACGCTCGATCTGGACGACGAGGCTGATCTGGTCGTCATTCAGGTTTACATCACTTCCGCGAGACGCGCTTACGAAATCGCCGATCATTACCGCCGCCGTGGAGCGCACGTTTGCCTGGGCGGACTGCACGTCACGTCATTGCCTGAGGAGGCCGCCGAACACGCTGACACCATCT
>Ga0187894_10007384_pt1 | contig 10389 bp, 8 predicted proteins | sample GBC1701081metaG_FD_136650 | JGI IMG/M metagenome (GOLD analysis project Ga0187894, IMG submission 136650) | White microbial mat communities from a lava cave in the Kipuka Kanohina Cave System on the Island of Hawaii, USA - GBC170108-1 metaG ... | reverse complement strand
GATCTCGCGTTGGGTGGTCAATAGTTCCGAGAGTTTCCGTTCATACTGCTCACCCCACAGCGACTTGTTGGTGCGGGCGTCCACGAGTTCGACCGTGATGTTCAGATTGTCGCCCCGCTTGGTAAGGCGTCCGGTCATCACCGCATCCACGCCAAGTTCGGAGGCGATCTTGGCAATATCCGTCTCCTTCCCCTTGTAACGCATCACCGAACTCGTCGGCGAAACCCGCAGATCGGGAAGCTGCGTCAGCCGAAAGATCAACGATTCCGCCAAACCGTCGGACAAATAATCCGTGTCAGCATCCGAATTCCTATTCTCAAACGGCATCACCGCAATGGAATTGATCTGCCTGGCCGGCGAGAAATACCGATACCCAAAAAATCCGCCAACAAGGATCACAACAGCTACGATCAACACTACCAGCGGCTTTGCTCGCCGAGCGGAAAAGCTACGCTTTTCCGCAAGACCACTTGAATTTTCTTGAGGCTCCGCCGCCGCTCCTGAGCGTAGAATGGCGGTCTGGTCGGTCGTGTTGATCTGCGCGCGGGTGGGAGCTTCGCCGGGAGCGGCTGTCGAGTGCAGGATGGCGGTTTGTGGTTCGTCACCAAACTGGCCGCCCGCCGACGCCGCCCGGTCTGACTCGGCCGTCGCTGGCCCTTCGAGCAGTGCATTGCCGTCGTCGAGACAGTACAGCAGCGTGTCGTCGTAATAATCTCTCCTACATTCAGGACATCGTTTCATATTTTCGGTGGCCTACCAGCCGGGCCGTTCGGCATTGGTCCTTTCGCCGCTCATTTCTTCTTTTTCTTTACTTCTACAAAACCGATCTTTCGTTTCAGATACTTTGGATCGCGCATGATCTCACTCAATAATGCTGAAACCGCTCCAAACTTTTGCCCGTGATAGTCGGTTACCTTCTCAAGTTCCTCAACGCGGTCAGCCAAATCTTGATGCAGTGCCAACATCGCTCTCATTTTCACAAAAGCCCGTACAACAACAATGCTGGCCTCGACCGCTGTTTGGCTATTCAAGACACTTGCCAGCATGACCGCGCCGTGTTCGGTAAATGCAAACGGTGCGTATTTGATATTCCCCCCACGCCGAGTTTTGCTTTTATTCAAGATCACAGTTTGTGATCTTGAAGAATCCAACTTCGAAAGTTCATCATCCGAAAGCTCGAACATGAAATCGTCAGGAAAACGTTGCCGATTACGACGAACAGCCTGTTTAAGCACTCGGGTTTCAACTTGATAAATATTCGCCAAATCACTATCGAGCATTACACGTTGACCGCGAAGAACATATATTTTGCTCTCGATTTCTTCGAAGATCGCTAGATTTGTATTCGGCTTATTCATTTATTCTCGCCGCGATTGAAAACGGTGATCTCCGTTCCCTTGACTTCGATTTTTCGATTCTTCACCATTCCTGGTTCTCTTTTTTAAAATCAATTCCGGCAGACTCATCCGTTTCAGCAAATCCTTGTAGCGCTCATTCCTGCTTAACTCATTCCAACTTCGACGCTTCGACGCGGCGCACCAATTCGGCGAAGCGCGGGTCGTCGCGCAGATCATCCCAGTTCGAACTGACTGAGAACGACGCCGGACGCGAGGCTCGTTCGGCAACGTCCTTTTCCAGGTAGGCAAAAGCTTTGTCCATTTCGCCGAGCGCGGCGTAGGCGACGGCAAAACTCGAACTCGAAACGTAGCGCCGGGTGGACTCGGCCTGTAGTTCGCCGAGCAGTTTGACCGCTTCGCCGCGCTCGCCCGTTTTCACCAGCGATCGAATGAGCAACGCTCTAAGAAACGGATTGTCGTTCAACTCCAGACCTTTACGATATGCCGCAACAGCCTCCGTATATTGCCCTCTGGCGTGATATGCCCGCCCCAGATACCAATAAGCGACCCAGAAATTTTGATCGAGCGCGAGAACGCGTTTTAGCTGCGCGATTGCTTCGTCGAATCGCCTGGCGTTCGTCAGGATGTTGGCCAAATCCGCTCCGATTATCGGCGAAAGCGGGTCGAGTTCCTCAGCGCGTTTTCCCGCGGCGAGGGCTTCGTCGAACCTGCCCGTCGCGCTCAGGCATTCGATGCCGAACTGCTGATGCGCGGTCGCGTAATTCGGATTAAGCTCAATGGCGCGGCGAAATTCCTTTTCGGCGGCGGGTTGATTCCACGCAAAAAGAGAATAATAAGTTCCAAGCGCGGTGTGCGTTTCCGCCAGCGAATCGTCAATCTCAATAGCCCGCAGCGCCGCCGCCTTTGCTTTCGGCATACAGTCAAGCGGCAACGCGACGCTGTAATTTGGAAACAAGACATAACTTTCCGCCAAGCCGGAATAGGCAAGAGCGTAATTCGGGTCTTTGGCGATCGCCTGATTGAAATACTCGACGGCCTGTTTGAGCGATTCGCCCGTGCGCTTGTTCCATTGGTAGCGACCTTTGAGGTATAGCTGATACGCTTCCGGGTTGTCGGTATATTTCTTCTCGATTTTCGCCGTGTCCGCACCGGAAAGTTTCGATTTCAATTTGGTCGAAACATCTTTCGCAATCTCGCTTTGCAGCGAAACAAGGTCGGATTGTTTGCGCCCGTAGCTTTCCGTCCACAGCACTTTGTCGTTTTGCACGTCAACCAATTCCAACGAGAGCGTCAGTTGTTCGCCGCGCTGAACCACTCTGCCGTTCAATATCGCCTCGACATTAAGTTCTTTGCCGATAGTTTTCAGGTCGGTATCTTTGCCCTTATAACGAAAAACCGACGAACGCGGTTTGACATTCAAATTCGGCAACTCCGACAAACTCTTGATAAGCGTCTCCGTCATTCCATCGCTCAAATATTCGACATCGGCATTCCCGCCCTCATTAACAAACGGCATCACCGCGATCGATTCGATCTGTTTGGCCGGCGAAAAATACCGATACCCAAAGAATCCGCCGATGACGATCACCGCGAGTGCGAACGGAGCGAGCAGCAAGCGTTTGTCGAAACTCTTCTTCGGCTCCGCCGCTCTATTTGCGGAAAAGCTACGCTTTTCCGATGAGTCACTTAAAGATTTTTGAGGCTCCGCCTCCGATCCGCCAGGCAAGATCGCTGTCTCGTTCGTCGTGTCGATCTGGGCACGAGTCGGCGCTTCGCTCGGCGGCGCAGTCTCGTGCAGTATCGCCGTCTGCGGCTCGTCTTCGGTACGAAACCCGGTCGCTACCGATCCCGGTTCTGACTTCGGCCCAAAGAGCAGTTCCGAGCCGTCGTCAAGACAAAAGCTCATCGAGTCGTCGTTATAATCTCGTCCGCATTCGGGACAACGTTTCATAAACAGGTTATGCGAGAATAGACGCGGAATTATAACACGATAAGCGCGGCGGAAAAGGCTCGGACGATAGGTTGCGGAGGTCAGAGATTGCGGGTGGCGAGGAGGCGGGCGGGATCGTTTGTGATGAGTGCTTTGATGCCGAGACGGCGGCAACGGGCGAGCCATTTCGGATCGGCGACTGTCCAGACGGTCAACGGCATTTTGGCTTCGGCGGCGAGTTTGCAGAGGCGCGGCGTGATGAGCGAATAGTGAACCGAAAGCTGGTGTGCGCCGAATTCGCGGGCGAGCGAGATGATGTGCTCGCGGCGGCGAAGGTAGTGCATTATTTCGGGCGCGAAAAGCGCGGCGGTTTGCACCTGCGGCAGGCGATGGCGAACTTCGGGAATTACTCCGAGCTTGAAACTTTTGACGATCATCTGCGGCAGCAACGGCGAATCGCGGATTTCGTTGCAGACTGCGGCGGACAACGGGCGATAGTCGTTTTCACTCGCCTTTAATTCGATGTAGATCAGGCCGCTGAAATCTTTCAGCAATTTCAAAACCTGTTTCAGTGGCGGAACCGTTTGATCTGCGTATTCCGGACGATCTTTTCTCGGAAATTTGCGATTGAACCACGAGCCGACATCGGTCTTCGAAAGCTGTTTTGAAGTAAAATCGGCAATGCGTTCCGGTCGCCTGGCCGTTCTTCTGAGAGTTTCGTCGTGGATGACAACCGGCACGCGGTCGCGCGCTAATCTCACGTCGAACTCGACGCCTTCGCTGCCCCCGTCAAGAGCCATTTGAAACGCGGCAAGCGTGTTTTCCGGCGCGTGAGCGCTTGCGCCGCGGTGGGCGATTACGAGCGGCCGCGTCATTTCTTTTCGAGCAGGAAGATCGCCTTAGACCAGGCGATGGGTTCGGCAGAAGGGAATTTGTGGTTGCCGATGATGTTGAAATACTGTCTCGCGGTGGAGCGCACGCTTTCGAGCGAATGTGTTTTGAATTTGTAAATAAATTCGAGCATCGAGCCAACGAGCGATGGTTTTACGGGAATGAAAACCAATCGGCCGTTCGATTTCAGCACACGCGACATTTCACGCAGACCGTCGTCGAGCGGAACGTATTCGAGCACGCCGCAGCTAAAAACAAGATCGAAAGATTCGTCTTCGAAGGGAAGATGCAGCACATTACCCTGAACCGGAACAATGTTTTTCGTTTTCGTTTTCTTGTCTTTTGCGAACTGCTCCATCGCGAGTTTCAAAGAGCCGCCCGACAGATCGAGAGCGACCGTCCTGCCCGGCTTAAAACCTGCGTCATAAAATCCGAGCGTCACGAGCCCCGTGCCGCAGCCGGCGTCGAGCACCGACGATTCGTTATCCAACTGGAGATCGAGTCCGCGTAAAAATTTCGCAACCGACGCTCGGTAGCCGTTCACCTTGAGCGTGAAATTATGAATCTCTGCGATGCGGTCGTAGAAGGATTGGGTTCTGGTTTTCTCCGGCTTTGCTGCGTTTCTTGCCATCGCGCTATTCTTCCGCGAGCAGCTTCAAAATCATCTGCCGCATTTCTTCTATCCTGCTGGGGCTTGTGCCTGCCTCAATATACCGAATTTTTCCTCTCCGGTCGATAAGCACGGCCGTCGGCAACGCGGTCGCGCCGTACGCCATTTGCGTTTGCTGATCATCAAAGACCAAAAAATCGTAGTCAAGCCGATGCTTCTCTTTGAAACGTTTTAAAGACACGACCTCGCTTGCCTTATCGACAGAGAATCCGTCGGCGTTGCCGTAATAACGCGTCGCCCCCAAAATCACAAGGCCTTGCGGGCCCATATCCTGATGCCATTCCGCAAGCGAGGGAAATGCGTCGAAACAGGGTGCGCACCACGTCGCCCAAAAATCGATCAATATCACTTTCCCGCGAAGCGACTGCAGGGAACGCGGCTCTCCTGGGAACCACTGGTTCACGCCGACAAGCTCCGGCGCCGGCTCCTGCAAAATCTTGTAATGCTTCTCCCGACGTTTGAGCTTATCGATCGCTTCGGTCTGCTGACCTTTAAGCTGCAGTTCCTTTCCGGCTTTTATCAATGACGTCAGATACGTCTCCATCGCCAACGGTCTGCGGGCCGTTTCGATCTGATAAGTGATCAATTTATCCGATGCATAATAAAAGAATGTCGGCGAGCTTACCTTCGCGGCAACCGCCTGCATGTCGGCCAGTGCGGCGTCTGCTTCGGCTGTTTTGTTTTGGTCGCGAAACGATTCGAAAACCAGCATTCCCGAATCGAGCAGTTCGTCAAGCCCGCGGGTGCGCGAGGTCGGGTCTTCCGCCAATATTTTTGCCGCAGAATACGCTTCCTGGGCGAAAGGCACTGCCATTGCGAAATCCTTCGCCGCGAGAAACGCCTTTGCGATCTCGTTGGCCATTCGCGATTTTTCCGTCAGCTTTTTGGGTTCGCTCTTTTGATATTCGTTCCACGTCGCTACTGCCTCGCCCGTGGTTCCGCGTTTTGCAGAAACGACGGCGATTATCGAACGCGCTGTTTGAGCTTTTTCGGGCGTCGCCGTTTCGTGTGAAACGTATTTTCGAAGGGTTGAAGAAGTTCCGTCAAGATTTTCGGCGATCCAGTGCAAAAGGCCGAGGTAGTAAAGATCATCGCCTTTTACTTCACCGCGCGCCTGAACCTGAGCAGCATACTTTGCGGCAAGCTGCTTTTTCTCACGCTCGGTTTGCAGCCTGAGGTTTTCGCTGTATGGAATTTTTTTCTTTTCGAATTCCGCGAACTTATTTTTCGTATAAGCATTCGCCTCGTCGAACATCTGCTTGACCGAAAGTTCAGTTGCTGTTTCGGCGGGGCGAGTGTTCTGCGGAACAGCACGACGCGATTGGCCGACCGCGCCGAACGCTGAAAATAAAATGAATGCAAAAAAGAAAAATTTCATAAAACATTCGGCGCACGAAAGATCTTGCCGCCGAATCGGTTCGGCGAAAACGTGTCGAGATACTCCGAGTGTCCGTCCGCTATCAGCGCATCTGCGGTTATTTTCGCGGTCAACGGCGCGAGCAAAATTCCGTTTCGATAATGCCCGGTCGCGACAAAAAGCTGCTCGTAATCTTCAACCGTCCCGATAACCGGCAGTTCGTCCGGCGGGCATGGCCGCAGGCCGGACCAAAGCGCCGCGATTTTATGCTCGGCCAATATCGGCAATGCCTCGATCGCGACACTTTGAAGTCGGTCAATCCCATCGCCGGTAACACGATTTACGAAACCGCAGTCTTCTGACGTCGAGCCGACCAGAATCCGTCCATCTCGCCGCGGCACCAGATAGCCTCGCGGCCCGTAAATCACTTTCTCAAGCGGCCGATCGCCGCAATCGAACATTATCATCTGCCCGCGTATTGGGCGAATTTTAAGCGGAGCTTCGTGCCCGCCGAATTTGATGAGCGACGTCCATGCGCCCGTTGCTAAAACTGTATTTTCCGCATAAAATTCGGTCGCCTCAGAGCGTGCGCCGGTCACGCGTCCGCCTTTAACAACTAATTCATCGATAACCGTGTTTTCGATGATCTCGATGCCGTAACTTCGCGCATATTTTTCCAACGCGACAAGAAGGTTCCGATTTTCAACTTGCCAATCGTCTGGAAAATAAGCACCGGCTTTAACGTTCCGCGAAACGCGCGGCTCAACCTTCAAAATTTCCTCGGCTGAAAGTTTTTCAGTTTCACATCCGGCGTCACGCAGATTCTTAACGTAGGCAAACAGTGCCGTCCGCTCTTCATCCGTAATCGCAAGCGAAATTGTTCCCGCACGGTCAAGCTCGACATCGACGCCGGTTTCATCCATGAGCTCGGCCGCAAAACCCGGATAAAGCTCAAGCGACGCGCGGCTGAAACGATGAAAGTCGCTCCCCACATCTGCATCGACATTCGGCGAAAGCATTCCGGCCGCGGCCCATGACGCTTCACGACCGATAAGCCCGCGTTCGATGATAGTGATGTTGCGTCCACCTTTTTTGTGCAGCCCGCGCGCGATCGCAAGGCCGATAACGCCGCCGCCGATGATTAATACGTCCGAACGCGAGTTCAAAAGGTCACCTCCAGATTTCAACCTCCATTCTAGTCGAAAATCGGGCTTATTCGGTAACGTTGGGTTTTGACGGATCTTCGTCCCCTACGGGGACAAGAAACCAAAGATTTCAGACATATCTCACCAACTCGCTCGAGGAATATCACCCCGACACGGGAACGCTCTGGGCCTCGTGGCTTTCGTCGGAAGCAAACGAAGCCAACCACATAAAACGCGACACGCCCGTAATGGTCGTCCTCGGGAATCCGCCTTACAGCGGCGAAAGCGCCAACAAAGGCAAGTGGATAATGTCGCTGATGGAAGATTACAAAAAAGAACCCGGCGGAACGGAGAAGCTAAAAGAACGAAATCCGAAATGGATCAATGACGACTATGTAAAGTTTCTGCGTTTCGGTCAGCACCTCATCGAGAAAAATGGCGAAGGCATTTTGGCATTCATCAACCCGCACGGCTTCCTCGACAATCCGACATTTCGCGGAATGCGGTGGAACCTGTTAAAGACCTACGACAAAATTTATTCCGTCGATCTTCACGGTAATACGAAGAAAAAGGAAAAGGCCCCGGACGGTTCTGTTGATGAAAATGTATTCGATATTCAACAGGGTGTTTCCATCAACGTGTTCATCAAAACAGGCAAGAAAAAAAACGAATCACTTGGACAATTCTTTCATTTCGATTTCTTTGGCACACGAGCGGCAAAAAATGAACTCCTTGCGGAAAACGGTTTGAACTCCATTCCCTTCGTTGAGATTCCCGGCGTAAAACCGCAGTACTTCTTCGTGCCGAAGGATTTTGAACTAGAGGGCGTTTATCGACAGGGCTTTTCGTTAACTGATCTATTTCAGGCAAACAGTGTCGGCGTCGTAACCGCGAATGATTCGATTCTCGTTGCCGATCGCGAGAGTGCCCTTCTTGATAGGGTGAAGCAAGGATACGGAATTGAGATAGATAAAACTTTCACAAAAGCATACGCATATCGGCCATTCGACAATCGGTTTATTTACTACTTGCGAGACATTATCGAAAGACCGAGGGAAGCCGTGATGCGGCATTTTTATGCAGATGGAAATCTCGGGCTTGTCACGTGTAGGCAACTTGCGGTTCAGGATTGGTCGCATATTGGAATTGTGGACCGAATCATGGATGACTGCAGATTGTCGAATCGAACCAAAGAAAGAGGTTACATCTTGCCACTCTATCTTTATAAAGACGCCGACGCGCAGCAAACACTCATCCACAGAACCGAGCGCGTTCCGAATCTCAGTATGGGGATCGTTGAGAGGATCGCGGCGGCGATTGGGTTGAGGTTCGTGGCGGAGAAATATCATCTCGCCGAGCGGAAAAGCTCTGCTTTTCCGGTAGGTGTCCCTCGTGATGAGCGCGGCTCCGCCGCCGAGCTGAGGCATAGCCTCGATGAAGTTAAAGTGACTGACGGCGAAGCAGAGCTTCGCAGCTCGGCGACGCGGCGAGCCGCGGAAGAAAGCGGGCCACAGGACGGCGACGGCACCTTTGCACCGATCGATCTGCTCGATTACATCTACGCCGTGCGGCATTCGCCAACCTATCGCGAGAAATACAAAGAGTTTTTGAAGATCGATTTTCCGCGCGTGCCGTATCCGAAGGATGCCGAGACGTTTTGGAAATTGGCCGCGCTCGGCGCAGAATTGCGCGAAATCCATCTGCTCGAATCGCCAAAGGTGAATGAATTTATCACCGGGTTTCCGGTCGGCGGAGATAATGAAGTTGAAAAGCCGAGGTTTGTGATTGGAGCGGCAAGCATCCTGCTTGCCGAAAATGAGCAAGCAGGGATGCTTGCTGCTCCAGTCGGACGCGTCTATTTCAACGACACGCAGCATTTTTCGGGCGTGCCCGAGACGGCGTGGAACTTTTACATCGGCGGCTACCAGCCGGCGCAAAAATGGCTCAAGGACCGCAAAGGCCGCCAGCTAAACTTCGACGACATTCAGCACTACCAAAAGATCATCGTTGCGCTCACCGAAACCGGCCGGATAATGAAGGAGATCGAAAACATCGAAATTCATGACCCGTGATCCAATACAGGACGATTGGCAAACGGCAAAGCGGCGGCGGCGGAAGGAACGGCCGGCGGGGCGAGTCTATGTTTCGCTGAACAAGCGGGGCGAGATAGCGATGAACGCGCGGGCATTTAAGCTGATAAGGGAACCGGCAAATATTACGCTGATGTACGACCCTTCGAGACGGGTTATCGGACTTAAGTTTCCGGTGACGGCCGACCGCGACTGGTTTTGCGTGAGGCGTTACGGGCGAGACCGAAAGATGCGTATCGTACGCGCATGGCGGCTGCTGCAGCAGTTTGGGATCGAAGTCGAAAGCACGCTTCGGTTCATCGACCCGGTCGTTGAAAAACTTCGCGGCGATCCGATGATCGTGCTGCCGCCAGACCACAGTGACGACTGACGAGTGAATGGTGAATGAGGGGAGCTTTTTTGTAGAATCGATTAGAATCGATCTATGGCGAGACACACTATTACATTGATCCCGGGCGACGGCATCGGGCCGGAGATCGTCGCGGCGGCGGTAAGAATTATCGAGGCGACGGGCGTCGAGATCGAATGGGAGACGCACATTCTGGGCGCGCAGGCGCAGGAAGAATTCGGAACAACGCTGCCCGAGGCAACCATCGAATCTATAAAGCGAAACAAGGTCGCGCTGAAAGGGCCGCAGATGACGCCGATCGGCAAAGGCTTTACGTCCGTCAATGTCGGTTTGCGAAAAGCTCTCGATCTTTACGCAAATGTCCGGCCGATCAAAAACCTTCCGAACGTGCCGAGCCGTTACGAGAATGTCGATCTTGTGATCGTCCGCGAGAACACCGAAGGCTTATACGCCGGCCTCGAACACACCGTAATTCCCGGCGTTGTCGAGAGCTTGAAGATCATCACCGAAAAAGCATCGACGCGGATATGTAAATACGCGTTCGAATACGCCCGCTCGAACGGCCGCAAAAAAGTTACGTGCGTCCACAAGGCGAACAT